>Ga0111538_10001645_pt1 | contig 31477 bp, 22 predicted proteins | sample SoiMethybrSBSTD1_FD_79669 | JGI IMG/M metagenome (GOLD analysis project Ga0111538, IMG submission 79669) | Bulk soil microbial communities from a Populus tree surrounding site in Tennessee, USA - Soil MetaG P. TD hybrid SBSTD1 (version 2)... | ecosystem: Environmental > Terrestrial > Soil >... | reverse complement strand
TGAGAGCGTGCAGCTCGTGCTTGACGCGAACGGGCGCGTCGTCGGCAGCGCCGGCTGCGTGATCGCTCCGTACCCCGACCCGGCTCGGCTCGACACCGAGACCAGTTACGCCGACGCGTGCTCGCGCCAGGGCGGCGGGGCCGAAACGCTGGCGCAGGCGCTGCGCGCGGTGCTGTCCGGAACCAGCCAGCGCGAGAGCTTCGAGTCGGCGGGGCGCGAAAACGGGCAGAGCCTGGCGATCGCGATCCAGGCTCTCCAGCCGAGCGGCGCCCTGGTTTCGATCGAAGAGTTCGGAGTCGCGCGCGTGACGAGCGCCGGCGACCCGATCGAGCGCGCGATGGAGCAGCTGTTCGTACTGCTGGAACGGCTGCCGATGGCTTGCCTGGTGACGACCGGGGACTTTCGAATTCGTCATGCGAATCAAGCCAGCGAGGAGCTGTTCGAATACAAACGTGAAGAGCTGCTCGGCCGCGAAGTGTTCGGGATGATCGTGGCCAGCGAGTATGCCGATTTCGTGCGCGAAATCTTCAAGCTTTTGGCTCGCGGCGAGCTCTCGGGTCCGAGCTTCGGCGAAAATATCACGAAGAACGGGCGCCGCTTCCTGAGCGAGTGGACCAATACCCGGCTCCTGGACGACGCCGGGAATTTTCTCGGCCTGCTGTCGTCGTGCACCGACGTGACCGAGCGCACGCGCATGGAGCAGGCCCTGGAGCACAGCGAGCAGCGCTACCGGAGCCTGATCGAGTGCCTGCCCGACGCGATTCTGGTGACGCGGGGCACCACGCTCAAGTTCGTCAATCCGAAGGCGATCGAGCTGTTCCAGGCCCAGAGCGCCACCGACCTCGTCGGCAAGACGCTGCGCGACGTGGTCCATCCCGATTATCACGACGTGATCACGCTGGCCGGCGATCTGGTGCGCGCCACGCTGCCGCGGCGCATCCGCATCATCGGCGCACGCAACGCATCGATCGCCGTCGAGGTCACCACGGTACCGCTGGCCGACGACCCCGGCGCGCCCGGTTCGCTCGTGGTGTTGCGTGACGTCAGCGAGCGCGACGCGATGGAGCGCGAGCTGCGTCAGAAGCAGAAGCTCGAGATCGTCGGCCAGCTGGCGGGCGGCATTGCTCACGACTTCAACAACGTGCTGACGGTCGTGCTGTCGGCGTGCTCGCTGCTCTCGCGCGGGCGGCTCGAGCCCAAGGCGCACGACGAGGTCGAGCTGATCCGCGGTGCGGCGGAGAGCGCCGCGTCGTTGACGCGACAGCTTCTGACCTTTGCGCGCCGGCAGAACGTCGAGCCCCGGCCGTTCGACCTGAACGAGCTCGTCGCTTCCACCGAGCGCCTGCTGCATCGCGTGCTCGGCGAAGACGTGGAGCTGGTGGTCAGCGCGAAGAAGCCGGTGTGGCCGGTGCGCGCCGATCCACGGCAAATCGAGCAGGTGATCCTGAATCTGGCGTCCAACGCGCGGGCCGCGATGCCGCGCGGCGGCCGGCTCACGCTGACGACGGCCAACGTCGAGCTGGGGCCCCAGGCAGCCCGACACGAGCTCGGAGAGACTCCCGGGCGCTACGTCGAGCTCAAGGTCACCGATACCGGGGCCGGCATGGACCGCGAAACGCTGTCGCGGATCTTCGAGCCGTTTTTCACGACCAAGGAGGCTGGCGTCGGTCTCGGCCTCGCCACCTGTTACGGCATCGTTACTCAATGCGGGGGCCAGATTCGCGCGCAGAGCACGCCGGGATCGGGCACGGTGTTCAGCGTTTACCTGCCGGCGGCCGAGGCCGCCGAGCTACAAGATCCAGGCCGCGTGTCGACGCCGCGCCCCAATACCGGCGGCGAGCTCGTGCTTCTGGTCGACGACAACGCCGCGCTGCGCAGCGTGACCTCGCGCATTCTGGAGTCTGCGGGCTATCGCGTGCTCAAGGCCGCGAGCGCGGGGGAAGCGCTTTCGACGGCCCGCGCCCACCAGGGCAAAATCGACCTTTTGCTCACCGACGTGGTGATGCCGGGGATGAGCGGCGCGGAGCTGGCGCCGCTCTTGTCGAGCGAACGCCCGGAGCTCGCGATCATCTACATGTCCGGATACACGGACGAGCAGATCACCCGCCACGGCGTGAGCACTCCCGGCGTCTACTTCTTGCAAAAGCCGTTCACGCCGCTCGAACTGCTCCAACACGTACGGCGCGTGCTCGACGAGAGCAGCGCGTCGCGCAGCCAAAGCTGATTCTGCCGGATTCTCGGTCAGTGCCGTTCGCTGCCCGGCTTCTGGTGATCACTTTCGTCGAGAGCATCGGCACGATCCTGCTCGAGCGCGGCATCTACTTTTACACGCACGAGCGCCTGTTTTACGGCGAGCGCGCGAATCTCGCGATCGCCTTCGTGTTCGGGGTCTTCTACGTCGCCGGCGCGCTGTCGAGCCATCGCGCGGCAGAGCGCTTCGGTGAAAAGCGCCTGCTCGTCGCCACGCTATGGGGCCTGTTCGCAGCCCACGCCGTGCTCGCGATGCATCCGGCCGGCGCGGTGATCCCCGGGGCCTTCGTCGCGCTCGCGCTCTTGCACGGGCTGAAGTGGCCGGTGATCGAGAGCTTTTTCAGCGCCGGCCAGACGCCGGACCAGCTGCTCTACGCGCTCGGTCGCTTCAACGTGTGCTGGGCGCTCGCGGTTCCGATCGGCGTCGCGGGATCGGGCCCGTTGATCTCCGCGCGTCCCGAGCTCTTGTTCGTGGTGGCCGCCGTGCTGAACGTGGTCGCCCTGGTGCTGACGGCGCGCTTACCGGCTCAGCCGGTGCACCTCGAGCCCGAACATCCCGAGCGCCCCGCCCCGGGCACGCTCGCGCTCTACTCGCGGCTGCTCGTGGCGGCGCGTTGGTCGCTGCTGTTGAGCTACACGCTGATGTTCTTGCTCGCGCCGCTGATGCCGCAGATCTTCGCCGATCTCGGGCTCGGGGTGCGCGGCGCGACGCTTTCGGCGGCGGCGCTGGACGTGATACGGGTCGCGAGCTTCGCGGTGCTCGGCGCCTTCACGGGCTGGCAAGGCCGGAGCTGGCCGTTGCTGCTGGCGATCGCGCTTACGCCGGCCGGCTTCGCGCTGATCATCTGGGGTGGCGGGCTGGGCGTGGTGCTGGCCGGAGAGCTCTTGTTCGGCGCCGCTGCCGGCATCGCCTACACCGCGGCGCTCTACTACGCGCTGGTAGTTCGCAACGCCGCGGTCGGCGCGGGCGGCGCTCACGAGGGCCTGATTGGCCTCGGCTTCGCGCTCGGTCCGCTGTGCGGCCTGGCCGGAACGTTCGTGTATGCAGCGGGGCATGCGACGAACGCCGCGACCGTGACTGTGCTGGCCGTGGCGCCGGTGATCGCGCTGTGCTCGCTCGCTGCGCTGCGGAAGCTAGTCAGGTCTCAGGACTGATAGCGCTGAGCATCGGCGTGATAATCGTCGAAGCCGACCACCTTGCGCAGCTCGTCGAAGCTCATCAGGTTGGGGGCGGGTTGCCCGCGCAAGAGTGCCGCAAGCGCGCTTTGCATGGCGACTATCGACGCGTTGAGCAACGTGAGCGGATAGGCGGCGATCTTGAACCCGAGCCCTTCCAGGCGAGCGGGGGGCAGGATCGGCGTCGCCCCCTGTTCGAGCATGTTGGCCATGCAGGGAGCACTGACGGCGCGGCAGATTTCGGCCATTTCCGCCTCGCTGGTCGGCGCTTCGACGAAGATCAGATCCGCGCCCAGATCGGCAAAAGCCCGCGCGCGATAGAGCGCCTCCTCGAGCCCGTGGGTGGCGCGCGCGTCGGTACGCGCCATCACCAGGATGTCGACGCCAGCGTCGCGTGCGTCGACCGCGGCACGGATCCGCGCGAGCGCCTCGGCGCGCTCGACCACCTGCTTGCCGCGGGTATGACCGCAACGTTTGGGCGCCACCTGATCCTCGAACATCACGCAGGCGAAGCCGGCCTGGGAGTAACCTTCGAGCGTGCGCTTCACGTTGATGGCGTTGCCGTAGCCGGTGTCCGCGTCCCCGATCACCGGAATCTTCACCCGCGCGCAGATATCGCGACCGGCATCGACCATCTCGCCGTACGAAATCAAGCCCGTGTCAGGGCAGCCGATGCGCGCCGCTGAAACGGCGAACCCGCTCATGAAGGTGAGCTCGAATCCGGCGCTTTCGATCAAGCGTGCCGAAAGCGCGTCGAAGCAACACGGCATCACGCGCAAGCCGGGTTTGTCGATCAACGCGCGCAACGTCGAGGAGCGCGAGCCCTGCATGGCGCGAACTTATGGCATAGAATCGCCGCCGACACATGGCAACCGTCGCTCCGACCTATTCCTGCGCGAGCTGCGGCGCTCCGGTCGCCGAGCTGAGCCGGCGCTGCGGCTTCTGTGCCGCGCCCGTCGCCACCGTGCGCTGCGCCCATTGCTTTCAAATGAACGTCGCCGAGGCCGTGCACTGTGCGGGCTGCGGGCGCAGGCTCGGGCTCGAACCCGCGGCCAGCAAGGGCAGTCTCGAGTGTCCGCGTTGTACAGAGCAGCTCGAACCCTTCGCCGCCGAGGCGTCTACGCTCTACGACTGCGGATGTTGCGGCGGCCAGTTCGTCGAGCACGAGCTCTTGGCGCGCTTGCTCGAGCGCCGTGAGCTCTACGGAGCGGCGCTGCCGCGCCGGCTGGTCAAACCCGACAATCCGCTGACCGATCCGGTCGTCTATTTGCGCTGCCCGAGCTGCAAGGAGCTGATGAACCGCAAGAACTTCGGCGAATCGAGCGGCGTCGTGATCGACGCCTGCTCGCAGCACGGCGTGTGGTTCGACACCGGCGAGCTACCGCGCGTGCTTTCGTTCGTCGAGCAGGGCGGCCTCGAACGCGCGCGGCGCCGACGCGCCGAGCGCGATCGGGCGCGCGAGCGACGCGACGCGATGGGGCCGGTGCTCACCGGGCACGGGGGCAGCGTCTCAGGCAACGACGAGCTCGCGTCCGTGAACCTGCTCGAGGACATCGCGGACGTCGCGCTCTCGCTGCTCGAGCTGGTGCGCAAGTAAATAACGAGAGGAGCGCGCACTTCCACGAAAGCCAAAAAAGTCCAGCCGGAGCCGAGCCGTGATGAGACAACGTCCGGTTGGGGCCGGGGCCCCAACCGACAACGTGACTGGCGCGTTCAGTTTAGGTGAACCGTGCCGAGCGCTTCGTGCAACAATGAGTTCTGATTCCGGCCGAGAGCGCGGGAGCCGCTCTCTTTCCTACGACGGATCGGCGTTGCCACGAGCTTTTTGGGGCTCGTAGCTCGCGCTGCCAGGGAAGGTAGAAACTCGTGACGGATGACTCGAAGCTCGTTGTTCCCACGGCATTGCCCGACGACCCCAGCGACGTGACGGTGGCCCTCGAGGCAGCCGCCACGATCTGGCAAAACGGCGACCGCGCGGAGGCGCTCCGCTGGCTGAAACGCGCCGCCGACGCGGCGGCCGAAGCCGGCAGGGACACCCGGGCTTATGACCTTCTCCGCGCCACGGCCGATCTCAAGGAACACGTGGAAACGGCGCCTCCCGCGCCGAGGCCCGTCACTTCGGCGCCGCCTCCCCCGCCCCCGTCCGTCGCGCCGGGGCTGCGCAGCTCGCACACACCACCGCCCGGCGCGATCCGCTCTCGGCCGCCTCCGCCGCCCTCTGCGCGTTCCAAGACGCCGCCACCGCCGCCGTCGACGCGGGCGAGCTCGATGCCCGCGCCGCCGACCGCCACCGCTACTTCCGGCACCATGCCCGCGCAATCGACCCAGCCGCCCGTCGCGGAAAAGCGGCCTTCGGTCGTCCCCACGCGGCCCCCGCTCGCGCGCAGCGCGACTCCGATGCCGTCGCGCGTCGTCGCGGCAACGTTACCGCCGCTGTCGAATGCCCGGGTTCGCGTCTCCGTCAAATCGTCGGTGCGCGATCCGAATCTGCTTTTGGTGCGCTTGCTCGCCGACGGCCAGAGCGCGCCACCCGGAACCCAGGAAGCGTACCTGAGCGGCAGCGAGGCCTCGGGGCTATTGCACAACCCCGCACAAGCGACCTGACATGGCCGAAGAGTCCGAAAATTCGACCGGCGAATACGCCGAGCTCGCCGAGCTCTTGGAAGAGAGTGTCGCACGCGCCGACAGCGCCTCGGACGCTGCCGACGAGCTCAGGCTCAGACTGGTTCAGCTTTACCTCGGTTCGCTGAACGATCCACGGCGGGCGATCGCGCACCTCACGGTTCTGCTCGAACGCAACGAGCCGAGCGCCGAAGCGCTCGACGCGGCAGCCGGCCTGCTCGAGCGCGATCCTGCGGCGCCGCGGATCGCCGAATTTCTGGCTAACGCGTACGCGCGGCTCGGCCGCATCGCCAGTGAAGCCGCCACGCTCGCCGCCGAGCTCAGGCTCGCGCAGGGGCCCCGGCTCGAGCAGGTGCGGCTCCGGCTCGCGGAGCTCAAGTTTCGCGAGCTCGACGACGCGGAGGGCGCATTCGACCTGCTGGAACCGACCGTGCTGGCTCGGCCCGACGACGACGATCGGCGCCGGCGCTTCATCGAGATCGCGAAGACGCTCGACCGCGGCGCCGATGTGGCACGGCTGCTCGAGGCGATGCTCGACGCGGCGCCGAGCGACGAGGCAAAGGCTCGCGTTCAGTTCGACGTCGGCACTCTGTTTTTCCAGGAAGCGGAGCTGCCGCGAGCGCGCGCCGCGTTTCTCTTCGTGGTGCGCACGGCGACGCCGCCAGAGCTCGCGCTCGCCGCCGCGCAACGCTTGATCGATCTCGAACCGGATCCGGGGGATCCCGAGATCCTGATTCCGGCGGCGACGTTGATCTTGGAGCTCAGTCGAGACGATGCGCTTCGAGAGCAAGCGCGCGAGCGCCTGGCCGCGTTGAGTGCTTCGGCGGCGCCGCAAGCCGAGCCGGAATCGCCCACTGCGATCCCCGACCCTGAGCCGGCCCCTCCGGAGGAGCTCGCCGCCGAGCCGAGCGCCGCGGCCGAGCCGATCACCGCGGCCGAGCCGATCACCGCGGCCGAGCCGAGCGCCGCGGCCGAGCCGAGCGCCGCGGCCGAGCCGATTGCCGCCGCCGAGCCGATTGCCGCCGCCGAGCCGAGCGACGCGGCCGAGCCCATCGCCGCCGAGCCGAGCGACGCTGCTCAGCCGAGCCACGCGGCTGAGCCCATCGCCGCCGCCGAGCCGAGCGACGCCACATCGGCGCCGGCCGCGATCGCACCGGAGCCCGACGCCCTTGCGAGCCCCGGGCCAGTCGAGCCAGAACGGGCTCGGCTGTTCGAGCTCGATGCGCTGCGCAAGCTCGCAAAAAGCCCGGAATCGCTCGAGCAGGCGCTCTCCGGGTACCGCGCCTTTTTCGCCAAGTTCGGTCACGACACCGATCTCTTCAACGAGTGGCTCCAGCTGCTCGAGCGCGCGCAGCGCTGGCCCGATCTGGCGCTGGCTCTCGAGGCGCAGATCGAGCGCGTGCCGCCGGGCGTGCGCGCCGGGCTCTGGGCTCGGCTCGGCATGGTGCGCTGGCAACGGCTCGGCGCGGGAGCAGCCGCGCTCACCGCATTCCAGAAGAGCCTGTTGATCGATCGCGAGAACGCGGCGAGCCTCGCCGCCGCCGAGAAGATGATGGCGCGCGGCCAGTGGCGCTTGCTGGCGGCGGACGTGCTCGAAGCGGTCTACGCCGCGCGCTCTTCCGCGGAGGGTCTGGCGCGCGTGCTCGATACGCGAGCCGAGCTCGAGGGCGAGCCGCTTTTGCGGTTGCGCGCGCTGGAGGCGCGGCTCGCGCTGCTCGGCGAGTCGACCAACGACGCACGCCGCGGCATCGATCTGTGCCGGCGCGGCTTCAACGAAGCCTGCGATCACGCGCCCGAGACCCTGCAAAAGTGGCTGACGTTGCTGGACGGCTTCGCCGCGCGCGTGACCGACGCCGAGCTCCCGCTGGAGCGGCTCGTGCGCTACGAAACCGCGCTCGGCCGCTGCACCGACCCCGAGCTGCGCCGCGAGCTCTTGCTTTCGATCGCGGGGCAGCGCCGGGCGCTCGGCGATTTGCCGGGCGCGATCGGCATCTATCGCCGCATCGTCGACGAGGATCCGGGAGCCAGCGTGGCTCATCAGGCACTGATCGAGACGATGGCCGAGTTCGGGGAAGAGGCGGGATCGGTCGACGCCATCGACCGCGCGCTCGAGCACCTGCAGGGGCCGGAGCAGCATCCGATCGTGCTGCGCAAGGCGGCGCTCCTGGCACGGCGTGGGGAAGGCGCCGCCGCGCTCGACCTGTGCCGCGCTCTGCTCGACGAGCCGGAGCTCTCGCCGGCCACGATCGAAGCGGTCGCCGCCATCGCTCACGACGAGGACGATCATCGGCTCTATCGCGACGCGCTCGAGCTCCTGACAAACTCCCAGGACGGAGAAGCGCGCAAGCGAGCGCTCGAGCGCCTGGGCGACTTCCAGTTCGAACAGCTCGGCAACCCGCGCGCCGCGGTCGAGTCGTGGAAACCCGCGGCCCAGCTCTACGAGGACGACCCGGCCGAGGAAGAGCACGCACGCCAGCTCTACGAGCGGGTACTGGAAGCATTGCCCGACGACCGCGATGCGGCGTTGCGCCTGGTCGCGCTCTACGCGCACCTCGGCGAGTGGGGTAAGGTTCCCGAGGCTTTTGCGGTCCTGGTTCGCGCCGGCGGCGACCCGGCGCGCGCGGTCAAGCTGCTGCTCGAGCTCGAGAAGCCGGCACTGGAGGCGGGCGCCGTCGCGGAGCTGGTCTCGATGGTCGACGAAGCCCTGTGGCGGCTCGGACCGGATTCGAACGAGCAGGCGCACCGCCTGAAGCGAGCTCGTGCGCGGGCACTCGCGTCGGACCCCGCGCGCGAGAGCGAGGCCGCCCAGGCCTACCGCGATTTGATCGAGTCGTTCGAGGCTCCACAAGACGTCGAGGATTTCGCCGCGTTCGCCGAGGAGCGGCCGAGCGCCGAGGACCGGCACCGCGACCGGCGCTGGTTGTTCGAGTGGCGCTTCAAACACGGCGGCGACCGCGTGAGCGTGCTGCGAAGCTGGGCCCGGGAAGAAGAAGACTACGACGACCTGCCGGCGGCGATCGGCGTCTACGAGCGGCTCGCCGAGGCCGATCCCGAGGCCAAGCAATGGCGCGAAGACCTGTGCCGGCTGAAGCTTCGCATCGGCGACGTCGACGGCGGAATGGCCGCCTTGCAGGCGCTGCGCAACCGGGGCGAAATCGAGGCCGGCGGTAGCTTCGAGATCGCGGTAGCGCGGCTCTTGCTCGAGGAGCTCGGCCGGCCCGCCGAGGCTGCGGAAGCGCTGGCGCCCGCGCTCGTGATTTCACCACGCAACGACGAGGCGCACGATCTCATGCAGCGCGCGCTGCTCGACGCCGACGCGCGCGGCGAGGTCGCAGCGCGGCTGGAGCGGATCGCGGAAAGCGCGCCGGGAGCCGAAGCGCTGGCGATTTTCGAGCAGCTTGCGCTGGCCGACGAGACCGAACCGTTCCCCGATGCGCGGCGCGGGCACTGGTTCGAGCGGATGCTCGAGCTCGGCCCGCGCGATCCCGCGGCGTTGCTTGCGACTGCGCTGCGCGGCGTCGTCGCGGATCCGCTCTCGGCGGCGTTGTGGGACACGGCCGAACGCTTGAGCGGCGAGCTCGGGCAGCCGGAACCAGTGATCGACGCCTACCACCGCGCGCTCCGCGAGCGCGTGACCGAGGCGGAGCTCGCCGAAACGCTGGGCCGGCGCCTGATCGCGTTCTCCGACAAGTATTCGGCCGACTCGGCGCGGCTGGTCGCGGCGCTCGAGCAGGTGCTGGTGCTGGTTCCGGCCGCGCGCTGGGCGCTCGATCGCGTCAAGCTGGTGTGGACCTCGCAAGCGCGCTGGGACGAGCTGCTCGCGAGCTACGACCGCGCGATCCTGGCGGCGGCCAACGACGAGGAGCGCGCCGCGGTGCTCGACGAAGCCGCGCTGGCAGCGCGCGACCTGGCGGACAACGCCGAGCGCGCGATCGGCTACTTGGAAGCTCTGCGCCAGCTGCGGCCCGACGACGCGGCGGTCGAGGCATCGCTCGAGCGGCTGTATCAACGGCAGGGTTACAAGGACGCCCTGCTCCGCCTGATCGGAGAGCGCATCGAGCTTCATACCGATTTCAAGCGGCGCGAAGCGCAGCGCCGACTGGTAGCGGTTCTGCTCGACTTCGAGCAGCCGCGCGAGGCGGAGGCCGTGCTCGAGCAGATGTTCTCGGAACGCGCGCCGCTCGCCGAGGTGAGCGACCTGCTCGAGCGCATGGCCGCGCTGAGTTCGCCCGAAGGGCTCTCGGTTCGACAGTACGCGATCGCGCTCTTGAAGCGACACTATGGCGAGACGGCAAAAGCCGAAGACGTGATTCGCCTCACCGCGCTCGAGCTGTCGTTGCCATCCGACGAGCGGCGGCGCGCGCGTTGTGTGCGCGAGCTATTGCGGCTTCGGCTGTCGCTGCCGGGAACCGAGCTGCCTTTCACTCGAGCGCTCGCCGCCACCGAATCGGACATCGCGGGCGATCTCGGCCTGCTGAAAATCGCTTACGAAGCACTGCTCCTGCGCGCGCTTCGCGCCTGGAAGGCCGCAGCCGACCCGACCGACGCCCGGAGCGCGGCGGAGCACGTGTTCGGCGCGCTGCCCGAGGTCTTGAACCGGCTCGGCCGGCCGCTGCGGGCGCAGAGACTGCTCGAGCACGCGGCGCGTTTGGCATTCGTGCCCGCTGCCAAGCGCCAGTTCTTGGCGCGGGCCGGGCTTCTGGCCCGGGATCAGAAGCGCGATCCGGAGCGCGCGCTCGAACTGTTTCGCCGGCTTTTTACCGAAGCGGCGGGGGACGCGGCGGCATCGGCGGCGTTCGTCGCGTTCGTCGAGCTGCTCCACGACGCCGGCCTGGAGGCGGAGCTCGGCGCGTTGATCCGCGAGCGCGTGCTAGCCCTGGTCCGGGCGGGCGGAGCGGCGCTGGTCACCGAGCAGTTCGCGGCCGAGGCACGCGCCGAGAGCCCGCGCGTACGGATCGCAGTGCTCGGCAGGGCCGCCTCCGTGCTCGCCGAGGAAGGCCGGAGCAAGTCGCACGCGCTGATCCTGCTCGAGTTGGCTCACAAGCTCGAGCCGCACCACGCCGAGCTCAGCATTCAGCTCGCGGGCCTGCTCGAAGCGCTGGACCGCCCCGCCGACGCGATCGACGTGCTGAAGCTCCAGCTCGAGCAGTTTCGCGACCAGCGTTCGAAGGAGCGCGCACTGGTTCACCAGCGGCTCGCGCGGCTGCTGGCGAGAGCCGGTCAGCCCGAAGCGTCGCTGGTCGAGCTGCGGCTCGCCGCGGAAATGCACCCCACCCACGCCGCGATCCTCCACGAGCTCGGCCGCCTGGCTCTGGCTCAGGATCAGCTCGAGGTCGCCGAGGGCGCGTATCGGGGGCTGGTGCTGGCGCCGCGGCCGGCGGACGGCGACGACGGCATCCCGACCCGCTCCGAGGTCTACCTCGTGCTTGGAGACATGGCGCTCCGCAAGGGGGAAGCCGAGCGCGCGGCCGACCTGCTCGATTCGGCGTTCCACGCGGCGCTCGAGTCGCCGGCGGAGCTGCCGCGCTTCGAGCAAGCGCTGCGCGCCCGCGAGCGCTTCGAGCTTCTGGCGCGAGCGATCTCGCGCCGCTACGAGGCCGCCCAGACGACGGCGGAGCGCGCGGCCGCGTTCGGCGATCTGGTGGAGCTCTGGGACGAAGCGCTGGGGCGCCCCGAGGAGCTCGGAGCCGCGATTCGAAGCCAGCTGGAGAGTCTGGCGAGCGAGCTCGAGCGCGAGACGCTGGCCGACCCGCATGCATGGAGCGCGCTCTCCGGCGCCTGTCAGCGGCTCGGCTATAAGAGCCGTTTCATCGCGTTGCTCGAGCGCACCTTGCCTCAGCTCTCCCGCGCCGATCGCGCCCGCCTGCGCCTGAGCCTGGCCGAGGCGCTGCTCGAGGATCCGGCGCGCAGCGCCGAGGCGATCCAAGCGCTCACGACCGTGCTCGAGGAAGACCCCGGCTCCGAAGATGCAGCGCAGCTCCTGGGCAGCGTCCTCGAGCGCGAGGGCCGGCTCGAGGAGCTGGCGCGGTTGCTGGAACGACGGCTCACGCTGCTCGAACAGTCGCCGCAGGCCGAGAGCTCCGCGTACACGAGGCGCAGTCTCGAGCTCGGAGGGTTGCTCCAACGCGTCGGACGCAGCAAAGACGCGCTCAAACTCTACGAAAACCTGCTCGATCGCAATCCCGAGAGCGGTGCGCTGGGAAGGCTCGCCAATCACCTCGCGGCGCTGGAAAGCCCGCGCCTGATCGACTGCATGGAACGGCTGGTCGCGATCGATCCTGCGACGGCCCGCCCGCTGGTGAAAGAGCTGCTGGCCGGCATCGATACCAGCGCGGCTTCCGAGCTGATCCAGCGCGCGCTTGCGGTGGCAGCCGTCGCCGATCCGGAGCCGGGCGACGCGGAAGTTCTGGGCATGCGCGCCGGCTTGCGCGAAACGAACGGCGATGATGAGGGCGCGCTCGCCGATCTCGAACGTGCGCGGACGATCGACCCGCGGTTTGCCGCCCGCTCGATCGAGATCCTGCAGAAGCTCGTCGACCGCGGCGCCGCTCCTGAGCTCGACACGCACGCGATCCAGCTGATCGACCTCTTGATCGCCGCCCAAGATTCCGCGCGCGCCCGCACCGAGCTCGAGCGGCTGCTCGCGCGCGCGCCCAACCACAAACAGGGTTTGTGGAGGATGGCCACGCTCGCCAGCACCGAAGGGGACTGGCAGCTTGCCACCAGCGCCTATCACGAGCTCTTTCCGCTGCTCGACGGCACGGACGAGCTGCGCGAGGTGGCGATCGCGCTGGCCGAAACCTGTGAGCGTGCGGGCCGAGTCGCGGACGCCCGGGCGCCGCTCGAGCGGGCGCTCGAGCTCAGCCCCGAAGATGCGATTTTGCAGCACAAGCTCGAGCAGATCTACGAAGCGTCGGGCGACTTCGGCCGGCTCGCGCGCGTGCTCGCGGCGCGCGCCGAACAGGTGACCGAGCCGGCCGAGCGGACGCGACTGCTCGCCCGCTCGGCCCGCGTCCTGCTCGAGGATGCGAAGGACGCCCACTACGCGCTCTCGACGCTGGAACGGCTACGCGCGGTCGATCCCCACGACCCGGAGGCCAATCTGCTCTGGGCGAAGGCCGAGCGCACGCTCGGGCGCGCGGACCGGGCGCTGGAAGTCCTGAAACAAGCGCTGTCCACGCTCCGCGACAAGCGCTCGCCGCTGGTGGCCGGCCTCCAGCTCGAAATCGCGCACGCCCACCTGGCGAACGACGAGCTTTTCGAGGCGTTCGACGCGCTCAAGGCCGGCTTCAATCTCGATCGAAAAAACGTCGAGCTTGCCCTGTTGCTCGGCCTCGTGGCGATCGACCTCGACGACGACAAGACCGCCGAACGCGCGCTACTCGCGGCGATTTCGCTGCCCGCCGGAAGTCCCGGGGTCACCGCGGAGGCGCGAGCCACGGCTTTCTACCACCTGGCCGGGCTGGCTCATCTGAAGGGCGACCTGGCCCGCGCGCGCCGAATGGCCGGCAAAGCCACGGCCGAGGACCCGAACCACGAAGCCGCCCGCACGCTGCTCGAGGCGCTGTCCCCGCGCGCCGCAGCGGCGGGGTGAGGCAGGCCCACCGGATGAGACGGCGCGCTAACGACTCAGGCAGCGCGACGCGGAACGAAGCGCGTCGTCATCGAAACGAACCTCAGCATCGGAGCAGCGCCCAGCGTGACGAATGCATCCACGAGCTTGGCGAAGTCACCGACGAAGGAAGTGAAGCGCTCGATCCGGTTCAAAGTGATGCGCAGCTTGGCGGCGCCGGGGCCGTTCGAGGTCGCGGCGAGCGCGCGGGCAGCCTCGCGCACGCTTTCGATCGCGTTGCGGATCGGCAAGAGCTCGCTGCGCTGACGGGCCTTGATCGTGCGGAGGAACCAGGACCAGGGATCCTGCTCGGCGACGTAGCTCTTACCCGAGCGGTAAATCAGTCCCCACTCGAGCAGGGTGGTCAGGTGCATCTCGACGACCTCGACCGGCATGCCCAGGCGCTCGCTGATCTCGTTCATTCCAAGCTCGTCGGACGAGACGTAAACCAGGGCGTGGATTCGACCCATCGTCCGATCCATCGCGAACGCGCCGGCCATCCGTGCCCAGGCCTCGATGAACGCCTCTTCGACACTCCGCAGGCCGCTGTCAGGCCGCATCATCTCGTAGATGCCGCTCTCCAGGTCACGCTGCCGGGCCGCGAGGTTCATCATGGCCCCGGCTTAGAGCAACTGTCGTACCAAAGAAAAAGGCAGCAAAAACGCTGTATTGAGAGCAGATTGAGTGTACGGAATCCGTACACCTGTGCGCGCAGCGATCGCGAACGCCTCCGGGCCGCCGGCCTCCGTGGTAGAGCGAATAGTTCCCACGGCCAGCATCAGGACATCGATGTTTCATTCCCAGGCTGCGGGACACCGCAACTACGCTCTTAGCCTCGACGCCTAATGGCACCCGGTCCCTTCCGATCCACAGGTGTTGGCCGATCGATCGACGATCCGACCGAGCACGAGCCGGCGCTGCCGTCGTTCGAGGCGCTCCCGCAAGCGAGCTCCGTATTTCTGGTCGTGCGTTATGCGGGCTCGGTGTTCGTCGTCGACGTCGCCGACGGTGGCACCGTGGTGTTCGGGCGCTCGCCGGACGCGGCGGTGCGCGTCGAAGAGCCTCACGTTTCGCGGAGCCACGCGCTTTTGCGGCGCACCGGCCCGAGCGTCACGATCGAAGATCTCGGCAGCCGCAACGGCACCTGGCTCAACGGACGCCGCGTGGGCCCGAAGCCCGAGCTGGTCAACGGCGGCGACGTGATCCGCGTCGGCGGTGCGGAAGCCGTGCTCGCGATCACCGAAGGGGGGTCCGCTCCCTGGGCGCGCATGGCCAAGCCCGCGGCCGCCGACCTGCCGCACGAGCCCGGCGGCGGGATCATCGTCGCCGATCCGGGAATGGTCGAGGTATTCCGGGTGGCGAGACGCCTCGCCACGATGCCGACCACGGTGCTGATCCTGGGTGAAACCGGGGTGGGGAAAGAAGTCGTCGCCGAGCAGATCCACCAGTGGAGCAGCCGCGCCCGCGGTCCTTTCGTACGCCTGAATTGTGCGGCGATCCCGGCCACTTTGCTGGAGAGCGAGCTGTTCGGCCACGAGCGCGGCGCGTTCACCGGCGCCGACCAGAGAAAACTCGGCTACTTCGAGACCGCCCGCGGCGGAACTCTGTTCCTCGACGAGGTCGGCGAGGTCGGCCTCGAAATGCAGGTGAAACTGCTGACCGTGCTCGAGAGCCGCCGCCTGCGCCGCCTCGGGGGCAATCAAGAAATCATCGTCGATGTGCGGGTGATCGCCGCCACCAATCGCGACCTGCAGCAGGAAGTGCAGGCGCGGCGCTTCCGCGAGGATCTCTACTACCGGCTCAGCGCGTTCAAGCTCGACATTCCGCCGCTCCGTGAACGAAAGGTGGAAATCGCGCTCCTGGCGGAACTGTTCGCGCGCGAGCTCGCGCGTGCGGCCGGGTTGCCGCCGCCTTCGATCGAAGCGTCGGCCTCGGACAAGCTCGCGAGCTATTCCTGGCCGGGCAACGTGCGCGAGCTCAGAAACGCCATCGAGCACGCGGTCGTTCTCGCCGAGCACGGGCGGATCATGGTCGACCACCTGCCGCCCGCGATTCGCGGCGAGGCGCAGGCCCACGCGGCGGGAGCGGGATCCGTGCTCGATAGCCGGCTCGCGGACATGGAACGGCGCAGCATCGTGGACGCCCTCGCCGAAGCCGGCGGCAATCAGAGCAAGGCCGCGCGCCGGCTCGGCATTTCCCGCAGCGCGCTGATCCACCGCATGAAAAAGCACGGACTGGCATGAGCCCATGTTCGGCCGCTGGCTGAGATCCGCACCCTCCACTCCGGCCCCCGGCGCGGCCGATCTGCACGCGGCGATTAGGGAGCACCTGCCCCAAGCCGACGCCGAAACCGTGCGCGTGGTCACGGCGATCGCCGGATTGATCGGCGCCGTCGCTTACGCCGATCGCAACTACACGCCCGAGGAAGAGGCTCAGCTGCGCAGCGAGCTCGGGCGCATTCACGGCATGACCGACCACGGGATCGACGCCGTGTGCAGCCTGCTCAGGCTCCACATCGTGGAGGTCGCGACCGTCCAGGTGCCGCGCTACGCGCGCGAGCTGCGCGAGCTCGCAGATCTCGAGCTGCGGCTCGAGGTGCTGGAGCTGTTGGTCGACGTTGCAGCCAGCGACGGGGTCATCACTCAGCAGGAAACCAACGTCTTGCGGCAGCTCGCGACCTCGCTCGGCCTCACGCAGCAAGACTACAACAGCGCGCAAGCGCGGCACCGCGACAAGCTCAGCGCGCTGAAGCCACGCTGAACCGTCGCGGATTGCCGCGCCGTGCGCGCGATCACTGGACGGTGATCGTGCCCTGCATCATCACCGAGTGATACTTGCAGTAGAACGGGTACGTTCCCGCAACTTGGAAGCGCATGCAGATGGATTCGGCGGGATCGATGTCGCCGGTATCCCAGCGCCCATCGGGAGACGGCGTGACGCCGCCGGCACCCGAGGTCGCGGTGTGCTCGATCGGGCTCGCCGAGCTGTTCGTGAACTTCACGATACCGTTGACGGCAACCGTGGCCGTGGTCGGCGCGAAAGCGAATGGGGGACCTCCCGCAGTGATGTCGGTAGTTCCCGAGGCCGGACACGTCACCATGACGGCCGCAGGGCCCGCGTCAGTTCCCGCGTCGGTTCCCGTGTCGGCGCCGCTGTCTGCCGTGCCGCCGGTACCGCCGGTGCCGGTGCCGCCGGTGCCGGTGCCGCCGGTGCCGGTACCACCCGTGCCGGTGCCGGCGGTGCCGCCCGTGCCGGTGCCGGCGGTGCCGCCACGCCCGGCGCTGCCGGCCGTACCCGCAACGCCACCCGTGCCGGCGGGTGTTTCTTCATCGTCGTCACACCCGCTGGCAGCCACCAGCAGCGTGCAACCCAACGCAAGGGTCGTCGTAATGAGAAGCTTGTGCATTTTTCGTTCCTCCTTTGCTTGGCGCGATCAGGGAATCTGACCGCGCCCTGCCCAAGGACTTCGCGTCAGTAAGCACCGGGCTCGGCGGTGGCAACGCGAACAATTGCCGACCGCGGAGCGAAATCGCTCAGCATGCGAACGCGCGCCGCACCAAAGCGGGCGCGGCTTGCACGTGTTCGGCTTCGAACTCAACGCTGGGCTCCAGCATGCGCTGGTTCTTGATCTCGATCGCGATCACCGCTTGCGCGGACTCGACGAAACCCGCCGCGAGCGCCGCGCAAAACAACGCGCCCAGCACGCGCGTGGTCGACGGCGTCGCCGTTACGGTGTTGCCGGACGCACCCGCCAATCCGACGTGCTTGAGCTATTGCAAGAGCTTCGGCGCGTGCTGGCTGAATCTATCCAATACCGACCCGATGCTCTCCTCGGACACCGCGGAAAAGCGCTGCTTGCTCGAGCAGTCGCAGTGCCAGCGGCAAACCGCCGATCTGCACTGTTGCGCAAAGCTCGCCGACTGCGGCGAATTCGCGCACTGCATCGAATCTGCGCACAACGTGGTCAGCGACTGCGACCGCTTCCCGTCCGAGCCGACCGCAAGCGGGCGATGACTAGCCCCGCGCCAAAAGTTCCCGCAGGATCTCTTCGGCGCGGTCGACCCGTACCTTGCGCTCCGCCACCATTCTCCCGACCACGACGTCGATCAGGTCGCCGCTGGCGCCCGCCGCAATCGCGACTTGCCGGGCGTGCAACGACATGTGACCGCGCTGGATCCCCTCGGTCGACAGCGCACGCAAGGCCGCGACGTTCTGCGCCAGGCCGACGCTGACGATCACCTCGGCGAGCTCGCGGGCGCTCGTGATGCCCATCAGGGCCAGCGCGGCCTGCGCGGTGGGATGCACCTTGGTCGCGCCGCCGACGATCCCGACCGCCATCGGCATTTCGATGGTCCCCACCAGATCGCCGTTCTGGTCGCGGTTCCAGGTGGTGAGCGCGGTATAGCGCCCGGAGCGCGCGGCATAGGCGTGGGCTCCGGCTTCGATCGCGCGCCAGTCGTTGCCGGTGGCGATCACGACCGGATCGACGCCGTTCATGATGCCCTTGTTGTGGGTCGCCGCGCGGTAGGGGTCGGCGGCCGCGAAGGCACACGCCTCGACGATGCCGTCGCGCACGCGTTCGCCCGCGAACTCGCCGAACGAAAGCTGCCCGACCGGAATCGTACAGCGGGCGCGAGCGATGCGGCGGTCAGCCAGGTTGGAAAGGATGCGCAGGTGCACGCGGCCGCCGGTGATCTGCTCGACGGTCGGGGCCAACGTCTCGCAAGCCGTGTTCACGGCGTTGGCGCCCATCGCGTCGCGGGTGTCGTAGATCAGGTGCGCGACCAGAAACGCGCCGATCGGCGAGTCCTCGATGATCCGCACTTCGAGATCGCGAGCTCCGCCGCCGAGGCGGATCAAGACCGGATCGATCTGGTTCACGAGCTCGAGGATCCGCGGCTTTTGCTCGAGCAGTTTGAGCCGGGCGGTGTGCAGATCCACCACGTCCAGAATCTGAATCTGCCCGATCATTTCCGGCTCGCTGGTGTGCGCCGTGAAACCGCCACCGGCGCGCGCGAGCTTGGCCATGAAGCTCGCGCCGGCGACCACCGATGGCTCCTCGATCGCCATCGGCACCAGCACGTCGCGGCCGTTGACCAGGAAGTTTACCGCCACGCCGAGCGGCAAGCCGCAGATGCCGACGACGTTTTCGATCATGTGGTTCGCCTGCTCCGGCGTCAGCCCGCGCGAGCCATCGAGGGCTGCCCGGTGCTCCGGAGCCAGGCCGGCGAGCGCGGCGATGGTCTCGACGCGATCGCCCAGACTCTTGTCGTAAAAGCCGGGAATCCTGGAGGGGCGCTCGGAGGCAACCATGGTCGTTTCTCCGATCTAACCCGGCTTTGCAGAGCGCTGTAAAGCGTTTTACCGAGCCTGGTCGCCGACGGCGCCGAACTTGCTCACGTACACCATCTTGCCGAGCTTCGGATCGTCGAGCGTGATCTGCTCGTCGCTGGTTTCGATCGTGACCGTCGCCGGGAACGCCTTCGGCTTCGTGCCCTTGTCCTTCCCCTTGGGCTTGATGGTGATGGTCTTGTCCTTTTCGTCGCCGAACTCGAATTCGACCTTGTGCAAGACCGTGAGCTTCGAACCCGCGCGGCGCAGCGTGGTCCAGCTCCAGCTGCCGTCGGCCTCCTTCTTGAAGATCATGCCGTCGTGGTCGATCTTGTCGCGCGCCTTGGCCATGCAGTCGGCCTTCTTCTTCGCGTCGTCGCCGGCCTTCTCCGAGCAGGTCTTTTCCGCTTCCTCGCCGACCGCTGAATCGGCGAACGAGAACGAAAACAGGACGCCTTCGGCGGTGAGGATCTCCTTCGGCGAGCGCGACGGTTTTTCGTCCTTCTTCGCGGTCTCCTCGGCTTTCTCCGACTCGCCCTTGGTTTTGTCCTTTGCCTCGTCGGAAGCCTCGGAGCTTTCTTCCTTGGCCGCGGGCTCGTCGCTCTCCGCCGACTTTTCGGAGGACGGGGTTTCGGCGGCTGGCTCTTCTGCTTTGGCGCCGCCGCAGCCGGCGAGAGCCGCGATCGACAGCAACGCGAACAACCGGATCGTCGTGGTCATGGTGACTGCCTTACCACGATCGCGCGCTTTTCCGCTTGAACGGTGCGACCGACTCAGACTGGATTTTTCCGATCCTGCTGTCGGCTTTCGATACCGCTGTGGAGAAAGCGCTGGAGCTGCGCGAACACCGCGAAATGCGTGATCAAGATCAGCGGCACGATCAATGCGGGCACGAGGCCGAGCGGGAAGCCCATCAGCGGCAGCGCTCGCGGCCCCCCGCCGAAAAAGACGATGCGCTGCGCGGTCACGAACACGATCAGGATATCGAGCAGCGCGAAGGCGTTCCACGCGAACACGATCGCGGCGTCGCGCCGGCCGCGCAGCGGAACGCAGCGCGCGGCGAAGAGCGCGAGGGCGCCGGCGGCGATGTCGCCCGGGCCCGCGACCAGCGCGAACGTCGGATCGATCGCGCCTCGCGCGTGGAGCACGAGGAACCACGCGCCGAAGAGCACGCGGCAGGTGTGATAGAGGATCGGCCAGCGCAAATCCCAACCCAGCACCCAGTGCCGAAACTGGGGCGAGCCAGCGAAGGCCGCGACGAAACCTAACAGCGGCGACCAGATCATCAGCGGGATCAGCGGGCGCGGCATTTCGGGGTTGATCAGCCCGCCGGCGGCGGCGAGGCTGGCGACGAGCACCCACCCCACGAGCACCAGTGCGGCGCCGCGGCGGATGCGGGTTTCGAGAACCGGCAAAACAGGTCGTGCAATCGACATGATTGCCGCCGTTTCAAGCCGTGTGCCAGCACGCGTCGCGGCGCGCGGCTCGGTTTTCGACGGATCACGAGCCGGACCGGCGACGAAAATCCGACAGCTGTCGAAAAACCGACAGCCGAATCCGACGGCGGACGGAGCTTTGGAGCGGGCGTATGCTTCGGAGCGATCCCGATGTCCGCTCCCGCTTTCGATACGCTGCGCCGTGCACAGCTGCGCGCCGTCGCCACGGCGTTCCTGCGTTTCAGACCGATCGTCGTCGCGCCGGTGGCGCCGCTCGTGCTGCTGGCGCTGTGGGCCGGTGGCGCACCCGGCCCGCAAATTGCGGCGCTCGCGATCGTGTTCGCGACGGTCATCGGTTTTTTCACCTTCGAGGCGCGGCGCAGCTTGCGCACCGAAGTCGGTGAGCGCTGGCTGCTCGGCTCGCTCAACGCGACCGTGCTCCTGATCTGCCTGGCCTGCGCGGCCACCGGCGGCACGACGAGTCCGCTCTTGCCCGTGCTTTTTGCGCCGGTGGTAACGGCGTTCGCGGCGTTCGGACGCAGCCGCGAAGCTTCGCAGATCGTCGGCGTTTGCGTGGTCCTCGTGCTCGCGCTCTTGGCGCTCCCGGAGGGCTGGCCATTTCCGCCATTTCCGCGCAAAACCGCGGGCCTGGTCGGGGCCGGCGCGCTGTTCATGGGCCTGGTTCTGCTCCACCGCAGCGTGTGCGGGCTGACCGACGCGCACCGGCGTTCGGGCGACGAGCTCGATCGTCTGCGCCGCGAGGCGCTCGATGCCTCGGCCGAGCGCGTGACGAGCCTGGAAGCGTACGCCGGCAGGCTCGCCCACGAGCTCAAGAATCCGCTCGCCTCGATCAAGGCGCTGTCGCAGCTGATCGCGCAGAGCCCCCAGGGCGAAAGAAACCCCGAGCGGCTGAGCGTGCTGACGAGTGAAATCGAGCGCATGCAGCACACGCTCGAGGATTATCTGAGCTTTTCGCGGCCGCTCGCGGCGCTCGAGCGTCGTAGTGTCGATCTGGCGGCGCTCGCCGACGAAGCATTGGATCTGATCCGCGCCCGCGCGTCCGAAGCGCACGTCGAGCTCGTCCGCAGCGGGTCGGCCCTGCCGATCGAAGGCGACCCGCGCCGCTTGCGCGAAGCGCTGCTCAACCTCTTGACCAACGCGCTCGAGGCCTCGGCTGCCGGCGCGCGGATCGAGGTGCGGGTCGCGAGCTCCGGCAGCGCCGCGCGAATCGAGGTGCTCGATCGCGGCCGCGGGATCCGGCGCGAGGAGCTGTCCCGCGTCGGAACGCCCTTTTTCAGCACGCGCCCCGGCGGCACCGGCCTCGGCGTGGTGATCGCGCGGGGCGTCGCCGAACAGCACGGAGGCCGGCTCGAGATCGAGAGCGAGCTCGGGCGCGGCACGCGCGCGGTGATTTCCCTGCCGTTCGCCGGTGACGGCGCTCCGGAGCAGCGCGGCTGATGGCGCGCGTCTTGGTCGTCGACGACGAGAGCGGCGTGCGCTTCGCGCTCGAAGAGGTGCTGCGCGAGCACGGCCACGAGGTGAAGAGCGCGGAAAGTGTCGCGCGCGCGCTCGAGCTCTGGCAGGACGTCGACCTGATCGTCACCGACCTGGTGATGCCGGGAAAGACCGGCCTCGACCTACTGCAGCAGGTACACGCCGTGGATCCCGACTTGCCGTTGATCGTGCTCACCGCGCGCGGCTCGGAGCGGGCCGCGGTCGACGCGATGAAAGCGGGCGCCTACGACTACCTGACCAAACCGTTCGACATCGCCGAGCTCTCGCTGGCCGTGGCGCGCGGCGCCGAGGCGCGCAGGCTGCGCACGGCGGCGCGGCGCTTCGACGCCGAGCGCCGGCTCGGCGGCGGCATCGTCGGCGAGAGCCGTGCGATTCGCCAGGTCATGGACATCGTCGAGCGCGTCGCGAACAAGGACGTCCCGGTGCTGGTGCGGGGCGAAACCGGCACCGGCAAGGAGCTCGTCGGCGGGCTCTTGCATGCGCTGTCACCGCGCGCGAAGCGCCCGCTGGTGCGCTTCAACTGCGCCGCGATCCCGGCCGAGCTCGCCGAAGCCGAGTTGTTCGGCCATACGCGCGGCGCCTTCACCGGCGCCAGCGCCGACCGCGCCGGCTTCTTCGCGCAGGCCGACGGCGGCACCTTGATCCTCGATGAGGTCGCCGAGCTGCCGACCGCGATCCAGCCCAAGTTGTTGCGTGCGCTCGCCACCGGAGAGATCCAGCGCGTGGGGTCGAGCCGCAGCGAACGCGTCGACGTCCGGATCGTCGCCTGTACGCACCGCGACCTGCTGGTGGAGTCGCGCGCCGAGCGCTTCCGTCAGGACCTCTACTATCGCCTCGCAGTGGTCGAGGTGCTGGTCCCGCCGCTCAGGGCGCGCCGCGAAGACATCGCGCCGCTCGCCGAGGAGTTCGTGCGGCGCTACGCCACGCGCTTCGGTCTCGACGACGTGCGCCTCTCCCCCGCCCTGCTCGACGCGCTGGAAAAGCGCGACTGGCCCGGCAACGTGCGCGAGCTCGAAAACACCGTAGCGCGCCTGGTCGCGCTCAGCCGCGGCGGATTGATCGACGCGGACGCGCTGAGCGCGGAGCCGCTGGAGGCCGGCACCACGACGGCGTCGGCAGGCGGCTCGGCCACCGACCGCACCTTGCGTGAAAGGGTCGCGGCCTTCGAGCGCGATCTGATCAGCCAGGCGCTCGAACGCGCCGGCGGCAACCAGTCAGCGGCCGCTCGCGATCTCGGCGTGTCGCGCGTCACCTTGATCGACAAGATGAAGCGGCACGGGCTCTTGCCGGCCCGCGGCTGATTCGCGATTTTTCCAGGCAACCCGCGCCGGGACCGGGCCGATGGAGGAGCACCCTCCAGCATGCGCCTGATCTTCGACCATGGGACGCTGGTGCTCCTCGAAGCACCCGAACGCCGTTTCGAGCTGATCCCGGGCTTCTTGTGGGACCCGCGGATCGCCCTGTGGCGGGCGCCGGCGTCGCGTTACGCGGCAGCGGTCGCGGCGTTGCGCGAGTACGGGCTGCCGCTGGTGGACGAAGTCGTGTCCGGTGCCGGCGCCGCTCCCGCCGGGTTTTGCGAGATCGGCTTGCGGCCGTACCAGCGTGCGGCGGCCTTGGCCTGGGAAAGCGCCGACCGGCGCGGGCTCGTCGTGTTGCCGACCGGCAGCGGCAAGACACGCGTCGCGCTGGCGCTGATCGCCGCGCAGCGCGTACGCACGTTGTGCCTGGTCCCGACACGCGCGCTACTCGCGCAATGGATCGGGGAGCTCGAGGCGGTTCACGGCGGCCCGATCGGGTGCCTGGGGGACGGCCGCCAGCTGCTCGAGCCGATCACCGTCGCCACGTTCGAGAGCGCGTATCGCTACATGCCGCGAATCGGCAATCAGTTCGAGCTCGTGGTGGTCGACGAGGTCCACCACTTCGGCGCCAACGTGCGCGACGAGGCGCTCGAGATGTGCACGGCGCCGCTCCGGCTCGGCCTGACCGCGACGCCACCAGGCGAGCCCGCGCTCACCCGCCTCCGCGCGCTGATCGGCCCGGTGGTCTACGCGCTCGGCGTGGGGGATCTGTCCGGCAGCTACTTGGCCGAATTCGAGCTGGTCGTGGTCCCGCTCGGGCTCGATCGTGAAGAGCGGGCGCGCTACGCCGCGGAGCAGCGCGCGTTCACCGAAGTGCGCCGGGCCTTTCGGCGCGTTCATCCCGAAAGCACCTGGCAGGAGTTCGTCGCCTTCGCCGCGCAATCGCCCGAGGGCCGAGCCGCGCTCGCGGCCTGGCGACGCGCGCGCAAGCTTCTCGGCTTCACTCGCGCCAAGGCCGCGGCGCTGCGCGTACTTCTGGCCCGGCACCGCCACGACAAGGTGATCGTTTTCACCGCCGACAACGCCGCGGCCTACGCGATCGCTCGCGAGCAGCTGATCATGCCCGTCACCTGCGACGTGTCGCGCCGCGAACGCGAACGCGCGCTCGAGGCGTTTCGCTCCGGCGCGCTGCGCGCGTTGGTCAGCGCCCGCGTGCTGAACGAGGGGATCGACGTGCCCGACGCGGAGGTGGCGGTGATCGTCGCCGGAACGCTCGGACAGCGCGAGCACGTCCAGCGCGTCGGCCGGCTGTTGCGTCCGGCGCCGGGCAAACGCGCGGTCGTGTACGAGCTCGTGACGATGGCGACCAGCGAGGCTTGGCAAGCGGCAGAAAGGAGGCGCGGCCTTGCTGCCACGCACGTTGTGCCTGCTTAACACGCAAACGCAGGGGAACGTCCTGCGTCCGCGCTATATGCGTGAACGCGATCATGAGTGGCTACGCTCGCTGCTCGACGAGCACGTCCGCTTCGTGGGCCGGCCGCGCGCCGAGCTTTCCGAGCGCCTGCGCGAACCCTTGCCGGTCGCGGTCGCGAAGCACAAGCTGAAGCTCGCGATTCACGTGCTCGAGCGCGCGCTGCCGGGCCGGGTCGAGGCCGCAGTCCCGCCGCATCAGGCGCGCTTCGCGCTGTTCTCGCGCGCCGCAGAAAAAGGCGCGCCACGCCCCGAGCTGCTCGCCAGCGTCGCGGCGGAGCTCGGAATCGGCAGCGCCGCGCTCGAGGCGGCACTGTTCGCCGACCTGCGCGGAGAGCAGCGCGTCAGGGCCTTGCCCGACGACTACTCGCCGCCGCGCTTCGCGTTCGAGATCAATTCCGCCCTCGTGGCAGGGCTCCTGGCCCGGGCGGCACACGTACGGATCCGCGCCTGGGGGAACGCGCGCAGCCTGGTGCGCGGCGCCCGCCAGAACGGCCTGGTGTGCAGCGTCAGCGCCGATGCCGTGGACGACGTCAAACCCGTCACGCTCGACATTTCTGGACCATTCGTGCTGTTCCGACACACCGCGATCTACCGCCGCGCTCTGGCCGCGCTCGTGCCCCGGCTTTCGGCGTGCGACGGCTTCGAGCTCAGCGCGCTGTGCGCGCTCGGCGCCGGCAAGCGGCTGGAGCAGGTGGTGGTGCGCTCCGGCGACCCGATCGTGGCGGGCGCCGAGCCGGAGGGCTTCGAGCGCCGCGTCGAGCAGCGATTCGCCACGGATTTCTCGCGCAGATCGCGGGACTGGGATTTGATCCGCGAACCCGCGCCGGTCGCGGCAAAAGGCACGCTGTTGTTCGCGGACTTTGCGCTCGTGCACCGGCGCGATTCGTCCCGGCGCTGGTTGCTCGAAATCGCGGGCTACCATACCCGCGAGTATCTCGAGCAAAAACTCGAGATCGTGGCGAGCGCGGGCATCGAGCGTGTGCTCGTGTGCATCGACGTAGAGAAAGGCTGCTCCGACCAGGCGATCGCGGAAAACCCGCGGCTGATCCGCTTCCGCCGCGTGCTCGATCCCGAGCTGGTGCTCGCAATCATCGAGCGCGAGTGACGCTCAGGATTGCGCGCTCGGTGGGTACGCACGCCGGTTGCCAGCATGCATGCGCTGCTTAGATCGATATGTCTGAGAAAAGAGGACTCAATGAAGGCGTTCGTCCTTGCGCTGATCTTGACGGGGCTCGCGTTCAGCATCGGATGCAGCGACGAAGACAGCCCCTCGATCATCGATAGAGTGACCGATCCGAACTGCTCCGAGATCTGCGATCGCTATGACGAATGCATTCGAGACATCGACGTCGGGCGCTGTGTCGATCAGTGTGACGACGTGACCGACGTCCAGGCTCTCTCCGCCCAGGCCGATCGCTGCGCCGACTGCTTGAGCGGCCGCGCCTGCGCGGAGTCCGGCCCGTGCTGGAACGACTGCGTCAGCGTCCCCGAAATGCAGCTCGGACGCGCCTACTGACGCGGCCGCCTCGGCACTCTCTATTGATGGGTAGCGAAGCGCAGCGGCACGTGGATCACGCCGTAGCGCGATCCCGGCGCTGGAAACTGCTGGAACTCGAACGCATGTTCGACGCAGGAGCTGAGCCCGGAGGCGCGTTCCGGCGTCAGCTCCCCCGCCCCTGCCGTCACGGTTCCGTCCCGGCGCACCAGAAGGCTAACCACGAGCGTTCCGGTCAAAGTCGGTTTGCGCTCGAGCTCCCTCGCGTAACACGCGCTGAAGCTCGGCGAGAGAATCAAAAGACGATCCCTCAGCTGGTCGAAGGGCACCGGGCTCTCCGCGGCGCTCGGGGGCACGGCGGAAGCCGGCAGCCGACCGGACCACTCCCTCACGGCACTGGGCGAGACGTCGAGCCCCCACGCCACGCTGAGCTCGCCCGGCGTCGGTCCGTACTGAGATTCGGGGGTGCTCGGCGGTCGCGGCTCGGTTCTCCCCATCGCGGCGCCACCGATCGCTATCGCGGCGGCCGGCGCCAGCGCGGCCACGACGACGCACACCTGCAAGGCGCGCCGGATCGCGCGGTCGCGGCGGTTCTGCCGCCAGAACGCGTCGACCGAATCCGGCGCCGCGGCATCGCGCTCCCGATACGGTCCCCCAGCCAATCGGTCGTGAGCGTTCGCGGTCACCACGCCGATAGTGACACGCCGCCCGGCCGGCGGCTTGGGTATCCCGCTAGCGGGGGCGCTGGTGTAACTCCGGGGCGGCGGCCGGCGTACCTGAAGGCGTGGCAAAAATCGTTGAAAGATTCGGGCTTTTGCTGGCTCTGGTCGCGCTTCTGGTAGCGATCGGCTGCAGCAAGGCCACGAACGGCGCGGGAAAGGCAGGGTCCTCGGAACCGAGCTCGAGCCCGCCGAGCGGCAAGCTAGAGACCGCGATCCTGGCCGGCGGCTGTTTCTGGGGAATGGAAGAGATCCTGCGCAGCGTGCCGGGCGTGGTGTCGACCGACGTCGGGTACACCGGCGGGACGACCAGCGCGCCCGACTACGAGCACGTGCATACCGGCGAAACCGGCCACGCCGAAGCGATCCGGATCGTCTTCGATCCGGCGCGGCTCTCGTACGAAGACCTGCTCGAGAAGTGGTTCTTCCGCATGCACGATCCGACCACCCGAAACCGCCAGGGCAACGACATCGGCACCCAGTATCGCTCGGCTATTTTCGTGAGCTCGCCCGAGCAACGAAAGATCGCGGAACGCGTCAAGGAACGCGTGCAGAAGACCGGCAAATGGTCGGCGCCGATCGTCACGGAGATCGTGCCCGCCGGTCCCTTCACGCTGGCCGAGGATTATCACCAGGATTACCTCCAGAAGAATCCCGGCGGCTACACCTGCCACTACTTGCGCGACTGATTGACCTTCGGCAAAAGCTCGGTCAAGGCCGAGAGCGGCTCGTCCAGCGTGCGAATCGCGGACGCCCAGAATTCGGGGGCCTCCAGATCCTGACCCAGTGCGCGGCTCGCGATCTCGTGGGCCATGCCGCTGCCGGTGAGCCGCAAGAACTCCTCGTAGCGATCGAGGAATTGTGGCCCCCGCCGTTTCAACTCGGCGAACAAGCCGCGGCTCAGCAGATAGCCGAAGCTGTACGGGAAGTTGTAGAAGCTGACGCCGGTGATGAAAAAATGCAGTTTCGAGGCCCAAAATAGCGGATCGGTGCCTGCGGGGTCGAGCGCGTCACCGAAGATCCGCTGCTGTGTTTCGGCCATCAACTCGCTCAAGCGGCTCGTGCTCACGTCACCGGCACGGCGCTCCTCGTAGAAGGCGTGCTCGAATTCGAAGCGCACCGGGATGTCGAGCAGGAACGCGACGGCATGCCCGAGCTCCTCGTTGAGCAGCAGCGCGCGCTCCGCGTCCGAGGTCTCCGCATTCGACAGCAAGCCTTCTGAAAGCAGCGCTTCGGCGAACACCGAGGCGCTCTCGGCCAGCGTCATCGGATAGCCGCGCAGGAACGGGCGCAGGTCGCGCATCACGTGATTGTGGAACGCATGACCCATCTCGTGAGCGAGCGTGGACACGTCGCCGAGCGCGCCGTTGAAGGTCATGAACACCCGCGATTCGCCGATCAGCTTCGAGCTCGTGCAATAAGCGCCCGGCTGCTTGCCGCGCCGGGGCTCGGATTCGACCCAGCGCCTCTCGATCGCGTCCTCGAAAAACGCCGCGAGCCGCGGATAGGCGCGCGAGAACGCCTGACTGACCAGCTGCCTGCCGCGCTCCCACGAAATACGGCTCGCGCTCGCCAGCGGCAGCGGCGCTTCCAGATCGTACCAGGCGACCTTGGGCACCCCGAGCGCTTGCGCCTTGAGCCGCAGGAAACGCCGCGGCAGCTCGGCGCTATTCCGGATCGCCTCGAACATCGCATCCAGCGTGCGCCGGCTGATCGCGGCGTCGAACAGCGCGACGTCGAGAAAGTGTGCGACGTTGCGGCGCGCGTAGAGCGTGTGGCGTGTGCCGGCGATGTGATTGAGCGCCGCGCCCGCGATCGGGGCCACGTTTTGCCACGCCAGATTGCCCTGCTTGAACGCCGTTTCCCGAACACGCCGGTCGACGTCACCGAGCAGCGATCGGCGCTGCGACATCGGAATCCGCTCGCGGCGGCCGTCCGGAAATTCCATGTCGAACATCAGCGTGCCGCTGAGGGTGTCGTAGAGGCGCCCCCAGGCCTCGATGCCGTCGGTGCCGAGGTCGGCGGCCAGCGCCTCGAGCTTGGGCTCCATGGTGTACCTGGCTTCCTGGCGCAGCCGTTCCAGATAGAAACGCACCGACTCGAGCTCTGGCCGGGTCACGAATGCGCCGAACGCCTCCTCGCTCGCGCCGCCGATGCCCCGCAAGAGCTCGATCGACAGCTTCTGGAAGCTCGCACCGAGCAGCGAAAGCCTCGCGACTTCGCCGCGATACTCTTCGTTGTCGGCGTCGCACGATGCGATCGCGTGAACGTACGCCGCGAGATGGGAAAAGCGCGCCGACAGCTGCTCGTAGTTTCTGAGTACTTCTTCCCAGGCGTCCGCGTTTTCGCCGGCGAGCGCGAGAAGCTGCGCGGCCCGTTCGGAAAGCCGCTCCACGTCACGGCGCAAGCTCTCGGTGAAATCCCGATGCTCGGGCCCTCCGAAGCTCGGAAAAAAGCTCGACATGTCCCAGTTCTGGGCTGCGGGTGCATTCATCGGGTTCGGCTCCTGCCGCGAATCTAGCAGGGTGTCGGGGCAGGCGGTTGCCCCGGTATCCGGGAGCCGTAAGCAAGCGGTCGGTACTGACTCTCCTCACCGAGTGCGCCATTTCGAGCTCGCGCGCAAAATCGCGTCGCCGATCTCCGCCAGCGCCATGACCGTTTCGGCCGCGCCGCGCTCGATGGCGTGGCGCGCCATGCCGAACACGGCCGAGCTCTTCTCGTCCTGCGCGATCGTGGCGGCGCCCGCGGCGCGCATCTCGAAAAGGCCGGACGCCCCGTCCGAGCCCATGCCGGTCATGATCACTCCGACGGCGCGGGTGCCGGCTGCCTTCGCGACGGACTCGAACAGCACGTCGACGCTCGGACGATGGCGCGACACCAGCGGCCCGTCGTCGAGCTCGATCGCGAATCCAAGCGGCGATCCGCGCACCCGCAGGTGCCGGTCGCCGGGAGCGATCAGCACCAGACCTTGCTCGACGCGATCGCCGTGCCCTGCCTGGCGTACCCGCACCGCGCAGGCCTGGTCGAGGCGGTTGGCAAACGCCGCGGTAAACGGCGCCGGCATGTGCTGCACTACCACCATGCCGGGCGCGTCCGCGGGCATTCGCTCGAGCACTTGCGCGAGCGCTTCCGTTCCTCCCGTCGACGCTCCCAACGCCACCAGACCCTCGCAGGCGATGCGCGGCGTGCCATTCGTTCGCGGTCGAAGCGACGCCTTTGCGCGTCGAGCCGCACTCGCCAACCGCACGGGCACGCGTGCCGTGGCTGCGGCGCGCACGCAATCGACGATCGTGATCGCCGAATCCAGAAGAAAGTCGCGCACGCCGAGGCGCGGCTTGGCGATGACCTCGAGTGCGCCCCTTTCCAGAGCGTCGAGCGCCGCGCGGCCGTCGCCCAGCGACGAGCACACGACGACCGGGATCGGATCGTTTCGCATGACTTGCGACAGGAAATCGAGCCCGCTCAGGCGCGGCAGGTCGAGATCGAGCACGATCACGTCTGGACGCTCTCGCGCCAGCTTGCGAAGGGCGATGACCCCATCCGCCGCGGTCGTCACGTCCATGCCGCCGTGACGGCTGAGCAGGGCGGTCAGCGATTCGCGCGCCACGGCGGAGTCGTCGACGACCAGGACGCGCAGCGCCGTCACGCTCGCGCTCCCGTCGAGGGATCGGCCGGCGCGAGGATGCCCGGGCCGAGCACGCGCACCTCGGCTCCCAGCGTGGGCCCCGCCTCGGCGGGACCGACGATCAAGAGCCCGTCCGGCGTGAGCCGGGAGAGCAACGCGCGGACGACGCGTGTGCGCGTCTCGGCATCGAAATAGATCAGCACGTTCCTGCAGAAGATGGCGTCGAAGCGGCCGTCGACTTCGAGCCTGGATCGGCACAGGTTTCCGGCTCGCAGCTCGACGAGCGCACGCACCGATGGTCCGACGCGCATCTGTCCTTGGCACGGTCCGGTGCCTTTCAGCATGAAGCGTTTGAGCACCGGTTCAGGGATGTCGCTGGAACGCGCCAACGGGTAGATGGCGTCACGGGCAACGTGGAGAGCTCGTTCCGACACGTCGATGCCCACTACGCGCGCCGACAGCGGCGGCTGGTCTGCGAGGGCATCGCAGAGCGTCATCGCAATCGAGTAAGCCTCTTCGCCGGTTGCGCAGCCGGCGCTCAGCACGCGAATGCAATCCGGAAGCGCGCGCTGCCGACGCAGCGAAAGCCAGCGCGGAACGCTGCGCGCGAGTACCCCGAACTGGGCCGGCTCGCGGAAAAAGCGCGTTTCGTGCGTGCACAGAGCCTCGAACAACGCGGCATGCTCGCTCGAGCCCGCCGCGCGCAGGTGCCGGCAATAGTCGGCAGGGCCGTCGCAGCCGAGCTGTCGCATGCGGCGAGACAGCCTGCCGACCAGGAACATGCGCTTGGCCGGCGTCAGGTTGATGCCGATTTCGCGCCGGACGAGACCGCTCACGTATGCGAAGTCTTCGTCGCTCATGCTGGAGACGAGCGGAGCGGATTTCATGGGTTCCGCGAACGTCAGAAGCTCACGAAATGCTCGTC
>Ga0111538_10001643_pt1 | contig 31510 bp, 21 predicted proteins | sample SoiMethybrSBSTD1_FD_79669 | JGI IMG/M metagenome (GOLD analysis project Ga0111538, IMG submission 79669) | Bulk soil microbial communities from a Populus tree surrounding site in Tennessee, USA - Soil MetaG P. TD hybrid SBSTD1 (version 2)... | ecosystem: Environmental > Terrestrial > Soil >... | reverse complement strand
CTGGAATTGATCGTAGGCGGCGTTGCCGACCCGGACCGGCTTGGAGTCCTCGTAGCCGGGCAGCCAGGGGACCTCGAACTCCGTCAGGCGGCGCGAGCCGTCGATGGAGTACATCAGCTGCATCTGGCTCGGAGCGCCGGCGGCGGCGCGCAGCAGCCAGTTGCGGAAGGCCGTCGCCTCCTCGAGATAGCCACCCAGCATCATGGCCTGCAGGGTGAGCGTGGCGTCGCGGACCCAGCAGAACCGGTAGTCCCAGTTGCGAACGCCACCGAGCTCCTCGGGCAACCCCATCGTCGGTGCGGCCACGATGGCGCCGGTCGGCGCGTAGGTCAGGCCCTTCAGGGTGAGGAGCGAGCGGACGACGGCATCGCGCCAGCCCCCTTGAAACGTGCAGCGGCCTGCCCAGTCGAGCCAGAAGTGCTCGCAGCGCTCGAGCTCGTCCTCCACGTCCACCGCCGCGGGCTCCACCTCGTGCGACGCGTACCAGCTGAGGGTGATTCCGTGCCGATCTCCCTTCCTGATCGTGAAGTACGAGACCACCTGTCCGCCTGACTCGTGCATCGCGATGGGCCCGCGCGCGACGAGGGCATCGGGGCCGCCGACCAGACGGAAGCCGCCCTCCACACGCGTCGCCCACGGCCGGTTGGCCCCGTAGCCGAACCGAGGCGAGAGGATCATCTGCATCGGCACCTCACCCTCGATCCCCTCGATGATGCGGATGACCTCCGAGCGGTCGCCGACCGGCATGAACTCGGTGAGCCGGATGGCGCCGCCGTCGCAGGCGACCTCCGATTCGAGGATCAGCGTGTCTCCCAGGTACCGCTGTCGCCGTTCCCGCACCGCGGTGGTGGGGGCGATGGACCAGGTGCCGTGCGCGTCGAAGCCGAGCAGCGCCGCGAAGCAGGCGTCGGAGTCGAAGCGCGGCATGCAGAGCCAGTCGAGCGACCCCGCCTTCGAGATGAGCGCCGCGGTCCGGGTGTTGCCGATGAATCCGTAGTCCTCGATGCGGGACGCCATGCGAGTGCCTCCTGGCGAATGGGGTTTGCTGCCTGGTCACACGCCGGGCGATGGGACGTGACGCCCCTCGGATGCTCGTGCGTCTCGCCCGTTCGATTCGCTCTCCACGTAGCGCCGCGCCATGCGCTCCAGCGGGATCGGCCGGATCTTGCTCGCGTGACCTGCGGATCCGAATGCCTCGAACCGCTGGATGCACAGGCCGCGCGCGGCGGCGACGCCTGCCTTGAGATACTTGCGCGGATCGAAGTCGGCGGGCTCCTCGGCCAGGCTGCGGCGGATCGCCCCGGTCATGGCGAGACGGATGTCGGTGTCGATGTTGACCTTGCGAACTCCGTGCCGGATGCCCTCCTGGATCTCCTCGACCGGAACTCCGTAGGTCTCGGGGATCTCGCCACCGAACTCGCGAATGACCTCCAGCCACTCCTGCGGAACCGAGCTCGAACCGTGCATCACCAGGTGGGTGTCCGGGATGCGCTCGTGGATCGCCTTGATCCGATCGATGGCGAGGATCTCCCCGGTCGGCTTGTGCGAGAACTTGTAGGCGCCGTGCGACGTGCCGATGGCGACCGCGAGCGCGTCGACCCGGGTCCGGTCGACGAACTCGGCCGCCTGCTCGGGATCGGTGAGCAACATGTCGCGCGACAGGCTGCCGGCGGCGCCGGAACCGTCCTCTTCCCCGGCCAGGCCGGTCTCGAGCGAGCCGAGGCAACCGAGCTCGCCCTCCACCGAGACCCCGACGACGTGTGCCATCTCGACGACGCGGGCGGTGGTCTCGACGTTGTATCGATAGCTGGAGGGCGTCTTCATGTCGTCCATGAGCGATCCGTCCATCATCACCGAGGTGAACCCGGATCGAATCGACGCCTGGCAGACCGCCGGACTCGAACCGTGGTCCTGGTGCAGCACGACCGGCGTGTCGGGGTACGCCTCGACCGCCGCGATGGCGAGGTGGCGGAGAAACGGCTCCCCGGCATAGGCGCGCGCGCCGGCAGAGGCTTGCAGGATGACCGGGCTGTCGGTCTGGGACGCCGCCGACATGATCGCCTGAACCTGTTCGAGGTTGTTGACGTTGAACGCGGGCACCGCGTAGCCACCCTCGGCAGCTTCATCGAGCAATTGACGGAGCGATACGAACGCCATGGCAGCCTCCTGGATCTCTCTGGTGCTCGATCTCGGCTGCATGTTCTGGACCAGCGCGGGCGCGTTCAGCCGGCGCATCCCGTTCGTCGAACCTCAGGCGGCTCGTAGGAGCCCACCGCCGATCCTCGCCATCTCGGCGGCCTCGTCGAGATGAACGACCCAGGCGGTCGCGCGGCTGGCCGCGCTGGTGATCGGCTGGTCGACGGGGCGGGCCGCGTTGCGGACACCGTCGAGGTCGAGGCCCATCCAGGCGAGCGGGTCGATGATGCGCCGCCGGATCTCGCCGGCGTTCTCGCCGACGCCGCCGCCGAACACCACCGCGTCGACCCCGCCGAGGACGGCGGCGTAGGCGCCGATGACCTTGCGCACGCGGTGGCAGTACAGCTCGACCGCGAGCGCGGCGCGTGAATCGCCGGTCGCCGCGAGCCGCAGGACCTCCGGCATCGCGCTCTCGCCACACACACCGAGGAGCCCGCCGCGCTCGTTGATCAGGCGGTCGAGCCCATCGGCGGAGTAGCCGCGGGTGCGCAAGAGATGGACGAGCAGGCCCGGATCGACGTCGCCCGATCGGCTCGCCATCATCAGGCCTTCCGACGGCGAGAAGCCCATGGAGGTGTCGAGCGCGCGGCCGTCCCTGATCGCCGTGGCGGAGCAGCCAGCCCCGAGCTGAAGGGTCACCAGACGTCGGGGCCCACGGCGGTCGAGCTCCAGACATCGGCGCGCCATGAAGGCATGCGCCAGCCCATGAAACCCGTAGCGGCGCGCCGGGCCGACCTCGGGAGGCAGCGCGTAGGTCGCCGCCTCGGGCGGCAGGTCGGCGAAGAAGGCGGTGTCGAGCGCGGCCACCTGCGGCGTGGCCGCTCCGAACGCGGCCCGAGCGGCGGCGATGTAGCGCAGCGCCATCGGGTTGTGCAGGGGTGCGAGCGAGCTGGCGTCCCGGATCGCCGCCTCGACCGCCGGGGTGATGAGCGCGTGTCTCTGCACCTCGCCGGCGTGCACCACACGGTGGACGACCGCGTCGATCGGGCCGTGCGGTGCCACCAGCTCGGTGAGATCGATGCTGGCGTCCCGGGCGAAGCCGCGCGCCACCAGCGCCCGGCCCTCCCCCCAGACGGTGAGCTTCACCGAGGAGCTGCCGGTGTTGATCAGGAGAAGGTGCTCGCGCCCCGCGCTGGTCATCGACCGTCCCCCGGCGAGAATCCGGGACGGAACGCCTCGACCAGAGGAGCGTTCCAGATCTTGATCGCGGGGAGGCCGCGGTAGTAGCTCAGCACGTCGAGCGTGCCGGTATCGAGCAGGAATTGCCGCCCGGCCGCTGCCGGGAGCCCGAGCCAGCGCGCCGCCAGGACCCGCAAGACGTGCCCGTGCGCGAACAGCACCACGTCACCCTCGACGGCGCGCACGCGGGCGATGACGCGATCGACCCGGATGCCGACCGCGTCGGGGGTTTCCCCGCCCGGACAACCATCGCGGAAGATCAGCCAGCCGGGCCTGGCGGCCTCGATCTGCGCCGGGGTCAGCCCCTCGTACTGTCCGTAGTTCCACTCGACCAGATCGCCGTCGATCCGCGCCGAGCCGCCCAGACCGCACAGATCGCACGTCTGCCGGGCACGGGCCAGCGGGCTGGTGAGCACGAGCTCGAACGACTGCCCGCTCATCACCCGGCCGAGCCGCCTGGCGAGATCGCGCCCCCGCTCGGTCAGCGGGATGTCGGTCGCGCCGGTGTGCTGCCCGCTCAGGCTCCACTCGGTCTCGCCGTGCCTCACGGCGAAGACCCGGCCCTGCGGTCGTGCGGCGGTGGTGGTCATCGGCTACCCCGCGCGCGAGCGCACCGCGCTCCCTTGCGCCCGCTGCCAGCGAACATGGTCGGCGCGGATGGCCTCGATCGCCTCGGCGCCGCTGGCGACGCACAGCGGAATCGCGAGATCTCTCGGGCTCGCCGTCGCCAGGCGCTCGTCGAGCATGTGGGCGTGCGCCCATTGCACGAGCTCGCGCCACATGCGCCCCACGAAGACCAGCGGCGTGTCCTTCATGTGGCCGACCTGCAGGAGCTGCCAGACCATCATCGCCTCGAGGACGGTGCCGATCCCGCCCGGGGCGATGACGAACGCATCGGAGGCGAGGACGAAGTGGTGCAGGCGGGTGAAGAACGTGCGGTGCTGGTAGACCTGTGTGACGAAGGCGTTGGCCTCCTGCTCGAACGGGAGGTCGACGCGAATCCCCAGCGTCTCACCCGGGAGCTCGATCCCGGCGTCGGCGGCGCCCTGGTTCGCCGCCCGCATGAGGCCGGGCCCGCCGCCGGTCACGATGTCACAGCCGAGCTCGGCGAGGGCACGGGCGACGCGCCGGGTCTCGTCGTAGGGGAAGGTCCCCTCCTCCGCCCGGGCCGATCCGAAGATGGTCACCCGGTAGCGGTCGCGCCGGGACGGACGCAGCTGGGTCAGGTTGTTGACGATGTCCCACAGGCCGAGGACCGTGTTGACGAGGACCTCCTTGACGCGCTCCTCGTCGCCGAGGCTGATCGTGCCCGGCTCGCCGCTCACGTCCTGGCCTCCGCCGAAGGCGACGGATACTTCCACTCGTCCGCCTCGGGCTGGTCGGCGCCGAACTCGTAGGCGTACTTCTGGCAGGCGATCTGGAGGTTGCGCAGTTTCTCCCTCGTGTGGATGCCCACGCGTTGCAGCCACGGCACTCGATCGATCACGTCCATGGCGAGGCTGAAGCGATCGATCTTGTTCTGGATGGCCAGGTCGAGCGGCGTGTTGATGTTCCCCTTCTCCCGGTAGCCATGCACGTGGATGTTCGCGTGGTTCTTCCGCCGGTAGGTCAGCCGGTGGATGAGCCAGGGATAGCCGTGGAAGTTGAAGACGACCGGCTTGTCGGTCGTGAACACGCCGTCGAACTCACTGTCCGACAGCCCGTGAGCGTGTTCCTCGTTCGAGATGAGCTTGTAGAGGTCCACCACATTGACGAAGCGGATCTTGAGGTCGGGGAAGTCCTGGCGCAGCAGCATCACCGCCGCGAGCGCCTCCTTGGTGGGGACATCGCCGGCGCAGGCCATCACGACATCGGGCTCGACGCCCTGGTCGGTGCTCGCCTTGGCCCAGACGCTCAGGCCCTTCGTGCAGTGCGCGATGGCCTCGTCCATGCCGAGGTACTGCAGGTGCTTCTGCTTGTCGCAGACGATGACGTTGATGTAGTCGGTGCTGCGCAGGCAGTGGTCGGCCACGCTGAGCAGGGTGTTCACGTCCGGCGGCATGTAGATGCGACAGACGGTCGGGTCCTTGTTGAGCACCACGTCGAGGAACCCCGGGTCTTGATGGGTGAACCCGTTGTGGTCCTGGCGCCAGACCGTGGAGGTGAGGAGCAGGTTCAGTGACGATATCGGTGCTCGCCACGACTGCTCGCGACTCATGGCGAGCCACTTCGCGTGCATGTTGAACATCGAGTCGATGACGTGAGCGAAGGCCTCGTAGGTGGAGAAGAACCCGTGCCGACCGGTCAAGAGGTAACCCTCGAGCCAGCCCTCGAGCGTGTGCTCGGACAGCACCTCGAGGACGCGGCCGTCGGTCGACAGCTGCCCGCCGTCGGCGTCCTCCGGGAGGTAGTCGGCCATCCACAGCTTCTTGCTCACCTCGTAGATGGCGTCGAGCCGATTGGAGGCGTTCTCGTCGGGACAGAACACACGAAAGTTGTTCATGTTGTCGCGCATGATGTCGCGCAGGAGCTGACCGAGTGGCCGCGTGTTGTCGGCCAGGATGCGCCCCGGATGGTCCACCTTGATCCCGTAGCTGCGGAAGTCCGGCATGCGCAACGGCCGGCGCAACAGCCCGCCGTTGCTGTGCGGATTCGAACCCATGCGGCGCGTGCCCTTGGGGGAGAGCTCTCGCAGCTCGGCGATCAGTCGTCCCCTGTCGTCGAACAGCTCCTCGGGCTTGTAGCTGCGCATCCAGTCCTCGAGGATCTTCAGGTGCGCCGGGTTCTCGTGGATGCCGGACAGCGGCACCTGGTGCGAGCGCCAGAAGCCCTCCACCTTGTGGCCGTCCACCTCACGAGGTCCGGTCCACCCCTTCGGGCTGCGAAGAACGATCATGGGCCAGCGCGGCCTGACGGCCTTGCGGGTCGACCGCGCCTCCTTCTGGACGTGCTGGATCTGCGAGTAGCAGTCCTCCAGCGCCGCGGCCATCTGCTGATGCATGACCATCGGGTCGTTGCCCTCGACGAAGCGCGGCGTCCAACCGTAGCCGCGCATCAGGCTGTCGAGCTCCTGATGACTGATGCGCGACAGAAGCGTCGGATTGGCAATCTTGTAGCCGTTCAGATGCAGGATGGGGAGTACGGCGCCGTCGCGGATCGGGTTGAGGAACTTGTTCGAATGCCAGGCCGTCGCCAGCGGTCCAGTCTCGGCCTCTCCATCGCCTATCTCGACCGCGACCAGCAGATCGGGGTTGTCGAAGGCGGCACCGAAGGCGTGCGAGAGGCTGTAGCCCAGCTCCCCGCCCTCGTGGATGGAGCCCGGCGTCTCCGGCGTGCAGTGACTGCCGATGCCGCCCGGGAAGGAGAAGTCCCTGAACAGCTCCAGCATGCCCTCGGCGTCCTCTCCCTTGTTGGGATAGATCTCCGAGTAGGAGCCCTCGAGATAGACCGGCGCCAGGACACCCGGCGCGCCGTGGCCGGAGCCCGCGAGGAAGATGGCGTCGAGGTCGTACCGGTTGATCAGCCGGTTGAGGTGAAGATACGCGAAGCTCAGTCCCGGACTGGCGCCCCAGTGGCCGAGCAGGCGCTGCTTGACGTGCTCCGAACGCAGCGGCTCGCGCAAGAGCGGATTCGCCCGCAGGTAGATCATCCCCACTGCCAGGTAGTTGCAAGCACGCCAGTAGGCGTGCATCTTGCGCAGCTCCTCGGGTGTCAGTTCCGTGGGCGCGTTCCTGACTTTCATATTGTTGCCTCGGGTCATGAGTCTTTCCTCCCGGGAACGGCGCGTGCGCGATTCCCCTGGCCAGCAACTTCAGACCACCGGTGCGCTCGATTTTCACAAGAGAGAGATCGAGACCAGTCGAAAGATAGCGACACGGTCGAGAAATGCCGCAACGATCTTTGGGAGACTCGCGTGCCCGCCACTCTCGTCGCGAATCGCGATCTCACCCGGAGTCAACCGTGACCGATCGCGAAGCCGCCGCTCTCGCCGCCCAGGCGATCACTCTGGTGAAGCCCGGTGAGGTCGTCGGCCTCGGTACCGGCCAGGCAGCCGCCGCGTTCATCCGCGCACTGGGCGCCGCCGTGCGCTCCGGCCTGTCGGTCACCGCGGTGGCGACCTCCGAGGCGAGCGCCACTCTCGCCGGCTCTCTCGGCATCACCCTGGTCGGCGAGCCGTCCGCGATCGACATCGCCGTCGACGGCGCCGACGAGGTCGATCCCCGGCTCGATCTGATCAAGGGCTTCGGCGGAGCGCTGGTGCGGGAGAAGGTCGTGGCCGCGGCGGCCCGCCGGTTCATCGTCCTGTGCGGCAAGGACAAGCTCGTGCCGGTGCTGGGGGCGCGCGGCCGGCTGCCGGTCGAGGTCGTGCCCTTCGCGATGCCGTTCTGCGGGCGGCGGCTGAGTGAGATGGGCATGCCTCCCTCGCTCAGGTACCGCGAGGGCACCCCCTTCATCACCGACAACGGCAATTTGATCCTGGACGCGGCGGTGACGCCCATCGCCGACCCGGCCGCCCTCGACGCCACGCTGCGCGGGATCCCCGGCGTGGTGGGCACCGGGCTGTTCGTGGCCATGGTTACCCTCGTCCTGGTCTGGGACGAGGGCAGCGTTCGCACACTCAGACCCGAGCCTCGAGAGGAGGAGCGCCCATGACGACGACAGCGGAGCCGCTGAACCAGAGCGCCGAATGGCGGGCGCTGAGAGCCCATTACGAGGAGACGAAGAGCGTCCACCTGCGGACCCTGTTCGAGCGGGATCCGACGCGCGGCGAGCGTCTCGTCGCCGAGGGCGCCGGGCTCACGCTCGACTACTCGAAGAACCGCATCAGCGACGAGACCCTGCGGCTGCTCCTGGCGCTGGCGGAGAGCGCCGGCGTCGCCGCGCGGCGCGACGCCATGTTCGCCGGGCAGAAGATCAACCTCACCGAGAAGCGCGCGGTGCTGCACGTCGCGCTCAGGGCTCCGCGCGGGGCCGCCATCCTGGTCGACGGCGCGAACGTGGTACCCGCCGTGCACGCGGTACTCGACAGGATGGCCGACTTCGCCGCCCGCGTCCGCAGCGGGGCCTGGACCGGCCACACCGGCAAGCGCATCCGCAACGTGGTCAACATCGGGATCGGCGGCTCGGACCTGGGACCGGCGATGGCGTTCGATGCGCTGCGGCCCTACGCCGACCGCGGCATGGTCGTCCGGTTCGTGTCCAATGTCGATCCGGCCGACCTCACGGAGGCCACCTGGGACCTCGACCCGGCGGAGACGCTGTTCGTGGTCGCCTCGAAGACGTTCACCACCCTGGAGACGCTCACCAACGCCAGGGCTGCGCGGGCCTGGTCGCTGGCGACCCTCAAGGACGGCCAGGCGGTGGCGCGCCACTTCGTCGCCGTATCGACCAACGCCGCCGAGGTGGCGAAGTTCGGCATCGACACCGCGAACATGTTCGAGTTCTGGGACTGGGTCGGCGGCCGCTATTCGTTCGACTCGGCCATCGGGCTCTCGCTGATGATCGCCATCGGCCCGGATCACTTCCGCTCCATGCTGGGCGGGTTTCATGCCATGGACGAGCACTTCCGGACGGCTCCCTTCGCCCGCAACCTCCCCGTGCTGCTGGGGCTGCTGGGCGTCTGGTACAACGACTTCTTCGCCGCCCAGACCCACGCCGTCCTGCCCTACAGCCACTACCTCGGGCGACTGTCGGCCTATCTGCAGCAGCTCGACATGGAGTCGAGCGGCAAGTCAGTCGATCTCGACGGCCGCCCCATCGAGTACCAGACCGGGCCGGTCGTGTGGGGGACGCCCGGCACCAACGGCCAGCATGCCTATTACCAGCTCATCCATCAGGGCACCAAGCTCATCCCGAGCGACTTCATCGGCTTTCACCAGACGACGACGCCCCTGCGCGAGCAGCACGACCAGCTGATGGCCAACTTCTTCGCGCAAACCGAGGCGCTCGCCTTCGGCAAGACGTCGGCCGAGGTCGCCGCCGACGGCGTGCCCGACTTCCAGATCCGCCACCGCACCTTCGAGGGCAACCGCCCGACCAACACCATCCTGGCCGACCGCCTGACCCCGGCGACGCTCGGAGCGCTCATCGCCCTGTACGAGCACAAGGTCTTCGTCCAGGGCACCATCTGGCGCCTCAACTCGTTCGATCAGTGGGGCGTCGAGCTCGGCAAGGCGCTGGCCAACCGCATCATCCCCGAGCTGGCCAGCCCGACCGAGCCGCACCTCACGCATGACGGCTCGACCAACCGGCTGATCCGGACCTACCGGAAGCACCGCCGCGAGCGCTGAGCGACGACGGCTGGCGCGCCCGATCAGCGCGGCGACTGGGCCTTCGCCGCCGGCGCGCCAGCCTTGGACGCGATGAGCGCCATGAGCTGATTCCACGACTTGACGAAGGACCTGGTGCCTTCTTCCTGGAGCTCGACGGCCAGGCGATGGAGATCGACGCCGGCGGCGGTGAACTCGGCGAGCTTCTCCTCGCACCGGCCGCCGTCGGCCCGCATGAGGCTGGTGATCTCGCCGTGATCGGCGACGGCCTTCAGCGTGGTGTCCGGCATGGTGATGACCGTGAACTGCGACGTGAGGGCCTTGCTGTACATCACGTCGGAGGCGGCCGGGTCCTTGCTCCCCGTGCTGGCCCAGAGCAGGCGCTGCGGCCGGGCGCCTGCGTTGTAGATGCGCTGCCAGCGCGGGGAGTGAAGCAGGCTGCGGTACGCCTTGTAGGTGCGCTGGGCCATCGCGATCCCCAGCTGGAGGCGGAGCTCGTCGGGCACCTTGCCCTCGACGGCCCGATCCCAGCGGCTCACGAAGATCGACGCCACCGAGGCGACGCTGGGATTGAGACCGGCTTCCATGCGGCGCTCGATCCCGCGCAGGAAGGCCTCGGCGGCGGCGAAGTACTGCTCGCGAGAGAACAGCAGCGTGACGTTGACCGGAATGCCGGCGAAGATCGCCTCCTCGATGGCGATGAGGCCGGCGCGGGTCCCGGGGATCTTGATCATCAGATTCCGGCGTCCCGCCCGCGAGTACAGATCCCTGGCAGCCGCGATGCTGCCCGCCGCGTCGTCCGCCAGGAGCGGCGACACCTCCAGTGAGACCCAGCCGTCCACGCCGGCGCTGCGGTCGTGGATGGGCCGGAAGAGGTCGGCCGCCTGCGTCAGATCCTCGAGCTCGAGCTCGAGGAACAGCTCCTCGCCCGACTTGCCGCGCCGGGCGAGGTCGCGGATCGTCGTGTCGTAGGCCGAGCCCTTCGAGATGGCCTTCTCGAAGATGGTCGGATTCGACGTCAGCCCGGTGATCGAGAACTCGTCGATCCATCGCTTCAGGGTTCCCGACCGGAGGAGGTCCCGGGTGATGTAGTCGAGCCACAGGCTCTGTCCCAGGCGATGGAGCCAGGCGGTGGGCCTGACGCCCGGTCCGCCGGCGGGCTCCGAGCGCGGCACGATCAGCCGATCGACCGCATTGGCGAAGCCCTCGTCCTCGTAGGAGGTGGTGACGAACGTGGCCTGCTGCTTGACCTCGTCGCTCGCGTTGCCCATCGCGATGCTGACCCCGCCGCGCTCGAACATCAGCACGTCGTTGGGCTGATCGCCGACGGTCGCGATGCGATCGCGAGGGATCTTGAGGTAGCGCGACAGGCGCTCGACGACTTCGCCCTTGTTGGCCGACGGGTGGGTCACATCGAGGTAGTGCGGCTGCGAGCGGGCGGCGGACACCTGCGTCCCGAATGCCTGCTGGACCGCCGCCTCGCATGCCGCCACCCGGGCATGGTCTTCGCTCACGCCGACCACCTTCACGACGCCGGTCAAGACGTCGTCGAAGCTCGACACCACGACCGGCGGCTGCCGGACGTTCGAGGTCTCGCGGCTCACCCGCGGAGCGGTCAGCGAGCGGACGCTCCAGTCGGTGGTCCGGAACAACCACACGTCGAGGCCGTGCGACTCGATCAAGTCGATGAGGGCGGGCAGCAGGTATTCGGGCAGTAGCCGCTCGTCGAGCACCGACATGTCGGGGAGCAAGATCACTCCTCCGTTGAACGCGGCCATCGGCATGGTGAGCCCGAGCGGCTCGACCAGCTGCTGCATGCCGAAGGGCGGACGGCCGCTGGTGATGGTGAAGACGATCCCGTGCTCGCGCAGTGTCTCGACGGCGCGACGGGCGCGCTCGGTCAGCACCTTCTCCTTGGTGAGGATCGTGCCATCCACGTCGGCCAGCACCGCAGAGATCGGCGCATCAGGTTGCAGGCGTGTGCTGTCCATCTCGATCCTCCTTAAAGGGCGACCTGTCGACCACCGCGGTTCGAAGCAAGGACCGGCCCAGACGAAAAGAGCGCGAGCGATCGCGCTGCGCGAGCCGTACATTGGAACGAAGTTGCTCTCCCGCATGCCGAGCTCGGCGCGACCGAGGTCGGCCGGCGAGTTTGCGCGGCGCTCCTGCTACGTCAACTCCGCCACGGACGCGCCATTCTGCGCGGACTCGGCGCCGGAACGCGAGGCAGAGGGACCGCGCGACGCCGCGCGACGAGGAACACCTGTTGCAACGGAGCCCGCTGCCGACGATGCGGAACCTGCTTTCGCCATGCGGACAGAGCGCCCACGTCGTGCGGGGCAAGATCGTCCGCACGCCGCCGCTCATCGCGACCGTGCTGCTGGCGACCGCGTGCATGGTGGGACCCGACTTCGTCAAGCCCAGGGTGGCTCTCAACAGCCGCTGGACCCAGACGCGCGACCCGCGGCTCGCCGCAGCGTCTCCCATCGACGTCGCCTGGTGGCGGGCGTTCGACGATCCCGTGCTCGATAGACTGATCGATCTCGCCTACCACCAGAACCTCTCCCTGCAGATCGCCGGGCTCAGGATCCTCGAAGCCCGTGCCCAGCTCGGTGTCGCCATCGGAGAGCTCTATCCCGAGAACGTCGGCCCGATCGCCACCGGGTCCGCCGAGGGGCTCAGCGAGCATTCGGCCAGCAGCGCCAACATCGATCGCTTCTACGGCAACTACCAGGTCGGGTTCGATGCCGTCTGGGAGCTCGATGTCTGGGGAAAGGATCGCCGCGGCGTGAGAGCCGCCCGCGCGGCCTACCTGGCCACCGTGGCCGACTACGACGACGCCATCGTCTCGCTCAGCGCGGAGGTCGCACGGACCTACATCGTCATCCGCACGTTCGAGGTGCTCGTCGCACAGGCCCGGCAGAACGTGGTTCTGCAGGAGGAAGGCCTGCAGATCGCCGAGTCCCGCTTCCGCAACGGCGCCACGTCGGAGCTCGACGTCGCCCAGGCGACCAACCTCCTGGAGAGCACCCGAGCCTCGATCCCGATGTTCGAGATCGACCTGCAGCAGGCGCGCAACGCCCTCAGCACGCTCCTCGGGCAACCGACCGGGCACCTCCAGTCGCTGCTCGGCAGCGGGCGCGCGGTGCCCACCCCACCCGCTCGCGTGGCGGTCAGCGTGCCCGCCGAGATGCTGCGGCGGCGGCCCGACATCCGCGGCGCCGAGCTCAGGGCCATGGCGCAGTGTGAACGCATCGGCGGCGCCAAGGCGGACCTCTATCCGAGGTTCGTCCTCTTCGGATCGATCGGCACGCAGACCACCAGCGCCGCCGGCGGCGGTTCGACGCTCGGCGATCTCTTCGGACCCGGCAGCCTGACCTACCGCGCTGGAGGCAGCTTGTTCTGGCCAATCCTCAACTACCCGCGAATCATGAACAACGTACGAATCGAAGACGCCCGCTTCCAGCAGTCCCTCATCGAATACGTGACCATCGTCCTCCGGGCTGCCCAGGAGGTGGAGGATGGAATCACCGGCTTCCTCCGGGCGCAGGACGCCGTGGCGTTCGAAGAGAAGGCCACCGCTGCGGCCGAACAGGCCGTGAAGCTGGCGCTCGTGCAGTATCGCGAGGGCGCCGTCGACTACCAGCGGGTGCTCGACTCTCAGCGGGTGCTGGTCGAGTCGCAGAACCGACTCGCCAACACGCGTTCGGCCGCCGCCACCAACCTCATCGCCCTCTACAAGGCGCTGGGCGGCGGCTGGGAAGTGCGCCAGGGCCTCCCGGTCATCTGGGAGCGCACCCGGCGCGAGATGCAGAAACGAACCTACTGGGGCGGGTTCTTGTCGGAGCCGCAGCGGCCGAAGTCGGAGATCAGGACCGAGGCCGGGACCGCGACCACACCACCGCCCAGCCGGAGGTAGCAACGATGGCGAAGATCGGCGCGACATTTTCCAGGTTGCTGTCGAAGAAGAAGTCTCGTCGATGGACCGTCGTCGTGCTGCTCGCCATCGCGGCCGTCTCCTTCTTCGGGTATCGCTACTGGAAGGCGAGGAAGAACCGGTTGCCGGCGGGGATCGCGTCGGGCAACGGCCGGATCGAGAGCAAGGAGGTCGATGTCGCCTCCAAGCTGCCGCTCAAGGTCAAGGAGGTCCTGGTCGCCGAGGGGGACATGGTCAAGCCGGGCCAGGTGCTGGTGCAGATGGACAAGGTCACGCTCGAATCCGAGCTGGCCGAGGCCAACCAGCAGGTCGCCGCCGCCAACGAGCAGCTGGCGGTCGCCAAGGCCGCCATGGCCCGACGGAAGAGCGAGATCGAGCTCGCCGAGATCGAGAAGGAGCGTTCCCGCAACCTGGTGCAGGAGCGAGCCGGTTCTCAGCGCGAGTACGACGTCCGCACGATGACCCTGAAGACCACCCGGGCGGGTTACGCCGAGGAGGCCGCCAAGCTGGAGGTCGCCAAGCAGCAGGTCGAGGTCGGCGAGGCGAACGTGAAGACGATCCAGACCCGCATCGACGACGCGACGCTCACCTCTCCCGTCCTCGGCCGGGTGCTCTATCGCCTGGTCGAGCCCGGCGAGGTGGTGGGCGCCGGCGGCAAGGTGTTGACGCTGATCAACCTGGAGGACGTCTACATGGAGATCTTCCTCCCCTCCGAGCAGGCGGCCGCCGTGAAGATCGGCGCCGAGGCCCGCTTCACCGTCGACTACGAGCCCAACCGCGTCGCGCCCGGTTTCGTGAGCTTCGTGTCCCCGGAGGCGCAGTTCACACCCAAGGAAGTCGAGACGCGTGGCGAGCGGGACAAGTTGATGTTCCGCGTGAAGATCCAGGTGCCCAAGGAGCTCATCAGCCACTACATCGAGCGGGTCAAGACCGGCGTCCGTGGAGTCGGCTACGTCAAGGTGAGCGACGACGCCGTCTGGCCCGACCGGCTGCAGAAGAACCTCATCGCCACACCGACGGCCAGGTAGACATGGTCGTGGGAACGGCACAGCCTCCCCGGAACGGCAGCCATGCAGGTCCGGTCGTCTCGATCGAGGACGTCACCCACCGATACAAGAAGGTCGTCGCTCTCGATCACATCTCCCTCGACATCCCGAGCGGCCTGATGGTCGGCATCGTCGGCCCCGACGGGGTCGGCAAGTCGACGCTGCTCGGGCTGGTCGCGGGATCCAAGAAGGTGCAGGAGGGCAAGGTCACCGTCCTCGACGGAGACATGCGGGCGGTCAGGCACCGGCGCGCCGTCTGCCCGCGCATCGCCTACATGCCCCAGGGGCTGGGCAAGAACCTCTATCTCGAGCTCAGCGTCCACGACAACGTCGACTTCATGGCCCAGCTCTTCGGGCTGTCCAAGGAGGAACGCCGGGACCGCATCAAGGGGCTGCTCGACGCCACCGGACTCGGTCCGTTCCACGATCGCCCGGCGGGCAAGCTGTCGGGCGGCATGAAGCAGAAGGTCGGGCTGTGCGGCGCGCTGGTCCACGACCCGGACCTGCTCATCCTCGACGAACCCACCACGGGCGTCGATCCGCTGTCGCGCCGGCAGTTCTGGGCGCTGATCGACCATATCCGCACCGGCCGCCCCAGCATGAGCGTGGTCATCTCGACCGCCTACATGGACGAGGCGCAGCAGTGGGACTGGATCGTCGCGATGGACGCCGGCCAGGTGCTGGCCACCGGGACCCCCGCCGAGCTGATGCAGCGCACCGGCACCGGCGACCTCGAGAAGTGCTTCATCGCGCTCCTGCCGGAAGAGAAGCGGATGGGCCACAAGGAGCTGGTCATTCCGCCGCGCGTGGCCGGCACCGAGGTCGCGATCGAGTCCAGGGACCTCACTCGCAGGTTCGGAACCTTCACGGCGGTCGACCACGTGACCCTGGCGATCGAGCGAGGCGAGATCTTCGGCTTCCTCGGCTCCAACGGCTGCGGCAAGTCCACCACCATGAAGATGCTGACCGGCCTCCTGCCGCCCACGGAGGGGACCGCGACCCTGTTCGGCGAGTCCGTCGAGGCCGGCAGCCTGGAGGTCCGGAACAACCTGGGATACATGACGCAGGCCTTCTCCCTGTGGGAGGAGCTGACCGTCCGGCAGAACCTGGTCCTCGACGCGCGCCTCTACAACCTGCCATCCGACAAGGCGAAGGAGCGCATCGCGGAGCTGGTCGAGCGCTTCGGACTCGGTGCCCACCTCGATGCATCGGCCGGCGACCTGCCGATGGGTCTGCGCCAGCGGCTGTCACTCGCGGTGGCGGTGCTGCACGAGCCGAAGCTCTTGATCCTCGACGAGCCGACCTCCGGGGTCGATCCGGTCGCGCGCGACAGCTTCTGGGAGATGCTGGTCGAGCTGTCGCGAGACGAGGGCGTGACCATCTTCGTGACCACGCACTTCATGAACGAGGGGATGAGGTGTGACCGCATCTCGCTCATGCACGCCGGCAGGGTGCTGGCCTGCGACGAGCCGAACAAGCTCATCGCCGATCGCGGTGTGGCGAGCCTGGAGGACGCCTTCATCGGGTACATGGAGGACGCCATCGCGACCCCGGCCGGGCCGGCGGCCGGAGACACGGCCGCGGGCGCGGCCCTGGTGCACGAGGAGGCCGCCGAAACCACCCAGAAGACCCGCCGGGCATCGGCGATCCCGCTTCCGGTGCGCCGGATGCTCGCCTATTCGCGCAACGAGGCCATCCAGATCCGCCGGGATCCCGTCCGGCTGGCATTCGCCTTCATCGGTTCGGCGCTGCTCATGCTCGTCTGCGGCTTCGGCATCACCTCCGACGTCGAGGACATCCGCATCGCCACCTTCGATCGCGATCAGTCGCCCGAGAGCCGGGCCTACCTCGAGCAGTTCCGCGGGGCCCGCGAGTACTTCGACGTGGCACCGCCGATCCACTCCGACGACACCGGCCTGCGGCAGCTGCGCTCGGGCGACACCTCGGTGGTCGTCGAGATCCCGCCGGACTTCGGTCGCGACCTGCGCCGGGGATCCGGGCCCGAGGTCCTCGCCCAGGTCGACGGTGCCATGCCGTTTCGCGCCGAGACCGTCGGCCAGTACGTGCGGGGCGTCCACAAGACCCTGCTGCAGGATCCCGGCAGCGGCCTGCAGGCGGGCCCGAAGAAGTTCAGCGCCGCAATCCAGGAGCGCTACGTCTACAACCCGACCTTCGAGAGCATCTACTCGATCGTCCCGAGCGTCCCGGCCCTGCTCCTGATCCTCATCCCGGCCATCCTGATGACGGTCAGCATCGTGCGCGAGAAGGAGCTGGGCTCGATCATCAACTTCTACGTCACGCCGACGGGACGGCTCGAGTACCTGGTCGGCAAGCAGCTGCCCTACGTCGCCATCGGCATGATCAACTTCTTCATCCTGGCGACCCTGGCGCTGGTCGTCTTCGGGGTCTCGATCAAGGGCAGCTTCCTGGTCCTCACGCTGTGCACGCTCCTGTACGTCATCGTGACGACCGGGGTGGGCATCGTCACCTCCACCTTCACCCGCACCCAGGTCGCCGCCGTCTTCATCACCGCGATCCTGACCATCCAGCCGACCATCCAGTTCGCCGGCCTCCTGCAGCCGGTGTCGACGCTCGAGGGCAGCGCCCGGATGATCGGCTCGGTCTGGCCGACCACCTACTACATGCACTCGAGCCTGGGCGCCTACACCAAGGGCCTGCAGTTTCAGCTCATGACGCCCGACCTCATCTTCCTGGCCTGCACCATCCCGGTCCTCCTGGGAATCGGCATGTTCGGCCTGAAGAAGCAGGACCGATAGCCTTGAGCGCGTCGCGGAACATCTTCTGGCTGGGCGTCAAGGAGCTTCGCAGCCTGGTGAGCGACATCGTGCTGGTGGTGTTCGTCGTCTACGCGTTCACCTGGACGGTGTACTCGCAGGCGACCGGGACGTCGAACGAGGTCAACAACGCCTCGATCGCGTTCGCCGACGAGGACGGCTCGGCCCTGTCGAAGGAGCTGTTCAACGCGTTCTTCCCGCCCCGCTTCCAGAGGCCGGTGCAGATCAGGACCAGCGAGGTCGAGTACTCGATGGACCGCGGCCGTTTCATGTTCGTGCTGGTGATTCCGCCCGGCTTCGAGAGGGATCTGCGGGCCGGACGGCATCCCGACCTCCAGCTGAACATCGACGCGACCGCCATGCAGCAGGCCGGCATCGGTTCCGGCTACATCAAGAACATCGTCGAGGACCGCATCGCGAGCTTCCTCCGCCGCACCGAGCCCGACTCGGTCGACGCGGTGAACCTGGTCGTGCGCAAGATGTTCAACCCGAACGGCCTGTCCTCCTGGTTCTCGAGCGTGGTGGCGATCATCAACCAGCTGACGCTCTTGACGATCGTCCTCACCGGAGCCGCGGTCATCCGCGAGCGCGAGCACGGCACGCTCGAGCACCTCCTGGTGATGCCTCTCAGCGCCTTCGAGATCGCGCTGGCCAAGGTGTGGGCCAACGGGCTGGTGATCCTGCTGGCGACCGGGTTCTCGCTCTTCCTGGTCGTCCAGATGGTGCTCAAGGTGCCCTTCGCCGGCTCGCATCTCTTGTGGTTCAGCGGTGTCGTCCTGTACCTCTTCTTCGCGACCGCGCTCGGGATGTTCCTCGGCACCATCTCGCGCTCGATGGCGCAGTTCGCGCTCCTCATCGTCCTGGTCGTCGTCGTGCTGCAGCTCCTCTCGGGGGGATCGACCCCGGTCGAGAGCCAGCCGGGCTGGCTGCAGGCCGGAACCTTCTTCCTTCCGACCCGCCACTTCGTCAGCTTCTCGCAGGTGATCATCTACCGCGGCGGCGGCTTCGCCGCGGTGTGGCAGGAGTTCGCCGTGGTCGCCGTCATCGGCCTCGGCTTCTTCGTCTACAGCGTCAAGCGCTTCCGCAAGGCGATCGCCGTCTCCAAGTAGCGAGGGTGTCGCGCGTCCTGGCTAGTGGCGCCGCCATGGCGGCCCGGCTTGCCCGGCTGAACGGGGAGTTCTCCCTTTCGATTCAACCGGTTGACCCTGGCTCACCGCTTGCTAAGTCGGGGACGAATGCGGTGCGCGCTGGGATTCGCCGTTACAGCTCTGCTGGGCGGAGCGGCGTGCGACATGAGCGACTTCGGGCTGGGCGACGACCCGCCGGAGAATCCGGACGGACCGGGCTCGCCGGCCTGGGGCGACGACTCGGTGACCTGCAAGGAGGACTCGGACTGCCACACCGGCGAGGTCTGCGAGGACTCGGTCTGCCAGATGCAGCGCTGCGGCGAAGACGCCTACGAATCGACGGCGCCCCTGGGAGAGCGCCGCTACTTCTTCCGCAATCGCGAGCTGGCGGTGGCCGACGCCTCCGCCTACCAGGGCGGCTACTGGGTCGACGGCTACGAGGCCGAGAGCGGGTCGCTGGTCTATCCGAGCGGCGGCGGCTCCTGGAACATGAGCAGCGCGCGGATCACCGACGTGGCCGGCGGCAACTACTTCGGCGAGCGTCCCGAGGTGGTCGCCGCCGCGGTGTCGGGATCCGAGGAGGTCGTCGTCGGCTCGGGCTCGCGGCGCGTCGCGATCGACGTCGGCTTCGTGCCCAGGGCGGTGACCGCCGGCGACGTCGACCGCGACCAGGTCGAGGAGCTCATCGCGCTCGGCTCGGGCAACCAGGTGGCCGTCTGTCACGTGCCGGCCGGCGAGTGCGAGCGCTACAACTGGGGTGACGGCGTCGCCGGCATCGACGTCACCGCCGCCGACATCGACGGCGACGGCTTCGACGAACCGGTCTTCGCCCTCGACATCGACGGCGAGAGCGTGATCCTGGCCTGGAACATGGACAGCGGGATCACCGGCCAGAAGGAGACCTTCAGCGCCGGCGTGAACGTCGAGCTCATGAGCATCGCGGCCGGCGATCTCGACGCCGACGGCAAGGCCGAGGTGGTCGGGCTCGAGGACGGCGGCTGGGTCGACTACGCCGACGACGTGCTCCACGTCTACAGCCTGGCGGCCGGCGGGGTGGCCGAGATGGGCGCCACCGACACCGACTCCGGGTCGATCGACCTGACCGTCACCGACACCGACGACAACCGCGTCGACGAGGTGGTCGTCCTGCGCGACGACACCAAGGTCGACGTCCTCTATCCCATCGCGCCGGGCGAGCTCGGCTCGGGCCACACCTCGGCGATGTCCGCCTCGAACGAGCCGACCCGCATCACCACGGTCGATTTCGACGGCGACTCGCCGGCCGGCGTCCTGGTGAAGGGACCCGAGCTGGTCCCCGGCGAGGTCGTCCCCACCATGGTGCTGTACATGCCGCCCTACTACCGGCGCCGGTCGGGCGGTGTGCCCTGGGTCTGGGTGGGCGACTCGAACAACACCGGCCAGGGAGTCTCCGACACCGTGTCCCTGTCGGTGGGCGTGACGCTCGGCTACGAGGGAGGCTTCCCCGACATCTTCGAGGCCGAGCTGTCGGCCACCGTGGGCCGCGAGATCACCGCGACCCATTCGACCGAGACCACCATCGGCGTCGGCGATCAGTTCAACCTCGAGGCCGATCCGGATCTCTACGGCGAGGACTACGCCGCGGTGGTGCTGTCGTGCGGCTGCTACCACTCCTACGAGTACGAGCTCGAAGATCCCAGCGGCGAGAACGGCGGCGACGGCCTCCGGTTCGTGGTGCTGGTCCCGGTCGGCGGGCAGACCACCCTCTGGCACTCCAAGCGCTACAACGCCATGGTGGACGCGATCGGCGGCGGGCTGCCCAAGGTGGTGGTCCCCCACAAGGTCGGCGACCCGAAGTCGTACCAGACCACCGCCGAGACCGCCGAGGGCGAGCCGATCGCCGCCGACGACCTGGTCTTCTCCCAGCCGACCACCGAGCGCGTCTCCGACGTGGGCGACATCGGCTGGAACCTCAACCGCCAGGAGGAGGAGACCAACGAGGTGGCGGCCGAGACGACCCTCGACATCGAGGGCGCGGTCAGCGTCGGTGGCTTCAAGCTGGGTGGAAATTTCGGGGTCGGCGCCGGCCAGGGCTATTCGGTCACCGTCGGCAACTACGCCGAGTTCCTCGGCGGCGTACCCCCGCTGCCCGACGACCCGGCAACCCCCGAGGACGAGTACGCCACCTACGCATACTCGTTCACGCCGCTGGTCTACCGGCAGCACTACCAGGACGACAACGGCAAGGACGCGGCGTACTACGTCCTCAACTACGCCGTCGGGTTCTGAGATGGGCGCGCGCGGGCTCCTCGCCGCCCCCGTGCTGGTCGTCGCCCTGCTGGTCGGCGGCTGCGTCGATTACCTCGATCCCGGCGAGTACGGCGTCCCGCGCTACTTCGGCGAGGTGCGCGGCGCCCCGCCGCTCGCGCTCTTGCCGCCCATCGCCGACCGCGACGGCAACGTCTACGTCCTCTACGGCTCGCGCGAGCTGTCCAGCGCGCTCGTCTTCGTCGGCCACGCGGGCGGCGGCTGGACCAGCGGCTGCTCGGTGCACAAGGGCGACAGCCGCGGCGCCCACTTCTGGGTCGGCCGGGCGCAGGACCGGGCCTGGTACTGGTCGGGCGACGCCCTGGTCGAGGTCGCCGGCGGAACCGGCAGCTGCAAGGCTGTCCTCGACAAGGATCCCGCCTCCAACTCGGACCTCCTGTTCCTCGGGGTCGTGCCGCACGTGAAAGAGGCGCCCTCGCGCACCACGCTGGTGGCGATGTTCCAGAGCCCCGCCGACCCGAGGCCCTACCAGGGCGTGATCGATCTCGGGCCGGGGCGCTACAGCGAGCTCAGCCGCTTCGAGCCGCGCGACGCCGAGGGGGTGGTGGTACTGGGCACCGGCGCGGACGCCGAGGGCGAGGTCGGCGTGATGCTGGTCAGCTACACGCGCGGCGGCGAGGTGGTGCTGGAGGGCCGCTTCCTCGACGACCAGGGCGCGACCACCTCGATCGCGCCGGTGACCGGCGGCGACCCGCTCCTGGGGGCGGACGCGGTCCTCGGCCAGCTGCAGGTCTCCGGCGACGGCCTGGTCGTCGGGCTGCTCGAGGACGGCAGCATCGTCTCGTTCAACCGGAGCGGCGGTCAGGTGACCAGCTACTCGCTGTCGATGACCCCGGTCGGCGTCCACCGCGACGGCGGCGGGGCGCTCTGGCTGGTCGGAGAGAGCGGCGGTCCGGTCATCGCCCCGCTGGGTGAGATCGGGCAGCCGGGCTCGGCGGTGGCGTGGACCGCCAGCGAGCGGGCCGCCGCCGCCATCCAGGGCGACGTGAAGGTCCTCGACGACCGCATCGATCCGCGCCACTACACCATCTGGCACGAGGTGAGCTCGGCGATGGGCGAGCATCCCTTCCTGACCGGCGCGCCGCCGCTCGAGTACGCGCAGGACACCACCGCCTGGCTGTTCGCCGGCCCGTCCTATTCGGTCGGCGGCGAGCCGCGTACCTCGGTGGCGCTGGCGCCGGTGGGGCTGTCCTATCCATGAGGTTCCTCGCGCTCCGCGCGCTCCTCGCGCTCCTCGTCCTGCTGGCGGCCTCGCCGCCGGCGCTGGCCCAGGACGGGCCGGACGAGGAGTCCGATACCGACGCCGAGGCCGAGGACGAGGCCGAGCCCGAGGCGGCGCCCGGGCCCGAAGCGGCGCCGGAACCGACCGCGGCGCCGAGGACCGAGCCGGACGCCAAGCCTGCCGCCGACCTGGTGGAGCCGGCCACCGCCAGCCCGGGCGGCGGCGACGAGAGCGGGCGCAGCTGGTCGCTGAGCGGCTACCTTCAGCCGCAGGTCGGGATGACCTACCGGCCGAGCGCGTTGCCGCGCGACCGGCTGGTGTACGGCGCGTCGGCGACCTCGGCGGGCATCGAGATCACCGGGAACCCGTGGGACCACTGGGCGTACGACGTCCACCTCATCGTCGCGGGGGAGTCACAGGAGGTGGTGACAGCGGTCGAGTCGGTCGACACCAACGGCGACGGCGTCCCCGACGACGTCAGCGCGGAGACCGAGACCACCCCGAGCCTCCTGGTCGAGCGCGCGACCATCAGCTACCAGCCGATCGCGGCCTTCGGCGTGGTGATCGGACAGATGCGCATCCCGTTCACCGCACAGGAGCAGAGCCCGGAGACCGCGCTCATGTTCCCGCAGCGGAGCGGGCCCAACGAGGTCTTCCTCAAGGGGCCCGATCTCGGCGGGCTGGCGGTCCTCTCGCTGAAAGGCGACCTGCTGCGCGCCTCGCTGGGTGCGTTCAACGGCTCGGGCGCACCGGTCGAAGAGGGCGATGAGCGCGGGCTGGTCTACTCGGCGCGGGTCGACGCCAACCCGCTCGGCCCCTTCCCGTTCGGTGAGGGCGACCTCGAGCGCGGGCGGCTGCGCATCGGCCTGGGTGCCGGCTTCCTCTACTACCCGGCCAAGGTCTACGACGCCTCGGGCTACCTCGGCTCGCGCATCCGCGACCTGCGCTCGTCGGCTTCCTTCCGCCTGGCGGCGCGCGGCCTGTACCTGCAGGCCGAGGTCTTGCGGCGCCAGCGCACCGACAGCCTGTCCTCGCGCCCGGTCGTCGCCACCGGCGCCTACGGCCAGGGCTCCTACTTCCTGCCCATCCAGGCGCCCATCGGCCTGGCGCCCATCGCCCGCGTCGGATACTCGGCCGAGGATCAGGGCTTCGATCCGCGCAAGACGCTCTACCTCGAGGCCGGCATCACGGTCTACCCGAGGCCGGACCAACCGGACGAGCTGAAGGTGGTCGCCCAGTACCTGGGCGAGCGCCGCCTCACCGAGGGCGAGGACGCCCACGGCGCCATCCTGCAGCTACAGCTGCTCTGGTGAGCGCGCGGCGGCGGGCGGCCTCAGAGCCGCCAGGTCTGGGGCGCGACGTTGTGGGTCATGCCCTGCTCTGCCCACAGCTCGCCGGTGTCGAGGTTCATCGCGATGGCGCCACAGGTCGCGACCGCGTGGGGCGCCTCCGGGCTCGACAGGTTCATGCAGACGCTCTTCGGCCAGCCCTCGGTCGAGCCGAGCCGGCGCCAGGCGTCGTCGAGGTCGCGGATCGGCGCGCGGGCGACGTCGGCCTCGAGCCAGCGCATGCGCTCGTGGGTGGTGCTGGTGGCCGGCACCGTGCTCCGCTCCGCCACGTCGCCGTCCAGGCAGTGGTTGGTGTGGCAGTAGGAGGCACCGCCGGCGAACACCTGCTTGCGCCGCCGGCCGGACGACTCGATGGCGAAGGCGGCCTGCCGGTCGGCGACGAAGTAGTGGTGGCCCGAGCCGATCGGGCTGGCGGCGATGAGGTCGCGGGCGGCGGCCGCGCTTCTCTCGCGGAGCGCGCGCCGGACGATCGCCGGCCACACCACCCCGAGCGTGGCGTCGGTCGAGTAGAGGTTGTTGATGGCGATGGCCAGTCGCGCGGAGCTCATGCCGGCCATGCCGAGGCAGCCGGTCACGGTGAGCAGGCGCGCGGCCGGACCGGCCGGCGACTCGGGCACCCCCAGCATCATCACGAACGGGATGGCGGTGGCGTGCATGTCCCAGGTCTGCGCCAGGATGCGGCCGGTCGGCGACTCGGCCCACACGGTCGAGCATCCGTCGCCGGTCGGCTCGGCGGCCCGCGCGCCGGCCGGCCCGCCCGGCTCGTCCCGGGTCGGCGACGGCTGCCAGCGCGACGGGTCGGGATCGAGATCGCGCAGATCGGTGTAGTGGTTGGCCACCACGATCGCCTCGGGCGTGGTGGCAGCCCCCTCGGCGATTCCGCTGAGCTCCTCGTGGAGGTCGCGGTCGTAGCGCTCGAGCGGCGCCAGGTGGGCCCGGGCCGCCTCCAGCACCTGCTCGCGCCGGCTGAAGGTGCCGGTGGTGGTGGACAGGTGGGTGCGCAGCGCCGCGATCAGCCGGATCTCCTCGCGGAAGGTCTCGCCGTGGGCGCGCCCCCACTCGCGGGGTGAATCGCCGGGGCGAAGGTCCAGGGTCCTCATCTCTGCCAGCATTCCAGACGATCCCGCCCCCTGTCGAGCTATCCTGCGTCCGTGGTCGAGATCGTGAGACTGACCGATCGGGCGCAGCACGAGGCGCTGCTCGAGCGCTTCCACGCGGACCTGTACCTGTCGGCGTTCGCCGCCCAGGCCGAGCCGCTCGAGGTCTGGAAGTGGGCCCTGTGGAGCGACGAGGCGCCCTACCGAATGACCCTCCAGCTCGCGCTCGACGGCGCCGACATCATGGGAGGCATCGCGTTCGAGCTCTATCCGCGGAGCCGCTGCGGGCTGGTCACCTATGTGGTGGTCGCCCCCCAGGCCCGGCGCGGGGGCCTGGGCAAGACCCTGCGCAGCGGGGCGGCGCGCACCCTCTACGCCGACGGCGCCCAGGCGGTCTTCGGCGAGGTCAACGATCCGCGGGCACCGCACTCCTACGAGACGGCCGAGGAGTCGTGGACCCGGCTCCTGCGCTACCAGCGCTGGGGCTCGCGCGTGCTCGACATCCGCTACGTGCAGCCCTCGCTCGGGCCCGGCCTCGAGCGCGACCGCGGGCTGGTCCTCCTGCGCCACGCCGGCGACGCGCCGCCCATCGACCGCATGCCGGGCGCGGTGGTGCGTGCCTTCATCTCCGAGTTCTACCAGATCACCGAGGAGGGGCGGCCGGTCGACGACGAGCTCGCCGCCATCCTGGCCGGCATCCCGGCCGAGGTCCGCCTCCTCGAGCTCAGTCCAGCCGCTTGAAGGCCGAGCGCCCGGTCATCCGGGTATAGATGTGGTAACCGAACCAGCGCATCGGTTCGGGCGGGATTCCGCGCGGCCGGTAGTTGTAGAAGCAGTAGTCGCGCCAGCGGTCGTGATTGCCGGCGTACAGGTCGCAGAGCACGCGTCCCGCCAGGTTGCCGAGCACGATGCCGTGCCCGCTGTAGCCGAGCGCGTAGTAGATGTTGGAGTGTGGGCCCATGACGCCGATCCCGCAGTGGCGCGCCAGGGTGACGCCGAGCGGCCCGCTCCAGCGGTGCTGGAATCCGACGCCGGCGAGCTCGGGGAAGTAGCCGCCGAGCGTGCGGCGGAGCGCGCGGGCATGGCGGTCGTCGGGGCGCGCGACCGACGCCGTCCGGTTGCCGAACTGGTAGCCGTACGAGGAATTGCTGCCACCGCCGAACACCAGGCGGCCGTCGAAGTCGATGCTGGCGTAGGCCAGCCGGGGCAGATCGTCGGAGAACGCAGTGGCGGTCCCGAAGGTCCGCACCCGCTCTTCCTCGGTCAGCGGGTCGGTGGCGACCACGTGCGAGATGACCGGCAGGATCCCGGTCTTGAAGAAACCGAGCCGCGGCGTGTAGCCGTTGGTCGCCAGCACGACGGCGCGGGCGCGGACGGTGCCGCCCCGGGTCTCGAGCTCCACGACCTCACCCGGGCGCACGCGGGTGACCGCGGTGCCTTCGAAGATCTGGACCCCCTGGGCGAGGAGGAGCGGCTTCATCGCGCGGATCAGATCGACGCCGTTGAGCACACCCTCGCTCCGGTCGAACACCGCGCCGGTCGCGCCGCGCGCGCGCAAGAGGTCGCCGAGCTCGGCGGCGGGGAGGAACCTGACCGGCACGCCGCGAGCGGCCAGTCGCTCGGTCTCGGCGTGGGTCGCCTCCGCCGCCTGCTGCGAGGTGGTGACCTTGAGGCTGCCGGCGCGGCGATGCCTGACCGGGAGGTGATGCTCCGCGATGAGCCCCATGAGGTCGTCGATCGCCGCGCGGGTCAGCTCGTGCTCGCGGACCGCCGTGTCGGTGTCCGGGTCCGGGCGGATACCGGTGAGCATCATGCCGCCGCTGCGCCCGCTGGCGCCGTTGCCCAGCGCCCTGGCCTCGAAGAGCGCGATGCCGAGCCCCGGGTTCTGCCGGCCGAGGTGGTAGGCGGTCGACACCCCGGTGAACCCGCCGCCGATGATCGCGACGTCGACCGTGAGATCGCCGGTCAGCGCCGGCGCCGGCTCGTCGGGGGCCGTCCCGACCGTCCACACCGACCTGTTGTCGTCGAAGGTGCGAGCCGCCGCGCTCACGGTGCGATGCCGCCGATGCTCACCAGCTTGGTCTCGAGGTTGTCGTGCAGGCCCTCGCGCCCCGCCTCGTGGCCGCAGCCGCTCATCTTGCGGCCCGAGAAGGGCGCCTCGGTGGCGTGCGGCGCCCACTCGTTGACCCCGATCATGCCGAAGTCGAGGCGCTCCCAGGCGCGGATGGCGGAGCCGAGATCGCGCGTGAAGACGTAGGCGGCCAGGCCGAACTCGGTCTGGTTGGCCAGCGCGATCGCCTCGTCGAGCTGGTCGTACGACGTCATGGCGAAGAGCGGGCCGAACACCTCCTCGGCGAAGACGCCCATGTCGCGGCGCACGTCGCCCAGCACGGTCGGCTCGAGGAAGAATCCGCGCTCGCGACCGGGCGGGCGGCGCCCTCCGGTCCTGACCGACGCTCCGGCCGCGGTCGCCGCGGCGACCAGCTCCTCGACCCGCGCCCGGTGCCGGCCGCTGGCCAGCGGCCCGACCCGCACGTCCGGCTCGAAGCCCGAGCCCACCTTGAGCTTGCGGGTCTCCTCGACCACCACCTCCTCGAAGGCGGCCATCCGGCTCTGCTGCACGAAGAAGCGCTGCGGGCAGACGCAGACCTGGCCGGCGTTGCGGAAGCGGGCGGCCACCGCGGCGCGCGCCACCGCCTCGATGTCGACGTCGGGCAAGATGAGGACCGGCGCGTTGCCGCCGAGCTCGAGCGAGAGGCGCGTCATGGTGCGCGAGGCGCCGTCCATCAGGAGCCGGCCCACCCGGGTCGAGCCGGTGAAGCTGATCTTGCGCAGCGCCGGGTGGTCGAGCATGGCCTGCCCCATCGCGGCGGGATCGCCGTTGACCAGCGCGAGCACGCCGGCCGGCAGTCCGGCCTCCTGGAGGACCGCGGCCATCGCCATCGCCGAGAGCGGCGTCAGCTCGGCCGCCCGCACCACCACCGTGCAGCCGGCGCCGAGCGCGGCGGCCACCGCGCGGGCCGGGTTGTAGGCCGGGAAGTTCCAGGCGGTGATGACGCCGACCACGCCGATGGGCTCGTGCAGCACCATCATCCGGCGGCCCGGCGCGCGCGGCGGGATGGTGTGGCCGTAGACCCGCTTGCCCTCCTCGGCGAACCACTCGAAGAGATCGCCGGCGATCTGCCACTCGCGGGTCGCCTCGGCCAGCGGCTTGCCGCTCTCGCGCACGGTGACCCGGGCCAGCGCCGCCGCGCGCTCGCGCAGGATCGCCGCGGCGCGCGAGAGGATGTCGCCGCGCTGGTAGGCGGTCTGCGCCCGCCAGGCGGGCAGCGCGCGCTGGGCGGCGGCGACGGCCCGCAGGGCGTCGGCGGCGCCGCCGAACGGCACGCTGGCGACCACCGCCTCGGTGGCCGGATCGATGACGTCCCAGCGGCCACCGCCCACCGCGTCCACCCAGGCGCCGTCGATGAGCTGGCGCGCCGGGCTGGCGAGGTCGTCGGAGGCGGCGGCCGCGGAGCTCATGACCCGTGCTCCTCGACGTGGCGGAGCGCGTCCTTGACCACCGCGAGCGCCTCGGCCAGCTGGTCCTCGGGGATGTCGAGCGGCGGCATGAAGCGCACGCAGTTGGCGTAGAGGCCGGAGCGGATCAAGATGACGCCGCTGGCAGAGGCTCGCTTGATGACGGCCAGCGTCTGCTCGGCCGCCGGAGTCTTGGCCGCCCGGTCGCTGACCAGCTCGATGACCAGCATGGGCCCCTTGCCGCGCACGTCACCGATGAGCTTCGACCAGGAGCGCCAGCTCTCGAGCTCGGCGCGCATCAGCTCGCCGGTCCGCCGCGCCCGGGCCAGGAAGCTCGGCTGGCGGATGATCTTCACCGCCTCGATCGCCGCCGCGCAGGTCAAGGGGTTGCCGCCGTAGGTGCCGCCGCAGCCGCCGACGTGGGTGGCGTCCATGATGTCGGCCCGCCCGGTGGTGGCGCTGACCGGCATGCCGGCGCCGAGCGACTTGGCGGTGACGATGATGTCGGGCACCACCCCCGCCTGCTCGACGCAGAACAGGGTGCCGGTGCGGCCGAAGCCGGTCTGCACCTCGTCGGCGATCATCACGGCGCCGTGCGCGCTGCACAGCTCGCGGATCTTGCGCAGGAAGGCGTCCGGCATCGGGATGAAGCCGCCCTCGCCCTGGACCGGCTCGATGATGATCGCCGCCAGCGCCGACGGATCGATCTGGGCGACCAGCGCCTTGTCGAGCTGATCGCAGCACCAGGCGACGTAGGCCTCCTCGGACAGTCCGGCCGGCCGCCGGTAGACATCGGGCGCCGCCACCCGGTAGATCTCGGGGGCGAAGGGTCCGAACCCCTTCTTGAACAGGCCGTACTTGCTGGTCAGGCTGAGGGTGAGCTGGGTGCGGCCGTGATAGCCGCCCTCGAAGCAGAGCACCCCTGCCCGCTTGGTGTAGGCGCGCGCCGCCTTCACCGCGTTCTCCACCGCCTCGGCGCCCGCGTTGGCCAGGAGCGTCTTCTTGGGGAAGCTGCCCGGCGTGATCTGGTTGAGGAGCTCGCACAGCTCCACGTACGGCTCGTAGGTGGCGATGAGAGCGCACGGATGGATGAGGCGGGCCGCCTGCTTCTGGATCGCCTCGACCACGGCCGGCGGACAGTGGCCGACCGCCAGCATCCCGATGCCGCCCGCCATGTCGATGAGCGTGTTGCCGTCGACGTCGTGGACCAGGGCGCCTTCCGCCCGGTCGATGACGATGTCGGTGGAGCGCCCGAGGGCGGTGGTGACCGCGCTCATGCGCCGCTCGAGGAGGGCGCGGCTCTTGGGGCCCGGGATGTCGGTGATTCGACGGATCGCTGTCATTGTCGTGTACTCCTTGCCTGAAGCGTACCTGCGGCGCCCGGCTCTGGGCTATATGGTTGAGAATGAGCCTGCCGCGAACCTCCCCACCGCTCGCCGTCCACGCACCCTATGACCGGAAGGTGATCGGCGAGGCCGTCACCGCCGGGCAGGAAGAGGTCGAGCTCGCGCTCGCCACCGCCCACGCGCTGTTCAAGAACCGCAATGCCTGGCTGCCGGCGGCGCGCCGCATCGAGATCCTCGAGCGCGCCCAGGTGCTGGTGCGCGAGCGCGCCGAGGCGCTGGCGCTGGCGGCGGCGCGGGAAGGCGGCAAGCCGCTCATCGACTCGCGGGTCGAGGTGGCGCGCGCGGCCGACTCGCTCAAGATCTGCGTCGAGACCCTGCGCACCCAGGCCGGCGAGGTGGTGCCGATGGGGGTCAACGCGGCCAGCGCGAACCGGCTCGCCTTCACCCAGGGCGAGCCGATCGGCCCGGTGGTCGCGGTCTCTGCCTTCAATCATCCGATCAATCTGATCGCCCATCAGGTCGGGCCGGCGATCGCCGCCGGCTGCCCGGTCATCGTCAAGCCGGCCCCGACCACCCCACTGTCCTGCTGGCGCTTCGTCGAGATCCTGATCGAGGCAGGCCTGCCGCCCGACTGGTGCATCCCGATCCTGCCGGTCGATCTCGATCTCGCCACCCGGCTGGTGTGCGATCCGCGGGTCGCCTTCTTCAGCTTCATCGGCAGCGCCAAGGTCGGCTGGATGCTGCGCGCCCGGCTGTCGCCCGGCACCCGCTGCGCCCTCGAGCACGGCGGGGTGGCGCCGGTCATCCTGGCCTCCGACGCCGACCTGGCCTACGCCCTGCCCCTCATCGCCAAGGGCGGCTTCTACCACGCCGGCCAGGTCTGCGTGTCGGTGCAGCGGGTCTACGCCGACGGTCAGGTGGCGGCCCGCTTCGCCGAGGAGCTGGCGGGCGCGGCCGACAAGCTGGTGGTGGGCGATCCGACCCGGGCGGAGACCGAGGTCGGTCCGCTCATCGGGCCGGCCGAGGTCGAGCGCGTCCACGCCTGGGTCCAGCGCGCGGTGGCCGGCGGAGCCCGCCTCCTGTCCGGCGGCCGTCCGCTGTCCGAGACCTGCTACGCGCCGACCGTGCTCCTCGACCCGCCGCGGGGCGCCGAGGTGTCGACCCAGGAGGTGTTCGGCCCGGTGGTCTGCGTCTACGGCACCGATTCGCTCGACGAATCGATCGCGCGCGCCAACAGCCTGCCGGTGTCGTTCCAGTCGGCGGTGTTCACCCGCTCGCTCGACACCGCGCTGCGCTGCTACCAGCGGCTCGACGCGTCGGCGGTGATGGTGAACGACCACACCGCCTTCCGCGTCGACTGGATGCCGTTCGCCGGCCTCCGCATCTCCGGTCATGGCGTCGGCGGTATTCCCCATACGATCCACGATCTCCAGGTGCGGAAGATGCTGGTGGTGCGCTCGCCCGAGATCACGCGGTGAACCTCCCGGCGCGGCCGCCGCCGAAGACCCTGGTCGCGAGGTAGAGCACCGGCCCGAGCGCCGCCAACCCGAGCCCGGCCACCAGCCCGTTGATCGGGCCGAGCGATTCGCTCGAGTTCCTGACCATCGAGATGCCGACCAGCGCGGCCGGCGGGATGCCGATCGCGACCGCGACCACCAGGCCGCCCGGGATCTTGTAGGGCCTCGGCAGGTCTGGCTCGCGGATCCTGAGCACGACCAGCGCGACGAATTCGAGGAGGATGCTGAGGCCGGTCAAGAGCACGTCGATGACGACCAGGCTCTCGAAGCCGAGCGGGAAGAAGAGGGCCCAGAAGACGGCGCACGCGATGATCGCGACCCAGGGGGCCCCGGTCCGGGGATGGACGCGGGCGAAGACCTTGGGCAGGAAGCCATCGTCGACCATCGCCACCGGCAGGCGCGAGAGCGACATCATGAGCGCGGTGAAGGTGCCGACCGCGCCGATGACGCCGCCGAGGGTGACCGCGACCGCCAGCGCCGTGCCGCCGAGAGTCTGCGCGATGTGGACCCAGCCTCCGGTTGCCCAGCCGTCGGAGCTGATCTCGGTCAAGGACACCGCCGCGATCGGCGCCGCGTAGGTCGCGATGACCAGCGACACCGCGCCGAGCATCGCCAGCGGGAATGT
>Ga0111538_10001640_pt1 | contig 31517 bp, 30 predicted proteins | sample SoiMethybrSBSTD1_FD_79669 | JGI IMG/M metagenome (GOLD analysis project Ga0111538, IMG submission 79669) | Bulk soil microbial communities from a Populus tree surrounding site in Tennessee, USA - Soil MetaG P. TD hybrid SBSTD1 (version 2)... | ecosystem: Environmental > Terrestrial > Soil >... | reverse complement strand
CAGCTCCTTTGGCGCTTCCGTGGCGATTGATGGTGACAGAATCGTGGTCGGAGCTCCCAATGACGAGAATGTGGATATCGGCGCCGGGGCCGCTTACGTTTTCGTTCATGCTCCAGGCAAGTGGACTCCCGAAGCAAAGCTGATTGGCAGTGAGAACTCAGCTTTCGATAATTTCGGCATTTCGGTAGCCATTAAAGGCGACACGATCGTCTGCGGTGCATTTGGAAATTCCGATCTTAATCAAACTGAAGTGGGCTCTGCGTATGTGTTCCGGCGAGTTGCAGGCCTGTGGAATCAGGAGCAGGAACTGACAGCGAGTGATGGAGCTTCACTCGCGCGCTTCGGTCTTTCGGTCGCTATGAACGAAGACAACATTGCGGTCGGAGCTGATGGAGATGCGGAGTTAGGTTTTTTCTCGGGTGCTGTTTATGTTTTCACTTTTGACGGTTCAAATTGGATTCAGCAACAAAAGCTCCACGCGCATGATGCGCAGGCGAGCGCGTCCTTTGGTTTCCACCTGGCCATGAGCGGGAATACGATTGTGGTTGGTGCGCCGCAGGACCACGTTGGGAATCACACGCTTGGTGCCGCGTATATTTTCACTCACGGTTCGCAGGGCTGGTTGCAGGACAGGAAGCTCGTCGCGAAAGATTCAGACACATTCGACGGATTCGGTCTGCGTGTCGCTATCAGTGACGACACGATCGCAGTTGGCAGCGTGTTCGATAGTGACGCTGCGCTGTCTGGTGGTGCTGCATATGTGTACAAGCGGAACGGGCAGTCAGGCTGGTCGTTACAGGAAAAGCTATTCGCCTCGGATGCTGCGCAAAATGATGCGTTCGGTTGTGCAGTCGCTGTGAGCAATAACACTGTGCTCGTAGGAGCGTTGGGAAGATCGGATGTCGCACAAAATGCAGGCGCGGCGTACGTCTACGAATTCTAAGTTTGTCATCGTGCCGGAGCGGAGTCCGGATGAGTACCAATCCACGTCGTGAAGATTTCATAGCCGACGGCCAATGCGGTTGCACCGACAAACATGCCCAGAATTCCGCCGGTCGCCATGCCGCCCAGTGCGCCGAAAAGTATCACAGGCATTGGCACATCGACGCCGCGCCCCAGCATGAGCGGCTTCAACACGTTGTCGGCAATACCCGTCAGCAGCAGAATGATAGTGTGCATGATTGCGGCCGCGCTGCCGTATTGACCGCTGGTCCATATGTAAACGATCACCGGAAGGGTGATGATTAGTGCCGGCACTTGAGCAATACCCAGTACGAGCGCAATGATCGCTAATACACCCGCGAGTGGTATGCCGGCGAACAACAGCGCCAGCCCGATGAGAAGCGCCTGAATGGCTGCCACACCAACAACACCAAGCGCCACGGCTCTGATGGTTGAGAGTGTAAGCTTTACAAGCGCCTCGCCTCGGCCCGAGCCGGCCACACGCGCGAACACAGCTCGCCCGCCGCGCGCAACTGAGTCGCCGTAAGCCATTACGATATTGGCAACGAAGAACGAGGCCAGGAATAACAACATCGTACCGCCGATGCTCGCAACCATCGAAAGCGCATCTCGAGCCAAAGCGCTAATCTTTGGCTGCAGGCTTTGAAGCAGCGCCGGTAGATCGGCACCCGCCTTCGACCAAACGTCGTAAAGATTCTTACCAACAATGGGCCAATTTTTTACACTCTCTCGTGGCGGTGGTATATGGAGTGAGTTTTGTTGGACCGCGCCGATGAACCTTTGAATCGAATCCGCAAACGAATTCATCAGCAACCAGGTTGGAATGACGATTAAAGCAATGCCCAGGACCACAAAAATGATTGAAGTCAGTCCCTGCCTTCCGCCTATCCTTCGAGCAAGCATCTGATGCAACGGATAGAGGGTGACCGCCAGGATGATTGACCAAACCATCAGATTCAGAAACGGCGAAATGACCCGGAAGCACAGCGCACCTAATCCAACAATTAGTGCAATGCGAATCAACGTGTCCATCAAGCTGGACGGCTGATGGCCTACACTTTCGCGGTCCTGCTGCGTAGCTGGCTTCATAGGTCACACAGGCTGTGACTGTATTTGAACCAGCAATCACTAACTACTGTTAGTTTTGACAGTCTCTCACTCGCGCGGGCAAACAAATACTTCAACTCACGTCTTCAACGAGCGCGAGCTTCATTTAATTACGCTTGACTGAAACCCTCCAGCAGCAACTCAAAACTCAGTGGCGGCTCACGAAATCGCTCGGGAGCGGTGGTGCACTCGCCGGCGGTTGACGAAGTTTCGTAGCTTGCTCGTAGGCGTACGCCAGTGCGATCAGTGTTGGTTCGCTGAAAGCGCGGCCGGTAAACGTCACGCCGAATGGTGCTGGATTGACGACTGGTCCACTCGGTGGCGTAAATCCTCCCGGAACCACAATGCTCGGATATCCAGCTTTCGCCGGGGCCGCCGCGCCGCGGTTCTGTGGAAAGAGAATCGCATCGAAATCGTCGTCAGTTCCCCGGATTCCGTCTGGACCATTGAAGACTGCATCCAGCCCACCTCGTGTGAGCGCCAAATCCAGCGCGCGATCCGCGAGGTATCGCTGCGTGTCTGCGCTACCCGGACTCGTATCGAGCTGATTGGCTGCCAGAAAGATCGCCTGTCCATACTTCAAGGCCACCGCAGCATGCGCGTTGTTAAACGCGATGATGTCAGCCAACGTGTGAACCGGCGCATTTGGCCTGTTTGTCAGATAGAGATTGAGATCGTGTTTCTGCCCATACATCAACACAGTCGAACAATTTGAAGGCGCTGGAAAACTCGTACAGATTCCGAACGCATTTAAAGCCGCCTGGTTCGGAATCTCGAGCGGGTCAGCCACAAATGCTCCCTGTTCGCGGAGAGCTGCGATCGCGTCTAACATGATCTGCGTTTGCGCAGGCGTAAAACCGTTCCAGTAAGGACTGTGAGGCACCGCGATTCGTGCACCTCTCAGTGCGTGTTTGTCCAGGAACTTGGTGTAGTCCGAAAAGCAATTACCTGGTACTAAACATGGCGCGGTAGCTGGATCATTCGGATCGTGGCCCGCGATCTGGCTAAGAAGAATCGCCGCGTCGGTAACGGTTCGGCCGAACGGACCTGCGGTATCTTGATCTGCAGTGATCGGCAGGATCCCGTGGCGACTGACCAAACCCACCGTTGGTTTGATACCAACTATTCCGTTCGACGAACCGGGACTCAGGATCGATCCTGATGTCTCCGTGCCGATCGCGACGGCAACAAGACTCGCCGAGACGGCAATGCCTGAACCCGAACTCGATCCGCCAGGAGTGAGCACCGGACGTCCATCACTGGCCGGAAGCGGTCTTGGATCATAGGCGTTGAAGCCGTAGCCACCGAGCGAGCTATATCCGGACGGCATGCCAATCGCGATGAAGTTCGCAAACTCCGTCAACGTCGCTTTGCCGAGAATAATCGCGCCCGCTTCACGCAACCTCTCAGTAATGAATGCGTCGTTCGGAGGAATCGAACCCGCAAGCGCAACGGACCCGGCAGTAGTCGGCATATCTGCTGTATCGATGTTGTCCTTCAGCAAGACCGGGATCCCGAAAAGAGGTCCATGAGCTCGGCCGCGTTTTCGATCGAGATCGCGAGCGCGAGCTTCATCGAGAGCATTCGCATTGAGATGAATAAAGGAATTGAGCAACGGCCCAACTTTGTCGTAGGCGGCGATGCGATTGAGATACATCTGAGTTAACTGTTCAGATGTAATGAGTCTCGTACGCAGAGCCTGCTGCAACTCCGGAATCGAAGCTTCCACTAGTTGGAGACTGCTTGCCGGGCCAGTTGGCTGTTGACCCGTAACCGGTTGTGCTAACACAGCCACTGTGAGAATCAGCACGAGCAAAAATTTCTTCATGGCCAACCTCTCCTCTCTTGAAGATATGTGTAGGTGGAATCAGACGATTTAGTCGGGTGTCGAGTAGTCGGCAGGTTATGCCTGATCCGGAGCGCTGTCAATCCACAGATTACACAGATTGCCTCAAATAATCTGTGTAATCTGTGGATGAAAAACCGGGATGTGATGTTCTTTGAATATCGACCACTTCAAAACGTGAGGGTCGCGGCGGTTCGATTCGCCGGTATGAAACCCAATTTTGATTCGATATGAAGGAGATCATCATGAAACGTTTTGTCACAGTCAGAACTTTAATCCTGGTTTTCGCCCTGCTGTTTGCAATCATCCCGGTAGGCGCAAGTGAACGTCCGTATGCTGCCAGTGGAAACGGTCTCGCAACTTTCATCACAGATGAGGCCGGCAACGTCGTCGGTGCGACCGTCGTGGTAACCGGAAACGCGTCTCACCTGGGATCGTTCACCGGAAACGGCAAGATTCAATTCGTGCCTGATGCCAACGACCCCATGATCTCGCATCCGGCCGGCGAAGTTACGTATATCGCTGCCAACGGCGATCGTCTGCCGACAGTTATCGAGGAGGGCTCGATGGATCTTCGCACGGGAATCGCGACCGGCTACATGGTGTTCCAGAGCGGCACCGGCCGTTTCGAAGGAGCAAGTGGAAAAGCTGCCATCGTGGTCGAGCAGAACTTCATCACAGGCGCCTACACTTTCACGATGGTCGGAAATATCAATTATTAATTCAGCCTGAGAAATAGACTGTTTTTTCAAGTAGGGCTGGTGGCGACACCAGCCCTTTTTCCGTCCGGATCCCGCTCTAAGTAATAAGTCTTTTGCGCTCGCAATCCTTTTGATATTCTTTCGCCCGCTCTGCCGCGTACTCAATCTGGATTGCCTTGAGGTTACAAATGAATCCCTCCCCTTATCCGGTCCCCTTCAGCTCGGCGCATCTCCGGGCCAATATAGTAAAGGTCTTACTGATCATCGGCGCGATTGCGACCGGTCTATCGTTAATTACTGAAACCCTCTCCATTGCGTTTCCTTTTAGCGAGGATCAAGAGCTTGGCGACAATCCGTTGGGCGCCGTTCTCGGCCTCGTGATATTTCTGCTTGCAGTTTTCGAAGTGATCATCTACGTGACGACGGTGATCTTTTTCTGTGTGTGGCTTTACCGCGCCTATGACAATCTGCGCGTATTCAATCGCTGGACTGGGCTCGACTATTCACCGGCAATGGCGGTAGGAAGCTTTTTCATTCCGTTTGTCAATCTAGTTGTTCCTTATCGGGCTGTCAGGGAGGTTTGGCAAAAGAGTGCGATATCCGAGGAGTTGATGTTGGGCTTGCCTGAAGCTCCCGCAAGGTTTCCTGTTTGGTGGATGTTTTGGCTCCTTGGATCGTTTGTCGGCAATATCTCGATGCGACTTTCATTCAATGAGAATGTTCCGCCTACCACGGCCACGCTGGTCGGTATACTTGCAAGCGCCCTGTCTATCTTCGCGGCAGTCTTCGCCTATTTAGTCGTTGATGCGATTGATAAGAGACAGGAAGATACCACCGAGAAGCTACAACTCGGAAGATTCTCGAGGCCGCAACCACCGCCGGCCAACCTGGGTAGTGCACCGGTCATGAACGAAGGCTCATTCTCCGGGCAGTGATCTTCCTGCGCCGCGCGATGATGTGCTGCAAGCAAAATAAAATCGGCGTGCCGCTTAACAGCACGCCGATTCGAAAAGGGTTGACGAGTCGATCGTCTATGAAAGTTATTGTCCCGGTTCTCCCACTGCCTTGAAACCGGTGCTGTTGATAACTTCACGCAGCTTGGCTTCGGACAACTTCTGATCGTCGTACTTGATGACGGCCTCGCCCTTGTCAGAACTTACCTGTGCATCTTCTACGCCTTCGGTAGCCTTGAGCGCCTTGGTCACCGATGAAGAGCATTTCGCGCACTTCATTCCCTCAACTTTAATGGTGACGGTCTTGGTGAACGCTGCGGCAGTGATCACCCCGAACGTCAGGACCATGACACTGGTGACAACCAGACTAATGATTCGATTTCGCACTTCTTCTCCCTCCTTCTGCGTTCTTCATTACGAGCGGCTTGATCTTTTCGTCGAATTCTTCGCGAAGAAGTATGCCGCTGATTATGTCGGTTATTTTGCCATCTCGATCTATGACGATCGTGAGCGGCAAAGTCTCATCTGAACTAAAACGAGCTTTAATCTGACGTGTGCCGAGGATGATAGGGTAGTTGACTTTGATACTTCTGGCAAATCTGCGAACGCGATCCTTTTTTTCAGGTGGATAGGTGATTCCAATAATTCGTAGACCTTGCTTTCGGTACTCACGCTGGAGTTTTACCAGGTCCGGCATTTCCGCCCGACACGGTGGACACCAGGTAGCCCAAAAGTTGACCAGGACCACCTTCCCCTGGTAGTTGCCCAGGCTCACGAGGTGTCCATTAAGATCTCTGAGTTCCAGTTGCGGCGCCTTGGTCTCCTGCCCGAAAATAAGCGTGGGCGATAAGACGATCACGGTCGCTGTAAAAACAATTCCCAGTAAAGTCATACGCCAATCAGAATAGCTGACTTTGGTTGTACGGAAAAAATTGACAAGTCATTATATGCTGTTTAGGATGCTCTGAACCGAAACCTAACCGTCGGCACAGACTTGCCAGTCGTTGAAAAGCTCGACATTTGCCGTGCAAAGAAACTAGCCCAGTACTTACGCAATGCCCACTCGCAAGATTCCGGAAAAATGGCTCGTGGCGTTCTCTTTTGCCGGAGAACAGCGCGATCTCGTGCTCTCGATTGCTACGGCCCTTGAAGAGAGGCTCGGAGAGGGAACAGTTTTCTATGACGACTGGTTCGAATACTACATCGCAGGCGACGATGCTGACCTGACGTTGCAGAATGTTTATTATCAACTCTCGACTCTAGTCGTCCCGTGCGTTTCCGAACGCTATGGGAATAAGCCCTGGACCCAGGCGGAATTTAAGGCGATCCGTTCCCTTCAATTAAAGGCCTATGGATCGGCGGATCAAGGAGCGAGGTTCCGTGTCCTGCCTTTGCGCGTGGGTGACGGCGATGTGCCTGGGATTTACGAAAATACAATCGCCCCCGACGCGCGAAAGAAATCGCTTGTAGACGTGGTGGAGCTAATTATTGAGCGGCTGCGCCTGATCGATCCGCATGCCGGGAATTCGACCTCCCAACCTGACGGAGCTTCGTGGCCTGAAACCCCACCAGAGTTGGATTGGCCTATGGCGGACCATACCGGTGCTCGCGAGGCTTTCGGAGGTCTGCTAGCTCGAAACGCTCCCTGGCACTATTTACCACTCCGTGGTCCAAGCGAAACGGGCAAGAGCCACATCACGCGACAGATGCTTGCCAATGCTCTTCGTGTGCCTGACCTGGCATGCGGACGTTTCGACTTCAAAGGCACTACCGACATGGATGCGGAGTTGCGTTTCTTCGTCCAGGACCTGGGTGTACCGTTCCCGCAAGCCAGCCCACGACTCAACGATCGACTTACAAACATTCTTGATGAGCTCAAACGACGTGCCCGGCCTGCTTTACTTATCTTCGACACCTACGAAGCTGCCGGAGAAGCGCAGGATTGGGTGGAGAAACAACTCTTGCCCAGCCTGATCCGTGCCGCATGGCTGCGCGTGGTGATTGCCGGTCAAACCGTGCCGGCCTCCGCCGGTGCGGTCTGGGCATCAGCCGCACCACCTCCACTCCAAATTACGCCTCCACCGCCCGTGGATTGGTGGGAGTACGGTAAGCGCCACCGTCCGGAACTCGAACTTACATTAGCGCAGGTAGAAGTCTTCTGTCGTTCTGCATATAACAAGGCCAGTCTGCTGGCACAACTCTTCGGCCCGCCGACCTAACATGGATCTTACGGAACAACTACGCGTACTCGACGCAGCCAAAGGTGACCCAGCAAAGCTGGCCCTGGCCACCGTTGACCTTGCCTACCCGACACTGGAAGAAGCTGAGCGTGCGGCGCTTCGACAAAGCCTCGAAGCCGCCGCGATCCCGCACTGGTGTGATGAAACAATGCTGGCGGCGCTGCTCGAGATCCCGCTGGACGAAAGCGCTGCGCAGCTCTCTGGCTTGAACAAGCTGACGGTGTTAGAACCCTTCCGAGCCCGAGGCGAAAACGCGGTCAACGTACACGAAGCTACTCGGTTGGCGCTTCGTCAAGCAATGGCAACCAATTCGTTGAATAGGTTTCGCACTCTGAGTACACGGATGGTAGCGCTCTTCGCGAGTGATTTTACACCTGCGGGACGCATTGAATGGATTTACCACTTTCTTTGTGGCGATCCGGATCGCGGTGCAACGGAATTGGCCAAGTTGTTTCGCGAGTGGACTCGTAGCGCAAATATTGAGGACCGGTACGCGCTGGGCGCGGCGCTCTCGGAACTCGAGAAGACCCATCTGGTAGAAGGCCGCGCGCGCGTTTGGACTGTTTTATACATCGCCTCGCTTCGTGTCGATCGAGGCGAAGCAAGCCAACTCGAAAATGTAGGCACTCTGGCACTGCAGTTGGCTAAGGACGCGGCTGACCAAACAGCAGAGGCCGACGCACTATGCCTCCTGGGTGACGCGTTGCGAGCGCAAGGCAAACTGGTGGAGGCACGAGGAGCGTTTGGCAAGTTCCAGGACCTCTGTGCCCGCTTGGCTGAGCAAGATGCAACGAATGATGACCGGCAATCCGACCTGGCCGTTGCGTACAATCGCATGGGAGGAGTACTAGAAGCGCAGGGTAAATTGCCTGAAGCATACGATGCTTTTGTGAAATCGTTGACCATCTTGCGGACTCTGGCGGACCGAGAACCCTCCAACGCAGGCCGGCGTCGGGATTTGGCGACAGGACAGGGCCGTATCGGAGACATATTGCAGGCGCAAGGCAAGCTGCCTGAAGCACAGGAGGCATTCGCCAACTGTCTGTCGATGTGCCAACAGTTGGTTCAACTGAATCCCACGAACGCGGAGTGGCAACAGCTTTTGGCTTCGGCCCACGCCCAGGTGGGCGATGTATTGATGGACCAGAATAAGCTGGAGGATGCGCAGAGAGAATATAAGGATTATCTCGAGATTAGCCGGCGTTTGGTGGAACGTGAGCCCACCAATGCTGGTTGGCAACTCGATTTAGCGGTGGCGCAGAGCCGGGTAGGCGACGTATTGCAAGTGCAAGGGAAGATGCCTGAGGCGCAAGAGGCGTTTGTAGAGTATCTATCGATCAGTCGACGGTTAGCCGAGCAAGACTCAAGCAATGCAGACACGCGCGACCATCTGGCGGTGGCCCACGGCCGGATCGGAGTCCTATTGGAGACGGAAGGCAAGCTGGAGGAAGCACAGGTTGAATACGAGGAGTATCTGTCGATCAGCCACCAGTTGGTGGCCCTGGATCCAACCAGCGCTGCCTGGCAGGGGCGGGTGGTAAACGCCGCTAGATTGCTCGCGACGTTGAAAGTCAAGGAAGGCAAGTATGAGGAAGCCCTTAAACTCTACGAAGAGGCGACCAAGGTCTTAGACGCCCTGACGGAAGGGGCACCGGGCTTTGCCCAGTGGGCCCAGGATAAAAAGAACCTCGAAGCGGAAATCGCGAAGTGCCGATCCTTAATGTCTGACGGCAAGAAGTCAGATCAGTAATCGTGCAGAGTGTGGACCTGACTGTGCCCAACAGAAAGTTTATTGTCGCCGGCCCGTGATGCTCGAGGCCATTGTGGCCCATGCTTCGGGATCAAGGTTCCAGAGGTCGATTCCGGTGCCGTTGTAACCGCTGGCGACAACCAGCGCCTTTCCGTCGCGACTGAAGACCATTGAACCGGACTGATAACCCTCTCCAATTCTGAACGGATAAATCTCGGGACCAAGCCGGCCCAGGAGCAATCCCGTCTCCACATCCCACAGACTGATTGGTCCATCACTCTTCGCTACGAGCAAGCGTCCGTCGGGACTGAGCGCGACGCGCCCCGCACTGTGCGTCCGCCCGCGTCCTAACTCACGTGCTTCGGGAACGAGGAACTGTTTGCGCCTTGTGCCCTTCACGTAATCCCACAACACGATTCTGCCGTTGTCGTATGAAGCGGCGAGTGTCGCGCCGTCGTCGGCGAAGGATAGCGAAACGGGCCGGCCATCAAAATTGAGCGTGTTGAGCTTTCGCGGGTTCACTTTGTCCGAGATGTCCCAAAGAACAATCGATGTTGGCTCCATCAACGAGATGTCCCACAGGGTGGTAGTTGAATCCGAGACGGCGAGTGTGCGTCCATCAGGGCTGATGGCGCGTGGTGAACCGGGCGGGTGTTTGATCTTCACGCGTATTTCGTCGCGCCCGCCGCCGTAAACATGCCGGAGGCCGATGTAATCACTCGAAACGTCGGACAGCAATTGCAGCCCGAACTCGCCGGCCGCAAACTCAGGCCGTCTTTCGCCAGGTGGGAGCGGCTCGTAACGACCACGCTCCTCTCTCCACAGCGTGCTCGCCGTGTCACCTTCGCTTTCAGAACCCGACCCGGCATACAGCAAGCCGCTGCTCCTACCGAAAGCAAACACGCTCTGGTATTCGGCTCCGGCCAACGGCTGTCGCAACGGCGACACCCGCACCATATCCCACGACGCCAGCAGGCCATCGCTGCTGCCCGTCGCAATCATTCCTTTGTCACCGACAGGGATCAGCGCGCTGAGACCCGGCTTAAAAGATCTGGTCCAAATCGCGGGATTCCAGATGTCCCATAGTGTTATCTCTCCGTTGCGCTTGGCCGTCACCATATACGTGACTTCACGATCTTTCAGGCTCTGGTTGAAAAGGGTGAGGTACGTCCCGGCGTCAGGGTGGGGATTGTTTACGAGTTTCGGCTCCTCATCTCTTAGATCCCATACGGCAACGTCGCCGCCGTTGGCGGAAACGGCCAGATACTTTCCGTCGGGGCTAAATGAGAGATTTTCAGTGATATGATCAGACCCGCTCCATTCCTTAGGGTGTCGCACCCAAGTGCTCGGCTTCTCCAACGCATCGATGTTCCAAAGAGCGACGCCGCGGTTGAAGCCGATAGCGATCATTTTAGCGGCCGGGCTGGCGGTCAGAGATCGCGCGACGCCGAATTCTTCCCTGGTCACGTCCGGCGGAACAATAAGACTTTTGGGGACAGGCTTCGGCGCGGCTTGACCGAAGTCCAGGACGACGATGTCCTGCTTTCGTCTGAAAGCATTTGCGTCACCGACTGTGACGAGTACATCGGGCGCAGCGAAGACGGGCGTGATTTGGACGGGGATGTTGGGAGGAGTGGCGGAGTTGAGAGACGCACGCTCAATGATCTCGTACGTCTCACCACTCGGCTTGACCTCCCACATTTTCAAGTTCCAACCCAGGTAATCAGCGGCACAGATCGAGCCACCGGGCGCACACACGACACGGACACGAACACTGATTTGTCCGGCCGGAGGTTCGATCCGCTTGATGACACTCCCACGCGCGGCGTTCCAGAAGAGAATGAGTCCTGTGTCGTCAGACGAAACCAGCACAGCGCCGTCATGACATGAGGCGAGACTCTCGATCGGGTTTGGGTTCTCGCGCGCCACGCCGGCAAGGTTTGGATAAAGCTCGAGACTCGCCAGCAGACTGCCGCGTGCTTCCACTGTTGGGTGGAGCCGGTACGCTTCGACGCTCTCAGTCAAAGCGTGATCCGGCTCGTTCGCACCAAACCGAAGAGCCGACGTTGCTTTGGCACGCGAGGATGCGATCGTCTCCTGTAAATGAGCGTTGGCAGTTGCTTTTGCTTCAAGGACGCGGGCGACTTGCTCACGCTTCGCAGCCTCGCCCGCACGACCTTCAGCGCGGCGTGCGTCGTCAGCCGCCTTGCCTGCCAGCGCTTTCTGCTCCGTTGCATCGTCGCGCGCGCGATCCGCATCAATCTTCGCGAGACGTGCTGCTTCACGTTCGGCAGCCGCGTCTTTCTGCGCTTTCTCTGCCTCGGCACGGGCCTGACCGGCGCGTTCCCTTTCGGTGTTCGCCAGGACGATCTGCTGTCGCGCATACACACCCGCGCCGACGCCGGCGAGAACGAGTAGAGCGAAGATCACAGCCATGCTGATCGCGGCGCGGCGAAGTCGCTGGTTGCGGCGTGTGTAGTTGAACTGCTTCTCGATACGACTCACCACCGACAGCGAGGGTTCGCCGTCGTCGAGAGCGGTGGGATTCTTCTCTGGTTCGGGAGCAATGCCCTCGACGAGCGGATACCAGGTCGCTCGATAGATAGCGCCGCTGAAGTCTACGGGGACGACTGAAGACTTTCGCCCCGTCTGGAGGAATTCCCTGACTTCGTCGGCGATGGTCTGTCGAGTTGCGGCTCGCTCGGTGCCGACCACGACAAGCATCGCGCACGACTTGAGTTTACGCAGCAGCATATCTGGAAGATCTTTGTCAGGGTCGGTGCCGAGTTTGTCGATGAAGCAGGAGAATCCCTTCTTCGTCAGCTCGTCGGCAAGACCCGCGGCGTAGGTGCTGGCGTCGAGACGAGTGTATGAGATGAAAATATCGTCTGCGGCCAAAGACCTGAATGGCATATTAGTCTCCTCCGGGCAGCGGGAGTTTCAGACGCAACGTTTGGCCGTGTCAATGGATTTTTGGAACGCGCCGGTCATCCAATATATAGTTGGACTTCTGGAGGGAACGTTGTGCCGGCAGCGATCATGTTCATGGAAGCGTTGTTGTCGTTGGAAGCAGAGGCTAAGTCTTTGCTCAGTGGGACAAATCGTTCGTATGAACTCGTGTTGAAAGAAGAGCTGTTAAAGATACTTGAAGAGGTTGAGTCGGTGTACGGTCCGCGCGATCGTTCCTATGAAATCCTTGCTCCTCGCATTACTGAGTGCTATTACGCGCATCCTGCCGTTTACCCTCCAAGGAATGTCAGAATATACCTGACGAAAGAAGCCAGGGCCGCCAGATACCTCGCTTCGTATGAACTTGCCCATGAAGCAGTCCATGTGCTGACTCCGGCGTCCCTTCATAACGGTGACACGCTTTTGGAGGAAGGCCTCGCTACGCACTTCTGCTTTAAGTATATGAAACGCGCGTACGGAGTTGATTACCAGACGACGGGTCATCGTATCTATGATGACGCATTACGCGCCGTCTCTAAACTTCTGGCTAAAAATGAATTCGTGATCAAGGAGTTAAGAACTCATCAACCTGTAATTACAAAAATAGATGAGGACCTTCTGGTTGACGTCGCTGGCACTGATCGTGAACTTGCGAAGTTTTTGTGTAAGGACTTCTGGAGTTGTTGGGATCCTCCAATCCCCATGAAAGCGCGCGCCACGAAAAACGCTCAACTCTTTGCAATGGGACTAAAGTCTATTTGGGAGCAGTGGACGACCGAACCAAAAGCTTGAGGCACTAGGGCGTCGCCGATCGTGACCCACACAGCACGATCGGAGACGCCCGCCCCCACACCCTGGGCCCGCATGGGTGATGCTCAAAGTTCTTTCACATCGCAGAACTTTGGCTGTGTGTGGTCTATATATGCTGCGCGCGAGGCTCCTCACAAGACTTCAGCGACAGCGTCAAATGTAAATTCATACCAGTTGTTTTGCATTGCGTGAATGGATCGTTTCAGACACACGTCGACTGTACTGCCTGAGAGGCAGTTCCAGAACAACGCGAGTATGCTCAATCCCTAACGACCGATAGTGAGAAGCGTCAGGATTATTGTTAATAACGTACTTGACGCCTCAGGTGCTGTCGCATCGGAGGTGGGGATTTCACCGGTCCAGTCGCCAGCAGGAATTTCTCCGGGCATTACTAGCGACTTTGGTGGTGGCGGTGGCAGAGTCCGGTCGCCGGTAGGGATCTCTCCCGCCCTAGCCGTACCCGAAAGCATGCATGCGAGGACTACTGCTAATGCCAAGTGCCTCATTCGTCTTCTCCTTTGAGTTGAGGATGCCAATCTACTGGCATAAAATCAGCATAGTGTAAATACATATACGGCTATTGACACGGGGTCCAGCGCTGTGACTAATATCCACCGCTGGCAAAGCAAAGCTCTTACACTCACCGGCAAAGGTTTATCTTCGTGAAGATAGCCTCACCTAAGCTCAACACTGCCAACCTTCCCGCGAACGACGAAGCTCTGCTCAGGTGCAAGACTGCCCTGGAACAAAAAGACCGCGGCGACTATGAGGGCGCCCAGAGGACAATGCGTCCTTATTGGAATCGGTTGGGCGAAGCTCCAAACACACGCGGACTCGAGCGTTCAGTTGGGGCTGAAATCCTGTTGTGTGTTGGTATCTTGACCGGTTGGATCGGAAGTAGGAATCAGGTTTCGGATGCCCAGGAGATTGCCAAAAATCTCATCACGCAGGGCATGACTTATTTCGAGTCAAGCAGAGACGTAAACAAGGTCGCCATCGCACAGTCAGAGATCGCTTACTGCTATTGGCGAGAAGGCACACTCAATGAGGCCCGGACATGGCTGCGAAATGCACTTGAACACCTGACCTTCGAGGGAGCCGCCCGGGCAAAAGCACTGCTAAAACTATCAACTGTTGAATGGACATCAGGGCGATTTCACGAAGCATTAGAACTTCTTGAAGTGAACGAATCGCTATTCCGAAAGATTACTAACCCCAGGATAAAGGGCTATTACCATACGGAACTGGCTATCATTCATCGAAACCTCGCCACGAACGAGAACCGGCGCGAATACTTTCGCAGAGCCATCAAAGAATACAAGGAGGCTGAACGACAATTCACATTAGCCGGCAATCAGACCTTCCGCGCCGACGTTATCAACAACGTCGGCTTCTTGTTCTTCAAGTTGGGTCGGTACAAAGAAGCTCATAAGTATCTTGACGCAGCTCGCCGTCTAACCATGAGGTTCAAGAATAAAGCGCACACGGCTCAAATTGATGAAAGCCGCGCTCAGGTTTTAATTGCGGAAGGGAGATGGTCCGAGGCTGAACACATCGCCCGCCGAGCGGTTTCCGTCTTAAAGAAGAGTGGACACTACTGCATGATGGCAGAAGCTCTGATGACACAGGGAAAGGCCCTGGCCCGGCTGGGCCGGAGCGATTTTGCTCGTTCTGTCTTTCAACAAGCGATCCGGGTCGCCCATCAGGTCAACGCTTTGAACACCGCCGGACTTGCGGCACTCACGTTGATCGAGGAAGTTCCGCACCTGACACCTGAGATAGTGCAAGCTGCTTACCGGCAAGCCCGCGAGTGGCTCGCAAACTCTCAAAGCCCCGACACAAAACTGAGGCTCGCTGATGTCACTGACAGAGTCGTTGCCAGTGTCCAAACTGAATTGATGTCGGAGGACGCAACCAACATTCTCCTGACTGGGCCAGGCGGACTTCAGGCACAACTCGATAAATACGAAGGTGTAATCATCAAGCGCGCGTTGGTCCAGGCCGGCGGAAAAGTAACCCTCGCAGCGTCTCTCCTGGAATTACGCTATCAGTCGCTCGCCTACAAGATCGAACACCAGCATCCCGAACTGCTCAACTTCCGAACTCCCGTCCGCCGCCGCCCTCGAAAGCATCGATCGAACTCTTCCTGATGTAATATACGAGAATGAACAACAACAAAAAGAAGTTGTCCTCCGACCAACGTGAAGAACTACTCAGCGCATTGAAAGCCCGTTTTGAGAAAAACATGAACCGCCACAAAGGTCTTGACTGGGCCAAGGTCCAGACGAAGCTGGAAGCTGACGCCGGCAAACTGTGGTCACTGTATGAAATGGAGAGAACCGTTGGTGAGCCGGACGTTGTTGGTTATGACAAGAAGAAGGGCGAATACATTTTTTATGATTGTTCAGCCGAGAGTCCGAAAGGCCGCCGAAGTGTTTGTTACGACCCTCAAGCCCTCGAGTCGAGGAAAGAACATAAACCGGCGAACAGTGCTGTCGGCATGGCTACTGAGATGGGCATCGAACTTTTGACCGAAGAACAGTATCGCGAGTTGCAGAAACTCGGAGAGTTTGATTTGAAAACATCGAGTTGGTTGAAAACACCTTCTGATATCAGAAAACTCGGCGGCGCCCTCTACTGCGATCGCCGCTACAACCATGTCTTCCTCTATCACAACGGCGCCGAATCTTACTATGCGGTCAGGGGATTCCGTGGCTGGCTCGGAGTATAGTTCACGAACACCCACCAAACTTCCGGGGTCAGGTTTTTACTGATTGTCAGACTTCCAGTCCGGGCGTATAAATCATAGGAACCGCTCGGCTCTCACAAGCTGATAACGCGATCTCGCGCTTCATTTGTTATCGACTCCCACGAAAACCGACAGTCTTACTACGTCTTAATTTTAACTTCTTCTCTCTGAAACCTCTGAAAGGTAAGGAGGAGCTTTCGATGAAGAGAATGAGCGTTATCGCCGGCTTCACCCTGTCCGTTGCAATGCTGCTTTGCACAATCTCAGTGTTAATCCGGCCTGTGCTCGCCGATTCCTGTTCAGCCAAATGCCCCGGTGGCGGTCAGGTTACCTGTTACGGTCATAGTTGCACCGCGAAGGATGGCCAGGGGTGCAGGTCGTACGACCAGAACGGTACGTTGATCATTGCAATACCGTGCAACGGACAAATGGAGTTGGAATGAAGAAAGCCGCGATTGCGTCGACTTTAGCGATCTGCGTTGGTTTGTGTGTAGCCACGTTTGTTGTCCTCATCAAGCCGCTGACAGTTTATGCAGCTACCTGCACCGCACAGTGCCAAACCGGATCAGTGAGTTGCACCGGTGACGAATGTTCAGCCACAGACGGAGTGGGCTGCAAGTACACAACCGGGGGCAAAGTTAAGGAAAAGAAGTGTGATATTGCGGAGGAGCTGGAGATTCAGTGATCGATCTCAGGCGAGTTACACGTCCGGTCATTTGTTGGTGCGCATCCTTGCTGCTGCTAACTACCGCACAAATTTGTCTTGGGCAAAATAATCAAGACGAAACCTTGTTTGCAAAACAAAGAGCAAGCGAAGTTATTGAGAATTTGCCGGCTCAGATCAAGAAAATCGATGACGCCACGATACGCGTGTTTTTACAGCTTCGGGTTGCCACATTCTATTGGTCTGAACTGGCGGAACAGTCACGGGAACGAGCCGGCACTCTCACGTTAAGTGGCTTGCAGGACCTGGATGAACACCGAGCCGAGCTGCTGCCGCTATACGCAGATTCATTTCGGGAAGACCTGCTCGCTTTGCTTGAAGTGCACGCGCCTGATTTGGCGGCGCGATATAAAACTCGCGCCGCCGCTGCTTCTGATAAAGTCACGCCAAGCAGCTCCTACGATGTTGCGTACTCGATGTTACGCCCCAGGGGTCAAGCGGCACTCGCGATTCAGACGCTTACTCGCGCTCTGGAGGGCGGCGAAGCTCCTACAATTACCCTTAGCTACTTTCTGAGTGAGCTACAAAAGCAACAGCCCACGCTCGTGCCGCAGGTCCTTTCAGATATCCTGTCCGCGCAGGAACGAAGACCGGGAACTTTGTCAGTGGAAATGTTGTTTTGGCTCCTCGACTCCTATGTGTGGAGTAATGATCGAGAAGACATAAAGCGACGCTTCCTCGCGATTACAGTCGCAGCGACCGCAGACAGTTATCAGTGGTCAGACTTAGGACGGTTAACGGATGGGTTTAACCTGCTACGCGTTACAGTTCCTCTAATAGAGAGACTTCTACCTGCAATGTACCCGCAAGCTCTCGCGCAGTTCGCCACTGTCCGGGCCCGATTGCCGAACGAAACGGTAGAGCGGGCAGCCGTCTCTGAGCGGATCAGACAAAGCAAGGATACGCTTAGCCAGTTGATGACAGAGGCTGACTCAGCGTCGAGTCCTTCTCTCAAAAATGACCTGGTCATACAAGCCGCTCAACTTGCTTTAACTAAGGGAAAACTGCAACTCGCATTTGATCTCGCAACAACGACGGATGAGAACAGTCGCAGTTGGCAGCAACAGTTTCTAAGTGAGCTGGTCAGGGGTGCAGTTGATAATAAGGATGTAAAGCTGGGCCTCGCCATCGCGTCACAAATCGAATCGACTTTGAACCGCGCCGAAGCATTGCAAAGATTGGCGCTGCTGTTTTCTAACCTGAAGGATCCCTGGAAGGCTAAAGAGTCGCTGCTTGAGAGCTTGAGGTTAATCAGAGCCTCAGATAACACTCCTGAAAAAGCAATTGCACTTCTGAAGAGTCTTAGAGTCGTCGCTCGCATCGATCAGGTAATGGTCCCTGATGTCGCGGAGGAGACAATAAAGGCACTGAACGCACTTCAATTTGCGGCGCCCACTGATAAGCGGGCGTTAATGGCAGTGGTGTGGAATACAGTGCCGAGTTTTGAAGCGTTAGTGCAATGGGACAAACTGGGAGCGTTGAATTTTGTCGAAAAAATTCAACGGACTGAGTTGAGGGCAGTGGCCGGTTTTGGCGCCGCTAAAGGCATTCTCACAGTACCAAAGACTAACGACGCCGTGCCCATTAAACGTGCAGCAAAGTTATGAGACCTGCCAACGCTCAAAGCAAATACGGTCTGGCTTTATGGGGTATGGTGCTCATTCTTTCTGTATCGAACGGTCTTCTGCTAAGACAAAACTTGCAACTTCGCAACCTATTGAGAAAGTTCGAACCAGATCAACTTAGGGCGGGTGATAAATTAGAATCATTTTCTGCACTCGGTCTTCATGGTGAGAACATAGCGATAGACTTTGCGGGAGGTGCGCCAAGACGAGTTTTATTGTTTCTCTCCCCCAACTGTCCGTACTGCCGCGAGCAATTCGGGTATTGGAAAAGAATCATTGATGTGGCACCCGTTAAAGGTTTTCAGGTGGTGGCAGTAGCCATGAACTCTGAAGACAGATCAAAGCTCGCCGCCTACTTGAACTCCATGGGCTGTCCAACCGAATCGAAGACCTTTACGGTAGCTCTCATACGCGAGGAAGTACGACAGAAGTACAAGTTCAGTATCACTCCAACTACGTTGGTGGTCTCGAGCGATGGTAAAGCAGACGCAGTCTGGAATGGCGTTTTGAAACCATCTGATGTAGAGGCTGCAAGTGCGATCCTGGGCCTTTGAAATCCTCCACAAACGCAGTTGGACATCGCGCCGCAGTTTACGATCGGTAACAGCTCGCGTAATCCGGTACGTGGTCCACAGTATCGCAACGCCGATGTCGCAATCATAAAGCGCACTTACTTCGGCGAGAATCGCAATATCGAATTTCGTGCTGAAGCATTTAACGTGACCAATACTCCACCGTTGGGTGCGCCGGCGACGGTTGCGGACGCCGCCGGCTTCGGTTCCATCACCTCAGCAGGCGACCCACGAGTTCTTCAGTTTGGTTTGAAAGTGAATTTCTAATCCCATATGGCCCATGGAACGCACTGTAGGGGCGGCCCTCCGTGGCCGCCCCTTGCCGACATTCAAGAATTGGGGGTTGGTCTATGGCGCGCGAGAGGCGGCGCTCTCCTCGACGATAGTTAAATTCCGCGCAAGGGGCGGCCACGGAGGGCCGCCCCTACAGTACGTTCCATAACATTGCATTCACGACGTTCGCATAACAACTTCCACATTTCTTCGATCTGGTATGAGCATTAACGATATCGTTTAGTCACTAGCCTTTTGAAACAAAGCTGCAATTGTTTTCCTAGCAAATAGACCGATTCTTCACACTTGAGCCACGTCCCGCCTGTGCGGCATCGTGATTGCTGACAAGAGCGAGTATGAACGTCACAAAGGAGAACGTCATGAAAATTAACTTGTTAACGAAAAAACTAATCGGTTCTGTGTTTGCGTTATCTCTCCTTCTTGGTGTCGGATTGACAGCTAGTTCTGTAGCCAAAGCCCAGTACCAGGATCCATATTGGCGGCAGCAACAGCAGCGGGAACAGATCAGACGTCAACGTGAGTACGAACGCGAACAGCGACGTCGTAACCGTGATTGGCGTAATGATGGGCGCTACGATCAGTATGGCTACGGTGTTTCTGCTAATTTTCGTCAGACTGCATTGAACGCAGGCTATAACGAAGGCATTAAGGAAGGTCGTAGGGACCGCAGTAGAGGTCAGCGGTATGACTTCCGCGACTTTAAAGCCTATCGGAATGCGGACACTGACTACAATTCGCGCTTTGGTAACAAGGCGTTGTATCAGCAGTTTTACCGACAGGGTTTCCAGAATGGTTACGCTGACGGATACAGAGGCTATTAAGACACTCTGTAGCTAACAAAACGTCGAACGGCGGGATCGAGTCGTCGGTCTCGCCTTTTGTTTGTGCCTTCGCTCGAAAGATTGGTCATAACCAACGATCTGGTTGGAATAATCGTAAGATTGTTTGTTTACTACCCCATGTATAGCTTTGAGAGGGCTCACGGAATCTTTGCAATTACGGTTGCAAACGGGACCAAAACTGCATTAGACTCCGAAATCCCTCTCTCCTGACGACCCTACCCCAAAGGTCGAATAAAATATCGTAACGTTTAACAACCCAGGGGGTTTGCAAATGCGTCCTTTCCGAAACCTGTCTTCACGGCTCAACCGGGCCCACTTGTTGGGCATGGTCTGTTTATTGTTCCTGACGGCCCAAGTCGGTCGTGCCCAAGCTGATCCCACAATCAGCATCAATGACATCAGCATGGCCGAAAGAGACAGCAACCTGTTTGGCTACGAATTCACGGTCAGCCTATCCGCCGCCAGTACCAAGCAAGTTAGTGTGACGGTGTCGACGCAGAACGGAACGGCGACAGGCAACGTCGATTTCGGAGCCGGCTCCGTTACTTTGAATATTCCGGCGGGCCAAACGTCACAAACCGTTACCGTCTTTATTATTGGCGATACGCTCGTCGAAGGAAGCGAAAACTTTTTCCTGAACCTGAGTAATCCTGTGAATGCCACGATCGCCAAGGGTCAGGGTGTGGGAACGATTATTGACGACGAAACGCTTATCCTTCTCAATCAAACCAGTTCGTCACGTGGCCTCGCAGTCGATTCTGTTTTCCATACGCACGAGAGCTTCAAAATCAATACTGGTGATATGGCTTTCTACAGCTCAGATCACCGCATGCGAATTGTCGTATTTGCAATCGGGTTGAAATTGGCTGCCGGCGAAAACGCCTCGGCGGTCACCGCGACTGCCGAAGACTCAGTGGGGACAATTCGTCCGTTGACAGTTGAATCCGTAGACCAGGTTCCAAACATGAACAACTGGCTCACACAGGTTGTCTTGAAATTGAACGACCAGGTACCTGCAGGGGACATGAAGGTCAGGATTACATTGCATGGAGTCACGAGTAACGCGGTGACTGTTGCCGTAACCGCTCAGTGAAGTTGGCCGTTCGCCGCGAGCAGAAAGATTGCCACTGCGAAAGCAGACTCGCGTTGCATTCGAGTCTTAACTGTTTTCTCCGGGTTGCGTCGTTCCCATTCTATAGCGAAAGACCAACTCACCGCCGAGCCAGCCGGAGATCGTGATCAGAATCACGCCGACCAGCGAAAGCAAAAACGGGATAGTGAGTTTGCGGCCAACGAACTCGCCGTAGCGGCCCATTCGCAGAAAGAGACTAATCGCAAATACCACAAGGGCTGTAATGTTCAGCCGTGCGTGCCAATTCGCGACTTTCTTCACGTCGCCATTCTTGATTGACAGCCAATCGACGATGCCGGGAATCGCGGCTGCAATCGCACCTATGCAACCCGCTGCAATCATGAACTTGGCAATTACGAGCAGCGTCGCATGCCGTAGAAAATAGTAAAGGACGTCGACAACAAACGACGTGGCCCAAAGAGCAAGCGGAAATGGAATCAGCATCGGATGGATCGGATGACCAGCGATAGAGGCTTTGCTTGCCATAGCAACACTCCCTTCGGGAATTAAGATCGTTCTCGACCCCTGTGCTCTTAAGTTGTAAATCGATTGAATCAGATTTTAGGCTTGTTCAGCGGGAGCTTCAACTATCCAGCCGTCCTTCTCGCCAGAATTTGCCACTGCGAAGTTTGGCGGTAGACATTCGCGAGCTAATGAAGACGCGGAACTGATCGGTTTGTGGTTGGAGGAGTTCTTGTTCGTTCATTTTCTATCAAGCGTGTTCGCGCATCCATTCGACTGCGCGAGTCAGAGCACCATCGCGATCCAGGAGTACTAACACACCGTTTCGGAGAACTGTGATGGTGCCTTCGTCAAGCGGCAACATCACCCATTCCGAAGAAATAATGCCGTATTCGACTTCAGGACCGCCGGCATAGAACACCCGCACCGATTGAACAAGACCGTAATCCTCGACAGATACATCCTGGGCGACTCCGAATTCAGAGATCCAGGTCAGATCGCCTAGATAGCGCGCCGGCCTCGCACACTGAATGACCAGATCCACATCGGAATCCGCACGCGCGTTACCACGAGCATGAGAGCCAACGAGAGCAATAGACACAATGTCGACACGGTTCTCTGCCCAGGAAGTTACGGCTTTAATGAGTTCGTCGGCTGTCAATGTGTTTTTGCGGTTCGAGGGAAATATCCTAGCCCGGATAATAGTTGCCGGCGTCTCTCGGTGCGCGACTCGTCAGTTTCCATCCGATGCGGAGCTTCACTTCTCTTTGCGAATGGTTCCTGAACTCGGACATTATCACAAACCCTTCAGCGCTATCGTCGCTAACATTACTAACTTCCACGAGCATGTAAACGTTCCGTGGAGACACGGCGAAGAATTTCATCCCGGGAACGACTCCTGCCGTTCGGCCGGTATTCAAGGTAAAGTTAGTGCGCTCGCGTTGCACTCGCGATTTCACCGCGATGATCGTGGCTTGTATGGGTGGGCCAACGAGGTACTTCTTGTAAGCGGGCGGTACTGCTGGTAATCCGAACCGTCGTTTGTCGCGATCCGATTCCTTCAGAAAAAATTCCTGGATTTCAAACGATCGCCCGGTATTACGAACGGCGTAGCAAAAAGCGATCAGTCGATCGAGAGGAATCAAATAATGTTGATTGCCCCATTTCACGGGGATCAGATCGGCCGATAACGAATACACTTTCTCACCTTCTCTATTGAGCTCAGGCGTTACGCGTAAAACTCCGTCGCGGAAATCCACGCTGCCGAAATTTACCCTGTCACTCCATCCATAGGAGCAGGTGTTCCACAAAACCAGGAAACCGTTTGCCGGTGCCCAATCGAGTCGTGCCCCTGACGTGGGACTATCCGCCGATCCATAGGAACCTACCCACTCATTTGCCAACAAGGTCGAGGCTTCGGCAATAATCAAATTTCGCCTGGATTGAAGAGTGGACAACTGCTCCGGCGATAAGGAGCCTCGATCTTTCAGAGACACTTCATCGAATTGCTCCTGGCTTTGAGCTCGTATGGACGCGAAGAGCCCGATGCTGGTCACGCAGATAACTGTTAATAGAATTTTTCGCATTTTACTCACGCACTACCTTTGCAACGATCAATTCTTCCGTAACCATACCCCAGATCCGGGAGTCACTGGAATTATCGCGATTGTCTCCCAGTACGTAATAGGCGTGCGCAGGCACCGTCACCGGCGGCTGGGATCGCTGCGAGAGATTCAGTCGAGAACTAACGTAAGGCTCGTCGAGCTTTACACCATTGAGCCATACCTGACCAGTTTTGATCTCGATTTGATCGGCGGGTAAACCGATGACGCGCTTCACATACCGCCTGGTCGGATCCGCAGGATATTTAAAAACAATGATGTCTCCTCTGACGAGTTGTGTTCGTGTTGTCGCATCAAGCCGCTGCACCTTGAGCTTATCTCCATCTTTGATGCCGGGGAGCATCGACGTTCCTTCATATTTGATTGTTCTTTTGTTGAATAACGTGCAACTTGAGACTAGCGAACAGGCGATGAGGAGAATGATGATTCTGGTTGGACGTCTCATCAAGTTGAGGCCCTTTATCTATGAACGACTCCAAATTGGAAAAACGATTCCCGCCGTTTCAACTCCTTTATATCATCTGACGCATTCCAGAGAGGCTTTGATCCGTTCCCACGTCCGACGGTCAGATTCTTGTCGGAAGTTTCAGCCGCATAGACCAGGTATTTTTTGCCTTCTAAAAAGGAGACAAAGGAAAAACAACCTCTCATACCGTCCGGTTCACTAACGATCTCCTCTGAGATCACGTCCAGTGCGGGTAAACCCATTTCCTGGAAACCGGCACCTTTCCACGAATACTCGACTTTAAATGTCACCCGGTAGCGTTTGATTCCCAGAAAACCGTCGAAGGCCGAACCGAGTGGCTCTCTTTTCACAACCTCGCCGATAAATATCGCGCGCGCGTCTTTAGACGTCGTTAAGTAATCAGTTAAAGGAAAGCACGGAGATGCGTTCACTTCGGAAACGAGAGACAGCGAAACGAGAGCCACGGCGAGGAATAAACTTTTCATCTTGCTCCTCAGGTTTCTAGAGTAGCGTTATATCTTATACCGGTTGTGATGCGATACGCTTTCCCATCAGCTTTCGATCACAAATTCGTGGCGTATTTTCAAACTGGATTTCTCTGTGCAACCTCTGTGTTCTCTGTGTCTCTATGGTTGTAGGAACTCGAGATAGAACAACCACAGAGTCACAGAGAACACAGAGGTTGCACAGAGAAGAAGTTCAAACTAGACACTACCGAAAAGTGCTTGCATTTTAAAACATCGGGTGTAGTATGACGGCGCTGCCTATCCTTAACGTGACAGCAGGCAGCCCAACGTAATCTCACTCCCAATCGCTGTTCGCCCAGAACGTTCGTTCAAGCAGGTCGTCAAGGGGTATTTAAGGTCAGCGTTCTTTTTGACTCATCTCCACCTCTCTGCACGCTGAAAGACTAGCTCGATCCCGGGTCGCCGTGTCGCGCTTTCAGATGGCTGAGCCAACGGAAACCGATGGTCGCAGATTGCCGGGCGCCCGTGTGTGTCGACGCTGACCAGTTTCGAATTCTGAGCACAACGCCTTACTAGGGAGGATTACACATGATTCCACAGAAGTACCTGCAGAAGCTCAAAATGGAGCTGGCCGGCACACTGCTTCAAGCAGGCGATCCGGGTTACGACCAGTCGCTCATCATCGACAATGGACGTATTGATCTACGACCCGGCGTCGTGGTCATGTGCGCCAATCCGCAGGACGTCGCCACCGCATACAAGTTTGCTATCGAGCACGACATGCCATTTACCGTGCGTGGCGGTGGTCACAGTGCGGCGGGTTACTGTCTGAATCAGGGCGGCATGGTGATCGATCTCACCAACATGACCGCCAAGCGCCTCGATCTCGATCGGCAAGTTGTTTGGACAGAGACCGGCAACCGCTGGCGCGACCTGTACCTTTTCCTGCAAGCAACCGGCACTGGTCTGATACCGATTGGTGGCGGCTGTCCGACTGTCGGTATCCCTGGCTTCATGCTTGGTGGCGGTATCAGTTTCGTCTCCCGCTCGTACGGTCTCAGCGTCGATAACCTTCTCTCGATCGACATCGTCACGCCCGATGGCAAGCTGCGAAGGATATCCGGAGACTCGAAGTCGAAAGAAGATAAGGATCTGTGGTGGGCGTGTCGCGGCGGTGGTGGCGGAAACTTCGGGATCGCCGTTGCCTTCGAGATCCGTGTGCATAAACCAAACACGCCGACGATGCTGTGCGGCCAGATCCGTTATCCGATCGAGTACGCGCAGGATGTTCTCGGTTTCTACAACGAATGGATCGAGAAAGCGCCCGACTCGCTCGCCGTCTATGGCTACATGGGCAAAGTTGCGTTGCCGGCCCATCCCGACGCGGCTGTCAACACGGTCGGTCTCACGCCGATCTTTAACGGCGACAGCCGCGAGGGAATGGATCTGATCGCGCCGATCCTCAAGTTCCCAAATATCTACATCAACCTCTACGACATGACGCTCCCTGACTTCGAGATCTACAACGGCCTGCTCACGCTCGTCGGCGGGATGAGCGGCTACATACGTTCCGGCTTCATGGCGCCGAAAGCGTTCACCTCAGAATGTATCGACGTGCTCACGTCGTCGATGACGAGCGCGCCATCGCCAAACAGTCTTCTGGTCTGGACACACATGGGCGGCAAGGTCACCAAGGTTTCTCAAGACGCAACCTCTTTCTGGCATCGCAATGCACGATTCCTGTGGGAAGTGAAAGCGATTTGGCCGCAGACCGATCAAACAGTGCAGAACGTAAACTGGGCGTACGAGCTCGGCGAAAACATGGCGCCACACTCGATCGGCGCCTACTGCAATTACATCGATCCGCTCCTGCACAACTGGCCGGCGGAATTCTACGGCGATAACTACAAGAGGCTCCTGCGAATTAAGAAAGCGGTCGATCCGGAAAATCACTTCCGCTTCCAGCAATCCATTGGCTCGCCGTTCAACCCGGACGCCGCGATCCCGCCCAATGGACCCAATCTGGCGCCGCTGTATCGCACGTTCCTTGTTTGATTCGAGTTGGAGGAGAGATGAAGAAAACGATAACGATCATACTGCTCACCATCATCGCAGCAACCCTGGTGATCATGACGTCGATACCAACGACGATGGCTCCTGCCGATAGCAACCCAGCCATCGTTCTGAGCCCGAACATTCCGGGTGATGCGACGTTCGGGCCGCTTCCGCCCAACCCGACCAACGAGCAAAAGCTCCTGGCCATTCAGGGCGACTTCGACATTTACTCGTGGAACACGTTCATCGCACTTAACTGGCCTCCTGGTCTGGACGGCAATGGCGATCCAACCAGGAAGATAGGCCAGAACGGCGACAACGACACGGTGTGGGAACATTACCGCGATGTCGCAGACGTCTTCCTGCCCGGCGGCGCGACGCCGTCGTGGAATGGACCAGTGTCTGTGCCCACACAATGCAAGGCCAGCTATAAACCGGGAATGCGAATTCTCAGCCAGGTCGGAAAGACTCCGACAGTGCTGACCGACTTCAGCCAGCCCTTCAACACCGGCCCACTCATCGATCAGAACGGCAACTATACCCGCTACGAAATTCTCGTGAACAAACCGATGTTCGATTACATCCTGGCGAACAAGCTTTATTCGAAGGCCGGACAGCAGGCGTTCAAAGGCGAGGTGCAGTTTCCGTGTGGAGGACCCAACGGTCCCGAGGGCGCCATCATGGTTAAGTCCTCGTGGAAAGTCATAAGCCCCGCGGACAGAGCACGCTTTCACACTCAGACCGTGCTGGTGTACTCACCGGCTTCGCAAAATCCAAAGTACCCGGCTTCGTGTAGCACGAAGCTAATGGGACTCGTCGGACTGCACATCGGCCACAAGACTGACTCGGGCGCGCAGTGGCTCTGGTCCACCTTCGAGCACGTCGATAACGCGCCAAGTGAAGCTGACATCGGAAGCAACAACACGCTGAAGCCGAAGACATACAACTACTACAACCCGAAATGCAGCACCGCGAACTGTCCTCCGAACAAGGTGCCGCCGCGTCCGTGGAATCCGACAAAGGTCAGCGCGTTCCACAGTCAGGTGGTCCGGATGAATATGTTCAAGGGTAACGAGTTCGCTTTTCAGAGTGCCGCGGCACGCAATGCCGACGCGTTGCAGCTTCTACTGGGCGTCAACTCCAAGTCAGTATGGCGAAACTATGAATTGATAAGCACGATGTGGCCCACCAACACCGGAAAGTGCCAGGCGGCTCCGGGTGATCCACTCGGAACGCCGGCGCCGAACTTTCTCGCTAATACCACTCTCGAAACTTATATCCAGGGAATGGTCCCCAATGTCTCGTCGAACTGCATCGAGTGCCACAACAACGCGACGATGACTAACGCCCGGGCATCCGATTTCACGTACATCCTGCAACGAGCGCAATAGAAAGAATGGAGACGACTATGACAACCAATCCATCAACACCCTCGGAATCCACGTTGCAGGCTTTCGCCGACATGTCGGCGGCACTGACGGGATTTCAATCAAGCTTCATCAGGCCCTTCCTCGATCCCGTGAATCTCTCCGGCACTTTTTACTCGTTCGCAGTCTCGCAAGTCGGACAACCGAGGATGGATGCACTGCTGAACACCTTCAACAACCTCAGCAATCAAACTCCAAAGCTGACTCCGCAACAAATCGCCGACACACTGCTCGAAACAGCGCTCGACGCGCCATCGCTACAGGCTCAACTGTGCCAGAGCATCGTGGCCATGTGGTATCTGGGATCGTGGTACACGCCGGGCGTACTTGGTGGCAATGGATTCGCGCCGCCGGCCTTACAGGTCATCACTTCACAGGCTTACACCAAGAGCCTCGTCTGGAATCTGGCGCAGTCACATCCGATGGGATTCAGCCCTTTCACATTCGGGTACTGGAGTCAGGAACCCGCGTCGCTGCAAACATTCGGCGTCGACACAAGCAATGGAGGTGGACAATGAGCAACGGTGCTTCACCACAATACGACGTCGTCATCGTCGGCGCCGGTGTCTCCGGTAATCTGATCGCGAAGCAGCTCGGGCTCGCAGGCAAGAAAGTGTTAATCCTCGAAGCAGGACTTCCCGTGCCCGACAGCCGCGAGGAGTATGTGAACAACTTCTACCTCGCGCTCGCGAAAACACCGGAGTCTCCATACCCGGCGCTGGCTGGTCGCACCGGTTCGCAGCAGAATCCGGTCGGCGTGCTGCCCGATCCATCAAAGCTCCCCACACCGCGCGCGACCGTGCTCTCGATCGGCAAAGCGCCCGACGTCAGCTACCTGGTCCAGGCGCAGCCGTGGATCGAGACGCATGATCCCAAGCTACCGCCACAGAATCCGCCGCCGGATGAGAATGGCAACATCATGGGACTCCAATTTTCCAGCACGTTCGAGCGCAATGGAGGCGGCACGTCGTGGCACTGGCTCGGCACTTCGTTGCGCGAGCTCGAGAACGATATCCAACTACAGACAAAGTATGGACACGGCGTTGATTGGCCCATCACTTATCCCGAACTGCAGCAACTGTGGGCACTCGCGGAGAAAGAGATCGGCGTCGCCGCCAGCACGGCGGAGCAACAGCCGCTCGAAGTGGTCGGACTGGTTTTCCCGCCGGGCTACGAGTATCCGATGCAGTCTATTCCGAAGAGTACTGTCGACGATGCCGTGAGCAAAGGGATCGCCGGCTTGCAGGTGCCCGGCACACTGCCCGATACACCAGGCGGTTCAGACCCGACGATGTACAACGTCTTCGTCACGCCGACGCCACAGGGGCGTAACTCCGAGCCGTATGACGATCGCCGCGTGTGTGCCGGCAACACTAACTGCATTCCGATCTGTCCGATTCAAGCCAAGTGGGATCCGACGGTCACTCTCGGTAAAGCTCTCGATACCGGCAACGTGACCGTGAGTTATCAGTCAGTTGCCTACAACGTCGAGGTCGACGGTTCGAATGCCACACGCGTCGATTACTACGTGTGGTCGCGCGACGCGAACGGCAACCTGACCAAGGTCTCGAAGTCGGTAACCGGAAAGATCTACGTCCTGGCAGCGCATGCCATCGAAAACGCAAAGCTGCTCCTAATGTCGAACAACTGGCAGGGTATCGCGAACAGCAGCGATCAGGTGGGCCGCAACCTGATGGACCACCCGCTCTACCTTTCGTGGGCGCTCGCTCCGGAGCCGATCTTCGGCTATCGCGGTCCGCTGGCTACGTCGGGCATCGAGTCGTTGCGCGATGGCGAGTTTCGCAAGTATCGCTCATCGTTCCGCATGGAGATCGGAAACGAAGGTTGGAACTTCTCGAAGGGCGATCCCTACACGACCGCACTCGACTATATCCAGGGAACAAACAACACAGGCACGAATGATGGTGGTCCAAACGGAGCCCCGCAACGTCTCGCCGGTGTGCAACTGGCGGAGAAGCTCAATAACATTCTGACGCGCCAATTCCGTATAGGGTGCATGTTCGATCAGTCGCCGATGGCGGAGAATCGCGTCACGCTCGACGTCACGAACGGCAAACCGAATAACGTCGACGGTCTGGGACTTCCGCGGCCGAAGGTTGAGTACGGTCTCGACCCCTACACGATGGAAGGTTTCCGCATGGCCGCGTACGTCTGTTCGCAGGTTTATCAGAAGATGGGAGCGAAGGAGTTCACAACGACGGGCATGGGCGCTGCCGGCGACTTCACCTACCGAGGCGTGAACTATCACTACTACGGCGCCGGTCACGTAGTGGGAACGCATCGCATGGGTAACAAGTCAGGTTCGTCAGTGGTGGATGCGAGTCAGCGGTCACACGACGTGCCGAACCTCTGGATCGTCGGGAGCGGCAGCTTTCCGACCGTCTGTACCGCAAACCCGACTCTGACGCTAATGGCGCTGGCCTTCAAATCCGCGGACAGCATCATCGCCGCACTCGGCTAATAAGATCTCCTTGGAGTGCGGCGGCCTGGCGCCGCTTTGTTATCGATCGCGCCAGATCAAGACCAAAGCGGCGCCAGGCCGCCGCACTCCAGGGAGGCGCAAAAACTGCACCTCAGAAAGGATTCCCATGTATATCATCGACGCCTTTTGGTCCATCATCCCCGGCAACGAAGCAAAAGCCTATGCAGCGCTCGGCGCGCTTGCAGCGCAGGTTGAGAAGGAAGAGCCCGACACGTGGATGTACCTGCTCCACACTCCAAACCTCGATCCCGGCGTCAACACGTTTCCCATGCCCGGTCCACAGCAAGTTGCTTTCGTAGAGGGTTTCAAAGATCGTGATGCCTGGCACAAACACGCCAAGTCGCCGATCCTGAAAGAGTTCTTCGCTAAGAACGGCTCGTACTTCCTGAACATGTACGGTCCGACCGTTCCGTTCATGATGATCCAGTCGCTCGAAATGATTGACGGCTTCATCCGTCCCGGCGCTGACGTCATGACGGCGTGGCAGGTCGAAGCGCGCTGGGTAATGAAGCCTGGTTGTCGTGAGAAAGTGAAGGAAGCTCTTAAACCTTATGTTAACGCCGTGCGCACCGAGGAACCGACGACCTTGATGTACACGGTGAGCGTAGCCGATGTGAGCGAGCAGGCGATGGCCCTGCCACCATCACAAGTCGACGCTCTCGTCTACAACTCATCATGGACCAATCAAAAGGAATTCTTCGCTCACGGTAGCGGACCGGTCTATCAGGATTTCCTCAAAGAACATGGCCACCTCTTCGTTCAGGCCGGCCCCGGCTCGACGACGCATCCGTACATGACGACGTCCGTCCTCAAACGCTTCGCCGGCTTCTTCCGCAAGCAGGCATTCACCGAATGAGCCAGCGGCAACTGGACCAATCCTCACCTGGTCCAGGTTCCTGTCTCTGGGCGCAGCAATCTGCGGCGCTTCTAACTGTCAAAAATGCCAGTAGTTCGCGCGTGTATTTCGATTAGAGTTCCAGGGATTTTGATCATCCTCGTCGGCGTTTTCCTGAATGATGATCACGACATCCCGACTAGCTGTCCGATCGCTATTAATTGCACTAAGTGTGGCATTCGGATCTCTGGCTCATGGCCAGGAAATGGAGCCTAGGGCTTTTTCACCTGCGCCTGTTGGCAGCCAGTTTGTTCTTATCACCTACGGTCATCAAAGCGGCGATGTGCTGCTCGATTCATCACTGCCGTTACGAGACGTCGAGCTCAAGTTGAATGTTGGGTCGATTGCTTATGGTCGCACGTT
>Ga0111538_10001639_pt1 | contig 31517 bp, 23 predicted proteins | sample SoiMethybrSBSTD1_FD_79669 | JGI IMG/M metagenome (GOLD analysis project Ga0111538, IMG submission 79669) | Bulk soil microbial communities from a Populus tree surrounding site in Tennessee, USA - Soil MetaG P. TD hybrid SBSTD1 (version 2)... | ecosystem: Environmental > Terrestrial > Soil >... | reverse complement strand
GCATCGAGGCCGTCGCTGCGGACGTAGTCGAAGGCCGATCCGTGGAAGGTGTTGCCGCCGGACTTCAGCTGCAGCTGCACGTTCGCGCCGGCATGCCCGCCGTACTCCGCCGTGTAATTGGTGGCCTGCACTTTGAACTCTTCAACGGCGTCCACCGATGGATACATGAAGAGGTTGTTGCCGCGGTTATTGAGGGCGCTGACGCCGTCGAAGGAGACCTGCTGATACATGCCGCGGGCGCCGCTGGCGCGGAACTGCGTGTTCGACGCGACGACGCCAGCCGTCAGGTTACCGAGGGTGGTGAAATTCCGGCCGTTCAACGGCATGTTGACCAGCGCGTCGGCTGTGACCACGTTGCCGGTGACGCCGCTCTGGGTCTCGAGCAGCAGCCCCTCGGCCTGGACGTCGACGACCTCCCCCAGAGAGCCGACCTGCAGCGTGAATGTCAGGCGTGCGAGTTGACCAACGCGCAAGCTCACGGTGGTGCGCTCCGTGCGAAATCCGGTGAGCGACGCCTGGACGACGTAATCACCGGGTACCAGGTAGCGCACTTCGAAGGTGCCGTTCGGCTGCGTGACGGTGTTGTGCACCACGTTCGTGGCCACACTCGTCACGGTGATGTCCGATCCGGGAATGACGGCGCCGCTGCCGTCCGAAACGGTGCCGAGGATGCCGGTGTCCACGGACTGTGCCAGGGCTGGCGACGTCCACAGTGCCACGCCGAGCAGCGCGGCACCGAGAAACCTGGATGGATGCCTCATGATTCCTCCTTCTGTGTCGCGTTGGCCGGAGCGTGCCTCAGCGGCTGACTCAGGAAGCAGGCCGCTTGCCTCTTTATCCCGTTCAGGGGAGTCGGAGGCGCGCTGTGAGACGTATCGTGCGAAGCCGTGCAGGTTCGAGGACTGCGGCGATCGATGGTGAGTGCACAGGCCCGTCGTGACGTCGCCCGGATGATACACCCGAGGTGCAGTTTGAGTGGCGGATGTTGGTGGCCCGTCGCCCGCGGTCCGCAGTCCGCAGTCCGGAGCGTTTATCCGGATTCGACCGAAACGGCGGGCTGCGGGTTTTCGGACCGCGGGCCGCGGATCGCGGGCTGCGGATCTAGGTTTTTGATCCAGCGAAGCTGTAGTCGTACGGCTTCCGCATCTTCCGCGCGAGATGCGAGTTGGCGTCCTTCGCGCCGTCGCCGACAAACTGTTCCTTCGCCGGGTCCCACTTCAGCGGCTTGCCGGTGCGCAGCGCGATGACGATGAGGTGGCCGACGACCGCCGACTGGTGGCCGGCTTCGACCGGGCTGATCGGATCCTTCCGGCTGCGGACGGCCTCGAAGAAGTTCGCCATGTGATCGTCGCTGACCTCCAGCTTCACCGCCGGATCGGTCAGCGGCGTGTCGAGCATCTCCGGATCGCTCGCGTTGATCGTCGTCCGGTTCACCCAGATCCAGCCGTTGGTGCCTTCCAGCCGGACGCCGTTCCGCTGGCCGTCCGGTTTGAGGGCAACGCCGAAGGGGCTGTCGTCGACAGTCGTCTTGACGATCTGCTTCACGCCGTTCGCCCAGGTGAGCGTGGCCTCGAACTCTGACGGTGTCGTGTAGCCGCCCGGAATCGGCTCGGTCAGCGCCTTTGCGGTGATCTCGGTCGGGCCGTCGAGCCCGATCGCCCAGCGCGCGATGTCGTTGTGGTGCGCTCCCCAGTCGGTCACCGGGCCGCCCGAGTAGTCGAACCACCACCGGAACGTCTGGTGGGTCCGTTCCTTGAGGTACTCGACCTGCGGTCCCTGCCCCAGCCAGAAGTCCCAGTTGAATCCATCCGGGACCGGCACCGGCTTGAACGGACCTTCGCGGAGGCCCGCCGGCAGATGGACCGTGACCTGGGTGAGCTTGCCGATGCGGCCGTTCCGCACCAGCTCGCAGGCCAGGCGAAACAGCTTGTTGCTCCGCTGCTGGGTCCCGGTCTGGAGCACCACGTTTTCCTTGCGGACCGCCTTCACGAGCCGTTTTCCCTCGTCCACGGTCAATGTCAGCGGCTTTTCGGCGTAGATGTCCTTGTGCGCCGACGCGGCGGCGAGATTGATCAGCGTGTGCCAGTGATCCGGCGTCGCATTGACAATGATCTGGACGTCTTTGCGATCGAGCACGCGACGGAAGTCGGCCACCTGATCGGGGAGCTTCGCGTTGCCCGCGAACTGCTTCGCGACAGCTGCGGCCTGGTTCGTATCGACATCGCACAGCGCGACGACGTCGCCGAACCGGCTCGCGTTCTTGATGTCGCCACGCCCCATCCCACCGCAGCCGATCAGCGCAAGCCCCGGACGATCGTTAGCGCTTCGCGGAGCCGGCGTCTGCGTGGCCGCGGAGAGCTCACGCTCGACGAACCACCGGGGCAACCCCGTCGCCGCGGCGATCGCGGTGCAATGGCCGAGGAACGTGCGCCGTGAGATGAAGATGGGCTTGGACATTCAGGCATTGAATGTCAAAGGCGGGGGGAAGTGCAAGTCAAGCCGTCATGCTGGGACGAGGCCACGATAGCGCTTCGTGCAGCCCGAAGGGCCACCGGTTAGGGCGTGGGAGCGGAAGATGTTCCTACTTCTTGTGTGATGCTATGTAGGCCCTTATGAACTGGTCGAGGTGCGGCGCTTCGCGTAATCCCACCTTCTTCGCTTCCTCGAGCGCCGCGTCGATCGTCATTCCGTCGCGCAGGACCCGGCGGATCATCCAGAAGGCGCCGACCCGGATTGCTGCCGTGCAGTGGATGAACATCGGCCGGTTCGCAGGGTCATCGGTGATCTTCAGGAACTGGTCGACATCAGTGTCGGAGGGGTTCTGATAGTTGACCGGAATGTTGAAGTACTTGAGGCCCGCTGCCTCGACCGCCTGCTTTTCCTCCTCGGCCCGATGCTCGGTCGGCTGGCGAAGATTCAGGACCGCTTTCACGCCGTCGGCTTTGAGCCTTGCGAAGTGCTCGATCCGCGGCTGTCCGCCGGTGCAGAACTCCGGAGTGACCTGCAGGAAGTTGCGGATGTCAGGAGGAGCCTGTCCCGTCGGGGCTTGCATCGAGACCAGAGCCAGGATCAGAGTGAGCATGAGGCATTCTGGCACTGAGAGCTGACCGCTGTCAGCTCAGAAGCGGTAGAGGTAGCTCGCCTTCAAGAACAGCCCCTGCTGGGTCGTGAGGAAATCACCCTCGCCGTCGATCCACTCCTGGTTGCGATAGGCACGCTTCTGATACAGCGAGCCGTACCCGATATACACGACGGTACCGGGGCGGAGATCGTAGGACCCCAGGAAGTCGGTCAACACCTTGTCCTCCTGGCTGTCGTAACGGACGATGGCGCGGACCGCGAGCTCCTTGGTGAACTGGTAGGTCGTACGAGTGTTGACGAGATCGACCGTGTAGACACGGGCGCCGGTGTCCGGCCGGTCGAAGGTATTGTGTGAGTACTCGATGTCCTCGCTGAAGCGCCCGCCGATCTGAAGCAGCCCGCCGGCCCGCCAGGAGAGCGAGGGTCCGACGAACGGATCGACCTCGTCGTAGTAGAGGGATGATCCGCGGCTGAAGAAGAACGACGGCCGCAGCCAGCGGAACACCTGCATGTTGCCGAACATCCGCCACTGACCACCTTCGTATTCCCCACCCTGCCATGCTTCCTGCGATAACACACGGTCGGCGCGCAGGAACCCCTGCCGCGTCAGGCTGAATCTGGCGCCGAAGACACCAATGTAGTCGTCGCCACCCTGGATGCGATCGCGGCCGCGCTGGACGAAGGTGAACGGAGTGATCCGCCGGATCCACGGGTGGCGATCCTTGTCGGGATAGAAACTGTAGTCGACGTAGCTCCAGCCCGACGTAATGCCGACACGGTTGAGAAACGCCGTGTCCATCACGAAGCCGCGGTCGTAGTGCTCGACCTGCGTCTGCAGGTTGACGCGGCGCGTGCTGAATCCGTAGTTGGCCTGCAGCCCGATCCCGCTGCCGCTGTCGTCCCCGCCGGTCGTATTCGATCCGATCACGAACCCGTTCACGCGGTTCGAGCCCTTGAAATTCAGGCTGAGATCCGCGCCGCCAGTGAGGTTGGTCCGGCCGGCGAGCTCGGTGATCGTCGCCATCGCACCCGCAAAGCTGCCGGCCTTCAGGCTCATCTGCGCCCGGGCCACCTGAAACAGCTTTTCCCTGCCGTGCAACGGATCGAGTTCGGTCTCGGTTCGGCCGGGCGCCTGATCGATCGCGGTCAGCGACCCGAACGTGACCCGTCCCGCCGACCCGGTGAGCTTGGCGCCGAAGATCGGGTCCACGATCTTGCGGGTGTGCACGGCGTAGAGCATCGAGGCATCGCCCTGCCCGTTGCCGGCCATGTTGAAGAGCCCGGCGCCTTCCATGAAAAACGGGCGCTTCTCGGAAAAGAAGATCGGGAATCGCTGGTTGACCTCGACCTGGAAGGCGTCGCTTTCGACCTGGCTGAAGTCCGGGTTGACCGTCGCGTCGAGCGTGACCGTGGACGAGAGGCCCCACTTCACGCTCAGCCCGAGATCGCCATCGTTGTCGGCCTTGTCCCACTCGGACGGTGTCGCACGCAGCTGATCGCGGGAGAAGGTCGCCGACGGGATAATCTCGCGCGTCGGCCGCGGTGCGATATCGGCAAACGCAATCCTGGTGTTCTTTTGGAACACCCACTTGCCAGGTTCGAGCGCCGGCCAGGAGACGGACACGCCGATGCGGCTGACCCGGCGCCAGAACAGGATGCCCATCTGCACGTCCGAGCCGCCCTTGAAGCGGATCGTCTGCAATGGCAGCCGAATCTCGACAGCGTAGCCCGTGTCGGTGACGCGGCCCGCGCTGTCCCAGACCCAGTCAGGTGATGTGTCTTCACCGCCGGCCGGTGTGTTCAGCATGTCGAGCTGGATGCCGCTGGGATTCACCATCAGGTGGTAGGACACCTGTCCTGTGCCGAGCGCGTCGAGGCTCAGCCCGACCCAGTCGTCGCTCCAGATGTTGTCGCGCCGGGTGATCGAGGTCTTGATCCGCGACGGTTCAGGATCGTCGCAGCGAAACGCGAAATAGAGCGCGTCGTTGTCGTAGCCGACCCAGACCGACGTCTGCTGCGGGATCGAGTCCCCGTGCAGTGGGTTGTAGGACAGCCATTTGTCCGTTGGCAGCGGCGCTCCGGTCCAGGCTTCGTCATCCAGCGCGCCGTCGATGACCGGCGGCGTGCTGAGCCGGGTCGCCCGAAGCGGGGCCAGCGGCGTCGTCGCGGGAGGCGCCTGGGCCGATGAAACTGCCGGAATGACTGTGCTGGAAAGAACGAGAAGGACGCCGGCAAGTCGTCCCGAAAGCGAACGCATCAAAGGCGTTAGACGGAACCGGAGAGCCCGGGGTTTGCACGGAGGGCTGGGCGGTTCAGTTCCAGTCGCCAGTTTCCAGTAGCCAGTTTGTCAGGAACTGGGAACTGGAACCTGGCTACTGGAGTTGCATCACCCTCACGTAATCGACTTCCATACGCTGCGGCCAGACCGAGTCATCCACGCCCTTCTGACCGCCCCAGTTGCCGCCGACGGCAACGTTGAGCAGGAGACGGAAGTCCCGATCGAAGGGCCACTGCCGCCAGTCCTTGTGCGGATCAGTCAACCGTTCGTTCTTGAACGTGAAGTACCGCACCTTGTCCACGTACGCGTTGATCAATACGACCCGCGTACCGCTTAGATACGACTGGCTGATCCAAACACGGTTCCAAAGAAACAGGAGCACAAGAGGTCGGGAGTGTTTGGTTTGAAACGAACCTCTTGACCTCCTAATCCTCCTGTTTGATCCCGGAGCGCGGATCCCCCAGTTATCCGTCCAAGCGGCCAGTTGCGCGACTGAGCAACCCGGACTCCGGACCGCGGGCCGCGGGCCGCGGGCCGCGGACGAAGTCATACCCCAGGCTCGTGCTGATCGTAGACGCGCTTCATCGTGCGGCCGCCGCCGCGGCCGCCCTCGGTCTTCAACGACACTGTCAGCATTCGAGGATCGGACGACACCGAGTAGAGCTCGATCAGCTTCAGCCCACCCTTGAACTTCTTCTCGACTCGAAGCGTCCCTTCCTCCCATTTGGTCATCGTCTCGAACGGGACCCCGTTGATCGCGCCGGTCTCCCTGCTGCCGTCGAGCGCCAGTCGAGTGCTCACTCCTTCATCGTCGGTGACGATCAACCCCGTCTCGCCCTTCACGATGATGAGCCGCGTCGGCGCGCGCCGCACGGCATCCATCGCCGCCCGCATGCGTTCCATCTCTTCGGGATTCGGCATGTCGCCGCCCCGACCGCCCATACCTCCACCGCGCCCCCCCATGCCCCCACCGTAACCGCCCATGCCGCCGCCGGGCCGGCCCATGCCGCCGCCACCCGGTCCTCGACGTCCTCCGCCGCCCTCTGTTCCCTGAGCGCCCTGCCCGGGTCGATCGCTCAGATCGGTGTTGAGCACCCACGTGCCGGTCAGATCCGGCGTCACATTGCTCTGCGCCGAAACCCGCGGTGCAATCCAGGCAGCCACCGCGACGATGGCCAGCACGACGATCGGCCTGCAACTATTTCGAAACATATTGATGACTCCGTTGCCTTCGATCGTCCGTGATCTCCCTGGCGACAGGGTTGTGAAAAGACTGTGAAGCCTCACACTTTTTTCAGGACGCTCTCACGACTCACCCCTCCTCGGCGTCCTACGCTGCTCGTCGAGGTGATTCATGACGACAGCCCTTCGTGCGAGAACGTTCGCCGCATCCCTCCTCGTTCTGGCTGCTCTGCTTGCGGCCTCGTCTACCGCGTGGAGTCAGACGCTGCCGCGCCCGGTCACCGCCGTCGTCGACATGACGGGTCCGCGGTTCGGCCTCACCGTGCTCAATCAGCAAAGCGTCGACACGCTGCGGACCGAGAAGAACATTTCGCTGCGCCCGGTGATTACGCAGTTCGGCTGGCAGTTCGAGCACCGGCTCTACACGAATGACGACGGCATCACGATGCTGACCGAGTGGATTCCGCTGCTCTCCGGACTCGATCAGGGCGTGGCGCTGCCGTCGTTGAACTGGCTCTCCGGCCTGCGCACGGCCAGCGGCAAGGAGTTCGGCATCGGTCCCAACATCACGCCGCTCGGCGTCGGGCTGGTCGTGGCGGCAGGGGTGACGGTCAGCACGGGTGCGCTGCACGTGCCGTTCAACGTCGCGGTCGCCACGTCGAAGTCGGGCGTCCGGGTCAGCGTGCTGACCGGATTCAACGTCAGGCGGCGGTAGAGAAGCTGGTGATTGGTATGATCCGTGGCCATGCCGATCTCGTCTCGCTCATTTGTTGCCGCCACGCTCATGATTCTCGCCGCAAGCGCCTCGAGCGCACAGGTCAAGACTGCAACCGGCCAGGTGCGCGGCGCCGCCAGCACCGATGGCCGTATCCGCATATTCAAGGGCATTCCGTACGCAGCGCCGCCGGTCGGCAACCTCCGGTGGAAGGAGCCACAACCGGCGGCCGCGTGGGAGGGCGTCCGCGACACCACCGAGTTCGGCCGTCAGTGCATGCAGGGACCGATCTTCGGCGACATCACCTTCCCGCAGCCGCCGAGCGAGGACTGCCTGACGGTGAACGTCTGGACACCTTCCGGCACACCCGAGCGGCTGCCGGTCATGGTGTGGATTCATGGCGGCGGCTTTCAGGCCGGCGCCGGCCCGGAGCCGCGACACGGGGGCGAGGCCTTCGTTCGCAAGGGCGTCGTCCTTGTCACGTTGAACTATCGCCTCGGAGTCTTCGGGTTCCTGTCACACCCGGATCTGACGCGCGAGTCGAGCCACAAGGCGTCGGGCAACTACGGAATGCTCGACCAGGTCGCCGCGCTCAAGTGGGTCAAGCAGAACATCACGGCGTTCGGCGGCGACCCCGGCAACGTGACGATCTTCGGAGAGTCGGCCGGATCTTTTGCGGTCAGCGCGCTCATGGCCTCATCGCTGGCTCGAGGCCTCTTTCACAAGGCGATCGGCGAGAGCGGCGCCTATTTCGGGAACGGTCCGCTGACGCTGCAGCCGCTGCCAGCCTCGGAGCAGCTCGGCGTCAAGTTCGCGACCGCGCTGGGCGCGGACTCGGTCGCCGCCTTGCGGGCGAAGCCGGCCGAGGAAGTGCTCAAGGCCGCGCTCAAGACTCAGCCCTGGTTCGCGCCGAATCTCGATGGCTACTTCCTCGGCGAGGACGTCGCGAAAACCTTTGCCGCCGGTAAACAGGCGCGCGTTCCACTCCTCGCCGGATGGAACGCCGATGAAGTGCGAGGCGGCGTCGTACTGGCCAAACAGAAAGCGACCAGGCAGAGCTTCTCGGACGAAACGCGCAAGCGCTACGGCCAGGATGCGGACGCGATCCTGAAGGTCTACCCCGCCGCCAGCGATGCCGAGGCTCTCGAATCCGCGGCGTCACTGGCGAGCGACATGTTCATCGGATATGGCACCTGGAAATGGATCGATACGCATGCCCGGACCGGGCAGTCGCCGGTCTACCGCTACTCGTTCGACCGCAAGATTCCGGTGCCGGCGGACGAAAAGGTGAACGGCATGCCCGCGACCTCGAAGGACATCGGGGCAAGGCATGCGGGAGAGATCGAGTACGTGTTCGGCACGCTGGACTCGCGGAAGGGCGTGCCGTGGGAACCGATCGACCGCACGCTCTCTGATGCCATGACCAGCTATTGGGCGGCCTTCGCGCGAACCGGAGATCCCAGCGTCAAAGGGCTGCCGGCGTGGCCGAAATATTCGAGCGCGAAGGGCCCGGTGCTGCACCTGGACGAAACCATCCGAGCCGCGCCCGAGGCGCAGCGCGGACGCTACGAGGCGCTCGACACGTACATGGGGAGACCGCGTTAAGTTTCACGTTCTACGAGTGTCACCGACAAGGCAAAAGGTAAAAGGCAAAAGGCAAACGTCCAGCTAGAAGTTTTGCCTTCTGCCTTCTGCCTTTTGCCTTTTGCCTTTTGCCTTTTGCTTGACCCCGGATCCGCAGTCGCCGCCTACGTGCTGACCGGCCGATTAGTGACCTTCTCGCGTCGCCGATCGAAGAACAGCACCTCGCTCTGACGGTAGGCCTGGACACCCATTGCGATCGCGGCCATTGCCTGGTAGCCGAGCCGCGCCGGCAGGTTTGGCTCCTGGCGTGAGCGCACGCACGCGAGGAAGTTGTCCATGTGCGGATGCCCGCCGCGCGGGACCGGCTGTACGTCGATCTTCAAGATCTCCGCCCCGGTCTTCTTGGTGAACTCTTCGCGATACTCCTGGTCCGGCACGATCTCGATCTGCGTGTTGGTGAGGCTCTCGCTGTTCTGCGCGACGAAGATCGTCGCCTGGCTGCCGTGCACGACGAGGGGCGCTCCGACACCGCTGCCCACCGAGCAGGCGAGCTGCATCGTCCACTCGGGATAGTCGACGTTCATGAAGAAGGTGTCGGGGACTTCGCGATCCTTCTGATGGTAGATGCCGCCCGAGGACGTCACCCGCAGCGGAAATTCACCGCCGATGGTCAGGAGCAGCGGGGACACCGAGTGATAGAACAAGTCGGTGGCGATCCCGCCCGAGTAGTCCCAGTATTTTCGCCAGCGGAAGTAACGCTCCGGATCGAAGGCCCGCTTGGGCGCCGGGCCGAGGAACGCCTTCCAGTCGAGCGTCTTTTCGGTGGCCTCCGGATCGATCGCATAGTTCCACTCGCCGCGCTGGTTGCGGTTGCGCCCGAAGCCGCCGGATGCCCACATCACCTCGCCGATCAACCCGTCGGCGATGGCCTTCTTCGCCTTCCAGAAATGATCCATCGAGGTGTACTGGCTGCCGACCTGAAGGACTCGGCCGGTAGCTTTCACCGTGTCGGCGATTTCCTTGGCCTCGTCCACCGTGTAGGTCATCGGCTTCTCGAGGTAAACATCCTTGCCGCTGCGCAGCGCGTCCATCGTTTGCGCGTGATGCCAGTGATCGGGCGACGCGATGACGACGACGTCGACATCGGATCGCGCACAGACCTCACGGTAATCGTGGTAGACCGAGCGTTCGTCCACACCGGTGGCTTCCCGCGCCCGCTGCTTGCGCTTGTCCCAGATGTCGTTGACGGCGACCGCCTGGACGTCGGCGCGCTCCTTGTTGCGTTCCATCACGCGCCGGATGTGCGCGTTCATCCGCCCGCCGCAGCCGATGAAACCGACATTGATGCGGTCGTTCGCGCCGATGACGCGGCCTTTGGCCGCCATCGTCGTCTGGGCTGCCGTCTGCGCACCGGCCGCTGCCACCGTCCCCGCCGCGGCGACGGCGCCAACCTGCCTGATGAACTGGCGCCGGGTCGTTGCCTGTTGCTCTGACATCCCGCTTCCTCCAGTGTGGAGCGGGTCGAGCCTACCATAGAGCCCGCTTGACTCGACACCGCGCTCCCAACCAGACTTGCGCCCTCCTGTCGTGTCCGGGAAGAGGATCCGAATCTGCCGGGAGGTCATATGACTACCAGCGTGCGTGAGGCGGCGGCCCCGGGCGAGGCCCAGCTCACGGCCGAGTTCATCGAATTCCTGAAGCGCGCCAGCGCGGCCCGGCCGCGTGGCAGCGCCGGCGAGGTTCTCCGGTTCAATCAGGGACGCGCGACCGGCTGCGTGGACGCGGAGTTCACCGTGCCCGAGGGCCTGGCCGCCCCGCTTCGCGTGGGTTTGTTCGCGACACCAGGAACCTACAAGGCCGTGATCCGGTTCGCCAATGCCACTTCCCTGACAGACCGCGACCGCGACACGCGCGGCATGGCGATCGGCGTGTTCGACGCCGCTGCCGAGAACCTGACGCCAGGGCAGACGCGGCAGGACTTCGTGCTCAACAGCCATCCGGTCATGCCGGCTCGCGGCCCCAGAGAATTTCTCGAACTGTTGAGAGCCAACGAGTCCGGTGGCGCAAAACGCGCTTTGTACTTTGCGACCCACTTCCGGTCCACTCGTATCGTGCTCGCGTCGAGGCAACATCACACATCTCACCTCGACATCCACTACTGGAGCACGACGCCCTATTCGTTCGGCACCGGACCGGCGGTCAAGTACATGGCCCGCCCTGCCCTGGATCACGTCAGCCGGCTGCCCGATCAGGTGACCGACACCTACCTGCGCGACGCGCTTCGCGTCCACCTTGCGCAGGCCGAGGCGGCGTTCGACCTCATGGTCCAGTTCTACGTCGACGAGGACCGCACGCCGATCGATGACGCAACGGTCGAGTGGACGCAGGATCGTTCGCCCTGGCAGGCTGTCGCGCGGATCCGGATCCCGCGACAGTCCATCGACGACGCGGCGCGAAACGCGCGATGCGAGCAGATGGCGTTCAACCCATGGCACGCCCGGCCCGAACACTCCCCACTCGGAAGCATGAACCGCGCGAGGAAGGAGATTTACCGCGCGATGAGCGAGTTCCGGCGCGCCGCCGGCGCACCGGCGCAGGTAAGGACCCAGGAGGTGAAGTAATGAGTCTGCAGCGGAAAGCCACCGTGATTGCCCTTCTGCTCGCCGCATCGACCTACTCCGGCGTGGCGCAGCAGGCGCCGAACGGCGTGGGGCCTCGCGACGACGCGTACGTCAGCACACATCAGCCAAGGGTCCAGCTGAGCGACCCGAACGAGCCGATCAAGGATGATCCCGTCGGCCGGCGCGAGTCGTTTCGCGAACAGATGGGTGGTGACCTCACGCCCGAATTCATGGCGGCCCTGATGGCCGCGAGCGACGCAGAGCGGGCAAAGTACGGGCCTGCCGGTCGCGGCGCGATTGGCGTGGCGGGCGCAGCGGCCTGGACCAACATCGGGCCGTACCGATCCAACATCGTTCAGAACGGCCTCCAGGTCCAGGAGTCCGATACTGGCCGCATACGTGCGTTTCTCGTGCACCCCACCAAACCCGACGTCGTCTACGTGCTGACCTCGAGCGGCGGACTGTGGAAGACGACGAATTTCAGCGCACCGAGGCCCGGCTGGCGAGCGATGACCGACGGCATTCTCAGCACCTCAGGGGGCAACGCCGCGTTCGGCAAGAACCCCGACACGATTTACCTGGGAACGGGCGACCCGTTCGATCCCGGGGTCGGCGGCTTCGCGCGCCGCTCTACTGATGGCGGGGCAACCTGGTCGGACGCCATCAAGCTCGGTGCATCGACCACAGTCCCCGACGTCAAGGTCGACACCAGCGGGGCGGCCGACATCGTGTTGATGGGGACGAATGCCGGTCTCTTCCGCTCGACCGATGGTGGCGTGACCTACACGACCAACCCTGTCCTGACCGGTGTGATCTGGAGCCTCGCGCGCAGCAGCGCCGGGTGGCTTGCAGCGCGAACCGTCGGCGCCAACGGTTCGATCATGCTGTCGACAGACAAGGGGGCGACCTGGGTCCCGATTCCCAACGGCGGCAACGTGATCGCCGGCATCGGCCGCGCAACCCTCGGGAACGCCGCCGCCGGGGACGCGGTCGTCTATGGGTTCGCCGCCAACACCGGTAACGCCGCGCAAAAGGATCTCTACCGGTCGATCGACGGCGGCCTGAACTGGACGGCTATCGGACTGGGCCAGTACGTCACCAAGCCGGGAACACCGCCCGTTACAGTCTGGGAAGGAAAGTTTCCGGTCAACCCCAATCCGGATCAACCCAACATGGACATCATGGCCGGGCAGGCGTTCTATAACCAGATGCTGCTCGTCGATCCGGCTGACGCCGGCCGCAACACCGTCTACATCGGCGGCCAGCTCAGTGCGGCGAAGTCCACGGACGGTGGCGGCACCTGGCGCATCATCAGTAACTGGCTGGCACAGTTCAAACTGCCTTACGTCCACGCCGATCATCACGCGGCGGCGTTCGCAAGCCTCAACGGCGACCCGGCGATGATCTTCGGCACGGACGGCGGCCTGTTCATCAGCACCGACGGCGGGAACTCGTTCAGCTCGCAGAAAAACGACGGCATCTCGTCGTATCTCATCTACGCGATGTCCGGCCACCCCAAGCACCCCGACGACGTGTTCATCGGACTGCAGGACGACGGGTCGCGCTGGCGGATCGGCAAATCAGGCACCTACAACCAGGTGCTCGGCGGGGATGGCTTCGGCGCAGCCTGGAGCCAGGCGACCGACGACGTCGCTCTCGCCACCGTCTACTACTCGTTCATCGTCCGCGCGAAGTCCACGCCTCCCGCGGACCAGCACAAATGGCTGGTGGGCTGGAACGGGATCGCCGAATTCTTCAATCCGGCGCTCACCTACTTCAACACGTCGCTGGCCACGCCGCGCGCGGCGGCGGATCCGCAGGGCCATACGTTCTTCCATCGAACACGCTATCGCCTGTATCGAACGACGAATGGCGCGGCGAGCTGGACCTGCGTGATGGAGACGCCGCTCGCAACGACACCGGCCGCCGGCGCTTCGTCCACGTGCACGCCGCCGCCGGCACCGCCGGCCACACCGCCGGTGCGCGTCCTTTTGCGTGCCGGGTCGCACCCGATAGGGATCAGCCCCGACGATCTCGATCAGTTTGGCGTGCTCGCCAACGGTGGATGGCTCTACTCGACAGTGGATGCGGGGACGACCTGGGCCAGTCGGCTGCTGACGGCACTGGTGCCCGGATGGCCGGGATTCAACGCCACCCTTGCGTATGCCAGTAATTCCAAGCTGTATGTCGGCAACGAGGCACCGAACGGGACCGCTGTCCGCGTGATCAAGTCGCTCGACGGAGGCGCGACATGGACCCTGGCAAGCACCGGTCTGCCGCCGGTGCCGACGACCAAACTCCTCGTGAGCCCCCGCGATCCGTCAGGCAACACGGTGTATGCGGGCACCTGGCTCGGCGTCTATGAGACCACCGACGGTGGCGCATCGTGGCACTTGTACGGGAGCGGGCTGCCGGTGGTCGTCGTCAGCGATCTCTACATGCCGACGGATGGCAGCTACCTGCGCGTATCCACGTACGGCCGCGGCGTCTGGGAGACGCGGTTCTAGCGGCCCTTAGAACTTCGCGTCGTCAAGGGAGAAGGCAAAAGGCAGAAGGGACAATTCCCTCTTTGCCTTTTGCCTTTTCCCTTTTGCCTTGACTCCTTCGCGCTATAGTCCCGCTTCATGCGCAGCCTCGTCACCCTGTTCCTGTTGACGGCCCTCGCTCCGCAGCAACCGCCCTCCGGCGGCTATTCGCCGGTCCAGGACGGATATCCGCACGGTGACCCGCCCTACCTGCTCGAAACCGGCTGGGAGCCGCTGCTGAACGGAAAGGACATGAGCGGCTGGAAGGCGTGCGACGCCAAAGCGAACAGCGAATGGTTCACGATCACGGCCGTGCGCTTCGAGCCGTTCCTGGGCCCCACCCAGTTGAATGGGCGGCCGGGCCCTTCCGGCGTGATCCTCAACAGCCGGACCGGGCGCACCGCCAACATCTGTACCGAGCGGTCGTTCGGGGATGTCGAGCTGTATCTCGAATTCATGCTCGCGAAGGGCTCGAACTCGGGTGTGTACCTGCAGTCGCTCTACGAGATTCAGATCTTCGACAGCTGGGGGACGACGGCTGCGCCAACCACGTCGGACGGCGGGGCGATCTATCACCAATGGATCGATGAGCGAGGTGTCGGAGGTTCGGCGCCGCTGGTGAACGCCTCGCGACGGCCCGGCGAATGGCAGACCTATCAGGCCTGGTTTCGCGCGCCGCGGTTCGACGCGTCCGGAAAGAAGACCGCGCCGGCGCACTTCCTTCGCGTGTTGTTCAACGGCCAGGTAGTGCAGAAAGATGTGGACGTCGCCGGGCCGACACGCGCCCACCTGGAGATCCCTGAAGCTGCGCAGAATCCGTTGATGATCCAGGGCGACCACGGGCCGGTGGCCTTGCGGAACGTCTACATCAGGCCCCTCCGACCCATCGTGGTGCGTTGATAAGATGTTCCAATGGCTCTCGACGAACGTGCATTCTTCATTGACCGGCCGGAGACGCGCCAGGCGCGCTATCAGTGCCCGAAGTGTCGCCGGACCGCCGATTACAGCGTGAGATGGGTCCGCCGGACCAGAAAAGACCGGCTGCCGGCTGGAGCGACCGAGGAAGACCGCGCCAAGTTCGCGAAACTTCGCGACTACCTGCTGCGCGTCGAAGACGAGGTGGTCTGCCGGACGTGTGGCAAGAAGTTCGAGATCCCCTCGCAGCAATCGCTTCTGTTCGTAGATCAGCTCGCCGGACTTCCGAACGAGGAAGAGCTCGAGCGGGAGATCGCGGCGGCGGCCGGGGAGCCCGAACCGACGCCGGAGCGCAAGCCGCCACTGCCGGCGCGGTTTACGCGCAAGTCATCGGGATGGAAATAATGCCGGGTTGTTTGACAAGGTAACGGACGCTTCGTTACAGTCGCAAACGAATCGCGACTGTGCGTTCACCTCATCGCTCCTCCACCAAAGTAGCGATTTCGTGAGAGCGGCTCCGCTCCAAAACGCAGCGCTGGCCGTGATTCCGGGGCCGGCCGCCCGGCTCAGCTCGGCGGCTCCGCCTGCGATCTTCTGCTTCACCTCCAATCCGATCTGTTTCGATGGACCACGGTCCCAAGGTCATGGACTAAACCCCAATGCCCGATACCCACGCTCTGATCGAGCGTCTCTACACGTTGTTCAACACCCGCGAGCTCGAGGAAGCCGCGGTACTCTTCGCCGACGACGCGCTGATCGAGCACGAGGCGCCAGGACGCCAGCGGCGTGGCGGCGCCGGTTACCTGGAGTTTGCGCGCATGTGGATCGGCGCCTTCCCTGATGCGGTGCTCACGATCGAGGGCATCACGCCGCGGAATGGGACAACGATCGAAGTCGACCTCCTCGCCACGGGAACGCACCACGGTCCGCTCGATCTCGGCGGCTACGGCCTGTTCAAGCCAAGCGGGACGATGGGCAAACTGCGCCTCCGGCAGATTGTCGAGCTCAAGGACAGCCGGATTGCCTACTCCGCCGTCTCCTACGACGTTCAGGACATCGTGCAGCAACTCACCGTGGTCAGCGTGCCGAAGCTCCTGGAGCACCTGAAACGCGTCCAGCACCTCGGGGAGCGGCTCGCGCAGACGTCTGCCGAGCAGGTCGTCGAGCGGCGCTCGATCATCGATCGGTTAGGCACCGAGATCGATGCAGCGCGACGGATCGTCAGGCCTTACTTCGATCGCTGAGCCCCTCTTTCCGCTCGAAACGCTACGGCGTGACAGGCTTTCGCGGCAACGCGTACGCCACGACCCCTGCCGGCGGTGTGCCGGGGCCGCCCGGTCCGGCGGCATTGGCCGTGACCAGCAGATACTGGCGCCCGTTCAGCTCGTACATCGACGGTGCGCCGCTCGTCATGCCTCCGAGCGGCAGCTCGGAGATCTGCGTGCCGGTGGCGCTGTCATAGACGTGAACCTTGCGGTCGGCCGCTGTGGCGAATACCAGTCCGGTCGCCGTCACGATCAGGCCCCCCTTCGTCGTTGCCGCGGTCCCGGTGCCCTTGATGCCCTGATCGACGAGGCGCAGGTCGTCGCCGAGGCCGATCTGCCATTTGATCGTGCCGCGATTGAGGTCGTAGGCCGTGAGCGTGGTGTAAGGCGGATTGACGATTGTCGGGAAGAGCCCGAATCCGTTGGTCAGGTAGCGGCCCTCGGTCACGACGGTCCTGGGGCCACCGCCACCCGACCGAACCTCGCCGGGCCTGAGCAACCGGATAATCGTCGGCACGTTGAAGCCGATCACATACACGCTGCCGTCCGAAGGATGCCCCGCGGTGCTGCCCCAGTTCGACCCGCCCTGGTTGCCGGGCATGTGAACCACTTCGTCGAAGCCGATCGGGGTGAAGGGACCGTCGTTCCTGGCCTTCAGGATGCGCTGTTTGAACTCCTCACGCTCCTGCGGGGTGAGAATGTGGGGATTCAGATCGTCGACGGTGAACTTCTGCCGCGAAAAAGGGGGCGGCGCCGTCGGAAATGGCTGCGTCGGCGACAGCGCCTCGCCCGGCACCGTCGTGTTCTGCGGTACCGGCCGTTCTTCGATCGGCCAGATCGGCTTCCCGCTGGCGCGGTCGAACACGTAGAGGTAGCCGGTCTTGCTCGCCATCGCGACGACGTCGATGCTCCGGCCGTTCTGGCGGATGGTCGTCAGCTGCGGAGCGGAGTTGTTGTCGAGATCCCAGATGTCGTGGTGCACCGTCTGGAAGTGCCAGATCCGCTTGCCGGTCCTGACGTCGAGCGCGAGCAGGCAATCGCCGAACAGGTTGGCGCCATGGCGGTAGCCGCCGTAGAAGTTGTGTTTCGCACTCCCGGTCGGGACGTAGATGATGCCGCGCTTTACGTCGATCGACTGTTCGCCCCAGTTGTTCGCGCCGCCGACGGTCTTCCAGGCGTCAGGCGGCCAGGTGTCGTAGCCGAACTCGCCGGGACGCGGCACGGTGTGGAACGTCCACACCAGCGCCCCGGTCTTGACGTTGAACGCGCGGATGTCGCCAGGCGCGGATGCATACTCCTGGTTCGTCGCCGACCCGAGGATGATCAGGTCTTCGAACACCCGTCCTGGCGTACGGGTCTGCTGGTTGATCGTTGCCGGGTCGCGATCGAGCCCGACCCGCAGGTCCACCGTGCCACCCTTGCCGAACGCGGAGATCGGCTCACCGGTGACCGCATCGAGCGCCTGCAGCAGGTTGCTGGTGCTGAAAATCAGCCGGCGGTCCTTGCCGTCGCGACTCTCCCAGTAGTTCACGCCGCGGCCGTTGAAGCCCGGCGCCCCCTTGTAGATCCACAGTTGTTTACCGGTGGCGGCGTCGAGCGCGACGAACGAGTTGGCTTCGCCGCGCGCGTAGACCGTGCCGCGCACGATCAACGGATTGAAGTCGGTGAGGCCGGCCGGATAGGTCCAGGCCACTTCGAGCTGACCGACGTTCGCCTTCGTGATCTGGGCCGAGGCGACGAAGCGCGAGCTGTCCGGGCCGCCGGCGTAGTCGCGCCATTCGCGCGGAGCCTGCCCGGAGAGCGCCGTGCCGGCGGCAGCGGCGACCGCCAGCGAAAAAGCCCAAAGTCGTGAAGCGTGGAAACGACCTGCGTGCTGCGATCCTGCAGATGAAACCTGTGCCCTGCCCATCCGGCGCGCCCTCCGCAGCCCGGTGCGGACCTGAATGACCGTGACCGGGCTTACGGAACAGTACACTAAGCACGCCGGACGGCGCGATCGTCGACGCGATCAGATGCCCTTGACCCGAGGCTGACTTCTATTTCACGGACACGGCTGCGCCGCTCGCGATGGACTTGTCCATGAGTGTCAGCATTTCGGTCTCGGCCCGCTTCACGGCATCCCGCATTTTCACGTCGAGAGCCTGCATCTCGCGATCGAGGACCTTCATCTGATCGTCCAGGTCGCGCATCGGCTTGTCGAGATCCCGCATCTTCGCGTCCAGCTCCTGCATCTGGCGATCGAGTGCCCTCATGTCTTCGTCGAGCCGTCTGTGCTCCGCGTCGATCGACCGCCGTTCCTCGTCCGTCCGCGCCGAGGCCTCGCGCGCCGCAAGCCGGCCCTGCCGATCGCCGATGGTGCCCTGCTTCGCTCCAATCACTCCCTGCTCGGAGCCGACCCGCCCTTGACGCTGACCGATCTCACCTTGCCTGGCGCCGATCTCTCCCTGACGCGCGCCGACCTTTCCCTGTTCGTCGCCGATCACGTTCACCGGCGCCCAGAGGTTCACGACCTGATCGATCACCGACGCGTCCCGGACCACGTACTCGCGGCCGGCCTGGCGGAACCAGAGCAGACGCTCGCCGGTGCGGCGATGGCGTCGGGCGAGCTCGATATCCCGTGTCGAGCCGGACATGTTGGTGTGGTGGTCGTCGAGGAACAGGACGTAGTTGATTTCGCGCTCTTTCTGCTGCTTCCCGTCCGACGGCGTGGCCAGCACTTCCGCGATGGTCCGCTCCGGCGTCAGGGCCGGCATGGCGGCAGCCTGTGGCCTCGCGCTCAGCCGCAGCGGCACGATCGCGGCAATGGCGGCCGTGATGACGGTCGCCGCGATCGCGCGGCCCGTCCACGAACGGGTCGAGGGCTCCCCAAGCATGGTGATCCTCCGTTTCAGGGTCGAGAACGACCAGGACGCTCCGGCCGCCGCCGCGGTCATCCGGCCGGGCGACACGCCGAGTGCGAGCAGGAGCCGGGCATATTCGCGGGGCGAGGTCGCCAGCGCGTCGATGACCGCGGCGTCACAGGCTGCCTCTCGGCACAGCGCATATTCGCGGGCGGCCAGCCTGACCAGCGGGTGGAAAAAGAACACGCGTTCGGCAAGCGCCGGCACGCACCCGAGCCACAGATCGGCCCGCTTCACGTGCGCGAGCTCGTGACAGAGGGCCATCCGCTGCTCGTCGGCCGAGAGTGCCGCGAACCGATCCGCGGGCACGACCACCACCGGCCGGAGCGCGCCGGCAACGAGGGGGGTACTCACCTCCTCCGAGACGCGAATCGACGGCGTGCGCCTCAGCCCGATGGTTGCGGCAACCTCGGTGGCGATCCGTGTCGCTTCTTCCGAAGCGGGTTCGGATCGGGCGATCAGCCCGGTCGTGAACCGCCACCGGCGGACGCCCTCGACCAACATCACCGCGACCCCGCACACCCACAGCCCCAGCAGCATGCTCGGCCAGTTGATGGCCGAGGCGCTCGTACCCCGCGAGTGCGGCACTGCCGGTACGCTCGCGGAAATCGTTCCGACCTCGGGAACCGAACGCACCGCGCTGGCGCCGGCGCTGACGCGTTGCTGCGCCGCCGGAAGTATCCGGAGCTCGATCGGGGGAATCCAGGCGAGCGCGAGAAGAAACTTCGCCGCCGCGCACCACCACAGGATCGTGAGTGTGCCGGCGGACAAACGCGGCCACAACCGGCCCAGACTCCAGATGCCGGCGACAAGTACTGCGCCTTCCAGGGAAGCACGTACGAGCGAGGTCAGCATCATCGTTCCCTTTTCTTCGCGGCGCTCAGCCTGGCCACGATGTTCTCGAGATCGCGCAGTTCCTCGTCCGAGACGTCCTTCGCCTCCGACAGGTAGGCCACCAGCGGGGACACGGAGCCATTCAGCTTGCCCTCGACGAAATGCCGGACGGCACCCTTCAGCAGGTCCGCGGACGACGCCCTCGCACGGTATCGATAAATCCCGTCGAGCAGGCGGCGGCCCAGATGCCCTTTCTTCCTCAGCCGCTCCATCATCGTCAGCACCGTGGACCTGGCGAGCCCGCGCTCGGATCCGAAGGCGTCGACCGCCTCCGCCACCGAGACCGCGCCCCGGTCGGCGATGTATCGAAGCAACGCGAGCTCCTGTTCCCCGATCGTCGAATGCGCCACCCAGGCCTCCTGACTACATGTGTCGTCAGCAGAGACGGTAGCATTGACGACAGGTGTAGTCAACCACTCGGGGGTCGGGGCTGGGGGCTCGGGGCTGGAAAGCGTCGATGGTACTCAGAGGCATCCAAGCGCCTGGTTGCATCTGGTTGCACCGGCTTTGCGAGCCCCGAGTCCCCAGCCCCGAGCCCCGACATAGAATCTCCAACGTGCGTTTCCTTCTCCTGTCTCTGACCATCCTGTGCGTCTCGTGCCGCGCGCAGCGAGAGGCGACCACCGACATGCGCTCGACACCGTTCGCGTCCGACCTGGCCTTTCTCCGCAGCCACACCTCGCCACTCCTGCTCGGCGACGCCCCCGGGCCACAAGTCGTGGTGGCGCCCGAGTACCAGGGCCGGGTACTCACCAGCACTATTGGCGGCGATGCGGCGCCGAGCTTTGGCTGGCTGGGGCGCGCGGCGATCTCTTCGCATGCGCGGCAACCGCACATGAATGTGTTCGGAGGCGAGGATCGGTTCTGGCTGGGACCGGAAGGCGGACAGTTCGCACTCTACTTCAAGAAGGGCGACACCTTCGACCTTGCGCACTGGCAAGTGCCGGAGGGCTTCGACTGGGGCCCCTGGGACGTCGTCAGGCAGTCATCGGCGGACGTGCAGTTCCGGAAGCGGTTATCGCTGCGCAACTACTCGGACACGGCGTTCGACATCGAAGTGAATCGCACGGTGCGCCTGCTCGGCCAGTCGGATATCGCGACCGCACTCGGGATCGCACTGGCGCCGGCCATTCGAGCCGTCGGGTTCGAATCGGCGAATGCCGTGAAGAATGCGGGCACGGTCGCGTGGCAGCCCGACACGGGGCTGGTCTCGACCTGGATCCTGGGCATGTTCAACCCGTCCCAGGCAACGACCATTGCCATTCCCTACCTCCCGGGCCCGGAGACGGCGTTGGGTCCGATCGTGAACGATGCGTACTTCGGCAAGGTTCCCGGGGACCGATTGATGGTGTCTCCGTCGGTCATCTTCTTCCGGGGCGACGGACAGTTCCGCAGCAAGATCGGCCTGTTACCCGCGCGCGCCACGCCGATCGCGGGCAGTTACGATGCGACCGGACACGTGCTCACGCTGGTGCAATACACACGTCCCGCGGGCGCACACCGCTACGTCAACTCCATGTGGGCGATTCAGCAGGACCCGTACGCCGGTGACGTGATCAACAGCTACAACGACGGCCCACCCGCCCCGGGCGCTCCGCCGCTCGGCCCGTTCTACGAGCTCGAGACATCGTCGCCCGGCCTGGGCCTCGCGCCAGCCGAGGAACACGTGCACGTGCACCGCACGATCCACCTGGTCGGCCCGGACACCGACCTCGATGCGATTGCACGCGCGGTCCTGAAAGTGCCGCTCGCCGACGTGGCAGGCGCATTCAGGGCTCCGTCCCAATGACGGCGCTTTCGGCTGTTAACCATTCCCGCGCTGCTGCGTAATACGACTTGGACACTGACTCGGGGGCTCGCGGGTTCGGGGGCTCGCGGGTTCGGGGGCTCGGGGGCTCGGAAAGCCGGTGGTAATCAGAGGCAACTTGCCGCTCGGATTTGCCGCCGTTACCCCTGAGGATCACCGGCTTTCCGAACCCCCGAGCAATTGGGAGGCTGCGTGGCGAGAAGAATGCTGAACGTTCTGCTGCTCGTGGTGTTGCTGTGCGTCTTGGCGCAGGCCCAGACCGACCTGAGCGGCAAGTGGTCGGAAACAACGCCCAGCGGGCTCAATGCCGAACTGGATATCAAAGCCACGGCGACGACGTTGACAGGCACGTTCAGCGTTCGGGCCCGTCCCATGACGATCACCGACGGCAAGGTGACGAAGAACACGTTCACGTTCAAGGCGGCGCTCGAGGGCCAACCCGAAGGGTTCTCGGGCGAACTGAACGGCGATTCGATCGTGCTGTGGCGGGATCGCAACGGGAAGGTCGATGCGCTGACCTTGAAGCGTGCCACGACGTCGCTCACGGGCAAATGGCAGGGGCAGACGCCCAACGGTATGAGCCTGATACTGGATCTGGTCCAGCAGGATCAGACGCTGACCGGCACGGTCAATCGCGAAGGAGAATCCGCCCCGATCAGTAACGGCAAGGTGTCGAAGAACACGTTCACGTTCGTGGCCTCGCTCTCCGGTACGCCCGAGACCATCGAGGGCGCGGTCGAAAACGATGAGATGAAGGCGTGGCTGACGCGGCAGGGACCCGAGCGCACGGCGGTGTTGAAGCGGGCGAAGTGACAGCGTCGGCAGGGCCTAAAGGCCCTGCCCTACCTCACCTGAGCACGATCCGCTCGGTCACGCGCCCTCCGTCAATCGATCTGACCGAGAACGCGGGGTCGCTTCGCATCGCTGGCGTCACGAACGAATCGCCTTCGAAGACGATCTCGAAGATCTTCGGTGCCCGCCCCGACGCCGAGACTTCGAAATGAATGTGGGGCGGAACGCGGCTGTTGGGATATGAGCCCGGCTTGATGGTCGAGAACGACCACGTGCCGCGCCCGTCGGATCGGAGAAACAGTTTCAGGCGCGGGTTCCGGTTGTCGCTGGCCGGCTTGACCCCGTAGTAGCCCTCATGGTCCGTCTGATAGACGTAGAGCGAGGCGCCGGCGACCGGGCTGCCGTCCCCCGAGACGACGACGCCGCTGATCGTGAGCGGCTGCCCGGGTTCCCCGTCCGGTACGAGCCGGCCGGTGGATGGTGCGCCAGCCGGCGCTTCATGCACCGACTGCGCGGCCAGCGAAAGACTTCCGATTGCGAGCGCAGCGACGACCGCAGCGAGTGATCGGCGGCGGAGCGTGATGGGCGGGCGCATGGACACCTCCTCCTCCAGCGCATGCTCTCACGGAGCCGCCGCCAATCGACCGCGCCCACCACATTTCACGGTGATGAGCGGCGTGACCAGACCTACTTCTGGAAGGCCTTCGTTGCGAACTCGGTGAAGTTCTGCCGCCAGTACGGCCAGACATGACCGACCTCGGGCGTCTCCAGCTCCGTGAACTGCACGTTCTTCGAGCGCAGCCAGTCCTTGAACTGACGGTTGACCGCGATCAACGAATCCGCGGTGCCACAGGTGATCCACAGCATCTTGATCTTCGAATTGGCCTTGGCGTCGAGCGCCGGAAAGTTCTTGTCGAATGCGGCGGGATCGATCGTGCGCGCCCCGCCACGGCCGCGGCCACCCTCGCCTGCCGGTGACGCCGGTGCTCCGGCGGGTGGAGTCGGGTTCGCACCGGGCCACATCACGAAGGCGCCGCTGAAGGATCCAATCCAGGCAAATCTGTCGAGATGATTGAGGGCCGTGTAGAGCGTCTCGGCGCCGCCCATCGACAGGCCGGCGATCGCGCGTTCCTCGCGGTTCCTGCTCACGTTGTACGAGCGCTCGACGGCGGGCATGACCTCGTCGAGAAGGATCTTCGTGTAGCCGGTGATGCTTTCCGGCGCCATGGCTCCCGCAGGACCGTTGTTGACCCCGTAACCCAGCGTCGTGACGAGCACCATGGGGACGGCTTTACTCTGTGCGATCAGATTGTCCAGGATGACATTCGCAGCGCCGCCATTCATCCACCGCTCCGCGTCGTCACCGAGGCCGTGCAGCAGGAATACCACCGGATACGGCCGCGACCGCCGCGGGTCGTAACCGGCGGGAGTGTAGACGAAATAGTCCCGTTCGTCGCCGGCAACGGCTGATCGGAACGTATGCTTCGCTATGGCGCCACGCGCGACACCCGCTGCCGGCAGCCACGGATGCGGCCCGGGCACCACGAACATCGACTGAAAACCGGCATAGGACGTCTGCACCTGCCGGTTCGCGGGATCGTTGATCGACGTCCCGTCTACGACCAGCGAGTAGGTGTAGTACTCGGGCGCGAGCACTTCGCTGGTCACGCTCCAGACGCCCTGATCGTCCTTCTGCATGATGAGACGGTTGCCTGAAACTGTAGCCGCGACTTCCTTGGCGTTCGGCGCGCGCAATCGGAACGTGACGCGCCCATCGGCGTTCACTTCGGGCGACTTCACGGGCGGAGCTCCGCGACCGCCGCCGCGCGGCCCCGCCGGCGGCGTGGCGCCGGTCGGAGCCGGTGGCGTGGCGGGTTGCTGCGCGGTCACCATGGCCGACGACCAGAACGCGATGAGAAGGACGATAGGCAGAGGGGACAGACGTCGGAGCATTACGAATCCTTTGAAGACGGTGCCGCTGAACTTTATCGCAGGAACTCGTGGTTGAAGCAGAATATGCGGATGCGCATACCCCGCCGGGCCCCGGCTCTTCTCGTCGCGGCATTCCTTCTTTCCAGCCAGACCCTCCATGCACGGCTCGATGTCGTCAAGATTGATACCGGATCGCTCTCGGGACTTGCCGCGACCGGCGGCGTCACCGCGTACCTCGGAATTCCTTTCGCCGCGCCGCCGGTCGGCGATCTGCGCTGGCGTCCACCACAGCCGGCGGCGAAATGGGAAGGCGTGCGCAAGGCGGACAAGTTCGGAACCAGCTGTGTCCAGAACCAGGCGGGATCGCGCCTGCCCTGGACCGAAGAGTTCATGACGCAGGGCCCGATCGGCGAGGACTGCCTATTCCTGAATGTCTGGACGGCTGCGAAGAGTCCCAACGCCAGACTGCCGGTGATGTTCTGGATTTACGGCGGCGGCTTCAACGAGGGGTCCAGTTCCGTCGCGGTCTACGACGGCACCGAGCTCGCGAAGAAGGGCGTCATCGTCGTCAGTGTGAACTATCGGGTCGGTCCGCTGGGATTCCTCGCGCATCCGGAGCTCACGAAGGAATCCGAGCATCGTTCTTCAGGGAACTACGGGCTGCTCGATCAGATCGCCGCGCTTCAGTGGGTCCAGCGCAACATCGCGGGTTTCGGCGGGGACCCCAACCAGGTCACGGCGTTCGGCCAGTCGGCGGGCGCACTCGCGGTGATGCACTTGATGCGATCGCCGCTGGCGAAGGGCCTCTTCGCCCGCGCGATCGCGCAGAGCGGACCCGGATTGCTTGGGCGCAATGCGCTCGGTGGCGGCGCCACGCTGGCGGACCGGGAGGCCGCAGGCGCCAAATACATCGAATCGAAAGGTGCCAGGACGCTGGCCGAGATGCGCGCGCTGCCGGCAGTGGGGTTCTTCGCGTCGGGAGGACGCGGTGGCGTGACGGTGCCGAACAGCCCGTTCAACGATGGCTGGGTCCTGGCGGCGACCCAGCCGACCGAGCAGGTGCCATTGCTGCTCGGCTTCACCGCCGACGACATCGGCATCGGCGGCGGCGGATTCGGCGCGGCTGCCAAGCCGTCTGTCGCGACGTACCAGAGCGACGCGCAGAAGGCCTATGGCGAGCAGGCCGCGACGTTCCTGAAACTCTATCCGGTGGCAACCGACGCCGATGTTCCGGTGGCGCAGAAGATCGCCGGCCGCGATCGCGCACGCGTCTCGATGGATCTCTGGGCTGCCGAACAGCAGAAGGCCAGCAGGCGCATCTATACCTACTTCTTCGACCGGCCGATTCCGTGGCCGGCCCATCCGGAGTTCGGCGCGTTTCACACTGGCGAAGTGCCGTACGTCTTCAGAACAATCGACCGGCTGGATCGCCCGTGGGAGCCCGCCGATCGCACGCTTGCCGACACGATGTCGTCGTATTGGGCCAATTTCGCCCGGAAGGGTGATCCAAACGGCACGGGCCTGGCGCGCTGGCCGGAGTACGTGCCGGGCAGCCACATGACGATGCGGTTGGGCGCCCGGTTGGGCCCGATGAGCGTGGCGGAGGGACCGAAGCTCGATTTCTTCCTGGGCCAATTGCAGAAGGCGGGGTCCTAGTACCAACCTCCAACTTCCAAATCTCACCGCGATCGGGCAATGACCATCCCCCTAGGCCTCGTCGGGCGCAGGCCGCAGGCGCCGCTTGGTGACCGACGCGACGTGGCTCAGCCAGCGCCTGGCGCCGTCACCTACAAGCGCGCGCTCGAGCGCGTCGAACTTCACGTAAGCCACCGGGACGAGCAGCAGCGTCAGGAACAGGCACAGAGCCTGGCCGCCGATGATCGTCACGGCGATCGCGGCGCGACCCGTCCCGCCAATCCCGATACCCAGCGACGTCGGGATCAGGCCCGCGATGATCGCGGTCGTGGTCATCAGGATGGGACGCAGCCGCGTGCGGCATGCCTCGACGATCGCGTCACGAAGCGGCACTCCCCTCGCCCGCAGCACGTTGGCATAGTCGACCTGCAGGATCGAGTTCTTCTTCACGATGCCGAGCAGCAGGAGCATCCCGAGGGCACTCCATAGGTTCAGGTTCCGCCCGGTGAGCCATAACGTGAACAGCGCGAAAGGTACCGCGATCGGCAGGACCAGCATGATCACGATCGGCTGCAGGAAGCTCTCGAACTGCGCAGCCAGGACCATGTAGACGAAGATCATCGCCAGCCCGATTGCCATCATCAGGTTGGCGGTCGTCTCCTCCATGATCTTGGTCTGTCCCTGGAGGCGGAATGACATCGTCGGCGGCATGTTGAGGCTCGCGAGCATCCGGCGGACGTCGCTCGAGGCCTCGTCCAGGGCGTGGCCCGGGGCGATGTCGGCGATGAGCATCACCGTGAACTGCCGGTTGGATCGCTGCAGCGTGGTCGGGCCGAGACCGCGCTCGATGCGCGCAAGATTGTCAATCCGCACCGGCCCGTTCGCGGAAGGCACCGTCAGCCGCCCGATTTCCTCGATGTCCCGCCGCTGATCTTCGCGGACGCGAATCTTGACGGGATACTGCTCGGTCCCTTCCTTGTAGAACGAGATCTCATCGTCTCCAGAGACCGCGAGCCGCAGGGTGCTGCCGATCGTGGACATCCGCACGCCGAGATCGGCGGCGCGCTTGCGATCGACAGCGACGTGGACCTCGGGGTTCGAGATATTCAGGTTGATCTTGGTCTCGGTCAGGCTCGGGATCTGCTGCGCGGCCTCGAGCGCCTTCCTCGAATACTCGGCGATCGCGTCAAGGTCGGGCCCGAGAATGTTGGCCGATACCGCGAAGCCGGTCTGCCCTTCGCCGCTGCCGAGAGCGTTTCGTGAAGAAATCGACGGACGATATGACTGATGCGCCGCGAGGCGGCGCCGCATCTCGGTGATGATCTCCGCCTGGCTGTTCTTCCGCTCCTCGATCGGCAGCGCTTGACAGAGGAAGTGAATGTGCGTGGGCGAGCTGGCGCCCTGACCGGTGACACCGATCGACGGCTCGATCTGAGCCACGCCTTCGATCCCGCTGATTTCCTTCAGCAGCTTGAAGGCGATTTCGGTCGTGCCTTCGAGTGACGTGCCTTCCGGCGCGTCGACGTGCACCGTCCAGTCGCCCATGTCCTCGTTGGGCACGAACTCACGGCCGACCATCCGGTTCAGCGGGATGGTCAGCAGCGCCGTCACGACTGAAATCGCGATGATCGCCGTGCTGTGGTCCAGGGCCCAGTTCACCCACCGCTCGTAGGACGTGTCGAGCCAGTGGAAGAACCCGCGTTCCTTGGTCTTGTGGTCGGCAGCTCCGTCCGCCAGCTTGAGGAACCGCGAACTCAGCATCGGGGTCAACGTGAAGCTGACCAGCATCGACACGAGAATCGCAAACGCCATGGTCCAGCCGAACGGGTTGATGAAGCGCTTCGCGTAGCCGCTCATGAAGGCGATCGGCAGGAAGATGACGACCAGCGACAGGGTCGTCGCCATGACCGCGAGCGCTACCTCGCGGGTCCCCTCGATCGCCGCCTGGTAGGGCGAACAGTTCTTCTCCTCCATGTAGCGGAAGATGTTCTCCAGCACCACGATCGCGTCGTCGATGACGATGCCGACCGCCAGCGTGATCGCCAGCAGCGTCATGTTGTTGAGGGTGAACCCCATGACGTTCATCAGCGTGAACGCCGAAATGATCGACGCGGGGATGGCAAGAGCCGAGATGATGACGGCGCGGATGTTCCTGATGAAGAACATCACCACGAACGTGGCAAAGATGGCGCCGAAGATCAAATGCTCCTCGAGCGACGCGATCGAGGCATAGATGAACCGCGAGTCGTCGCGCACCACGGTCATCTTCACCGTCGCGGGGATGGACCGCTGAACCGAGGCCAGGCGTTCGCGCACGCCCTCGATCACCGCCACCGTGTTCTCCCCCATCGCCCGGCGCACGTCGAGCATCACCGCCGGGGTCTCCCCCATCCAGACCGCCGAGGTCGGCCGCTCGAAGCTGTCTTCCGCCTGCCCGATGTCGGAGATTCGGATCGGCGTGCCCTCGTGAGTCGCGATGACGATGTCGTTGAAGTTCGCGGTCGCGTCGACCCGGCCGAGCGTGCGCAGCAGCAGCTGTCCTTTGCCCTGCTCGATCGCCCCTCCGGGAATCTCGACGTTCTCCGCGACGATCGCCTCGCGCACCTGCGTCATCGACAAGCCGTACGAGTTGAGCTTCTCGATGTCGACCACGATGTGGACCTCGCGGGCGCGGCCGCCCGACAGGCTCACCTGGCCGACGCCGTTGACCGTCTGGATCGCACGCGCGATCTGCTTGTCGGTCAGCTCGGTCAGCGTGCGCAGGCTCATCGATTCCGACGAGACGATGAGCGACAGGACCGGATCGGCGTCGGGATCGACCTTGGTGATGACCGGCGGCAGGAGCGCGGGCGGCACGCTGCGGATCGCGCTGGCGACCTTCTCGCGGACGTCGTTCGATGCGTCGTTCAGGTCCCGTTCCAGGACGAAGCGGACGGTGAGCGTGGCCCGTCCCTCGGCGATGCGTGACTGGATCTCCTCGATCCCCGAGACGCCGCTGATCGCCTCTTCCATGGGCTCGACCACCGACGACGACATCTCGTCGGGGCTCGCGCCCGGCAGCTGCAGCGTCACACTGACCGTGGCGGGATCTGCCTTGGGGAAAAGGTCCACGCCCAGGCTGCGGAACGAGAACGTCCCCAGAACGACCAGGGACATCACCAGCATCGTGGCCGAGACCGGGCGGCGAACGCAGAATTCGGAGAGCATGCGCGGGTCCCCCTACTTCGTTACCGAGACCAGCGCCCCATCGGCGAGCGACTCGACGTCGGTGATCGCGACCTGCTCGCCTGCCTTGACGCCGCTGACAATCTCGATCCGGTCGCCGACCCGCTCGCCGACCTGGAGCTCGCGCACCGCGAGTCGATCTCCCTGGACGACAAAGACCCGGTTGACGCCGTATCGATACTGCAGCGCTGCATACGGCAACGTCAGCACGTCGTCCACCTTGCCGCTTTCGACGTGCACGCGCGCAAAGGTCCCCGGCTTCAACACCGCGTCGGCGTTCGGCACCACGGCTTCGAACGGAAATGCCCGGGTCGAGGTGTTCACGGCGGGACTGATGCGGGTCACCTTGCCGGTGAACGTGCGGTCACGGTACGCGTCGACCCGGAGCTCGACGGGCCGGCCCTCCGCGATCCACGGGGCCATCTTCTCGGGAATCTCGGCGATCACCTTCAGGGGATCCAGACGGACGATGGCCATGACCGGCATCTGAGCCTTCACCAGCTCACCAAGGTTGACGAGGCGCTTCTCGACGTAGCCGTCGAACGGCGCCCGGATCGCTGCGTCGCGCAACTGGCGCGCGGCCAGCTTCATCTCCGCCTCGGAGGCGCGGATACTGGCCCTCAGGTTTCGCGCATTGTGGAGCGAGGCGTCGTAGTTCGCCTTCTTCGTCTCCACCGCCGTCCGGGCGTCGTCCAGGCCCTGCTGCGGAATCAGCGTCCGCTTGAACAGCTCGGCGGCACGCGCGTAGGCCTGTTCCGCCTGCGCGAGATCCGCCTTCGTGCGCTTGGCCTCGGGGGTCTGCTCGATGTCGGGCAGGTGCTCCGGATCGGGCGCGCCGTACTGCGCCAGTGTCCGCGCGAGAGCCGCCTGCTGCTGCTCGTAGGCATAGCGCTGCTTCTCGTCGTCGAGCTCGATCAGCACCTGCCCGGCACGGACCCGATCTCCGAGATCGGCATTGATCTTCTGGACTTTGCCGTCGGCCTCGGACGAGACCGTCACCTGATCGACCGCCGCGAGCGTGCCAACCACATCGACCGCGCGCGCCACCGAGTTCTTGTGGACGACGGTGACCGAGACCGGCTTCGGATCACCGTCGCGCTTGCTGGCCTGCGCCGTCTGCGCACGAGAACACGCCGCGAGGCCCGCCGCCAGCGCGGCAGTTAAGGCAAGTCCGGACAATTGAATCGCACTGTTGTACATCGGTGATCTGGGAAGCGGCGCCCGAAACGAGCAGAGGATAGGAAGTATACGACGGGGGTCCGTCCGCCGCTTCGCGGCGGCCGGGACTCGGGGTCGGCGGTTCGGCGGTTCGGAGTCCGGGTAGCCAGAGCAACGAGCCGCCTGGATCGGCCCCAGTTGCCTCTGATTACCCAGTTGGCCGAACCGCCGAGCCCCCGAGCCCCCGAACCCCCGTCGTGATCACTTCGTCGCCGCCACTCGTTGCGCGTCGAACGGCTTCCCCGTCATCGGATCGTTCGGCACTGAGGGCTTCGCCTCGTAGCCATCGAGGCTCGGGACGACGAGCATGACGCCGTACATGCGGACCCAGTGGCCCGGGAAGGTGCAGACGAAGGTGTAGTCGCCTGGTTTCGCGGGCGCGGTGAACTTGATGGTGTCGGATTCGTCACGCTGCACGAGGCGCGAGGCCTCAATCACGACTGGAAGGTCGGGCACATACGCACGGGCGTTGGCGGCGGTCGGCGGGGGCATCGTCGCCGCGGCGTTGCCGATGGCGTTGATCGAGCCGGGCTGGCCGATGACGATGTTGTGGGGCATGAAGTCAGCGTTCTTGAGAGTCAGCTGCACCGGCTTGCCGGCCTCGACCACGAACCAGCGGACGTCGAACTGCATCTGCTCGGGAAGCGTGCCGATGGTAATCGTCTGCACACCCTTGTCGCGCAGATCCCGGCGCATGGAGGCGGCCGAGAGATCGGGCAGCGCCGTCGCCGTGGTGTTGGCGTCGGCGGGTGCGGTCGCGGTCGTGGTGCTGTCGCGGCGGTTGATCCCCTCCAGTGTCACCATCGCCTGCTGATACGTGTAGGCGAGGAACCGGTCCTGCAGGTCCTTTTCGACCGACTTGGCGAGCGGGATCGCGTCGGGCGTGCGGAAGAAGCTCGCGGTCCGCACCGCCTCGAGACGCACGGCCGGATGGGAATCGGCGACCTG
>Ga0111538_10001638_pt1 | contig 31518 bp, 25 predicted proteins | sample SoiMethybrSBSTD1_FD_79669 | JGI IMG/M metagenome (GOLD analysis project Ga0111538, IMG submission 79669) | Bulk soil microbial communities from a Populus tree surrounding site in Tennessee, USA - Soil MetaG P. TD hybrid SBSTD1 (version 2)... | ecosystem: Environmental > Terrestrial > Soil >... | reverse complement strand
TCTCATCTTCGCGAGTTTCGGGGGACTGCTGGCGTTTCTCTGGTTCGCTGTGCCGTTGCTCCTCTGGCCCAGCCCAAAGAAACAGTTACCCAGTCAGACGGGACTCCCCAAGCCGCAGGCAAGCCCAACCTCCCCCAGGGCAACTCTACCAGCGTCAGTCAGCGGGCAAGGCCCCGATCAACCCGTAGTCCAGCAGGGGCCGAGTAAAACGAAGATTCAATTACAGGCTCAGTCCTCTCCGGATCGCACGCTGTTTGATCCCCGCGGCCAGCAGCCCGACGAGAGGATTACTGCGGAGTTGCCAAGCCAGACTGAGACTAGAGTCCCCCAGGCTCTGGAGCAGCCGGCTCCCACAGTCGCCCCTGATGCGACGCTGATCCTGGATCGGCTGCCAGACCTCAAGCAGCCGGGCCAGACTCAGATTCAATTCGTTCTTCCGCCACAGCACAACTCTCCGGATCGCACGATGTTAGATCCTCGGGGACTGCAGACGGCTGTTCTCAAGCCGGACGAAACGGTGATCGATCCTCGCGGCGAGGAAACCCTCATCATATCCCCCAAAGACAAGCCCCCGACCAAGACTTGACCGAGATGAAACGGCTCACAATCTCAGTGGGCTGACTGCTCGGAAGCAACCACATCGATGGGGTCGTCGCGAGATCAACTCGAGCCAGCGAGCAATAGATCTCGGATAACTGAGGGTTGTGGTGATCAAGCCTGCCTGGCAGACGCTTTCTTGTTCTGTTGTCGCTGGGTTCGATCAGAGCATCTGGTTGAAGGTGGAAACTAAGGCGCTGTTTCACGGGCGCCCCCTTCGGTTTCGAGACGAATTTTGAGCGCGCCAAGCAACAAAGCCAGAGAGTCTTCGATAACTCTGTCAGAAGGGGTCAAGGTACTCAAATCTGCAAGGAGGAGAATTCCGATGCGTGAGCAGTTTGTGGTGCTTGAAGGAGTTGTTGGCAGCGACGCTCAGGGGTTTTCCGTACACCGACACCCTACAGGCGTCGGGTCAGATCGCTACTTGGCCTGCATTGGTCTACGGGATGGCTCCAGCCTGATCTGGCAGGAAATTGAGATGACCGGCGACTTGGTAGCCCGATTGAGGGACATCTTTATCGGGGGGAACATCGTGAGGGTCTTCGGGCACTTGCAGAAGCAGTTGGGCTTGCCAGCTTACCGTGTTCAGGTTGCTGCACTTGAACTTCTTGCCACCCCTATTGCACTTCGCAGCGCAGCATAGGCACTCGCCAAAACCGCCAGTAAAAACACCGATTCGTAACGTCGCAGGCTGATATTGGACCCTCTTCTCTGGCTTGACTTGAGGCGTTGATTGCCCGATCGCCTTTCCATTACCACCAAACAACCCCAAATCACAGGGCAAAACGGCACCAGAAAAAGCGCCACAACGGTGACTCAAATGACATGAGGAGGATTTCAGTCCAAGCTTCGTTGCCTTATGGAGCATCCTTGTCAGTGATTGCATGGTGAGGATGGATACTCCTCACCTTGTGCCTCAGAATGTTGCACCTATCTGGCTCGACGTGCCGCCTGCCGCGGGGACGTAGCATTTCAGCGTGTAGTCCATCACCATCCGATCCGCATTGAACCGCCAGCCGAGTGTCCGGATGGTCCGCTTCATTCGTTTGATCCAGCCGCGCGGCAGGCCGTCACGGTCACGCTGGTAGAACAGCGGAATAACTTCATCTCGGAGGACCTGGTACAAGTCTTCTCCGTCGCGGACATCGTGAACGTCCGGGTTGGAGTGAGTTCTCCCCGTTCCGATGGCGAAGCCATTCAGCCCATCGTAGGCTTCCGCCCACCAGCCGTCCAGCACGGAGAGGTTTAGCCCACCGTTCAGAACCACCTTCTGGCCGCTGGTACCCGAGGCTTCCAACGGACGCCGGGGATTGTTGAGCCACACATCGACGCCTTGCACGAAGTAGCGTCCAACATTCATGTCGTAGTCCTCGACGAAAACAAGTTTGTCAGCAAACTGGTGGTTGCGCATTAACTCTGCAACCTGCTGCAATACCCGCTTGCCGGGCTCGTCGCGCGGATGGGCCTTGCCGGCAAAAACAAACTGCACCGGGCGTTGCGGGTCGTTTACCATCGAAGCCAGACGTTCGATATCAGAGAGAATCAGATTGGCTCGCTTGTAGGTTGCGAAGCGGCGTGCAAATCCGATAGTGAGTGCATCCGGACTCATCACGCTGCCCAGCCTTCTCAGAGTCTCTCCTGTTTCACCGCGGTGTTTGGCCTGTTCGACGGCGCGATGGCGCACAAATTCAAGAAGGCGTGACTTCAAGCTAAGGTGTGTCTCCCAGAGTTCACCATCGTCCACGCTATCGATCCCTTCCCAGATGCGTGCCTCGGCACTGCGCTCGTGCCAGCCCGTTCCCAGATGGCGGTCATAGAGCCGAGACATTTGCGGCGCCAGCCAGGTGGGGACATGAACGCCATTGGTGATGTGCCCTATGGGAACGGTGTCTTCTGTCTTGTCGGGGTAGAGACTCGTCCACATAGCTCGGGATACCTCGCCGTGGAGGGCCGACACGGCGTTGGCGCGACGCGAGAGTTTCAGGCCCAGCACCGTCATGCAGAACTCTTCCTGATGATTGCCAGGATTCTCGCGGCCAAGTGCCATCAGCCTTTCATGCGAAAGCCCCAGCCTGTCGCGGAGTGGCCCAAGGTGCTCTTCGATCAGGCTGGCATTGAAGCGGTCATGACCTGCCGGGACTGGGGTGTGCGTGGTGAAGACGACCTCACGAGAAACTCGGGAAGCGGCCTGGTCAAATCCCAACCCTTCATCCCGCATACGGCTGCTGATGGCTTCAAGGACTGCAAACCCGCTGTGTCCTTCGTTGAGGTGGAGAACACCGGGCGTTATCCCCATCGCTTTCAACGCGCGATAGCCTCCGATGCCGAGCAGTAACTCCTGTCGGATTCGAATGCGTCCGTCTCCACCGTAGAGCCGCGAAGTGAGTTCGCGATCCTCCGGGGCGTTTCCTTCCACGTTTGAGTCAAGTAGAAGCAAATCGCAGCGTCCCACTTTCATGCGCCAGACTTTGGCCCTGAGGCAGTCGCCGCGCGTTTCGATTTGCACCATAACCGGTTCACCGTTCGTCCCGATAGCCGGTTCCATGGGCAGTTGATTGACGTCGGTGTGCAGGTATTCCTCGTGCTGCCAGCCGTTTCGATCAAGGTATTGCCGAAAATAGCCTTGTCCATAAAACAAGCCAATTCCCACCAGGGGGATGGCCAGATCAGAGGCGCTCTTGATGTGGTCGCCGGCCAAAATCCCCAGCCCACCGGAGTATTCCGGAATCGATACGTGCAGCCCAAATTCGGCGGAGAAATAGGCCACCGGACGAGGCCTCAGAACGCCCGCGTGCCTTGCTCCCCAGGTCCGGTCTGCTTCGAGATACTCCCGCTGGCGTCGGTAGGAGTAGTTAATCCGGCTGTGCAATACGAGTTCCCGGGCGCGACGCTCGATGTGTGCCAGGGGCATCTCTATCAGCAAGGAGATCGGATTGCGATTCAACTGCCTCCAGCGTATCGGATCGAGGTCGCGAAACAAACTCCTGGTGTCATAGTCCCAACTCCACCACACGTTGCGAGCAAGCGCCCAGAGGCGCTCTTGGGCGGGAGCAATGAAGCGATCGAGCGTGCGGGCTTCGCTAACCACCGGCGCCACCTGGGCGGCGGCTTCGGCCAACATCCGGATTTCATCTTCCCGAAAATGACGGGGCTCGATCGTCTGGACCACGAGAACGCCTTGCAGGACGCCTCGGTCGATGAGCGGGACCCCGAGGAACGATTGGTAAGACTCTTCGCCCGCTTCCTTGAAGTATTTGAAACGGGGATGGCTTCTTGCTCGCTCGACGGCTACCGGAAGGACCTGCTCGGCGACCAAACCGGCGAGGCCTTCGTGGACTGCCATTCGAAGGGTTCCGATACATTGCGGGCGAAGTCCCAGCGTTGCGGCCAAGACCAGGTTGGCGCGATCGGGTTCCAGCAGATAGGCTGAGCACACATCGGTTTCAAACCGCTTCGCAATCAATGCGACGACATTCATGAGGGTCTCGGCTGGCTTGCCGCCCTCTGCTGCGAGATTGCCAATCTCCTCCAACGTCAAAACATAGTTAGCGTCACGTGCTGGTACGGGTTGGCTCATTTTCTGAATTCCCTCGTGGTTTGGGTTCAAGCCAGGGTTGTAGCGTCCTTGTGCACACCTTTGCCTGCTCAACGGCGGGGTTAGTTTGCAGCGAGGCGATGACTGGCGAGTTGGGTTGTGGGCCGGGGTCCTGAATGCGAAATACGCAACTCAAGAAGAGTGAAAATTGCCGCTGCGTCGCGGCAGATGAGTTGCAGACATGCCACACCAACGGGTCCCGCGTCGGCGGCCAGATTCGAGAATAAAGCGAACCTCAGCCAGTACGCGGTTCTCGTCTGGAAAAAATGACGGTAATTGTGGGACGCGCACAAAGTCCAATCAAAATTCCTTATCGTGTATATAAGGCGCGCTAGCGGGCCAGGAATAGCACTGGCGATCTGGAGGAGATCGTCAGTTTCTTAGGGTCGAAGGTTGGGCACGGTGAAAGACTTGGACAAGTCCCCGCAACTCACATGATAGGTCCTGCCGATTCTAACCAGTAGGAGTCGGGAGGTCGCTTTTCCAAACAAAGCCAAATTCTGTCGATTGCCGGTGCAACCTTGAAACATCACCCAGGTAGTCCGATACCGGACCAGAGGGTCCGCTGGCGCTTCTTCTCGTGGCGGAGCAAGGGCTTGAGCTTCGAACCAAAGGGTAACGCTGCCAAGTGGCGATTCGCGAGCTTGAGTGAGCAGAAACCGGGGGACTCCAGGAGGCAACGGTGACCGCACAATCTCAATGTGAGCGAGAAGGCTTCGAAGTGACTAACAAGGTCTTCACCAATCCGTCCTTGGCGCTTGACCCGATTACCAAACGCCAGGTGACCATCTGTAATCTTTTCGCAAATCATGACCTGTCAATCCTCGACATTGTTCGGGTCTTGGACGAAACCTACGGGCATGTAGTGAGCGTTTTGATCAAGCAGGGATACATTCATGAACGACGCAAACACCCACGCGAGCCTGCCAGCGGCGAGCGCAGTGGCCATGCGTGCAGAATGATTTGCTGACTCCCGCAGTGGGTCACGATTCCGTACGCTTGTAGGTTTGCGTCATTCGGTCCTTGTTCCTATCGGATTGGCACAAGGTTTTGGCGCAGGTACTCGTCCATGCGAGACGGCTGGGTTCCGATGTAGTGAAAGGCTTCGGCGTATTCCACTCCATATTTCTTCCCCAGCTCGCGGTCACGGTTGAGAATAAACTCTTTGATATAAGCACGGTCGGCAGCAAGATTGTCGCCATCCAGTAGTGGCAGCCGCTGTCCGCGTTTGGCCAACTCCGCTTTCAACTGCGATCCCTTCTCTCCCGCCGGACCCTTGGCGCGATTCATGCGGTTTGCTTCAACCTTCTTGTCAACGAAACCGCTGATGTCGACGACGCGCGTAATCTCCGGCCTCCGGGCATAGTAGTACTTCTCCTTAACCGTGTGGACCTGCAGACCTGCTGCCAGTTGCTCAGGATAGTCATGCGGTCGCCCGGCCATCCAGCAGGCAGCTTCGACGCAATGGCCCAACACATAGTGATCTGGATTTTCCTCGTCATGTGCCCAGGGGTCGTAGCAGAAGACCGTGTCGACCTTCAGTAGGCGAAAGAGAAAAATCAACCGGCACTGTAATTCGGTTTGTTGGATGCCACTCAAGCGGTGATTCGAGTAGTTCAAGTCGAACACCCGATTCAGACCCAGCGCACGCGCAACCTCTGCGTTGTCCTTTTGGTTTCCCAAGACGTGGTCTCCGACGGTCCCGGGTGTGCCCAGCCCCGGTGCATCTCCCATGTCGTCGTTGGTCGCACGAATCAGGTGCCCGGTGTACCCTTCCTGAATCAGCTTCGCCACGGTTCCGGCGGAAAGCAACGGAACATCATCCGAGTGCGGCTGAATGGCAGCCAGTACTTTGCCGATGTGCGGCCTGCCGGAGAGAGGTCGTTCCAGGTAGATGTCCTCAGCGGCGAGGAGAGCTGCTCTCTTCAGGCCCAGCAAAAGTCCTGCAGTCACAATCTGTTCGAAAAACTTGCGGCGAGAATCCATAGCACCTCCTGCAAATGAGCTAGGTTTTGGGACTTGGCTTCGGAATGGTTGTAGACGTTAGATGGCGATTCTACAGCAAACCGGGTGGTTTCCGTTTGGAATAGGCTCTGCTAGGTCAGGCTGATTCAAACTGAAAGACCGCTAGAAAAGTGGAATCCACGTAGACAACAACGCACCACTCGTGTGTCATATCGTTGAAGGCCGAGCGTCCGAAGAAGGAGCCATTGCAAACGAGCAAGGTCACCCCTGACGAAGTGAAGTCTCTGTATGAGAGACATGGCGCGGCGTTGGTGGCATACGCGTGCAGCTGTGGTTTGGACTTTGCTTCCGCTGAGGATGTGGTGCAGCAGGTCTTTCTAAAAATGTTGCGGGCACAGCCATCCAAGCCGGAGGTGCCGCTTGCCTATTTGTACCGCGCCACGCGAAATGCCTGCATGAATTTTCGCAGAGATCGAATGAGAGAGACTGAATTACCAGAAGGACAATCTTGGTTTCTCCACAACAGCGGAAATCAGGAGCAGGTTTTTGCCTTGCAAAAGGCGTTGCGGGATCTGCCAGAGGAACAAAGGGAAACTGTCTTCCTGCGCATCTGGAGTGGGATGACGTTATTGGAGATTGCTGACGCGACCGAAACTTCCTTGAACACGGTGGCCTCTCGGTATCGCTACGCGCTGGAGAAGTTGCGTCATTGTTTAGGGCCGAATTTTCAGAGATGAGGACAGGGACGTGACGATGCATGACGAAGAGGTAGAGCGATACCTGGCTGAGTTTAAGCCTCGACGTGTGCGCGCGCTTGAGGTGCCCGGAAACAAACGGGTTTGGCCCCTGAGGTTGGTTGCAGCCGCAGTAATTTTCCTCGTTGGAGGAAGTTCACTCTGGTACCTAAGGCAAGAAACGCAAGGTGTGAAGGATGCACTCTCGAGGCGACACGTCCTGCCAACGACCGCTAAGCGAGCAAGCAATCTCAATGCTATCGCGCTGACCAAACTGGCGCTGGAGGACAACGAACACTTTGAGGCGCTTCTGGCAGATCGATCGCAGACTGCTCTACCAAGTTTTCAAGGAGAAAATAGCACGCTTCGAGTCTTGGCGAAGGAATGAAGACGGAAGTGAGGAGCGATGATACCTAGATTGGTGTTTTTAAGCCTGGTGGTGGTATTGAACGCGCAGTGGAGTCCTGCAGAAGTGAGATCTGCACTTGAAACACGGAACGCGGCCCTGCGCTACTGGATGGCGTTTGCTGAGATGAAGGATCCGCCTGCCGACAAAAGCCTGCAAGACCTGCTAGAGAGAACCTCTCTTGGACAAGCGGCTTGGGATGAGGCAAAACTTGGGCCGATTCTTGATTCAAACGGCGAAGCGCTCCAAGCCATGCAGCGCGCCACGAAGTTGCCCGAATGTGATTGGGGAATAGAGTACAGCCGAGGTCCGCGTGCACCCATAGCTTATCTGGCAAGGGCACGCGTGATGGCACGGCTGAGCGCATTGCAGGCGATGCGGGAAATGTCAGCAGGGGATTCCCAAGCTGCCATGGAGCGGTGGATTGCCGGCATCCGATTCGCATCGCACCTGGCAAAAGGAGGTAGCTTGTTTTCTCTCCTAACGGCTAAGAGCGCCCTTCTGCCAAACTTGCGAATGCTCGCACTCGAAACCAAGAAGAGGCGGCTAAATGAGACACAAAAAAGACAAATCCTCACGGTGCTGAAAACGATGCCCGAAGGTGGCTTCGATTGGGCTGCTGCCTGGGAACTGGAGGGACTCTCAATAGAAATCTTCGTTAACGAGCTCAGGACTTCGAAGGATCCCAGAACAACATACCAAGCATCGACGGGTGAAGCCTGGCCAATGGGCGCGACAATTCCATCGCCAAAGGAGTTGAGCGAATTCCATGAGTACATGGCTGGAGTGATGGCCGCGCTCAAGCTCTCTCCGGATGCAGCTAGGTCTGCCCTTGAGATGCTGAAAACGCAGAAGCGAGCATTGAACGAACTAACACAACGGTTAACCCCATCGCCTCAGAAAGTGAGCGAGTCGAGGGCGGAGGTTCTTGCAGCTCAGAAGGCATTGCTGGTAGCGCTTGGGGTGAAGTAGGGATGCCCTCCGTTTTTCGAAGTTGACCTCGCAATCTCAGCCCACTCTGTCCTTGAAATCCCGATTGGAATTCTTCCGCAAAACAGACTATCCTCGTTTGCAATCCCATTGGGGGTGCCTCCGCCCGTCTCAAAGATGATTTCCTTTGACAGGACCTTCTGCGGATTTGAAGATGCTATCGCTCTCGTGAAAGCAGCACTCCAGAATTGGAGTCTTCCGGCGTCCCGTCCGGCTTACCTCTGGACGGACCTTCTTCCCCTAGAATTGACGGACAAGAATGCGGCTAGTTTGAATCGTTCCGATGTCCTGATTACTGACCGTGAGATGGGGGTAGTACACGATCCACTGCCAGTCTTGAATCCACCTACCCTTCATGTCCATTCATATTGACGAGGCAAGCCAGACCATTTCGATAAGCGTGCGCGATCTCTGCGGTGCTGAAGCGATGGGTGGGAGCCTGAATCTTTCTCCATTGTCGGCGGCGCGGAATGAAATGGGCAGGGAAGTCCACGTGGATTACCAGACGGCTCAGTCCGTAGAGCACGAATCGTATCTCAAGGAACACTCTCTGCGGCACAGCCTGCAGTTTCGCAACTACAGTGTCGTCATTCATGGCCGCATCGATGGTGTCTATGAGGCTGACGGAACGACCGTCATTGAAGAGGTGAAGTCGGTACTGAAGCTCGCAGAGGACGATAACTCACAATCTGCGCCGTTGACGTATGTCCTGCAACTCAAGATTTATCTTTATCTGTGGGGGCAGTTGCATCCGGGTGCGAGCGTCGTTGGAAGACTGGTTCTGATTCGATACGAGCCGGAGCAAATTCGACCTTTGGAAATTCTGCCCGACACAGAAGCAGTGGAGCAACTCATTGGTGAGCGATTGAAGCAGATTGTTGATGAGCACGAGCAGGCATGCCGCCGTCGTGCCTTGAAGCAGGTTCGCGCTGATTCGATTGTTTTTCCCTTCCCACAGATGCGCAAGCATCAGGATCGGATGATCGAGGCTGTTCGTTCAGCTCTCGAACAGCAGAACAACCTGTTGGTCTCGGCACCCACTGGCATTGGAAAGACCGTCGCTGCGCTCTACGCTTCGTTGCGTTTTGCTGTCAAGCACGGTCTGGCCGTGTTCTTCCTAACGTCGAAGACTACGCAACAGAAAATTGTGGCCGACACACTGCGGCTTTGGAATGTGGAGCCTGGCTCGCAGCCGCAAGCTGGTTCGGCGGTGCCTGTTTTCAACGGCTTGATTTTGCGCTCCAAAGAAAAGATCTGCGCCAACGATGTGGTGTTCTGTCACGAGTCGCGGTGTCGTTACGCTCAAGCTTTCTTTCAAAAGCTGGAAGAATCAAATGCGCGAGAGGCGCTGCTTGGCGAGGGACTCATCACCCCCGAAAGAGTCTATGCCGCAGCGGTTGAGGCGGAACTCTGCCCGTTCGAGTTGTCGTTGGAACTATTGCGGCGGGTGGATGTGACAGTTTGCGACTACAACTACATCTATGACCCTGCCGCTTTCGACCGCATGGAAGCCATTGACCGAGGTCGGACGATTCTGATTGTGGATGAGGCGCACAATCTCTATTCGCGCGCTCGCGAATATTTTTCGCCGGAGCTTCGATTGAGCCAGATCGAGGAGCTGCGGGAAAGCCTTCGACCGCTCCTAGGCCCCAACGAGGAAGGGCAACCCCAGTCCATGTTTGTCTGGGAGGCGTCTGAGTCAGAGTCTCGTCCTCCGTCGCAAACTTTCCTGGCGCGGCTGGACGAATTCCTGGAGCGGATCCGGCAACTAGTCTCAGATCTTTTGGAGTCTTATCCGGAGGCCTGTGAGTCCGGACATGCGGTCGTGTCGTTGGACCGGGAATGCTTTGTCGAACTACGCGGCGAGCTGGATGAGCTGATGAAGCGATACCTGATTTACCAGCGTCGCAGCGGTCATGTGCAAGACGAAGACCGGATCCTGCAATGCTTCTACTCGCTATCCGACTTCTGCCAGGTTGTAGCGATGGACGGGGAGGAATTCGTTCATACTTTGAGCACCGAAGGCGGATCAACCCGGCTGAAGATCGTTTGTGTCGATCCCGCGCGCCAACTCCGCAAGGTGAATGAGCGCTATCGGTCAGTGATTGCCATGTCGGCCACGCTGTCACCAATGGAGTTCTACCGCGATGTCCTGGGATTCGACCGCGACACCGAGTTGCTTGCACTGCCTTCGCCGTTCCCGCGCCGGAACCGCAAAATCCTGATTGTTCCCGAAGTCTCCACTGCCTACCAACAGCGAGCCAAACACTTTCCCCGAATTGCCCGAATTGTCGAAGAGATTGTCTCCATTCGGCCAGGGAACTATTTCGCGTTCTTCCCAAGCTTTGAATTTTTGAAGGAAGTAGCTCGCCTGGTGAGGCTGAGGGACTCGGAACTCCTGATTCAAGATCGAATCATGCCGGATCATCATCGAAACGCCTTGCTTGAGAAATTGAGAGAACCGGGCAAGCGCCATCTCGTTCTGGCTGTGCAGGGAGGCGTTTTTGCCGAAGGAGTGGACTATCCTGGCGAGTTGGCTGTGGGCGCGATCATCGTCGGGCCCGGCTTGCCGAAAGTTTCTTTCGAGCAAGAATTGATGCGCCAGTTTTACGAGGATGCCTACTCAAAGGGTTTTGAGTATGCCTACCTCTACCCGGGAATGAATCGCGTGGTTCAATCGGCTGGGCGTATTGTACGGTCTGAAACGGATCGCGGGATCATAGTGCTTCTCGACAAGCGCTTTGGGTATGAGAACTATGCCCGCTTGTTGCCCCGAGATTGGTACGAGTCTTCTCCCGCCGAGCTAACGGCTCAGGAATTTCGAAATGCCTTGAGTGAGTTCTGGGCTCAGTGAGGGTCCGTGTTCACGTTGTCCTCCCAGGAAGACGAGTACGACGATGAAGACAGCGAGTGCTCCCTATCCCCAACCCGCCTCCGCCGCTACTTGAGGGAACTAAAACAACCCTCAACTCGACTTCCGTGCCAAGGTTAACCGTGTGCCCTGATATATCTCGTCCCGGGAGGTGTAAAACAAGGTCTGCTGGCTAAAAAGAGCTTCAATCCTCCCACAAATCCACAAAATAAACCCTAAGATATCGGCAAAACACCTAGGAAACCGGTTGACAATCGGTATGCCGTTCTTATAGCCTCCGAAAACGCCGAAAGACGCTTATCTGGCGCAAATCCAACCTTTTGCCGGGACGATAGGATTGAATTCATCCACGGAAAAGCGGCTCTACCCTCGAATCAGCTGTCGTGTTCCAATTGCTTCCAGTGAGACAGATCGCCGACTTGAGGGTCTGATCACCAACCTCAGTATGACTGGGATGCGTGTTCAGACCGCTTCCCCTTTGAGACTCGGTGAACGCTACGCTTTCGGTTTCAAACTACCCCCCACCACCAAGCCCATCAATGTTGAGCTACGAGCGCTCCATATGTGTCTCGAGCCTTCCCAACCTGAAACATACGGTTTTCGCATTGAACGCCTGGCCCAAAGGGACGTCCGGCTGATCAAACAGTTTATTCTCGAACAGATGTCTGTTGACCAGCGTCGGGTCATCCAGAAGGCGTTCAAGCATTTGAGCACTACTGTCATCACCCCGTTCACCCAGTGGGACAAGGTGGAAGGGCTACTGGCTCGAGCGATGGCGAGCAGCGCGATCTTCACGTTGGTTCAAGAGGACAAACCGCAAGCAGTCAGTTGCCTACTGCAGGACATATCAGTTCATGGGCTCAAATTTCGTGCCGCCGACGATTATGCCTGGCGCCACTTCGACATCCGGGTTCCTGTGATTCTGGCTTTTTCGATGGAGTTCAATGCCTACCATGGGGAAACCGTTGTGACGGCCTTGGAGGAAGACTGCATCGTTGCGGAATTTCCCAAAACCCTATTCTTCTCGGAAAAGCGCTCTCGTGAGCGCGAGACGATACCGGCACCGGGAAAAGTTTTGCTCGAAATTGAACTACCCTATCCGAAAGGCAACATCATCCAGAGAGAGGTGTTGGATCTTAGCTCGACGGGCCTGTCGTTTAAGACGTCACCTAGTGAAACCTATTTCCTGCCGGGCACTCCGTTGCGGCAGCTTCGGATTGTGTCGGACGGCAAGACGATTCTGGAGGAGTCGGGTGAGGTAAAGCACGTCGCGCCCATGATTGAGGATTGCGAGTCTGAGTCGCTAAGGATCGGCGTCGAGTTCTTGACCCAGCAGCCGGCCATCGTGTTGGCGAAGAATACCGTCAAGGTTGAAGAGCGCACTGGCGAAGAGCGTCGCGCCGGATCCCGAAGGTCGAATGACCGGCGGGCAGGCGAGCGCCGCCAGAGTATGCTCGAGAATCTCTCTGAGTTTACCCGCAAGATTGCGTCGCAGGGGCTGCAATTGTACCGCAAGGGATGGCAGGCTCCCGTCGAGCCCAATTCGGATGCAGAGGTTGGCATTGTCCGGTATTGCAACCGGCGCAACGAGGAAATCGTTGCCATTGTGAACTCGACAGGCGATGGACGCCGGCGTATCGCAGCTCCAGTTGTCATCATTCCACCGGCGTACGGTCGTCGCAAAGAATCGACCGGAGCACTTGCGATGACCTTGGTCGAAAATTTTCGCCGCCTGCGCCGCGATCTCGTTGTGCTGCGCTTCGACGGCGTTCGAAGTATCGGCGAAAGCTATAAGGATCGCACTTGCCGGTACAGCGGGAAAGAGATGATCAACATGACCCTCAGCCAGGGCATGGAAGACATCCTGACAACTTTGGACTACGTATTCGAGAATCCGGACTTCACAGCGACCGAAACGATCCTGGTTTCCTTCAGCCTGGCAGCCTGTATGGCACGTAAAGCCATTCTTGCTGACTCCCGGCAGCGGGTGTCTTATTGGCTCAGCGCCTGGGGTTCTCCCGACGCCCAATCCACCATACGAAGTTCAACTGGCGGCGTGGACTTCATTGGAAACTATCAGCGGGGCATCAGTTGTGGCGTGACCAACGTGTTGGGACACTTGATTGACAACGATCGGTTCTGCTCCGATGCCATTCGTAGTGGCATGGCATTTTTGGAGGACGCCAAGCGGGATATGGCGAAGATTGGTGTCCCTGTGACCTGGATCTATGGCCAATACGACGAGTGGATTGATCCGTTGCGCATCCGCGAGATCATGCGCGTGAAGGCGCCGGGAACGCGAGAAGTCCTCGAACTTTCCACTGGTCATATGCCGACCACCAGTGATGAGGCCATGGAAGCGTATCTATTGATTGCCAACCGCATCTGGAGGCATCTCTTCCGGGAAGAGGTTGAAATTCGAAAACCTTCAAGAACGTCAGCCATCCGCTTGCGGAATGCCGAGTGGGGCCGCACACCGAAACACTCACTGAAGGACCAGGCCGACTATTGGGAGACGTATTTACTTGGGCAGGGGCATTTGGAGGTTGGCTTCGACGTCATGGCCGAGACGGAGGAACACCAGCAGTTCATGCGAGAGCAGATCGAATGTCTGGACATCCGGCCTGGCGAAAGCGTGGCCGATTTTGGCGGCGGCACAGGGCTTTTTCATCAATCACTTTTAAGTCTGCCCCAGACGAGGCGAATGTTTCAGGAGGCGGAGCCAGACCGTCCCAACATTTGCAGTGTAGACTTCGTGGAAGCTGCGCTGGATAAATCCAAGGCCCGGGTATCCCGCTTGGCGGCGCAACATGGTGTCGCAGAGGCGAGTTTCAGTTTTCAGTTGGCCAGTTTGGAAGTCAGCCGGTTCAAGCCTATTTGGCGCTTCCTGAACGGTCACTACTTTAGTGTGGAGAAGTTGAAGGGCAAGATCGAGGGATTGCCTGACTACTCGATTGACCTTTGGCACGCCGACTACAGCGAGTTCCTGCATGCGGTACTTCGAGGAAAACAGCTCGATGTGACTGATGTGCATCGGATAAACAAAGAGTTTGCGCTCGGAGAAACTGAGATCTTGCTGGATATGAACCTGGCGGCTCGTTTCGTGCGCCGACGGTTGGAAGCACGAGACTTTCGCGATCCGCACACTTTCAAGACGCTACTCGTCGCCGATGTGCTCGATTACTCGAAAGTGAATGCACGTCACCTGAATTTCAAGAAACTGATTTTCCGCAGCAGCAGCCTCAATCTAAATCTTGATTTCCAAGCGGCACAATTTGACAAAATGCTTTGTAGCACCGTGCTTTCTTATTTGTTCAATCCGCTTGAATCGCTGCTTGAGTTTGAGCGTATTTTGAAACCAGGGGGGCGTCTGGTGATTTCAACCTTTCGCCCCGATGTGGACATGTCGCGCATTTATACTCGGCTGATTCAAAAAATTGAAAGCGACCCCCGCTATTTGACGCCCAACGAGATGGCGCGTGAGGATTTCCTAAACGCTGTCCGGGCGTTCGCCAATTCTGCGGCTTTTCTGATCCAACTCGAGGAGGAGGGCAGTTTCAAGTTCTTTAGCCGAGAGGAATTACGAAACCTCTTGGAAGAGGCTGGTTTCAAGAACATTTTGCTTTCAGACTCCTTCGGCGAGCCACATCAAGCCTACGTGGCCGTCTGCACGAAATAACCTCCAACGAGAGCAAACCACAAAGAAGTACGAAGGTCGAAGGATGAAATACGAACTGAGTCGGGTGAAGGTTCCTAGTTCGCACTTCGACCTCAGCACTTCGACCTCACCGCGTCTCTTGAGCCTGCCTCACCGCCTCAACTCTGTGGTTTGCTTGAGACCTCCTTGTGTACAGGTCCTGCAGGGCGTTGTTTGACAACTCTGTTGGTTTCCGTAAAAATCACACACGTCTAACCCCTTGACTGAATGGAGGGCTGTGTGAAACGGGACAGGTTGAAACACAAACTGCCAGCCATTACCAACAAGATCGTTGCCACCTATGGGCACTGCCAGGTGCCTTTGCATCATTTGGAGCCAACTGCGCTTCCCTCCCGCCACAATATGGTGCAGATCATCGAGATCCTGCAGGAGGTGATCTTTCCCGGCTACTTTGGCAAGAAGGGCCTCGATTCCCACAGCATCAAGTATCACGTAGGCGACAGCCTGGAGACCGCCTATGAGTTGTTGGTCGTGGAAATCTATCGTGGCATTCGTCATAGTTGCCAGCTTTCGCAGAGCGTTTGCGAAAGTGTCTGCTCGCATTGCGAAGAAATTGCCGAAACCCAAACGATCCAGTTTCTGGAGAAGATCCCCGATCTCCGGCATGCACTCGCGACCGACGTTCGAGCTGCCTTCGAGGGAGACCCGGCTTCACGCGGTTATGATGAGGTGATCTTCAGCTATCCATGCGTCTTTGCCATCATGGTCTTTCGCCTTGCCCATGAACTGCACCTGCAGGGAGTTCCACTGCTGCCTCGCATGATGACGGAATTTGCGCACTCCAAAACAGGGATTGACATTCATCCGGGCGCGACAATCGGCAAGTATTTTTTCATCGATCACGGTACGGGCGTGGTGATCGGTGAAACCACCGAGATTGGCGAGAATGTGAAGCTTTATCAGGGTGTCACGCTAGGGGCGCTGAGCTTCCCACGGGATGAAACCGGTCGGGTGATTCGCGGAAAGAAGCGGCACCCCACCATTGAAGATGAGGTTGTCATCTATGCCGGTGCGACGGTGCTCGGCGGCAACACGGTCATTGGCAAAGGCTCGGTCGTGGGCGGCAACGTCTGGCTGACACACTCAGTTCCTCCCCGCTCGAAAGTCCTGATTTCAGATCCGCAACTTGTCGTGGACACCCTGCCCGGTGAAGAAGAAGCGGATGTTCACGCGTCGGCAATTCCCAACTGAAGACTGCTTGCCCTCACGGTGCTTCGACTACCATGGCACCCGCCTTCTACAAATATTTTTCGGTGGAGTTCTTCGCGGCCGCTTGAGACGCCGACGCATGAAAATGAGGACGAGGAAGATTTCTCGATCTGGAAGAGTTTTCCATGCCTCCTAGAGCGGCGCCACGTTCGATGAAACCGTGTCCCACTTGGACAAGGGAAGACTTCAGGGGGGTAGGGGCCGCAACTGACAACCTGGTGTGAGTTGTTGATCCAGAAACGCACCTCGGCGCTTCGCACCACCCCTCCGAGAGAGGGCATTTTCAAGGGAGCCTCATGAACAGCGCTGTCTCTCTTAGATCTCTTGCTAAGATGATAGATCACTCTCTGCTCCACCCGACGATGACCGACGAAGCCATTATTGCCGGCTGCGAGTTGTCAAAGAGGTATGACGTCGCGACCGCCTGCGTTAAGCCTTACGCCACCCGGATGGCAAGCGATTTCCTGCGAGGCTCGGGCGTTGAGGTTTGCTCGGTTATTGCGTTTCCGCACGGAAACAGCACGACAGCCATCAAGGTCTTGGAGGCGGAGTCGGCCGTGCGTGAGGGTGCCAGCGAAATTGATATGGTCGTCAACCTGGGTAAAGCGCTTGGTGGCGACTGGAGCTATGTTTCTGAAGATATCAGGGCGGTGAATGAGGTTGTTGTTTCCAGCGGCGCATTGCTCAAAGTGATTTTCGAAAACGACTATCTCGAAGACGAGCACATCATCAAGCTTTGCGAAATCTGTGCATCGCATGCAGTTGCGTTTGTGAAGACGTCGAGCGGCTACGGGTTTGTGAAACAACCCAATGGAATGTATTGCTACCAAGGCGCAACGGATCACCAGCTTCGGGTGATGCGCCAGCACTCTCCATCCAGCGTACAGTTGAAGGCGGCAGGAGGTGTGCGGAGTTTGGATGACCTGCTGAGAGTCCGTGAGATTGGCGTTACTCGCATCGGGGCTACGGCAACTGAAAGCATTCTCGAAGAAGCCCGGCGTCGCGGCTACCTGTGATCAACCTTCGAACGGGATCCCGGCCTCAACTCTTTGCTGCGCCCGTCTCAGGGAGGCGATGATGATCATCCGTGAGGAGCAGTCTGGTGACTTGGCTGCAATCCACCGCGTGATTCTGGAGGCTTTCGATGGTCCAGCGGAAGCGGATTTGGTCGAAAAGCTGCGAGCCAATGGGAAACTCAGATTGTCGTTGGTGGCTGAGTTGGACGGTCAAGTCGTTGGACACATCCTATTCACGGTAGTCGCGATCGAGGATGCCGACCCATGCCTCAGAACCTTGGGCTTGGCTCCTATGGCGGTATTGAGTGAGTTCCAGCGGCAAGGCATAGGATCCGCATTGATGCACAGCAGCCTGGAACGCTGCCGCGAGATGGGCCACGATGCGATTGTTGTGGTAGGACACTCTGAATACTATCCAAAGTTTGGTTTTCTTCCAGCCAGCCGATACGGGCTTCGCTGCGAGTATGACGTGCCTGAGGATGTGTTCATGGCGCTCGAATTGCGGTCGGGAGCACTGCAGGGGACTAGGGGTCTTGTTCGATATCAGCCGGAGTTCAGCGAGATGTAATCGAGGGGTGGCAGTTCTTGCCAGAAGCTCGGACGGTGACCACTGCATCATCGAAGCCCCCGTCTTCCCGCGAAAGCGGGAATGACGGTTAGGAGTTACTCTTCCACCTTGGCTTCATCAATCAACATCACCGGGATGTCGTCCTTGATGGGATAGACTCGTTTGCATTTGCTGCATTTCAAGCCCTGACTGTTTGGAGTTAACGTTACGGGCTCTTTGCACAGCGGACAAACCAGAATCTCCAACAAATCCTGACTGATGGGCATAAGGCACCTCATCCTGGGGAGCGCAGACTCATACCTGCTGGCGAGACGCCCACACTCCCAGGGATTACTTCTCGATGATGTCGTCGGGCTTGAGGTTCAGATCCTCTAAGATCTTCTTCTCCACCTTATAAACGGTTGTCCCAGAGTTTGTCTTTACAAATATCTGCTCTTTGTCGAGCTTGCCCAGAGTGACTTCGGATGTCTTGCCATTCTTGTCCACGATCTTGAGTTGAGCAGAAGGACTTGCGAATCCATACTTGGCATCTGTCAAGTTCGCGTTGTCGATGAGTTCTTTGCCTTCCAGGTCTTCCAGCGGCCAAAAAATCTTGTATTCGCTGATGAATTTACCCTGGTGTCCGGTGGGTTTGCTCATCTTCCACTTGTCATCGCTTCCGCGGAAGAAGGAGAACTCCTTGTCTGCGAGTTTGATGTCAATCTGCTTGATATTAGCCCGCTCAAAACGAAGGACCTTCTTGTCGCGAATCTTTGTCGATTCGAAATCCAGCTTCTTGAAGAGGTCCTCTTTGATCTTGAAGACGGCATCGCGGGCTTCGTCCTTCGCGTAATAGTTCGTGTCGATCTTGTTTCCGATCAGCAGGGTTTTGCGTGCTCGATTGTCGCCGAGGAATAAATCGACACGCACTGACGGCGATGCCAAACCATACGTCTTGAGCTCGCCAGGTGAATCCACAAACTCCTCAACCTTGGCGAATTCCAGATCGCCCACAATCGAATTGACCTCCGTATTGTCGGCCCGCGATTCAAAAGGCTTTTTGACGCTCCAGTCGTCAGTCGCTTTCTCCAGAACGTATTCCTTGCCTTTGGTCAGAATGTTCATAGCTTTTAGTTGATCACGCTGAAATTCAAGAACATTCTTGTCGCGAAAGTCGAAGAGTTTCTTTGTTGCGCTGCTATGGAGCGAAGACGACAGCACTAGAATCTTGTTCTGGCCGGGGATGCGAGCAAAGACTGAACTGGAACTGAAATCCTTGTCGCCGAGTTCCAACTGGTGGGTTTGTCCGCTGCCCAACTTCACCGTGAGCTTCACCACAGCTGGCTCCAAACCGAAGTTCTTGAAGTTTGGATTCGGTTCGTCGAGGGCGCGATCGGTTTTGGCCTGGGCAATATCGCTGGCAAGGCTGTCGGCAGACGACTTGTCAGCTTTGGTGGCCAACGGCTGAGCCAGCTTCCAATTGTCTTTGTCTTTCTGAAGCACAAACTCACCATCGGCATTCTTGACGGTGATTTGTGCAATGTCTTTCTCTTCAAATTGGAAAATCTTCTTTTCTTTTTCGACGGCTTCTTCCCGCTTTTTCTCTCCCTTGATCTCGTAGAAATAGACCCAGGCGAAGAGAGCCGCGAAAATGGCTACAACGATTGCGAGATTCTTCCATTTCATCGGCTACCTTCTCCTTAGCCACACAAGAATTCCGCTGACCAGAGCGCTGCCTGGGAGGAGCACGATCGTTACCCAGAAGAGAACGCTCGAACTCGCGCGAGTCATCTGGATCGATCGATTTTCCTGGCTTCTGGGGCGCACCGAAATGAGATCTTCGTCTTCAGCGAGCCAGCTTACAGCGTTCAAAAAAAGGTCACCGTTGCGTTGCTGCCCGAAGTATTGGTTACTGGCAAAGTCCGAATCACCGATCACCACCACGCGGGCTTCCTTGCCGCGCTTCTTTACTTTGTCGTCGCCGGCAACCGGCATCGTACTGGCAATACCCAGAGGGACAGGCCCTTTGATGTCCTTCCCTTCGTCGAACCGGGCAGAGCCACCTTTCAGGTTGGTTTCTCCCCAACTGGCTTCACTGGTTTTGAACAGGACAGTAGAGGTGAATGCAGAGCCCGTATTTTCGACTGTCTTCACTGAGCGAGAGAACGGAAAGAAGGTCATGGAACGCGTCAAATCTTTGGTAATGGGATGAGACTCGTAGGTCGTCACCAAGGGTGCTGCCGGTCCCATCCCCAAGAGCTGGCCGATGCCGCTGGAATCGACGACGACGTCGTCATCCAACCCGATTTTCCATTTCTTAAGCAGCTCATCCATGCCGGCCGTCTTGTCGTAATCCTGCAACAACATCACTTTGCCACCGGAGTCCACATACTTATCAATGAGTGGGCCCTCGGTCGGCAACAGGGCCACTTGCGGGCCGGCGATCACCAGCACCGAGCAGTCTTCAGGAATCTCTGGCTTCTGTCCGAGGTTCAGGGCCTTGACCTCGTAGTTCTGGCTTTCAATCGCTTTCTTGGCCGACGCAAAGCCTCCAGCTTCCTGGCTGTCGTTAATGTTCCCTTCGTTGTGGCCTTCCAGGAAATAGACCACCTTGTTCTTTTCGCGAGTCACTTTCAGGATGGCATTGGTGATGGACTCTTCCTGTGGGGTCTCGACCTTTTCGCTCTTGCTTCCATACGTCACCACGGTTTCTTTGAAGCGTGTTATCGCGTGTTGCTTAGCTTGGGCAGGATCTTTCTGAGGATCGATGGTCTTGAAATTGATCTTGCTGGAATCGACGCCTTTGTACTCGGCCATCAGGTCGTTCAAGGCTTGACTGGGTTCGCGGTCAAAATAGAGAATGCCGACCTCGCCTTTGAGCCCCTGTACCACTTTCTTCGACTGGTCTGAGAGGCTGTACAGCTGTGCGCTGGTCAGATCCACCCTCGTGTGGTGCTTCTTGCCCAAGAAGTTCACCATTCCCAGAATGCCAATGACAATCAGCGTCATCACAATGGAATTGGTTCCATACTGCGTCGACCGGCGCTGGAAGGTGGCCTTGATCTTGTCCAGGCTGAGAATAGCAAGCACCAGGGTCAACGCAATGCCGGTATAGAGAACGATCTGAACCGGAACGTTCCAAATGTTCTGAATTGAGTAATACACATAGCCCGCAACGATCAGCGCCGGGCCGAAGGATGCAATGTTCTTGAGGAATTTCATCGGAATTACTGCCTCCACCTGAGTGATTCAATGGAACGGTAAGTGAGAAACAGTCCCAGAAAAATAAAGCTACTGTAGACAACGAGACTGGCCGTGTCGATGACACCCTTCGAAAAGTCTTCGAAATGATTGAGGATCGACAGATAGCTGACAATCTCCTGAACGACCGTGCCACCGCCACGAGCTGAAAGGTCAATGACCCACAGGATCAGGAAGGCGCCAAAGGTGATGCTGGCCGCCACGATTTGGTTTTCAGTGAGGGTTGAAATGAAGATGCCGAGCGAGATGAGTGCTCCGCCCAGTAACAGCAACCCCAAATAGCCGGACAGCACGGGGCCGAGCGTCATTTTCGGAGAGCTGTACGCGAACACGAAGCCGTAGTAGAGCATCGTGGGCAGCAACATGACGACAAAGAACGACAGTGCTGCCAGAAACTTACCGAGAACGATCTGTACGTTTGTAATTGGAGAAGTCATCAGAAGCTCCATGGTGCCCCGACGCTTCTCGTCAGCAAAGGCCGCCATGGTGATCATGGGCAGCATGAACAGGATGACGGTGCTGATCACGCCAAAGAAGTTTCGAGTTACCAGGGCAGGCACATCCATTGCGGGCGGCGGACCGCCAAATTGCTGCGACTGCATCATCGCCATCATTGAGCGCTCCACAAAGATGGAAACGATGTTGTAGAAGAAGTAGCCTGAAATGATGAGGAACACGGTAAGAACGACATAAGCAATCGGTGAGACAAAAAACGTTCTGAGTTCCTTTTGGAGGATAGCGAGGACATTCTTCATTTGCTACGCACCCCCTCTTCCTTGGTTGTCAATTGCAAGAAGACCTCCTCAAGACTCATGCTCATGGTTCGCATTTCCAACAGGTCGAAGCCGCTCTCGACAATCTTGCGTGCCAACCGGCCGCGCACATCCTTCTTGAGCTCCGTTTCCACGTTGTAAGAGAAAGCATCACTGCCATCCAGCTTGTGCGATTCCACCCGCAAGACCCCGTCAATCTCCTTGATCTTGCCGGCAATGCTTTGCTCAGGGCCGGTGGCCTCAAGGTAGATGCGATCTGAACCCTGCAGCTGGCGCGTCAGGTTTTCGGGTGTATCGACAGCAGCAATCTTGCCTTGCGCGATGATCACGACGCGCTGGCAGGTCATGCTCACCTCAGGCAGGATGTGTGTGGAAAGAATGATGGTGTGATTGCCGGAAAGACTCTTGATCAGCTCGCGCACCTCGATGATCTGGTTGGGATCAAGTCCGACCGTCGGTTCGTCCAGAATCAAAACTTCCGGGTCGTGCACTAAGGCTTGGGCGAGACCCACCCGTTGTTTGTAACCCTTCGAGAGGTTCTTAATGAGCGTATTGCTGTATTCCTGGATGCTGACCTTCTCTTTGACCTCGCCGATGCGCTTCTTCCGGTCGCCCGAGTCCACGCCTTTGATGCGAGCCACGAAATCCAGATAACTGTCCACTGTCATTTCGTTGTAAAGGGGTGGGTTTTCCGGCAGGTAACCGATGCGGCGCTTGACTTCCATCGGCTGGTTGAAGACGTCGAAACCTGCGACGCGAGCGGTTCCCTCTGTGGCTGGAAGAAAGCAGGTGAGAATGCGCATCGTCGTGGTCTTGCCGGCGCCGTTGGGGCCGAGGAAGCCCAGAATCTCTCCCTTCTCGACACGAAACGACACACTATCGATGGCTTTAACGCTGCCATACCGTTTCGTTAGCTGTTCGACTTCTATCACACGTCCTCCTTCGTTCTTCGGGGAAGAATTAAAACAACATCTGGCTGTTTGGGGTTTGGAGCGATGCCATCCTGCGAGCCTACAGGCCTTGCGGAGACTCAGAGGCGTTTCGAGCCAGTTATTATACTGAAAACGAAGAGGCTGTAAAGACTCTGGTTTAATGTGGGGTGTTGCTACTCGATGAGATCTAGGATGGGGATTGACTTTAGCTGAGCGAGAACCCGGACTTCGATCTCAAAAAAGGCGGTCGCGGATTTCCATCATCTTCACAAAAACCATGGCAACGCACACCATCATCAACCGAAGCGTGAGCGCCTTCCCGATGAAGAACTTGAGAAAGAAAGCGCCCGCAAAACCCAGTTGTCCAGTGAGAATGATGATGCCCAGCGTGAAGAAATGTTTCATCCGGGTGTCCTTTAAGGGGTCGCACATTCATGGCAGGAATGATTCTCCTGATGCCGGAGACTGACCTCCTCAAGTTGAATCGTGGTGTGGTCAATCTCAAAGCGGCGGCGCACGATGTCGCTGAGTTGCTCCAGAATCTGATGGCGGTCATCGTTTCCACGAACAACCGCATGACAGCTCATGGCATGGATCCCCGAGGTTAACGTCCAGATATGCAAATCGTGGATCGACGCGACACCTTCGACGCTGTTCAGCGCGCTGCGAACCGTTTCCAAATCGATGTGCGCTGGTGTTCCTTCCAGCAGGATGTCCACAGAATCCTTCACCAGTCGCCAGGAGTTGTACAGAATCAAGAGGCCAACTACGAAACTGATCAACGGATCAGCTATGTACCATCCCCTGGTCAGCATCAGGATTCCAGCGACAATCGCTCCGACGGAACCCAAAGCATCTCCGATCACGTGCAGGAGTGCCCCCCGGACGTTTAAGTTGGTTGAATGCGACTCGTGGAGAGCGGAGGCGCAAACGAGGTTGATAAGGAGTCCGACGCAAGCGACCGCCAGCATTGGGCCGCTTTTTACAAGCGGCGGACTGAAGATGCGCTCGTAAGCTTCATAGAAAATAACCAGCGAAATGAGAACGAGCGTAACTCCATTTACCAAAGCCGCCAGAATCTCAACTCTTTGAAATCCGTAAGTTTTTTGGGCGGTCGCAGGCCGGGTAGCAAACCTCAGAGCAAACAGACTCAACCCCAACGCCGCCGCATCCGTGAGCATATGGCCAGCATCCGCCATCAGCGCCAGGCTGTTGGTCAACCATCCGCCCGCAAACTCCACCAGCGTAAAAATACAGGTCAGCGTCAGCGCAATCCAGAGCGCTCTAGTCGGCTGGTTGCCGGAACAACATTTCGAATTTGGGTGCAGCGAAGAGTGGCTCATGTTAGGCGCCACCAGTGTGGAGGACCCCTACGGAGGAAACAGTAGCTCGAAGCCAAGGTGTGTTCAAGTACCTTCCACTCCGTTGCGAGTGCGGTTTTTCACGCGATACATCGCTTGATCGGCCATCCGCACCAGTTCGACTTTGGACGTCGCGTCCGTTGGAAACGAGGCGACGCCGAAACTCGCAGTGATTGTGACAGCCACATCCTGCTCCAATTGGATAGGAGTCTGGTTCAGCAGATCGCACAACCGACGGGCAACCAGCATTGCCGAGTCTTTGTTGGTTTGCGGCAACATGATAATGAACTCGTCGCCACCATAGCGATAGGCGGTGTCAATGTCTCGCAGGTGGCTCTTAATCAGATCTCCAATTTCCCGTAATAACCGACTTCCGCACAGGTGTCCGTGGGTGTCATTGACGGATTTGAAGCGGTCCAAATCAAAGAAGACCAGCGCGAAATGATAATTATAGCGCTTTGACCGGCTCAGCTCCGCGTCAATCATGTAGTTGAAGTAGCGGGAATTGTACAAACTCGTGCAGTCGTCTGTGATGGTGAGTTCTTGAATGCGCTTCACATACATCGCATTCTCGATCGCGATCGCCGCATGATCGGCCAGCGATGTCAGCATCGACAGGTCTTCGCTTGGGAACGATTCCTCAAAGCAGTTAATCAACTCAATGACTCCCAGAGTTCGGTCTTTGCTTTTCAGCGGGACGCAGGCAACGCTTTTGATGTGAGGATGAATGAGGCCGTCGATGTCACGTGAGAACCGCGGGTCCTTGGTTACGTCGCTTACGATGGCTGCTTGACCGGTTTTTGCGACCCAACCAGCCAAGCCCTCTCCAATCTTGATTCGAAAATCCCGGATGCGGCTGGCATCTTTGCCAATGGCAATCTGGAAAAGAAGCTCCTGCTTCTTCTCGTCGACTAGCAACAAGGACCAGGTGCTGGGCTTCAGCAACTCGCTGATTTTTCCCATGATCAAGGTAAGGACTTCTTGAAGATCAAGCGTTGAGGTTAATGCCTTGCCCACTTGATGAAAGATGGACAGCTCCTCAACTCTCTTTTCCAGCTCCTTGATCTGATCTTGTGTCAGCATGGTAAAAAATAGTAATCAATTGCTCAGGCCAAGTATACAGCATTCTCCCATTTGTGATGGCCAAAGCCTTTGGTTCCAACGACACAGAGGAGTGCAGGGAGATTTGCCAGCCAGGGCGTCAAGATGCCGCAGCCATTAGCCTTTCGTATCGGCCTGCCGAACGATAAGTCTTATAAGTCTTAGCGCTCGGGGCAGAAACTCACCGCGGGTTACCGCTTTGGGATCAGTGCCGAAGCTCATGGAAACAGGTGCAGATACTTAAGCCCAGTCGCCGTGTTGAAGAGAACCACCTCATCCGTGGCTTGCACGAAACCTGAATTGCGAAGTTTTCTGAGAGCCGACAGCGTGGCAGCACCTTCGGGGGCCATTAACAGACCTTCCTTCTTTCCTGCCTGACGCACATCGGCAAGCATCTCGGCATCACTTACGGCAATGGCTATTCCGTGACTACGCCGGAGAATATCCAGCATGATGAAATCTCCGATGGCTTTGGGCACGCGCAGCCCCGCAGCTTGGGTAAACGCGTCGGGCCAGGCATCGGCCTTCGCGTGATTTTGTTCAAATGCTTTCACAATCGGTGCACACCCATCAGCCTGGACTGTTACCATCCTTGGGCGTTTGGGGCCGATCCAGCCAAGCTGCTCCATTTCATCAAATGCTTTCCACATCCCAATAAGGCCGGTGCCGCCGCCTGTCGGGTACACGATTACGTCAGGCAGACGCCAGCCCAACTGCTCTGCTAACTCCAAACCAAGGGTCTTCTTTCCCTCAATTCGATAGGGCTCCTTGAGTGTTGAAACATCAAACCAGCCTTCGGCGGCTTTCCTTTCAGCCACAATCCGGCCGCAGTCAGTAATCAGTCCGTCGATCAGATTCACGTTGGCTCCGGTCAGCTCGCACTCCTGACGGTTCGCCGGAGGGACGTCGCGAGGCATGAAGATGTGCGCCTCCATGCCAGCCTGCGCGGCGTAGGCCGCCAACGCCCCAGCTGCGTTGCCCGCAGATGGGGCAGCGAGTTTTCGAGCTCCGAGCAGCCGCGCCATCGTGACGGCTACGGCCATTCCTCGGGCCTTAAACGACCCCGTAGGATTGGCGGACTCATCCTTGATCCAGAGGTTTGTCAATCCGAGCTCTTCGCCCAAACGCCGTGCGAGTAACAGAGGAGTGAACCCCTCCCCCAAAGTGACGACGGCAGAGGCCGCTGCTGGCAGCAGCTCACGGTAGCGCCACATCGACTGTCCTCGACCACCGAGGTCCTCACGTTTCGACGTGGCGCGAATTGCAGGCAGGTCATATCGGGCCAGTAGTGGCATGCCGCAGTCACACAGATTGATCAGCTGGCGAGGTGAATGATGTTTGGTGCAGGCGCTGCATTCGAGATGACTCAGATACGTGTCCAATTGTCCTCCATGAGGCGGGTACCGCGTGTCAGGTTTCGGTGTCGGCTGCATCGTTCACACACAACGCAGAAGGCCTTGCGGGCGGCCTAGCTTTGCAGTCGGGCTGCAGGCCGAGGGTATCACGCGCCTCACGGATGCTTCAGCGTTTTTGTTTCGGCAATGTTAGGATGGAGCCTGTTTCCTAGGCCGGTATTGACCCATCATCGTCTGAACGTTGCGATCATCCATTCGTCTCGCTTATGCCGCGGGCAATTGGCGAATCCTAATGCATAGCCTTGATCTGATTCTGACACTTACCGGCGGCTTGGTGGCGGCCCTGGTATTCGGCTACCTCACTCAACGGGTCGGACTTTCTCCGATCGTTGGTTATCTCCTGGCCGGATTGGTGGTTGGGCCGAACACTCCTGGATTTGTTGCGAACAAGCACCTCGCGGATCAGCTTGCTGAAGTTGGCGTGATCCTGCTGATGTTCGGCGTAGGACTTCAGTTCCATCTGAAGGAACTGCTTGAGGTGCGTCGTATCGCCATCCCGGGAGCACTTGGCCAAATCCTGGTCGCCACCGGTCTGGGCTACGTGATCGGAACTGCGATGAACTGGGGTTGGGCGGCCGGCACCGTTTTTGGACTGGCCATCTCGGTTGCCAGCACCGTCGTGTTGTTGAGGGTGCTCGCCGACAACAACGACCTCCATACGCCGACGGGTCACATTGCTGTCGGCTGGCTTGTGGTTGAGGATCTCTTTACCGTTTTGGTGTTGGTCCTTTTGCCCGTAATCTTCGGGAGCGGCGATGTAGCCTCTGCTAACGTTCCACTTGCACTGGTTCTGGCAGTGGCCAAACTGGGCGTTCTGGTGGTTTTCACTCTCGTGGCAGGTGGGCGTCTCATCCCCTGGGTTCTCGGGCATGTGGCAAGAACAAATTCACGAGAGTTGTTCACCCTGACCATTCTTGTCCTGGCTTTGGGCATCGCGGTAACGTCCGCCAAACTCTTCGGTGCTTCGATGGCTATCGGTGCCTTCCTGGCAGGAATGGTGGTGGGGCGTTCAGACTTCAGCCAGCGTGCTGCTTCAGAAGCATTGCCCATGCGGGATGCGTTCGCTGTGCTGTTTTTTGTCTCTGTCGGGATGCTCTTCGACCCGAGGCACCTTGCGGAGGCACCCGGATTAGTGGCAGCGACATTGGCGGTGGTCCTCATCGGCAAGCCCATGGCTGCCCTGATCATCGTTTGGTTTCTGCGTTGTCCGCTGCACACCGGTCTTGCCGTCGCGGTAGCGCTGGCGCAAATCGGTGAGTTTTCCTTCATCCTGGCGACCGTCGCGCGAGATCTTGGATTGCTTCCTGAGCCGGCGCACAATGCGTTGGTCGCTGCGTCGATCCTTTCCATTTCGCTCAATCCGCTGCTCTACCGACTGATTGATAGATTCGAAATGAAGTTGAAAGCGCGGCCTGGCTTGTGGCGAGTCTTGAATGCCCGTTCGAGCGGAATGCAACCCGATGATGCTGGCAGACCCGCGGAGCCTTCTTATGCTCAGAAGCCACTCGCGATTGTGGTCGGCTATGGCCCTGTGGGGCGCACGCTGACACGGCTGCTCCGTGAGAGCGACATCGAGCCCGTCGTCATCGAATTGAATCTCGACACTTTTAGAGAGTTGAAGGCTGAAAATGTCCACGCTGTGTACGGCGATGCTTCTCAACTGGACACGCTGTCGCATGCAGGCGTGCTCAAGGCGACCAGTCTCATCCTCAGTACCGCAGGCATGCCGGGCAGCCAGGAAATGATTCGTCTGGCCAAGGAGTTCAATCCAGGCATCCGGGTTTTTGCGCGTTCCGTGCACTTGCGAGAAGCCTCCGCGTTGAGACGGGCCGGCGCCGACACGGTATTTTCGGGAGAGGGCGAAGTGGCGTTGTCCATGACGGAGTTCATGCTTCGGCAATTGGGTGCAACGCCGGAACAGATCGACCGAGAACGCGATCGCATTCGCCGCGAGCTTTTCGGAGACGCCCGCTTCGCGGGGCCTTCGAACGGAACCTCTTAAGAGGGCCTTAACTAGAAAGGCCGGGGAGTTTCAACGGTTCGATATGAATTGCAGCCGGATTCTCTAGACCACGATTTCAAGTGACATGAGCGAACAAGTCTTCGACGTTTGTGTGGTAGGTAGCGGACCTGGAGGAGGCATTGCTAGCTACGTTCTCGCCAATGCCGGTCTCAAAGTGGTTCTGGTAGAGGCTGGAAAGGCACTCCGGGCGGGCATCGACTACAACCCCCATCTACGCCTTCCCGAAGGGTCGACAAACTTTGTTTTCCGTGGCTCGCGCGCGGAGGGACCTCACCTGATCTTTGAAAGGAATCACTTCACTCCCGTTGGAGATCGTCCAGGCCATGGTCTGCTGAAGGCATTGGGCGGTCGGTCGATCTGCTGGGCCGGTCACTGCCTACGCTTCGGGCCACTAGACTTCAAGCAATGGCCTATCGCATACGACGAGGTAGCTCCCTACTACAGCAAGGCGGAACATTTCATGGGGGTTTATGGACACAAAGACGGCTTGTCCAACCTTCCGGATGGAGAATTCTTGCGACCCGTCAGAATGCGGTGTCCAGAGATGCTGCTGAAACGTGGGGTCGATCGGCTGAAGGCCAAAGGTCGCAAGATGGAGTTTGTCGCCCAGCGGAAAGCGATCCTAACCGAAGACCACTCTTCAAACCGCCCCCGCTGTCACTATTGTGGCGAATGCATGAGCGGGTGTTGCGTTGACGCAAAATACACCTCGGCAAACACGCCCATTCCTCTGGCACTCAAAACACGCAACCTGACGCTCCGTACTGAGTCAACGATGACTCGGATTCTGTTGGATGAATCACACCGGAAAATTACAGGGATCGAGTACAACAATGCCCGGGGCAATGTTGAAAGAATCCTTTGCAAAGCACTGGTGTTGGCCTGTAGCACCGTCGAAACGGCCCGTCACCTACTGCTGAACAAGACCAGCGAGTTCCCGGGTGGTTTAGCCAATGGCAGCGGGCAGGTTGGGAAGAACCTCACCAGCCATTTTGGCCTGGACGTGGTGGGGTACTTCCCGGAACTTAGAAACCGCGACGTTTCGAAGGACAACGGAACGGATTATTTCCACAGTCTGTTGACCGGACTTTATTGGGACAAGGCCAATCCGACATTCGAAGGGACCTATCAGGTGCAGTGCGGCGCGGGAATCAGGCCAGGTTCACTTGCCTATAGAGATGCGCCAGGTTTCGGTGGTGCCTTGAACCGCGAGATCCGCGAGAAGAACGTGGGATATGCTTCCATGGGAATGCAGGGTTCGTTGCTGATTTCCCCGCATAAGTTCGTGGATCTAGATCCCGAGCGCAGAGATCGTTTTGGACTTCCGCTTCCGCGAATCCACCTTCACTACGAGGACAATGATGTGGCCATGGCGCAGGACATGGTGGAAACCTGTGAAGAGATCATTCGATCCACTGGGGGAGAGGTTATTCGCACTCCCGGAACCGTCACCCGAAACAAACTGCAAATTGACCAGAACCACTGGGTGGGAACAGTGCGCATGGGGACGGATGCAAAGGAATCGGTGGTGAACACTCATGGTCAATGTCACGAGATTCCGAATCTGTTCGTTGGGGACGCCTCGGTGTTTCCGGCCTATCCGGAAAAGAACCCGACGCTTACTAATATCGCGCTGTCTTGGCGGACCAGCGAGCTCTTGATCGAGAAGTTTCGTCGCGGCGAGCTGCATTGACGAGTCAGGAGCTGCACCACTTCCAGTCAATCATGAACAATCAGGAGAATCGCTACTCAGTTCAGAACTCTGACTACTTATCCCTTATCAAGGAGACCCTAGATGCGGAAGTCCATTCTCCCACGTCGCAGTTTTCTGAAATCTGCAGGCGCCATCGGCGCCATGGCAGCAGGCTCGCTGCCAGGTGCAAATGCAGCAATCGCCGGCGGCTTCAGCACAAGTCAGAACCCGGCGAACGATCCAGCTGATACCAAGTATCCGAAGCTATCCATGATTGTTCCGTATTCACCTCAAACTCTGAGGTTCGCAGCGTCGGTGGGCTACGAAGGAATCGTGATTCCGATCAATGGGAATACTTCTGACCTGGATAACTTAACCAACAGTCAAATCGACAAGATCGCCGCAACGGCACGTGACGTTGGCATCAAGATCATCAGTTTGGACTGCATGTTTGGGTTTAATCATATCGCCAAGGATGCCGGTGAGAGGAAGCTGGCTAGAAGCCGGTTTCTCCGTGCCCTCGAAGTAGCACATCGCTTGGGATGCAAGTTCGTCGGCACGTTTAGCGGTGGAACCAACGGGGCGTCCGCTGATGCACAAGTGAAAGAATACGCGGCGGTCATCAACGAGAGCTACCTGCCAGCCTGCGAGAAGCTGGATCTGAAAATTGGGCACGAAAATTATCCGAGTGAGGTGAATTTCGCAACCGTCCCAGCCGTGTGGGAAAAGCTATTCGCTCTGGTACCAGACCACCGCTATGGCCTGGAATTCGATCCATCCCACCTTGTGCGTCAATTCATCGATCCAGTCCAGACGGCTTGGGATTTTAGGGACAGAATCGTTGCGGTTCATGCCAAGGATACCGAAATCATCCAGCCGGTTTTGCAGAAGGTCGGCATTCGCGGCGAACGCTGGTGGCGTTACCGCATCCCTGGCCAAGGGCTGATCGATTGGCCGAAGTTTATTGCCGTTCTGCTTCAGGTCGGATTTCGAGGAGGAATCGCCGTGGAGCATGAAGATGATTTCTGGGATGAGAAGCCTTCAACCGGGATCGAACTGCCACAGGCCCGCAAGAACGGTTTTGTTCTCGCCTCACGGTTCTTGCGGCAATACCTGCCGGGTAGATTGGATTGAGCTCCACACAAGCGAGTTGTTAGCTCGGTCGGTTCCGACGGTTAGCAAAAGCGTCCTGTTAACAAGTGCGACCAACAAGCCGAACACTCCCGCCTACAACAGTCACGGCAGTGATTCGCTTTGCGGAGTTGAGATCTATGATCAGGGTGTCTAGGACCATTGTCATACTCTTAGTG
>Ga0111538_10001637_pt1 | contig 31519 bp, 31 predicted proteins | sample SoiMethybrSBSTD1_FD_79669 | JGI IMG/M metagenome (GOLD analysis project Ga0111538, IMG submission 79669) | Bulk soil microbial communities from a Populus tree surrounding site in Tennessee, USA - Soil MetaG P. TD hybrid SBSTD1 (version 2)... | ecosystem: Environmental > Terrestrial > Soil >... | reverse complement strand
CGGCGATCTGCAGGCGGCGAACTTCGGCGGTGATCAGGGTGTGTTCGTTGGCTTCGGCGGCGGCCAAGGTGGCGGCCGCATCCATCTCCACCAAATCGTTTTCGAACACGCATTCAATATATGGTTGCTCGCTGACGACGCCCCGGTGATTACAGCGCGCCACCTGCAACGGACAACACATCGGCGATCCGGACAACACCCGCACTCCGCATGGCCATGTGAGCACAGCACTACGGCCGAAGCAGGTAACGCGTTCGTGGAATGATGTACGGCGCGCTGTTGCCATTGGTGCGAAATGAGCCTATGAAGATCATGTCGGGATGCGATTAGGTGGTTTCGGATGCGGCCAGACCATTTGAGTTACATGGGGCTGCTGAAGGCGGCTGCGCTGGGAGCCGTGATCGGACTTCTCTTCGACCTAGTCGTCACACTTGCCACGAGTCCGACGAAAGCCTTCTCCGTTGCTCAGGTTCCGTCCTCAGTGGCATTTCTTCTCGTTGGCTTCGCCGGCGGCTGGCTCTTCGAACTCTTCAAAGCACAGACCGAAGTTACCGATCAATCGCTGCAGTCGCTGGCCGATATCCAGCAGAGCGTCGAGCGGTTAACGCGCAAGATCACATACCAAGATCGCGCACTCACTATGCTCATCGACGCACCAAGGCACAATGAAGCGCTCAGTGAGTTGATCAAGGCATCCATCAACGACAACTTCCGAAGCATTCCAGACGTCGGGGTCGCGGCATACTTCCGAGTGCTCAGTATGGCGATCAATCATGCCGAAACGTACGAGGGCATCCAGCGAAATCCATTCCGCTGGTATCGCGATAGTCAGGCTGGCCACTACCTGGACGCACTTCGCGAGAAGATCATGATTGCAAAAACTCGCCTCGTGCTGATCGACGACGAAGATCTCGGCGCCATGACTCAGGACCTGTCTGATACAGCCGTCATGGAGTATTACTGGCAACACACTGGAGACGTCGAGACCTATTGGATGACGGTGAGCGAGTTCCGGACGACATTTCCCGGCCGCGATGTGCCACGAGATCTAGCCTTGTACGACCGGCAGCTGTTGATCGCCTATGACGAGTCCAAGCTGATCTTGAAGTTCGACGTCGTCAGAAGCGAAGCTGGCGTATGTCAGCTATTCGATGGCGTAAGGGAGATGATCTCTCGTCACATGCCAGCACTAAAGCGCGTAGAGCCATCGGGCTCGCTGTCCAGCACCGCACCATCGACGGTTGCCCGGAACAACAAATCAGCAAGCTAGTTAGCTCGCCTGTTTGGGCCGGCCAGCCGTGGATACCACCTAAGCGCCTAGGTGATCACCGGCTCCGTCTGATACGCCGCGGTCGTTGCCAAGGGGGCGGCTGCCGTTGTTCCATGTCCGAGAGGTACTAAGCCATGCGCCTCACTCCTCGCAACACCCAGTTCTACGACATGTTCACAGTGGCGGCGAGCAACACCCTTGATGCAGCGCTGGTGCTCAAGAACTGATGAATGCACCCCCCTACCGGCGGCCGACCTTGGCCCGACAGCTGCGGGATTTGGAGCATGTAGGGGATCAGGTGACCCACGACATCATGCGGGCATTGAACACGAGCTTCATTACACCGTTCGATCGGGAAGACATCGCGGTGCTCGCCGCAGGGCTGGATGATGTCGTAGACGAAATTGAAGCCGCCGGTGATCTGACTGTGCTGTACAAGATCGGTGCCTTGCCGCAGGCCGTCCATGAACATGCCGAGCTCCTGGAAGAGGCTGCTCGTGTGACGACAGAGGGCATGGCGCGACTTCGTACGCTGCAAAAACTCGAGGACTACTGGATCAGGATCAACGAGATCGAAAACCTCGCCGATGCGCTCTATCGTGCCTTGCTCGCGCAAGTGTTCGACAGCGGCTCAGACGTTGTCACGATGATCAAGATCAAGGAAGTTGTTGATCAACTCGAGAGGGCCGCCGATGCCTTCGAGCGGGTCGCGAACGTCGTACAGTCGATCGCTGCCAAAGAATCCTGACGTGTTGACCGTCCTGCTCATTGCGATCATCCTTCTGGCGTTGCTCTTCGATTACACGAACGGCTTCCACGACGCAGCCAATGCCATTGCCAGTGCGATCTCCACGCGCCCTCACACCACGCACTGCTCTGATCATTGCAGCGATTGCGAACCTTGGCGGCGCGCTACTGTCCACGGGAGTGGCTGTCACAGTGGCCAAGTCGATCATTGATCCGCCTTCTGGGCCTGAGGGTATGGCGGTGGTGCTCGCAGCACTGGCCGGAGCGATCGCTTGGAACTTCATCACCTGGTACTTCGGGCTGCCCTCGTCGTCTTCGCAGGCCTTGATCGGCGGCCTGGTCGGCGCCGGACTTGCATCTGGGAGCACTGTTCATTGGAGCACTGGGGTGGTTGAAAAGGTGATCATTCCGATGGTCTTGTCGCCGACCGTCGGGCTGCTTGGGGCTACCTGCTGATGATCATCACGTTGTGGATACTGCGCAATGCGAATCCTCACCGAGTCGATCGGGGCTTCCGTATCGGACAGATCTTTTCCGCGACCAGCCTCGCGCTAGGCCATGGCCTGCAAGATGCCCAGAAAAGCATGGGGATCATCGTGCTCGCGCTTGTCACGGCGGGCTACCAGCAGAATTATGTGGTACCGATTTGGGTCGTCCTGTTGTGCGCTACGGCACTGGCAGCTGGCACCTAGTCGGGCGGCTGGCGGATAATGCGGACGTTGGGTCGGCGGATCTTCCCGTTGCGTCCTGTGCACGGTTTCGTCGCCGAGATGACTGCGTCAGCGGTGTTGTATCTCACAGCATTCGTGATCGCGGCGCCTATCTCCACCACACAGGTAATGACGGGTCTGTAATGGGCGTTGGCAGTACGCGGCGGCTTTCCGCAGTCCGTTGGGGCGTAGCACGCGAGATCGGCATGGCCTGGGTGTTGACCCTTCCGGCGGCCGCCACGATAGCTGCTCTCGCCTATCCGCTGTCCATGCTGCTAGCGCCCGGCTGAGGGCGATGCGCCCACACTCAGCTTGGTTAAGGCGCGACCGGAAATCTGGCGAGCCCGAAACGGCGTGGTCAACTGGACATGCTGTCCAGAGAGGGTTCTACTGATGGTTCGTGCGCGGAAGGGGACCGTTGCCAGAGCCTGATGCTTTGAGCATCGATTCTCCAACCGTGAAAGACATCGACACGGTCAATGCACATTCCGGCGGCGTCGATGCGGAAAGCAAGATCACCACACTCCGCGACTCGATCCGGACGCGGAACCTTGAGCTGTACCGACAATCTCCCGGTGTCGTTGTCTCGGGCGCTATCGCCGTCGTGATTGCGGTCGCCTACCTACTGGCTCCTCCAATGGGCCGCGATTATTCGGCTCAATTAGCCCATGCCGAGCTGGCCTGTCAGCATTGGCCAGAGCTACTGGATGTCCGCTGGTACGGCGGATTCAATCCGCTCGGGTACAGCGTCTGGTCGCCTGCCGTGATAGCGCTGCTCGGTGTACCCCTCGCCACGGCGCTCGGATATATCGCCAGCGTCGTACTCTTCGCGGCACTGCTGAAGCGCACTCAGGTCCCGCGACCGGTGGTGGGGGCGGTGACTGCGGCGGTCTGCCTTACCGGCAATCTTGTGGTGACTCGGACGACGTTCGCGTTAGGTCTCGCTGTGGGACTCGGTGCGCTGCTGGCTCTGGTTTCGGGTCGTGTGAAGGCCGCTGCTGCGCTGTCGGTGGTTGCCGCGCTCGCCAGTCCAGTGGCCGGCCTGTTTCTCGGCGTGGCAGGCGGCGCACTCTTCCTCGCCGGCCAGCGACGAGAGGGCATGACAATAGCGGTAAGTGGTCTAGTGCCGACGGTCGCCGTCGGGCTGGCGTTTGGTAACGGCGGACGCCAATCGTTCGCAGAGGAGCACGCCCTGATGGGTCTTCTCATCTGCCTACTGGTTGCCGGACTGTGTTGGCGCCGTGCAGTCCTCCGGTGGGGCGCCCTGTTAACGGCCGCGCTGGTTGCTGCGGCGTACCTGCTACCGACGCCTGTCGGGACGAACGCGACACGTCTGCCCGAGTTGTTCGCCGCACCGATCATCGTCGCGATCGCTACCGTCCCTCTCGTCGCCGTTATCGCGGCCACGGCAACCGCCGTCTTGTTGGTGCCGCCGGTGTCGATTACAGAGGTGCAAGAACGGGGCGATCCCGCGCTGAATCTGAACTACTACGCCCAGCTAATGGACCAGCTGGCTGCTCCCGGGACTACCGGGCCGATCGAGGTCGTTCCAACCCAGCGGCGCGGTGAAGCGGCATTTGTAGCGCCCAGGGTTGCGATCGCACGAGGGTGGTCGCGGCAGGCTGACATCGGGCGTAATCCGATCTTCTACGACGGAACGCTTAACGCCGCTACCTACCAAGAATGGCTGGACGACAACGCCATCTCATATGTCGCCCTATCTAATGGCCCGTATGACTGGGCGGCCCTCGACGAGGCGAACTTGGTGCGTGATGGATTGCCCTATCTGCGCGCTGTCTGGTCGAACCAAACCTGGACCCTCTATGCGGTGGCGAGCGCCCGGCCGGTTATTTCGCCGCCGGGCCAAGTTGTCGCGCGGGACCCGGTTTCTCTCACCTTGTTTCTGCCGCAGCGAGGGGACTATGTGGTACGTGTGCGCTGGTCCCGATTCGTATCGTCGTCCGCCGGATGCGTCCAACCCGCAGCGGGCGGCTGGACCACGGTCACGGTTGACCAGCCAGGCACCGTCAAGATTGAGGGCACTTTGGCGCCGCGGCGGTGCTGAGCGGGGCACCGGCATGCGGTCTTCCGTCGCGCCGACCAACAACGCAACCCGTTGTCGAACTCACGTAATGTTCAGCTAATAGTGCCGTCCTCTTGGGCTATAATTCGTCGCAGAATTACAAATTTGGACCCATCCTGTAGATGCCAGGAAATGAAGTCCAGATCAATTCCGAACCAGGAGTAGCGGGCAATGGCGGCTCGTAAGACTACAGTTAGCATGAAAGATGTCGCCGCGCTGGCTGGTGTTTCACTCGGCACCGTTTCGAATGTTCTCAATTCGCCGGAGATTGTCGCTGAGCCGACGCGCCACCGGGTCGAACTTGCCATTGCAAAGCTTGGTTGGATTCCCAATGAGCCAGCGCGCCAGCTGCGAGCGGGTCGCAGCCGTTCCATTGGCATGATTGTCATGGATATCGCCAATCCGTTTTACACCGATCTGGTAATTGGTGCCGAGAATTGCGTACATGAGCGCGGCTACTCCGTACAGGTTGGAAATAGCTCGCAAGAAGCCGAGCGGGAAAGTGCCCAATTGCTTGTGCTGATGCAACAAAGAGTGCGGGGAGTCTTGATTGCACCGATCTGGGGGATCGATGAGCGGGTCAGGCAGCTGAAGCTTCGCGGCATCCCGGTCGTACTTCTGGATCGGGCCGGAAACCAATCGGACTTCTGTTCGGTATCGACCGATGATGTCGAAGGCGGCCGCCTGGCCGTCCAGCACCTGCTTGACCAAGGGCACACGAATATCGCTGTTATCGGTGGTCCTGGAAATCTTCAGCAAGTTCGCGATCGACGGTTGGGTGCCGAACTGGCGAACTCACGGCACGAGGGATCTACGCGGCTGCTGACAATATCTACGCCCCATCTCGATGTGGAATCCGGAGTTCGCACCGCGGAAGAGATAGTCCTCATGCCGAGCAATGAGCGACCGACCGCTGTATTTGCAGCAAATGACCTCTTGGCCATTGGCTTATTACAAGGTTTTGTAACCGCTGGCTTGCGCGTGCCTGATGATATAGCGATTGTCGGCTACGACGACATTGCATTTGCGGCGGCAGCCGCCGTACCGCTTTCCTCAGTTCGTCAGCCCAGACTAGCTATTGGGTATCGAGCAGCTGAGCTGCTGTTTGATGAAATCGCGGCCATCGACCGCGACGAACCTCATGATCACCAGCAGATTCGCTTCACTCCAGAGTTGGTGGTACGCCGCTCCAGTGGCAAGAGCCGCAATCTCTCCCAAGTGGTTGGCGCCTGAGGCTCATTTTCGGCCGAATCGCGATTGATGTCGGCGACTTGGGCTGTTGACGCCGATCCCGCTCCCCGTCACGCTTAAAACGTGGTTGGGCAACCGCTCAGTGCCCGACGTCGGCTAGTGACGCTCATCGCGATGTGCGTCGCCCAGGGCATGATCCTGCTCGACAACACGATCGTGAATGTTGCTCTGCCGTCGATACAACGCGAGCTCGATGTGGATCCGGGCAACTTGATCTGGGTTGTCAATGCCTACGTCCTCGCGCTCGCCTCGCTCATCATGGTCGGCGGGACCTTGGGAGACCGGTACGGCCGTAAGCGCGTTTTTATCATCGGGCTGGCGATCTTCACCGCGATGTCTGCCGCCTGCGCGCTCTCCCCGAGCGAGTCGGTGCTCATTGCCGCTCGCGCCGCTCAGGGCGTCGGTGCGGCTCTTGTCGCGCCCCTCAGCCTGTCGATTCTGGCTGACGCCTATCCGCCGGAGCGTCGCACTGCGGCCATTGGAATCTGGGCTGCTGCGGCCGGGCTGGGCTTCGGTGCGGGGCCGGTCGTTGGCGGCATTCTGGTGGAGCTTTTCTCCTGGTCGGCCGTGTTCTGGGTGAATGTACCTATCGGGATCATCGGGTTGGTCCTGGTGATCACCGGTGTCCGCGAGTCGCGCAACCCGAATGCCCGCAGGCTGGATGTAGCAGGCGCGGTGCTCGTAGCAGCCGGCCTTTGCGTCCTGACCTTTGCGATCGTCGAGTCCGAGCACTTCGGCTGGACATCACCAACCATGATCGCGTTGCTTACGGCTGCGGGCGTGCTACTGGCTTCATTCCTGGTGGTCGAATCCAGGGTCAGCGAGCCGATGGTGCCGCTCGGGCTGTTTCGAGATTCCCGGTTCACGGTGTCCTGCGGGGTCTACGCGATCATGTATCTCGCGCTCGCATCGACCTTCTTTTTCGTCACTCTGTTCTTCCAGAACGTCGAGGGATGGTCGGCGCTCGACGTCGGCTTGTCCTGGTTGATCATGAACACGCCGTTCCTCATCGCATCAACGCTTGCCGGCCGCCTCGCCCGATGGATCGGTACGGCTACCTGCTGGCTCGGCGTGCTGCTCGGCGGGCTCGGCGTCCTTGCCTTGGCATTCCTCACACCCGGCGCTGGTTTGCTGGCCGCGTCGCCTGGCTACATATTGATCGGAGCGGGCTACGGGATGGCGGTGCCGACGATCTCATCCGTCGCGGTGTCGGCGCTGCCGCTGGAACACAGCGGACTGGCCTCCGGCGTACTGAATTCGGCTCGCCAGGTGGGTACGGCGGTGGGACTGGCCACCCTCGGAGCCGTCGGACTTGCGGTCACCCGAAACTCCTGGGCAGCCCAATCCGCCCAACTTCCGACGGCGGCCCAAGCAGGTGTCCCAGACATCGTCCAGGACGTGAGCGGGGGACAGGGCAGCGTCGTAGCGCAAACGCTCGGTTCTGCAGCCAAACCGCTCGTGGACAACGCCTTCGTCGACGGCCTGCACGTGGCGCTGCTTATCGGCGGCGGGCTCATGCTAGTCGCGGCCGTCTTCGCTTTCACGGCCCTTCGCCAGCCTGCTGTGACGGCGCCAGCAGCCAGTACCACGGCCCTGCCGGCGGCAGGGTTACCGCCGGCGACCAAGCCGTTAGCCCTTGACTGAGCCCGCGGCCATCCCTTCGACGATCTTCCGATTGAAGAAGATGAACATGATCAGTGCCGGAATGGCGACCAGGAGGACGTTCGCGAAGAGCAGGTTGTACGCAGTGGTGAACTGGCTCTTGAAGTTGAACAGCGTTAGCTGAACTGTTGCGTTCTCAGTACCCGGCAGGAAATACAGCGGGCGCTCGAAGTCGTTGTAGATCAATACCGTCTGCAAAATGATCACTGTCATGATCACTGAGCGCAGCACCGGGAAGATCACTCGGAAGAAGACCTGCAGCGGGCTTGCGCCATCCACCACGGCTGCCTCGTCGAGTTCGCGGGGGACCGTGGACATGAATGCGCGAAACAGCAATATGCAGAACGGTAACCCGTATGCGATCTCGATCAAGATCAGTCCGGGCATCGTTTTGAACAATCCAACCTTCTGCAGCACCCAGATGGTGGGAACGACAGCAGGCGGCACAATCAGGCCTGCCAGGACCAGGATGTTGACCCACGCGCCAAGCCGGCCAGGGCGCCGCTGCCAGATGTAGGCAACCATCGCCGCGAAAATGACCAAAGCCGCGACGCTGACAGCCGTCAGGATAAAGCTATTGATGAAAGCAATGATCATCAGATAGTCACGGGCCTGGACGACCTGCTTCAGATTGTCCAGGAGCACGAAGGGCTGGGGCCAGTTGAACTGCAGCAGGTTCGCCTGAGTTCGGTCCATCGATGCAATCACGAAGATGAATGCGAAGGGCACCAAGAAAAATATTGCTGTGCCAGCAATAGCTATGAGTCCAATAACGACTCCGCGAGTGTTTTTCATCGATCAACCTCGTGTCGGTTCAGCCACCACGTGAGCGGGACAATGATGACCGTCACCAGCAGAAACAGCACTACGCTGCCCGCTGTCGACAGGCCATAGAAGCCCGCCTGGTATTGCTTGAAAATGACGGAAGCAACAGTGTCGGAGGCAAAGCCCGGACCGCCGCCTGTCATTGCCCAGATCAGGTCAAATGATCTCAATCCACCGATTAGCGAAAGCGTGATCACGGTGGCAACCGCCGGTCGCGCGAGCGGCAGGGTGATGCTCCAGAACGCCTTAGACCTGCTGGCGCCGTCAACCTGGGCCGCTTCGTAGTAATCGGACGGAATGGAGACGATGCCCGCGATGAAAATCACGGTGGCCAGACCGACACCTTTCCAGACATCGACAAGGGCAATCGAAAATATCGCCAAGCTGGGGTTTGTCAGCCAGCCGGGCCCATCTACCCCGACCGCCCCGAGCGCTTTGTTAATCAGACCTATCTCGGGGTTCATTAAGGCGGTGAAGGTGAAGCCGACGCCGATCACACTCACCAGCACCGGGAAGAAGATGACTGAGCGTAGGTAGCCGCGGGCAATGATCTTCGAGGTCAGCAGCACGGCGAGCAGCAGGCCAATGACAACCTTGAGACCAGATGTCATAACGGCGTAGATCAAGGTGTTGCGCAGCCCTATGACGAGCGCCTGCTCATTGAAGAAGGTCACATAGTTCTTCAGGCCAATCCAGTGTGAGGTGAAGAGATCCCACCGTGTAAAGGAGAAATAGAACGAGACAAGGGTCGGAAGGACGAAAAAGATGGCGTAGATGATCGCGGCGGGAAGGTAAAACCAGTATGGGTAGGGACCCCGACGCCCACGCTCTTCTTTCTTTACGCCCGGTGCTACCGGCGCTAGGGGCGTTGTCTCCGTTGTGCCTACTGTGCTCGCCATAGCGGAGCCCTTTCTTACGATCCTGCCGCCGGTCCCGGTCGAGACGGGCGGCAGGAGGTTGTCACGAATGACCAGCAGCGGGAAGCGGCTGCGGTGTCACTCCCAGCCGGGCAGGCCCAGTTGCTGCGCCTGCTTCTTGACGTCCTCGTCGTAAAGGGCTGCGCCCTTCTCAGCACTCACCTGACCAGTGCCAACCTGGATGCAGATCTGCTCCAGGGACGGGCCCTTGATGGGCGACTTGAACTCCAGCGCCGGGCTCGCCTTACCGGAGTCGAAGTAGGACTTGGTGTCCTTGGCTACCTGGGAGACGTCTGAAGGAAGCTGGCACGCCTTGGAGAGGAATGGTCCTTGCGGCGGCGAGCCCTTCGCGTAAGCGTCGCAGCCGGGCTGGGTCGCAGCGAATGCGATCAACTTCTTCGCCGCGTCGAGTTTGTCACCCTCCACTGACTTGGGGATATACATAGCGGATGTTCCCGGCCAGACCGTCATACCGTTGGTGGCCGCGTCTGGTCCAGGGAGCGGGAAGATTCCGACATCGTTCAACTTGCCAGGGGCAACATTGTCGATGTTTGCCGCTACGCCGCCGAGCTGCGGATAGTGAGCCGCGGTTCCAGTAGCCACGGCCTTGATCCCGTCGTTGAGTTTGGCTGAGGCAAAGTCTTTGTTGAAGTAGCCACCCTCATGAACTTGCTGGATGTGCTGGAAGCCAGCAAGCGCGGCCGGAGTGTTGGCGTACTTGGCTTGCCCTGCTGTGTACTTCTGAGCAAAGTCCGGCACCTGCGCTTCGACATTGTGGTAATCGCCTAAGACGAACAGCTGGGACGTCCACGTCTCGCCGTAGGTCTGCTCCACAGGAGTGATGCCCCCGGCCTTCTTGATGGCGTCGTTGTTCTTCATGAACTCGTCCCAGGTCCTGGGGATCTGGAGGTTGAGTTTCTTGTAAACGGGGATGTTGTAGAGCACCGCGCCGCCGAACGCGGTCCCCAACGGACCTCCGTAGATCTTGCCGTCGGACCCCTTGCTCGAGTCGGCGAAGAGTGGATCCAGCTGGCTTGCCCAAGGCTGATCGTCCAGTGGAGCGAGATTTTGTTCCGGTTTGATTGCCTGCAGCAATGAGCCGTTGTTGTAGGTGAAAACCTCGGACATCTCACCGGTGGACAGCCGAGTCTTGACGATGTTGTCACCCTCGGACCCTCCCGGCCGGGTGTCCGTCTTGACCGTAATGCCGGGGTTGGCCGCCTGGAATGCCTCGATCACGGCCTTAGCGCTCGCAACCTCGGTGTCGGTACTTCCAGTGAGCCAGGTGATCGTGACGGCGCCCGCACTGCCTTGGCCACCACCACCGCCGCCGCTGCTGCTGCCGAGGCTGCCGGCGCTGCATCCGGCGGCGAATAGTGTGGTCGCCGCCGCCAGGGCCACGAGGGCTATTCCGCGCTGGCCCGTTTTACTTTTCCTCATAGAACCTCCCAAGGTCTGAGAAATGACCAGCGGGATGGCGCGAACTGACCGACCATCACGCTGACTGAAGCGTTTCAAGCGCGAACGCTAACGTATAGGACCTACCCCGGTCAAGACGTGCTGACGCACTCGTAGCGATTCGTAACGGAAATTGTCACGATCTTGAAGCTATGAGATGCCAGGAGGGGGCAGTGGGCCGAAGGGGTAAGTTGCCCGGACCGGCGCAAGGCACTGTGTTGGTCCTGCTGGCGCCGCACGTTTCATTCGGCCCGACTGGCTTGAATTGTTTCAGTCTGTGACTTGGCTGGGTGGCGACTGTCCGTCGGCTGCCTCGCGATCAGACCGGAGTCGATGTGACATGATGCCGACCGCTGGCCAGCTCCTGCGTTGTCTCACCAGGCAGTTGCAGCTGCGCCGCCAGACCGGCCGGAATCTCCACATCGACCTCCATTCGCCCAGTGTCGGCTCGAGACCACGCGACCGAGATACGGCCGTGCCTCGTCTCCAGAGATGACCGCGCCCAGCTGATCCCACCGCCCGGTTGCGGCTTGATCAAAACCTTGGAGTACCCGGGCTCGAGCGGCGCAATGCCGCCAATCATGCGATGCATCCAGTCAGCGACAGCGCCAAGGGCGTAGTGGTTGAAGCTGGTCATCTGGCCGGGATTGATCGTTCCGTCGGGGAGCATCGAGTCCCAGCGTTCCCAAATGGTGGTTGCACCCATCGTGACTGAATACAGCCATGACGGCACCTCGCGCTGCAGCAGCAGACGATAGGCCTCATCGACGTGGCCTGTGGCGCTCAACGCGTCCATGATGTACGGAGTGCCGGCAAAGCCGGTTTGGATGCGGTATCCGCTTTCGGCCACCAGTTCGGCCAGCCGCTTTCCTGCCAGTTCCTCCGTCTGATCGTCAAGAAGTCCGAAAGCTATGGCCAGGGTGTAGGCGGTCTGCGCGTCGCTATGGATTGTGCCGTCGTCATTGACGTAATGATCATTGAAGGCAGCTCGAGTGCGCTCGGCGAGAGCCGTGAACTGCGCTGCTTCCTCGGTTCGCCCGAGAAGATCGGCGGTGTCAGTCACTATCCGCGCATCCCGATAAAGGCACGCTGTCGCCACCACGCCTTTGTCGGCCTTTGCGGGAGCGGGCTGGTCTGGCGGTGCCGTTGGATCCAGCCAGTCACCGAATTGGAAGCCGGTGTCCCAAAGGCCGGTGGACGATAGCAGTGACTCCACACGGCGAAGGTGCGCGACCATCGAGTCGAATTGATCACTTAAGATCTCAAGGTTTCCGTACGCCTGCCACAGCGCCCACGGCACCCACACCACCGCGTCGCTCCAGATGGCAGTACTCTCCGCAGTCGGAAAGTGCGAGGGCCGTTCGACGTACTTCAAGACGTCGGGTACGACGAACGCCACCATCCCGTCTGCCGCCCGCTGCTCCGCAGCGACGTCGGCGAGCCAGTCCCGTAGGAAGCCCTCTACGTCGAAGAGATAGGCCGCAGTGGGTGTGAAGACCGCTATATCACCTGTCCAGCCGAGCCGCTCGTCCCGTTGCGGGCAGTCGGTCGGCACATCGAGGAAATTGCCGCGCGTACCCCAAACGACGTTGCGATGAAGTTGATTGAGCAGTTCGTCGGAGCACTCGAATTCACCGATCCGCTGTAACTCTGAGGAAACCACGACTGCGGTGAATGCGCCCTGAGCGTGTTGAAGGGCGTCAACGCCGCCTGGCCACCCATCAACCTCGACATACCGAAAGCCGTGGAAGGTGAAAGTGGGCTCGAACGTGTCGTCAGCGCCGCTGAGGATGAAGCGGTCGGTAGCCTCTGCGGTTCGTAGCGGCCGCGTGCCGAGTTCATCGTGTTCCAGCACCTCGGCGTGGCGGATCGTGATCATCGTGCCGACTGGACCACGTACCTTGAGTCGCAACCAACCCACCAGGTTCTGCCCGAAATCGATCAGGGTCTTGCCAGCCGGCGATGTCCAGACCTTGATCGGTTGCAGATCCTCCTGACGGCGTACCGGTGGACCGACGTACGGCGTCAAAGTGGCGAAGTCGATCTTGGTCGGATGAACTCCAGTCCAACTCTCGTCGGAGAAGCCGGGCTGCAGCCAGGCGTCCGAGTAGCGGCGGGCATCGATCGTTTCTCCGTCGTACAGGTCATTGGACACGACCGCGGAGGGGCCCGCCGTCCAACTCTCATCGGTGATGATCACCTGATGATGTCCATCGGCGAATTCGATCTCGAGCTGTGCCAGCGCGGCAAGCTCCTCGCCGTAATGGGCGCGGCCGCCACCCCAGCCCAGCCGTCCGCGGAACCAACCATTTCCCAGCGCAATACCAAACACTGATCTTGGCTCAAGAAGCGATGTCACGTCGTAGCTGCGGTATCGCAGTCGCCACTCGTAACTGCTCCAGCCCGGGCTGAGGACATCCTCAGAGACGGGTTGGCCGCTGAGATAGGCCTCGAAGATCCCATGTGCTGTCGCGTGCAAGGTTGCTTGGGCCACTGACCCATGACCTTCCTCCAGCACGAACTCCGTACGGAACAACGGTGCTCCGTCGAAGTCCTCGTTTGCGGCGATGGGCAATGCGGACCATGTGAGCGACATGAGTTCCTTCCGGCTGCGAGATGTTTGACTGTGATCATGCTGGGTCAAAGGATGAAGCGTCGGTCCAGCATTCTGTTCGACACCTGTGGCCAGCGGGCCCGTGAATCTCCCGAGTTGAAGCAGTGTTCGCAAGGAGAGGTTTCAACTCAGCGTCCTGAGTCGGCGGCTCGGCTCCACGCGCAATGTCAACGAACACCGAATTCCCAATGTCGGTCAGTACCAAACTGGCCGTATCCGTCCGCCTCGCAGTAAGCGTTCGAGCAGGACTGTGAGGATCGCGAGATCGTGAGCGATTATCCGTGGCCTGGCGGCATGGTGCTCGGGACGGCGCCATGCGGGCAGGCTATACCTGGATCCGGGAAAGCTGAAGCGATTCAACCCGGGAGCTAATTCCGGCCAGATGGCTCTTGCTAGGTCGAACCTGTAAATGACAGGATGCGAGAAAAGCGGGGGTCATGATCTGGCGTATTTGAACGCCACACAGCTTCGAGCGTCTTCGGGCGAACAAGGAGGAGCAGTGCACTCGAGAATCAAGATCACGGGAGTGGTCGTCCTCGCTCTGGCGATGACCTTGGCCATGGGAGCTTGCACCAAGAAGAACCAGACGGCGGCGCCGGCCGGGAGTGCTTCTGGTGCCTCCGGGACCGTCAAGGTGGCCTTCGTTCCCAAGTTGCAGGGCATCCCTTATTTCGAGGCGATGAACGCCGGTGGCAAAGAGGCAGCTAGCAAGCTCGGCAACGTCGAGTGGCTTTATCAAGGACCTACCAGCGCCGACGCCGCCGCGCAGGCAGACGTCGTCAACAGCTACATCCAGCAGAAGGTGGGTGCGCTGTTCATCGCGCCCAACGACCCGGACTCCATGGCGCCATTGATTAAGCAAGGGATCGATGCGGGCATCAAGGTGGGCACCTCAGACACCGATGCGCCGAACTCCGATCGAGAGCTCATGGTGCTGATGGCCTCGGCTGAAGGCATCGGCCAGGCCGATACCGACGCCTTGATGAAGGCCATGAGCGGCAAGGGGAAGTTCGCCGTCGTGTCCTGCGGCGAGACCGCTGCACAGCTGAACCAGTGGATTGCCGAGATCAAGAAGTACTCGGCGCAGAAGTATCCAGACGCCCAGTTGGTCGACACCGTGTACGCCGGTGAGGACGTCGCGAAGGCGACGCAAATGGCGACCGACCTGATGAACGCTCACCCTGACATCAAGGGCTTCCTTGGGGTCTGCTCGACGGCTGGGCCTGGTGTGGCTCAGGCGGTGGACAATGCCGGAAAGGTTGGCAAGGTCTTCACTGTCGGCATGGGTACGCCGAACGACATGAAGAAGTACCTCAATGACGGATCCGCGTCGGCCGGTGTGTTGTGGGACGCGAAGGCTCTGGGCTGCCTGACCGCTTGGGCTGGGCAGCAGCTGGCGCAGGGTCAGCAGTTCCAGCCCACCCAGAAGGTGGACGCTTGCGGACTTGACAGTGTCACGTACGACCCCTCGACCAAGATTTTGCTGATGGGCAAGCCGCTGACGTTTACGAAGGACAACGTCGGACAGTACAACTTCTAGCCCTCATGCGAGCACCGGACGCGGCCCGACGAGCCGCCCGATGCCTTCCCGGAGGATCTGATGACCACTGCGTCGACTGGTGACGGAACGTCCGGCGGGCCAGCGCAAGTAGCCCAGGACCAGCAGTCGACCGAGGCGTCCCCGCAACCCCCATCTACCTCGGAGGACCGCACAGCTCGACTGCAGATGACCGATATCTCGAAGCGCTTCGGGGCGGTACGGGCGATCCGTCATGCCGATATGACAGTCGATGTGGGCCGGGTGCTGGCTGTTGTGGGAGAAAACGGTGCTGGCAAGTCCACATTGATCAAGATCTTGTCCGGCGCCGTCATCGCCGATACCGGCACCATTACCTACGAAGGCAGGCAGGTCTCGATCCGGTCAACCTCTGACGCTATGGCGCTCGGCATAGCGACGGTCTACCAGGAGCCGCAGCTGTTTCGCGAACTCACGGTTACAGAGAACATCTTCATGGGCCGGGAGATCCGCAAGGGCGGCCGGATCGACTGGGCTGCCCAGACACAGAAGGTTGTGGAACTCCTCGCGCTCCTGGAATTGCCGCCACGGTATGCGACTGCGGTTGTCGGGGACCTATCGATTGCCGAGCAGCAGCAAGTGTCGATCGCGAAGGCGCTGGCTGGCGAGGCCAACATCCTCATCCTGGACGAGCCGTCCGCGATCCTCACCGACGCAGAGATCGAGGTCCTGTTCCGTGTGGTGCGACGGCTAACTGACTCAGGCGTGTCGGTGATCTATATCTCTCACCGCCTCGACGAGCTGTTTCGAATCGCCCACGACGTCCTCGTCATGCGCGACGGGCGGACCATCGGCACGTACCCAATCGGCGAGCTGACGGTGCGCAAGGTTGTCGAGCTCATGGTTGGGGGCATCCTCACCGAGACCAAACATGAGCGAAAGCTCGATTCGGAGGGGAAGGCCCGCCTGGAATTGACAGGCCTGGGCCGACGGGGCGAATACCACGATGTCAATGTGGCCGTTCGGCCGGGCGAGATTGTCGGCCTCTTCGGACTCGTTGGCTCCGGTGTTTCCGAGATTGCTGATTCCATCTATGGCATTGATCACGCCGACTCCGGCCGGATTCTGCTCGACGGACGGCCGGTCAGTCCGCGGTCCCCACTGCATGCCCAACGCCTCGGGATCGGCTTGTTGCCGGCTGACCGTAAGCAGCAGGGAATGTTCACTTTCCAGTCGATCATGTTCAACATCTCGGCCGGGCATCTGACGCTGCTGAGCAAGCTTCGGGTATGGGTCGATCGGGTCCGGGAACGCAAGATCGCCCAGGACATGATCTCCAGGCTTGCGGTCAAGACGCCCAGCGAGAACCAGCCGATCGGCGCAATGTCGGGTGGGAACGCGCAAAAGGTCGTGCTTGCGCGCCAGTTGGTCCAGCGACCCCAAGTGCTGGTACTGGCGGAGCCGACGCAAGGGGTGGACGTCGGCGCCAAGGAGGAGATCCACCGCATCATCAACGAACTGGCTGACGCCGGTACTGCAGTCCTGGTGGTCACCTCGGACCTACCGGAAGCGATTCGTATCTCCGACCGGCTGCAGGTAGTCCGTAACGGCACGACAACAGTCGAGTTCGGTCCCAACGCCACGCAAGTCGACGTGCTTGCCGCAGCTGCTGGTGACGTCGATGGTCAACAAGGCAGTGCAAAGCGGCCCGCATGAGCATCGACGTTGCGCAGCGCGACCAGACACCACCGTCGGGACCCGAGCCGACGACCAAGGGTAGGCACCGGGTTCTCTCGCCACCGGTGACAGGTCAAGAACTCGTGCTGATCGGTGTCATCGCCGTGCTCTGGGCGATTCTTGCATTCACGACCCCAGCCTTCTTCACACCCAGCTCGATTCAACCGCTGGTCGCTTCTGTTGCTCCCATTGCGCTGATCGGCATTGGGATGACGGTAGTGATCATTACCGGCGGGATCGACGTCTCAGTGGGCGCGGCGATCGCCGTGTGCTCGGTGATCACCGCGAAATTGGTCTTGGTACAAGCGGGTCAGAGCCTGCCGGTCGCATTGATCATCTCGGTAATCGTAGGTGGCCTGCTCGGGCTTCTTAACGGCGTGCTTATCGCGTACGGCCGAGTGCACGCAATCATCATCACGTTCGGCACTGCCAATATTTTCTTGTGGATCGCCCTCAAGATCTTCAACTCCACCACCGTCAACAACATCCCGGACACCCTGGCGCCGCTCGGCAATGGCGCCCCAGGTCGCACGTTCGGCGTACCTAACTCCTTTCTCATTACGGTGGTGTTGGCCGCGATTGCCTGGTATTACCTCCGACACACAGCAGGCGGTCGGCACTTCTTTGCCATTGGTGGTGACCAGCTCGCTGCCCAGCTGGCGGGTGTGAAGGTCCGGCAACGAATACTCGCTGCCTACCTGTTGACGGGATTGCTGGTAGGTCTCGCCTCGACCTTCGTAGTGGCTCAGGGATCCAACCTCGGACAGAACGTTGGCAACGGAAAGGAGCTAGCCGTCATTGCCGCTGTCGTGATTGGCGGAACGTCGATCACGGGTGGGCGCGGCTCGGTATTAGGTACCGTGCTTGGCGCATTGCTTGTCCAGACGGTGGCATCCGGTGTCACGCAGCTCGGCTGGCGGTCAGAGCTATCCGACCTCTTCGTCGGCGTCGCGATCATCATCGCGGTCGGCGCCGATCTCCTTCGTGAGCGGGCGAGGAGGAAGCGATGACCGTTCCAACCCTCTCCGAACCCGAGGCGACCGCTCCCGATAAGCGGTCCGGCGCTCGGGGGCCGGAGCGAGCCGAATCATTACCGGCTCGCGTCATTCGAGCCTTACTGACTCAACGCATCGTGCTCTTGGCGGTGCTCATCGTCTTAGTGGTCGTCTACTTCATGGTGTTGGGCGCCAACGGATACCTGACGGCCGCCTACGACTTCGACTACATGTCCGCCGCGTTGATCAACGCCGTTCCTTTGGCGATGCTCGGCTTTGCTGAGTTGATCGTCATCCTCTCTGGACGCGGTGGCATCGATCTCTCCGTTGGCGCCATCGTGTCGCTGGCCGGCATGATCTTCGGCTTTGCCTATGGGCAATGGGGTTGGCCGCTCTGGCTGTCGATCCTGATCACTGTGATCGTTGGCGGAGTGCTCGGCCTCATCAACGGAATCCTGGTTGCCTATATCGGGTTCCCAGCTCTGATCGCCACCCTTGCCACGTACTATGCCTACAAGTCGCTTGCCGTGGTCATCAACAACCAGCGTCCGATCAGTACGCGTCCGATCCAGGACCTCTACGACTCCACCGCCCGTTCGGTGCAGCTGCCAGTGATTGGCGCCTGGATCCCTGACGTGCCGAAGGGCATATTCCTCTTCCTCCTGCCCACCATGATCGTGGTGTGGCTGCTTCTCGCCCGCACCACGTACGGTCGGCGGGTCTACGCCATCGGTACGAACGACGTTGCAGCGCGATGGTCCGCGATCGGCGTACGAGCTACCCGGGCCGGCGCGTATATGATCAGCGGCTTGATCTCAGGCCTGGTGGCAGTCGTGACCGTCGGCCAGTTCGCCTCAGCCCGTCCAGACGCCGGTGTATCGGGCAACGGAATGGCGCTGCCGGCTATCACCATCGCAGTACTCGGTGGCGTCGCGATCACCGGAGGCATCGGCCGAGTGTCAGGCATCGTTCTTGCCACGGTGCTGATCGTGTGGATGAATGCCGGCATTCGCTTGGCATTCGAAGGCAACGCGGGCCCCCAGAACCAACTGCTCGCCCTTGGTCTACTGCTGGTCTTCGCGGCTCTGCTCAACGGCTTCGCCCTGCGGCGCTACGGCGGTGCGGGATAACAAAGGGAGGCTCAGCTTACGGTGTCTTCACTCGTCGGCTGTCACGCGCTGGTATTCACTGGCGTGTTCGACTCTCGTGGCATCGAGAGCTCGGTTAAGCGGGCAGGGCAGGCGGGCTTCGACCTCATTGAGTTTCCGCTCATGGAACCTGCCAGCTTCGACAGTGCGACGGCGCGACGAGTCGTAGAGGCCGAGGGACTGCATGCCAGCTCCAGTCTCGGTCTGCCTCTTGACGCGGACATCAGCAGCGATGATCCCTCGGTCGTCGCTGCAGGTCGGCAGCTGCTGGACATCGCCCTGGACAGGACCGCGGAAATGGGCGGGTCGCATTTATGCGGGGTGCTCTATGGGTCGATGCGCAAACACAAGGCGCCCGCGTCGGCCAGCGGTCGAGCGAACAGTGTCGGCGCTATCCAAAGGCTTGCCGATCGAGCGTCCTCGCTCGGAATCCGGCTCTCGCTGGAGATCGTCAACCGCTATGAGAGCAACCTGATCAACACAGGGCGGCAGGCCCTGGAATTCTTGAAAGAGGTTGATCGGGAAGGCGTCTCAGTCCATCTCGACACGTACCACATGAATATTGAAGAATCCGACCTCTTCCAGCCGATCCTCGATACCGGAGATCGGCTTGGTTATGTGCACATCGGAGAAAGCCATCGTGGCTACCTCGGAACTGGCTCAGTGGACTTCGGGAGTGCTTTCCGGGCACTCGACCGGATCAATTACAGCGGGCCGATCGTCTTCGAATCCTTTTCGTCTGCCGTCGTCTCGCCCACCTTGAGCAACACATTGGGCATCTGGCGGAACCTTTGGAGTGATGGCGACGACCTAGCCGCTCACGCCAACCGCTTCATCCGCGACCAACTAGCAGCCGTCCGGACGATCGAACTGCACTAAGTCGACGCCGGGCCTGATGCTGGGGCATAATAACGTTTCAACAAAGCATGACTAGCCTGCGCCTGGGGTACGCAGCTTTTCTAGATCTCCGCCACGACTCTTGTTGGGAAGTGAGTACATGCCAACCTTCTCTGATATCTCTGATCAGCTGGCCGATCAGGCTATCGAGCTGCCTTCGTGGGCGTTTGGAAACTCCGGCACCCGATTCAAGGTCTTCGGTTCGCCGGGTACGCCGCGCACTATCCAGGAAAAGCTTGCCGATGCTGCGAAGGTGAACGAGCTCACCGGGCTAGCACCGAAAGTCGCACTGCACATCCCCTGGGACAAGGTCGAGGACTACGGCGCGCTGCGCGACTATGCCGCCGATCTTGGTGTGGCCCTCGGCACGATCAACTCCAACACTTTTCAGGACGACATCTACAAGTTCGGCAGCCTGACCCACAACGATGAATCAGTGCGCCGCAAAGCAATTGATCATCATTTCGAGTGCATCGAGATCATGAATCAGACCGGGTCGCGAGACCTGAAGATCTGGCTTGCCGACGGCACAAACTACGCCGGGCAGGCTGACCTCCGCGGGCGCCAGGACCGGCTCGCCGACAGTCTCGCGCAGATCTATGAGCGCATCGGACCGGAGCAGCGGCTGGTGTTGGAGTACAAGTTCTTCGAACCGGCCTTCTATCACACCGATGTGCCTGACTGGGGTACCTCGTACGCGCAGTGCGTGGCGCTGGGCGAGCGCGCTGTGGTCTGTCTGGACACCGGGCATCACGCGCCAGGCACCAATATCGAGTTCATCGCCGCTCAGTTGTTGCGTCTGGGAAAGCTTGGCTCCTTCGACTTCAACTCCCGCTATTACGCAGACGACGACCTCATTGTCGGCTCTGCCGATCCGTTCCAATTGTTCCGGATCTTGTATGAGGTGGTGCGCGGCGGCGGCTACGGACCGGACTCAGATGTGGCCTTCATGTTGGACCAGTGTCACAACGTGGAGGCCAAGATTCCGGGCCAGATTCGCTCGGTGCTGAATGTGCAGGAGATGACCGCGCGGGCACTGCTTGTTGATCGGGAGGCCCTAGCGGCTGCCCAAGAAGTCAATGACGTGCTCGGCGCCAATGGCATCCTCATGGATGCCTTCTATACCGACGTACGGCCCGCGCTAGCCGAATGGCGTGAGTCCCGCGGTCTGCCAGCCGATCCGATGAAGGCCTACGCCGAATCCGGTTATCAGAGCAAGATCGAGTCTGAACGTGCCGGCGGAACCCAAGCCGGCTGGGGAGCGTGAGTGAACGTGACCAACCAGGCAGTCACGGAGCTGATCACACGGTCCAACCGGCTGGGATCGGACCCCAAGAACACCAACTATGCGGGTGGCAATACATCGGCCAAGGGCACGGAGACCGATCCGGTAACCGGTGAGCCGGTCGAGCTCGTCTGGGTTAAGGGTTCCGGCGGGGATCTGGGCACCCTGAAGGAGTCCGGGCTCGCCGTGTTGCGGCTTGATCGAATGCGACAACTGGTGAGCGTCTACCCCGGTGTGGAACGTGAGGACGAAATGGTCGCCGCCTTCGACTACTGCCTGCATGGAAAGGGCGGCGCCGCACCCTCGATCGACACCGCGATGCATGGCCTTGTCGATGCGACACATGTTGATCATCTGCACCCGGACTCGGGAATTGCGGTTGCCACTGCTGTCGACGGTGAGGAGTTGACAGCCAAGATCTTTGGCGATCGAGTCGTCTGGGTGCCGTGGCGCCGGCCGGGCTTCCAGCTCGGCTTGGACATCGCCAAGATCAAGGCCGACAATCCCCAGGCGATCGGCTGCATTCTCGGCGGCCATGGCGTTACGGCGTGGGGCGATACCTCAGATGAGTGTGAGGCGAATTCCCTGGAGATCATCCGCACGGCGGAGGCCTACATCGCTGAGCACTCCAAACCCGAGCTGTTCGGCGCTGTGCTCGATGGGTATGCAGCACTGCCGGACGATGAGCGACGGACGAAGGCGGCCGCACTGGCGCCAACGCTGCGGTCGATCGCATCATTCGACAAGCCGATGGTTGGGCACTTCACCGACGACGAGCGGGTACTCGACTTCCTTTCTGGTAGTGAGCATCCGCGGCTGGCCGAGCTTGGCACCAGCTGCCCGGACCACTTCCTGCGGACCAAGGTGAAACCGCTGGTTCTTGATCTTCCGGCCGATGCGTCGGTGGAGGACTCCATTGCCCGTCTGTCGGAGCTTCACGAGTCGTACCGCGCCGATTATCAGGCCTACTACGAGCGCAATGCCACCCCAGACTCACCGGCGATCCGCGGTGCCGACCCGTTGATCATTCTGGTGCCCGGTGTCGGCATGTTCTCTTATGGCAAGGACAAGCAGACCGCGCGGGTGGCCGGCGAGTTCTATCTCAATGCGATCAATGTGATGCGCGGTGCGGAGGGCCTGTCGACGTACGCACCGATCGACGAGTCGGAAAAGTTCAAGATCGAATACTGGGCGCTGGAGGAGGCCAAGCTGCAGCGCATGCCGAAGCCGAAGCCGCTCGCGACCCGGATTGCGTTGGTTACCGGCGCCGCGTCAGGCATTGGCAAGGCGATCGCCGTCCGGCTGGCCGCTGAGGGTGCATGCGTTGTCGTTGCTGATCTTGATGAAGGTAAAGCACAGAGTGCGGCCGAGGAAATTGGCAACAGCGACGTTGCGGTTGGCATTGCCGCTGACGTCACCAATGAGGAGGCTGTGCAGGCCGCCATTGATGCCACATTGCTGGCTTTCGGCGGTATTGACATCGTGATCAACAACGCCGGTCTGTCGCTGTCGAAGTCATTGCTCGACACGACGGTTGCTGACTGGGATTTGCAGCACAACGTGATGGCCAAGGGTTCCTTCCTGGTGTCGCGCGCCGCTGCAAAGCCGCTGATGGAGCAGAAGCTGGGCGGTGACATTGTCTATATCTCCAGCAAGAACTCGCTCTTCGCCGGGCCCAACAACATCGCCTACTCCGCGACCAAGGCCGACCAGGCGCATCAGGTGCGACTCCTCGCGGCCGAGCTGGGGGAGCACGGAGTGAAGGTGAACGGCATCAATCCCGACGGCGTGGTTCGTGGCTCGGGCATCTTTGCCGGAGGTTGGGGAGCGAAACGGGCCGCCGTCTACGGGGTGCCCGAGGAAGAGCTTGGCAAGTACTACGCCTCTCGCACGCTGCTGAAGCGTGAGGTGCTGCCGGAGAATGTCGCGAATGCTGTGTTCGTGCTCTGCTCGGCCGATATGAGCCACACGACTGGGCTGCATATTCCTGTCGATGCTGGTGTTGCTGCCGCCTTCTTGCGATGACATCCACCGGTTGGGTCGCCGCGGTTGATCTTGGTGCCACGAGTGGCAGGGTAATGCTGGGCCACCTCGGCCGCGATCAATTGAGTGTCGAGGCGGTGCATCGCTTTCCCAACGACCCGGTACGCATCCCGGACGGCCTGCACTGGAACATCCTCGAGCTGTACCGGAATATTCTGATCGGCCTGCGCAAGGCAGCTGATGCCCAGCCTGATCTGGCAGGCATTGGCATCTGCTCGTGGGCCGTCGACTATGGCTTGGTGAGCGGCGATCGCCTGATCAACAATCCGTTCCACTACCGGGACGAGCGCACCGCCAGAGGCGTCGAGCTGGTCCACAAGATCGCTGATCATGCCACGCTCTATGCCGCGAATGGCTTGCAGTTCCAGCCATTCAATTCCATCTATCAGCTAGCGGTTGATCATGAAGCTGGGATCATCGACGACACCACCCGGATGCTGATGCTGCCCGACCTGCTGGGATTCTGGCTTACCGGCAACCAGGTCGCGGAGCGCACCAATGCCTCCACTACTGGGCTGCTCGACATCGCCAGTGGAGCCTGGAACGCGACCTTGATCGACAAAGTGAGCTTGCCCCGCACCCTGTTCCCTTCCTTTGTCGATCCCGGTTCCCGGGTCGGATCCCTGCGCGAGGACTTGGCAACCGACATCGGTGGATCGACGTCCTTGGATGTCATCGCGGTTGGGTCCCATGACACCGCCTCGGCGGTGGTGGGCGTTCCGATGACTGAGCCCAGAGCTGCGTACGTGTCGTCCGGCACCTGGTCACTGGTCGGGGTGGAGCTGGATCGGCCGGTGCTGACCGAGGAGAGCCGGGAAGCCAACTTCACCAACGAGGGCGGCGTCGATGGAAAGATCCGCTACCTGCGCAACGTCATGGGGATGTGGCTGCTCAGTGAGTCCATCCGTATCTGGAAGCGCGAAGGGCAATCCGTGGAGCTGACCACGCTTTTGGACCAGGCAGCCGCCATCACGACTCCAGTACCGATCTTCGACGCGAATCATCCGAACCTGCTGCCGCCGGGCGATATGCCAAAGCGGATTGCCGCACTATGTGCAGCAGCAGGCGCGCCGGTCCCTGATTCACCAGCGGCGTTCACTCGCAGCATCCTGGAGAGCCTGGCAGAGGCGTACGCCACGGCGCTCGATGATGCTGAGCGACTGAGCGGGTCCAAGATCAACACGGTGCACATCGTTGGCGGCGGTAGCCAAAATGCGCTGCTGTGCCAGCTGACCGCCAACCGTACGGGTCGTCGGGTACTGGCCGGTCCGGTGGAAGCGACGGCAGTGGGTAATGTGCTGATTCAGGGCCGCGCAGCCGGGCTCATCGAGGGCGAGCTTCCCGAGTTGCGCGCACTGATTGCCAGGACGTTCCCGCCAGCGGACTACCAGCCGCGTTGACCACGTCGATGAGGTGCCGATGAGAACTGCGCTGTTCATCACCTGCCTCGCTGACGCCCTGTTTCCGGAAGTCGGGAAGGCAACCGTACAGCTGCTGGAGCGGCTCGGCGAGGAGGTCGAATTCCCGGCCGAGCAGACCTGCTGCGGGCAGATGCACGTCAACACCGGGTACCAAAAGCAGGCGCTGCCGCTTGTCGAGCGGTTCGCCGAGGTGTTCTCGCCGTATGACGCGATCGTGGCGCCGTCCGGGTCATGCGTCGGCTCGGTGCGCCATCAACATGTCGTAATCGCGGAACGGTTCGGCTCACCGACTCTGGTGCAGCAGGTTAAGGCGGTGGCAGCCAATACGTATGAGCTCTCGGAGTACCTTGTTGACGTGCTCGGTGTCACCGATGTCGGCGCGTACTTCCCGCATCGGGTGACCTATCACCCGACGTGTCACTCCATGCGAATGCTGCGGGTCGGAGACAAGCCGATCAAGCTGCTGCAAGCCGTCGAGGCACTTGAGCTTGTCGAGCTGCCGGCAGCTGATCAATGCTGCGGATTCGGTGGCACCTTTGCGATCAAGAACGCCGATACCTCGACGGCGATGCTGGCCGACAAGATGCGCAATGTCTTGGACACCGGCGCCGAGATGTGTACTGCGGGTGACAGCTCCTGCCTGATGCACATCGGCGGCGGATTGTCGCGACTCCGCGCCGGCGCCAAGACGGTTCACCTGGCGCAGATCCTCGCCGCGACTCGTGAGCAGCCGATGGTGCTCGGTCGCGGTGAGCGTCAAGCTGAGGTTCACGCCGGACCCGAGGCAGTGTTATGAGTGATGCTTCCGAACGCTCCCTGAGCCTGTCGAAGGGGCGGTCTTCGACGAGCTCAGACCGCATGCTTCCACCTACTTCGCCGCGCGGTGTCGGGAATCTTCGGGGGGAGGACCGGTTCCCCGTCGCCGCGCGGCGGACGCTCGCTGACACACAGTTGCGGCGCAACCTCGGAAAGGCAACGACGACCATCCGCGCCAAACGCGCTCAGGTCGTTGCCGAATTGCCTGACTGGGAGCAGTTGCGCGAAGCGGGCCGCCAGCTCAAGGTGCACACCATGGCGCATCTGCCTGACTACCTTGCTCAATTGGAATCCGCTGTGATCGCTCGGGGCGGGGTGGTGCACTGGGCGCGCGACGCCAACGAGGCCAACGCGATCGTCATTGATCTTGTTCGCGCTAAGGGCGTGGACGAGGTGGTCAAGGTGAAATCCATGGCCACGCAAGAAATCGGGCTCAACGAGGCACTGGAGCAGGAGGGCATCGCGGCTCTGGAAACCGATCTTGCCGAGTTGATTGTGCAGCTTGGCCACGACAAGCCATCGCACATTCTGGTGCCCGCGATTCATCGGAACCGTGCGGAAATCAGGGAGATTTTTCTTAGAGAGATGGCCGATGCTGATCCAGCCCTCACCGATGAACCGGTGGCACTGGCGGGTGCGGCACGGCAGCATCTGCGGCGCAAGTTCCTTTCCGCCAAAGTGGCGATCAGCGGCGCGAACTTCGGTATTGCCGAAACCGGCACGCTCGGGGTAGTGGAATCGGAAGGCAATGGCCGGATGTGCCTCACCATGCCGGATACCTTGATCACGATCATGGGTATCGAGAAGCTCGTCCCGCGGTGGCAGGACCTGGAAGTTTTCCTGCAGTTGCTGCCCCGATCATCGACTGGCGAGCGGATGAACCCTTACACCTCCATGTGGACGGGCGTCACACCTGGAGACGGGCCACAAGAGTTTCACTTGATCTTGCTCGACAATGGCCGGACGGCTGTGCTTGCCGATGCGGAGGGTCGGGATGCGCTCAACTGCATCCGATGCAGCGCCTGCCTCAATGTCTGCCCGGTGTACGAGCGAACCGGCGGTCACGCGTACGGATCGGTTTACCCAGGCCCGATCGGCGCCATCCTGTCTCCCCAGCTCACTGGCATCGAGGACAACGCATCGTTGCCATACGCGTCCTCCTTGTGCGGCGCCTGCTACGACGTGTGCCCTGTCAAGATCAACATCCCGGAGATCTTGGTGCACCTGCGCGCCAAGCACACTGAGACATACGCCGCCGAGCATCGGGTGCCGAGCGCGGAGGCATCCGCCCTGGCCGCAGCCGCCTGGGTCATGAGCGATCGCAAGCGCTGGACGTACGCGCTTCGCAGCGGCCGGCTCGGCCGCATCCTGGGTCGTAAACGCGACGCGATCGGTGAGGTGCCACTTCCGCTGGTGAAGCAATGGACCGATGCCCGAGACTTTGCGCGGCCGCCGAAACAGACCTTTCGCGACTGGTGGGCCGCCGAGCACGGGGGAGACCGGTGAACGCTCGCGAGGAGGTGCTCGCCCGAATCGCAGCTGCCCACAGTGCCGCGCCGCCACCGGACCTGCCGTACGAGGAGATCAGTCGGGAGTATCGGACCACCTCTGACAGCGCAATAGAAACGCTGACTGAGCTCCTGATTGATCGGCTGGTTGACTATCGTGCGCTGGTCCGACAGTGCTCGGCCGATGATCTTGACGGGACTATCGCCGAAGCCGTCAGCGACCGGGGTGCCCATACCGTGGTCGTACCCACGGGTCTGGACTCGTCATGGACCGCAGGCTTGTCGGGAAGCGTACTGACAGATGGCCTGTCGGCCGACTACCAACGCACGATCTCTGAACTGGACAGTGTCGACGGTGTGATCACGGGCTGCGCGGTGGCAATCGCCGAGACCGGGACGTTGATCTTGGACAGCTCACCCGGGCAGGGCCGTCGGGTACTGACGCTCATTCCCGACTACCACCTCTGCGTTGTGTTCGCTGACCAGATCGTTGCCGACGTGCCACAAGCGCTCGTCCGCCTGGAGGCTACTCGACCGCTGACCATGATCAGCGGACCGAGCGCGACCAGCGACATCGAGCTGAATCGTGTGGAGGGGGTACACGGACCGCGGACGCTCGAGGTGATCATCGTTAGCCCTTCGACCGGCTCAGGGCACATACAAAGGAGCAGCTGATGCCGCGGTATTGCCTACTGGGACACGTTGACGCCAGCCGCCTGGATGAGTACCGCGAGGCGCATGGCGCCGTCTGGCCGGAGCTTCTGGAGGCGCTACGCGACGCCGGCTGGCGTAACTACTCGCTCTTCCTACGTAATGACGGTCTTTTGATCGGTTACGCCGAAGCCGACGATCTTGCGGTCGCACAGGAGAAGGTGGCGCGCACCGAAGTCAATACGCGCTGGCAGGCAACTATGTCCAAACTATTCGAGAGCGACGGCGCTCCCGACGAAGCGTGGGAGATCATCCCGGAGGTCTTCAACCTCGAAGAGCAGCTTCGGGCATCTGGCCGCTGACCACCGAAATGAGCTAAGCGCGGGCATCCTCTGCAGAGCCGAGGTACTCGGCTCCGGCGTCTGGATGAGACGCCGCCTCAACCCTGGCCGCGCTCGGCATGAAGCTGAAGTACTCGGGCTGCAGGTGCTGAATGTCGGTCATCAGCCATATCCATCCCTGATCAGGACTGAATCTCAGTGAAAGAACTCCGGTGTTGTCCCACCAGCCGAGGCGAGTAAATCCGCGGTAGGCGGCCAATTGGGTTGGTGTATCCAAGCCGGCCACGGCAGTAAACATCAGATGAGCGAGCCACACCTTGTTGATGCCGCCGTGTGCCACGACCACAATCAACCGCTCGGTACGCGCCTCCAGATATTGGCGCATCTGCTCGGCGCGGCGCCAGAGGTCGTAGAGATTCTCTTCATCGGAGTAATGAGCATCGGGTTGGTCGGCGACGGCAATGGCTGCATGCTGGATCTGCCGCGCTCGGGGGTCGTCGAATCGCAATCCCTGTAGCTCGGAGGGCACATCGATCTCTCGCAGCAACGAAACATGGTCCCGCAAGGCAGGCTCCTGAGCGGGAAGATCCACCCAAGATGAGTCCTGCCACACCGGAATGACATGGGGTGCTCCGGTCGCCTCGGCGATTGCGCCCGCAGTGCTGCGTGCACGCAGGTAGCTGCTGCTGACAATGACGTCGACGGGCATGCCCTTCAGCCGCTCAGCAAGGCGCTGGGCAGCGTTCTTCCCCTGCGATGTCAACGGGTCCGAGTCGTATTGATTGCCTGCCTGGAAGGTGTTGGTCGCATTCGTTTGACTCTCGCCGTGGCGAACAACGATGAATTGCTGATGATCAGTCATGTGGCCATCCGATTCACGAGCGAGCCAATGAACTCGTGGGTCACATCAACGTCGATGGTGTCGGTCTCGTCGCGCTGAAGGCGATCCTGGCGGACTTCGGCTTGGAGCAGTGTTTGCATCAGCTGGGCTGTCATCAGCAATTCTCGGAAATCTTGTCTGGATAAGACTCCCAGAATCCAGCCAGTAGCTCGCGGTCCCGCACAAGTGCCGCCGGAGCCTCAGCCTCGCGGCGGTTGCGAATCTCGTTGAATGCGACGTTGTTCATCATTGGCGCGATGTCCCACGAAGGATCACCGCTCAGCGAGTTGGGATCAAAGAGCCCGACGGTGATCGGGCGATAGCTATATACCCCGACGTTGCGAATCGTCACATCACCGTGCAGAAAGCGGCCTTCAGCAACGAACGGGCAGCCCGCATGAGGCCGCGCACTCCATCAATTTGATCATCGTCTATGCCGACTTCCTGGATGAAGTCGGCATAGATCGCCAAGAAGTCTTCGAGATAGGCGCTCTAGCTGCCGTACGTTCGCTCGCTTCCTGGCGAGTCCGCGAAGTTGCCGAAGCCTGTCTGATCCACGGCCTGATGCAGGCACTGCAACTCGGCGCCCACAGCTCGTCCCAGCTCCCGAGCGCTGTCCGGGGACTGTTCAAGGAAGTCGTCAGCGGTCTGGATTACATCGCCGTTGTCATCCGCTTTCCTCGAGCAGCCAACTCAGATGGGCTTTTGCCTCCTGCTGAAGCTCTTCTGTGAAGCATCACTTCCTCAGCCATGATCATCTTTTGCCACAGCCGTTGCAGCGTCTTCGGTCTGCAGCAGAGCTGCAGCGGTTCCCGTGTCAGTGAGCAGCACATTGACCCAGCCACCAGTGACAGCGGCGCGAATCGCGCTGTGTTTGCTCCGGCCGCCGGCAATTCCAATACGTCGTGGAATCTTGCGCAGGGTGTCGGCGTCGATGCCGACAACTCGATCATCAAGATCGCTGGGTACCAAGTTGCCTGCCGAGTCGAAGAACCTTAGGCAGACGTCGCCTACCGCGCCGGCCGCATGAAGCCTGTCTTGGTCAGCCACATCTGCCGCGTTGCCGCTGGCACGCAACAACGGTGACGGTGGGAGGCTGCCAATGCCCGCGAGCACCATAGTGAGCCGGACCCATTCCTTGGCGACCGATTCCATCGCGGGGTCGTTCAGCAGGCTCTCTCGCATGGCCTTGTTGCTCACCAGGGCAGGGGCTGGGACAAAAGTCGCAGTCGCGCCAACCAGTCGAGCGAATTCAGTAAGGAGCCGATTGCCCTGGGTTTGGACTGATGAACTTCCGAACCCTCCCATGAGCTGGATGAGACTCTCTGCCCCAGGAAGCCGGAAGGGTCGCATCCGATCGACAACGGCCAGCAACGTTTGACTCCAGCTCGAGATCCCGATGCGTTCTCCGCCTGTCAGCGTGGTCTCCAAGTACGTGGCCCCCGCCGATCCCAGTCCGGCAATGATTTCTTCGTCGGTACCTTCCACATCGACGACGACAGCCTCGGCTAGGCCGTATCTATCCTCAAGCGCTTCTTCTATTTCGGTATGCACACCCGCCGCCACCGCAACAACCGTCCGAACGATCCCAAGCTCAGCGGCGCGTTTCAGCAGCCGCGACACTCGAGCCTGGGAAAGGTGCAAGGTTTCTGCGATGTCGGTTTGGCGAATTCCCCGCTCGTGGTACATCCGGGCAACTTTGGTGATCAGCCGGAGCTGTCCATCGGTCGGGGCTCGAGCGATGCTCGCGGAGGATGCCGCCATCTATGGAACCTCCTCGATCAGGTCTCGCGGTGGGGGAGGCCTTGAATATTAATGCAGTGATGCCGCAGATGCGGAGGCCTCGGTGTGCTTGACCCAGGCCGGTCTCTTTTCTGCGCAGATCAAGATCGACGGCTCGTGGCGGTCGAACTCGATGGGCACGTAGTTCGGCGGCCTATCTCCAGACTTCAGCACTTCGCCGGTGCGCGGATCGATTAGCCAATACTTCGAGGGCACCCGGCCTTCAGCATCGAAGAACATCCACGGTCCACCGTGCTCGGCATAACCGAGATAGAAGACGCCCGGATCCAACAGACCACGACTGTTCGACGAAACGTCCCAGCAGGGACTCGCCTCCACGATCGGTAGATCGTCCAGGATTTTTCCGACGAGGCCGATATAGCGACTTCCTTCGAAGTCAAGCGCCTCTTGCCAACCTGCGCCTGCAGCGAGGAAGTAGGCACCATGACCCGGCTCGTCGGGGTGCAGCCGCCATTGCCACAAGCTGGCTGCACCGTACGCGACGCCCATCAGCGCACCAGCGCAGACATTGCACCAGGCTTCGTGGCCCTGCCACCATCCCTCAGCCGTTCCGCGGCGACCGTTGTGTTCATAGCTCGGCTCGCCGTTCATGATCGCTTTCGGTGGCTGCTGCATCCACATAGTTGCAAGCCGATCCGGCACGTGATCACCCATATGTCCGGTCTGGCAGGACTGAAAGTCAAGCCAATCCGCGTCTTGGTGCTCGTCGTTGCGGTGGTGAGGTCGGTAATGGATTCCGGTTGGTTGGTCGTACGCGTCCCAAGCGTGGATCTCCTGGCCGCCGGCCTCTACCTGTGGCTCTGTCCCGGACCCATCACCACACGGCAGGTAAACGGCGGGCCGGGCACCGAAGCGCGCTACCAGATAACGGCAGTAGCGCGCGTAGTCCTCAGGTGGAACGACCGGACCGGCGACATCGAGTCCCTTCCAGCCGAATCCAT
>Ga0111538_10001635_pt1 | contig 31533 bp, 26 predicted proteins | sample SoiMethybrSBSTD1_FD_79669 | JGI IMG/M metagenome (GOLD analysis project Ga0111538, IMG submission 79669) | Bulk soil microbial communities from a Populus tree surrounding site in Tennessee, USA - Soil MetaG P. TD hybrid SBSTD1 (version 2)... | ecosystem: Environmental > Terrestrial > Soil >... | reverse complement strand
CTCGAGCAGGGTCAGCTGCTCGGGCGTGCATTCGCCGATCATCAAGAGCTCGCGCCGCGCCACCGGACCGCGAAAAAAATCGGCGAGCGCGCGCTCGCTGACCGTGGTCTTGCCGATGCTTCCCCAGGCGTGGATGTCGTCGACCCACAGCACCAGCTTCTTTTTCTTGGCGCGCTCGAGCAGCGCCATTGCGCGCGCTTCCCACTGGCCCACGTAAGACATGCCGGCGATCAGGTGCCGGCCGCGCAAGCTGAGCACGTTGTGCGCGCGATCGAGGTTTCGATGCGAGGGGTAGTCGTCGGCGTCGAGCAGGTCGCGCACGGTTTGGGCGATCAGCGTGGATTTTCCCGACCGCGGCGGACCGACGACGATCAGCGGCGTCTTTTGCACGCCACACACCAGCTGCTGCAGACGCCGGCGCAGCGCCTCGCGCGGCAGCCCCAGGTGAAGGCTGCCGTCGGCGGCGCGTGCCGTCTCGTTCACGGCCACGCGCAAGAGCTGTTCGAGCTGCGCGTCCGGACTGCCCGAGGAAAGCTTCCCGTCCTGGTCGGGTTTCGGCAAGAAAGCGAGCGGGCTCTTGATCGCGGCGTCGAAGCGCAGGCTCACGAGCTTCTCTCGGCCGTCGCTCTTGATGCGATCGACCGCGTCGTCGGGATCGAAGATGCGGGCGTACGCGCGGCGCACCTGATCGGCGAGCGGGGCGGAGGCCTGGATCTCGAACCAATCGTTCGGCCGCTGCGGATGATACGCGATCACTAGCTCGCGCCCGCCGCCCGCGCTGCGCGGCTCGACGACGACCGGGAAGACGCCGGCGACGTTGCGTTTGCCGCCTTCGCCGCTGTCAGCGTGGAGCGTGAGCTCGAGGCGCACGCGCTCGAGGCGCCTCCCCGCGGGGATGAAGAGACGTCCGACCGCACTCGGCTCGAGCGCCTTGATTTCGCGCCGCAATCGTTCGAGCACGCGCTCGCGCCCTTTGCCAGCGTCCTGCGCGTAAATCGTCCAACCGAAGAGGCCTGGACACATCGGCGACAGGCGAAAGCCGCGCCCGAACACCGCCTGGTAGATGCTCACTGCCACGAACACGATCAGCCCCCGGCCGGCAGATAGTCGCCCGACACTTCGGCCACAGCAACGGCGCGTGCGAAAATGACCTCGTACCAGTGCTGAAACACGTTATCGGGTCGGATGTGCTCGAAGACTCGCTCGCCGGGCGCTGGGCGATACGGCAAACTGCCGTCGGGGAGCTGGAGACAGACCGGCTGCCGGCGCCCGATTTCCTGCTCGTTGTTGCGAAATTTGGCGCCTGCGAAGTGCGCCGCTTCGAGCTCGAAACGAGCTGCCACGAACTGTACCCAGAGCTCGCCCACGCCTTGCTCGAGGTGGTAACGCCAGCGTCCGATCGCGAATGACAGAAGCGCGCCGGCGCCGGGCCCTTTGACGCGGATCAAGAGCTTCGGGCTCGGCAGCTCGAAGCCAGCGGCGTACTGGTCGCGGTAGTATTCGATCGATCGCGGCGGTCCAAAGCTCACCTCGCCCGGCCAATCCTCGGCGTCGGTCCGCGCTTCGCGATCGACGTGAATTTTGACCTCGAAGCGCAGACGCTCGAGGCAATCGAGCAGCGGCAAAACGAAATGATTCCGCACGCGGCGATCGTCGAGCTCCACGATCGCGAGCGTCACCTCGTTTTCGTCCGAGCGCAGCATCAGCGCCCTGACCAGCTGGTCGCAGAAGCTCCGGTGCGCCGCCTTGGCTTCCGGTTCGAGCAGCTCTGGCTCCGCGTCTTCGGCCAGAGCCGAAATCAAGAGGCTCTCGATGTCTTCGAGCTCGTTCAAGCCCTTGTCGAGCGGAGCGAGCAACGCGGAGAGTCGGGCGTGCTCTTCGGAAAGCTGCCCGACCGCGGCGCCTTGCGGTACGAGGCGTCGCTTGCGGCGCCGCGCCGAGTTGAGCGAAAGCTGCGCCTGGATTTCCGCCACGCGCTCGCGCGTTTCACGGATCACCGGCAGCTCGAGCAACCGTCGTGCCTCCCGCCGATAGGCGCTGATCGCGAGCAAGCCGTCGACATCGAAGGCGGTCAGGCGTCGTTCGCGCCGGAAAACGCGAAACCTCAGCCCGCCGCGTGCCGATGATCCCAAGATTTCCCCCGAACCTGCTGCGTCGGCGGCATCGTCGACGTCCACGGCGAGCTCGCTGCCCCGCGCTTCGCGTCCGAGCGCGGAAAGCGTCGCTGCGGCCGGCGCGAGCAGCGCTTGCTCCAGATGGCGGCGCAGTCCGCGCGCGCCGTAGCTCGGTGAAAAGCCCTGCTCGGCGAGCCGCGCCAGCGCGGCGTCGCTGATCGCGAGCCGCACATCGCGATCGGCGAACGCCTCGCGGCTCGCGATGCGCGACAGCGATACTTTGAGCACCTCGCGGATTTGTAGCGGGCTCAGGCTAGAGAACGCGACGATGCGGTCGAGCCGATTCACGAATTCGGGGCGAAAGTGCTCGCGAACGCGCGCCATGTAGAATTCGCGCTCGTCGTGGCTGGCGTCGCCGAATCCGATCGCCGCACGGCGTTGCTGCGCCCCGAGATTGCTGGTCATGATGATGATCGAGTTGACGAAGTAAGCGATCTTCCCGCGTGCGTCGCTGAGCCGCCCTTCGCCGAGCACCTGGAGCAACAGATCGAACACCGCCGAGTCGGCCTTTTCGATTTCGTCGAGCAGGAGCACGCTGAAAGGCTGCTCGCGGATGCGCCGCGTGAGCACGCCGTCGTCGCGATCGGTGCCGCGAATCAGCCGCTCGGCCGCGTATGGGTCCGCGTATTCGCTCATGTCGAAGCGCGCCAAGCGCTCGCTCGAGCCGAACAGAAAGCGGGCGAGCGCCTTGGCGAGCTCCGTCTTGCCGACTCCGGTCGGCCCGATGAAAAGGAACGCAGCCAGCGGTTTCGACGCCGGCTGCAAGCGCGCCTTCACCGTGCACAGCGTCTCGGCGACGCGGCGGATCGCCGCTTCCTGGCCGATCACGCGCTCGCGAAAGAAGCGCTCCACGTCCGCGATCAGCATGCTGCGGTCGTCTCGCAGCAGAAACTCCGGCACCCCGGTCTTGGCGCTCAGGCCGCGAAAGACGTAGTCGGCGGTCAGCTCGAGCGAGTCGTCGGGTCGCGGTTCGGCGCGCCGCAGCGCGACCAGCTCCTCGAGCAGCGCGAGGGCTTTGCCGGGCAGCGCGCGGTACGGATCGTAGCGCTCGACCAGATCGACCACGAGCGGCGCGGCCGCATCGGCCAGCGCCGGTTCCTCCGCGCCGCGAGCGGCTTCGGCCCGCGATCGCAAGAGATCGAGCGTCTGGGCGCGATCGAGCGGATCGACGGCGATCCGCGAAAAGTAGCTGAAGAATCCGACGTGACGGTGCGCGAGCCGGTCGTACTGCTCGGGCGTCAACTCGCCGACGATGCGAACCCGTCCGGCTTCGATGTGCCGCTGCATCAGCCCCGCGATGTCCTCGTAGCCCCCGGGACGTCCGGCGAAGAGGTCGTCCAGCTCCTCGAAGTAGAGGACACAGTCGAGCGTTTCTGCCGCACGCATCACGGCCTCGACGCGATCTTCGAGTTGCCCGAACCCCGATTGCCCGGCGACGAGCTCGGCTCCCGACGTCGCGAACACGATCCGAGCCGGATCGCAGGCCGCTACCGCGGCGCGCATCAGCGCGGACTTTCCCGCGCGCGAAGGCCCCACCAGCACGCAGCACGCGCCTGCCGCGCCCTGGAGCAGCGCACGCAGTCCGGCGAGATCGCGATGCAGCACCGGCAGCTTCGGCGCCTCGAGCCGCCTGCCCACGGTCTCGAGCAGCTTCTGCGCTGCTTTGTGTTTGCTCTTCAGAGCCCGCTCTGCCGGGCTCGACTTTTGCTTGTCGTCCGGGCGCGGCTCGATTTCGACGACCGGTCGTTCGAGCTCGAAACCGAGCGTGGGGAGCAGATCCAGGTACGTCGACCCGTCGAGCTCGCTCGCTCCGGCGACTCGCAGGATGTCGCGGCTGACGCGCGCAACGATCGCTTCCTGCTCTTTGCGCGGAACGTAGACGGCATGACCGAGCGCGGGAACCAGAACCCAGCGCGCATCGTCGCGCGTGACGAGCTCGACCGTCTGAACGTCGATCGGGGTGCGGATCCGCTCGGGCTTCGGCAGATCCTCGCGAGGAACGAGCACCGACACTTCGCGCACGCTGGCGTCCTCGGGTACCAGGCGCTCGAACAGCTGGTCACCGTCGAGCCGCGCGAAGTGCTCGCCCAGGAAGAGGCGGAGCTCGTCGACCGCGTCGTCGCGCTCGTTGGCGTAGCTCACGACTTTCGGGGCGTACGCGGCGAAGGCCGAGAAAAAACCGCCCGCGTGCTCGCGGACGATCAAGAGGGGTCGAACTTCGAGAGCCAAGCCACGTTCCGTAACCCGTGCCAAGACGCGCTGGCAAGCCCGCGGACGAACAGCCCCTGCTCGGGCGTTTGTTCGCGGATGAGTCCTCGGGCGATTCGCGCGCTGCTCTTGGTCGTCGGCCTGGGATCCGTTGCGTTCAGCGCGAGCCTCGCGGTGCTTCCGGCGCGCTTCGAGCACTACGCCGATCTGCGTGGTCTATCGACGGAGGAGCTCGCGCGGCGCCTTTCGCGATTTCACGGGGTCGCTTGCGAACCGCTGAATGCCGTGGCGCACGACGGCATGCTCGCTGTGGCCTGTGAGGGCGGCGGACAAGCCACCTTTTTCGCCGCGCTGCCCTGTGAAGCGAGCTTCGCCTGCGACACGCTGGAGATCGACGCTGCCTGCTGGCGGCCGGCGGGTCACCCTCCCTGAACGTCAGGGCAAGGAAATGCGCGCGAGCGGGGTGGCCAGACTATCGTGGCGCCGCGTCGCCAGCGGGCGCTTGCGGGCCTGCATCGGCCGGCGACGGTGGCGGTGGCGCTATCACCGGTGCGGGTGGCGCGGGCGGCACGACCGCACGCGGTGGTTCGGGTGGTGGCAGTTCCTGCTGCGCCATCGACACGTCGCGGATCGGGGCGCCGCTCGAGTTGTCGAGCTCGAACAATCGCGGAGCGCCCTCGGTCCAGACGGCTCCGTAGAGCTTGCCCGCCTGGGCGATGAAGCGAACCCGCCGCGCGGGTTGATCCTGCCGGGCGAGATTTGCGACGCCGACCGAGTGCTCCCCGGGCAACACCTCGATGTGAAGCCGCGAGTCGCGCTCGATCGGCCCGAGCGGCTCGCCGTCCACCGAAACCAACTGCACGGGATTCGAGCCCTCGATGCGCAGGATCGCAATCGTGTCACGCGGCCGCGGGGGACCCTCGTACTGCGAGACTACGAAAGTCGGCCCGCCACAAGCGAGGGGCACTAGGGACAACGCCGCCATCGACAGAAGAAACAGCCGGCGCCGAGGTGCCGTTGCCACGCGCGCAATGTTCACCACGCCGGCGACATCGTCAACTCTGCAACTGAAGAACAGAAGCTCATTTCGGGTTGGGGAAGGGCAGATCGCAGCTTTGCTGCGCCGGCGGACAAATCACCAGATCGAACACCGTGCCCGGAGGCGCGAGCACCAGGTTGTCGAACATCCGCCCGCGCTGCATCGCGTAGCTTGCGGTGCCCTCCGCGATGCCAGCAGGGAATTTTTCCGCCATCAACGGCGCCTGGTAGCGCGCGTTGACCGCGTGGACGAGCATCATCCGCGCGACTCCGACCGCGGCCTTGGGGTTCGGGGGTCCGGTTTCGGCGGCGGGAACCACGAAAATGTAGCCCCAGGCCTGGCCCGAATCGATCGTTGCTCGGGGAGCCGGGATCGCCGCGAGCGGGAGCGCCAGCGAGCGTTCGCTGCCCGAAAGCGTCGCCAGCGTCCAGATCTCGGGCGGCCTGCTCTCGTTCGGAGGCGTCCAGAACAGCACGACGCGCGTCGGCGCGAGCGGTCCGGCGGCTCCCGGTACGACGTTGAAGCATACCGCTTGCCCATCGCAGGCGCCGGCGGCAAGCGGTGCGTTCGCTGCTTGGGGCGAGCGCGGCGCGGAACCGACCTCGCATCCCCAAAGCAGCGCGGCTCCCATGATCGACGACGTTAGCGAGTGACCCATCTTGTCCAAGTGATGAGAGCTGGCGTTTCGATCACGAAAGCGCCGGTTCGCGGAAACACCAGAGGATATGGTGATCTGCCCGCGTTCGCTCTGGTTTTCCGGTGTCATGGGTGCCACCCTGCTTCTGGCCGGGGCGTGCTCCGACGAAGGCGAGGAAGGGGGATCGGCGCCGCGTGATGGCGGCGGCGCCGCCGCAGGCGTTGCCGGGAGCAGCGGGGTGACCGGAGCGGGCGGCAGCTCCGGGAGAGGGGGCGGGACATCGACCGGAGGAACGAGCGGGAGTGGTAGCGGTGGCAACAGTGGCAGCGCCGGCACCGCCACCGGTGGCACCGGTGGCAACGGTGGCAGCGCAGGCAGTGGTCCCTCGGATGCCGCGACGCCGGATGGCTTTTGGGACACGAGCGGCATCCCCGCCGCGAAGAACGTGATGATCTTCAAGTTCCTCAACCGAACCAACGGCAAGTACCAGGACAGCGAGATCTACTGGAGCTTCAAGAGCGGAAGCATCTCCGAGCTGCATTCGATCGCCGAGCAGCCGATCTACGACATGCCCGCCAATTCCTCGGGGCGACTCTACTTTTACCTGTGCGCGGCCGGTGACGCGACTTGCGCGGCCGATCCGACGAAAAGCAAGTACTACGACTTCATCGAGCACACCATCGGCGCCGACCAGTACAACGGCAACACGACGCGCGTGGACGCGTTCGGCATCAAGATCGCCATGCGCCTGCATTGCGCCGACGGCTTCGACCGCGCGGTCGGCGAAAACTACGCCACCTTCCAGGAGGATCGCGCGGCGACGTTCCAGGCCTTCATCGACTCGGTGCCGGATGAGTTCGATGCGCTCGCGCAGCCCCCGCACGCGCCGTACCGCATCGTTCAACCGGGCGCCGCGGGCTTCGATCCGGGGGAGCCGCACGAGCACTACTACGATGCGTTCGTGGACGAGATGTGGGCCGCGAACGGGATCACCATTCCGAAGCCCGGGCCCAACGGCAGCGGGCTCGCCGCACATCCCGATCTCTCGGCCGCCATCTTTCGCCACGTCGGCAATGCACCCGGCACCTTCGATGCTGCCGGCAAGCTCTTGAACAAGAACCTTTGGGAGGACGCGAGCACCTTCTATCGAGCCGCTCCGGCAAACTACTACGCGCGCTTCTGGCACGAGCGTGCGATAGACGGAAAGGCTTATGGTTTTCCGTACGATGACGTTGGCGGTTACTCGAGCTACGTCTCGCACAAGTCGCCGCAGTACCTCCTGGTCGCGGTTGGCTGGTAGTGGCTGGTAGCGGCTGGTAGGGGCAACTTTGGACCGGGGGCTTGCGGCGCAGCGGGCGCCGCGCTTCAGATGCTCTAAAGGAGCAGCCTGTGAAACCTTTCTTGCGATTGAGCTTCGTCGGACTGGGTGCGGCCGCGCTCGCCGTCGCTTCGTGTGGTGGCAGTGACGAAGCGAGGAAACCCCCTCCTGCTTCGGGCGGGTCCGCTGGCAGCTCGCCCGACGGCGGAGGCGCCGCCGGAAGAGGTGGCAATGGAGGTAGGGGCGGCACTGGCGGAAGAGGTGGCACTGGCGGAACCAGCGGTGCCGACGGAAGCGTTGGCTCGAGCGGCACGAGCGGCACCGGTGGAACGAGCGCTACTGGCGGAACCAGCGGCAGCGGCGGAACGAATGGCAGCGGCGGAACGAATGGCAGCGGCGGAACGAATGGCACCGGCGGAAGCGGGGGCGCGATCGACGCTGGAGCTGACGCTGACGCCAGCGTCGACACCGGGGTGGATGCAGCACCCGACGTCACGGATGCCAAGCCCGACGCGATCATCGTCGGGTGCATTCCCCAAGAGGTGTCGACTCGCTACGACGCCACCTGGCTGTTCGGCAAAGGATGTCGCGCCGACTGGAACAGCTCGAACGTGGTGACCTTTTCGGTTTCGCCGATCGTCTTCACCGGGATTGAAGGAACGATCGCCGCCGCCAATGCACTGACCGGCGCGCTGTTGGCCGCGTCGGACGGAATCGACATCTTCAAGGGCGCCGGAAGCAAGACCAACAGCGCGTCGCTCGGTGCCAACTCGTCGACTTCACAGGCGGTCGCGTTCGTGGGAAAGCCGGGCAGCACCACGGACTTTTTCGTCGTGGCAAACTCCGCTGCTTCCGGAACCACGGCTGGCGGGGGTCTCCTCCTCAGCTCGCTCGAGTGTGGAACGCTCGTGCCCACCGGCGCGCCCGTCCTCATCGGCGGCACGGCGGGCTACACCGAAGCGCTCGCCACCGTTCGTCACGCCAACGGCACCGATCGCTGGGTGCTGTCCGCGGCGAGCACGGGGCTCGCGGTAGTCCCGGTCTCGAGCTCCGGCTTCGCGGAGCCGATCGTCACGCCTTGGGGGAACGCGCTGCCGGCCCTCGCCGTGCAGCAGCGGGCCTTCATCGTGTTCGCACGGGATCGCCGCACCTTCGCGCTCACGGCGGAAGGCAAGGGCGCGTTGATCGGAAACTTCGATTCAGCGACCGGCGCCGTGACAGCCATGACCGCGCTCACGCTGCCCTCGACGGCATCGCTGTACTCGGCCGCGTTCTCGGCCGACGCGACGAAGCTCTACTTTTCCGAATGGAACGGCCGCTTCTGGCAGGTCGACCGCTCGAACGCGAATGCCACGGTCGACCTCGGCGCTTCGAACGGCGCCTTGCGCCTCGCCATCGACGACAAGATCTACATCGCGAGAAACGGACAGGCGACGTTGACCGTGATCAACAATCCAAACCTTCCCGCGGCCGCGCTCTCGATCACGACCGCGACCCTGCCCAGCGGCTGCACGAGCGCCTACGGGCTGCCCGGTCAGGGGGATCTCTGAGCTACTTCGCCGCGATGCCCTGAAAGTTCTGGGCGCCGACCGAATAATAGTAGACAGCGCCGCCCGCGACCGCGAGAAGGCCCGCGGGGGCCATTTGAGCCAGGGGATCCTGGAACAACGGATGACCGGTGCCGCCCGTCACCGCAACGTACCCGATCGTGTCATCGCGACCGAAAAGGCCCGAGTAGTAAGCGTTCTTGCCATCGGTAACCAACGTCGTGAGCGTCCCTGCGACCGGCGCCGTGAGCACGTTCGCGGGATGGTCCGGATCCGGATTCGCCTGTGACGTCCGGGCGATCGTGAAGCTTCCGCCCAGGCGATCGGCCCAGTAGACGTAGCTCGAATCGACCGCGAGGGCGAAGGGGCCGCGCTGGCCGACGACGACATCCGTCGTCGTCGAATCCGAAAGCGAGTATCGGACGACGTGCCCTCGCACAGCCTCGGTCCAGAACAGGTAATTCGCCCCCAAAGCGATGTCTTCGCCGAGCGGGCTCGCGCTCAGGGTTCCGATCGAACGGCAGCTCGCGCCCGTACCCAGCGTGCAGGCTTGCACCGTAGCGGCTCCGGTCTCGTCCGCGAGCAGGAAGTAGGCCGTGCTGGCGGTCTCGTCCAGAGCGAGGCCGAACGGTCGATACGAGTGCCCGGCAGAGCCCGCGATCACGATCGGGGAGGGTTCGGGGGCCACTACGCCTTTGGGACTCGCCCACACGCTGACGAGCCCGCTGGTATCGATCCTCGTCCACACCGCGATGCCGTTGGCGAGCGCGACGCGCTCTGCCCGTCCGCCCGCCGAGGCGATCGTCGTGCTCAGCGCGCTCCCCTCGGCCGAGACTTTGCGAAGCTTGCCGCCCTGTCCGAGCCACCAGACGAGATCCACGCCATCCGTCGCGAAGCACGCCGGAGGTTCGCTGGGCAAGACGACCCACGGCTGGCACTGCCCGACGCTGCACCCGCCGCTGCGGCAATCACGGTTGCACGCGCCGCAGTGCTGCGGGTCTTGCGATGTCACGACGCACTGGCCGTCGCACAGAATTTTCGGGCTGCTGCAGATGCAAGCGCCGGACACGCAGATTCCGTTGCCGCCACACGGCGTGTAGTCCGGCTGGAGCGGGCTGGAACAGCCGCTCACCGGATCGCAAGTGCCGGCCTGGTGGCATTCGTCGCTCGCCGCGCAAGTGACGTTCTCTCCGGTGTCCACGCAGCTGAACCCTTGCGCGCACGTGACGCGATCCTTGTGACACGGCGCTGCCGGATTCGTGCAGGACGCCCCTTCGCGGCACACCGCGCATTGCCCATTGAGACAAAACTTGCCGTCGCCACAATCGGTGCCGTCGGTGGCGTTCTTGACCAACTGACAGGTTGCGACGCCGCCCGCGCAGTTTATCGCTCGGGTCTGACACGGTACCGAGCAGTCCTTGTCTTGCTCGCACGTCGACGCATCGCCGGAAGTGCCGCCCCGTGCATCTTCCGCGGCGGAATCGGAAGTTTTACCCGAGCCGCCGTCACCGCTGCCGCCCTGGCCGGCGGTCGAAGTGGACGCGTCGCCCGCGTCAGTAGGCTCGAGAGGTTGCGGCCGCGCGCCGAGACAACCCGCCGCGAGCACGACGGTCCCGATCGAAACGCGAGCGACGCGGAAGGCGGCCGTCACCATCCGAACGCGTAGCACGAGCGGGATTTACACTTCGTGCGCGATCAGGGGGCTGCAGTGAGTGAGGTGATCGTGCCGTAGACAATGATATTGCCTCCGCCGAGAACGATCTGGATACGGCGGGTGTCGAACAGCTCGAGCCGCGGCGGCACGATCGGTAGTGCCAGGCTCGATATGGCATCGAGCCGGACGGACGCGTGCAACTCGATTCCTGCATGACCTTGCAGACCGCTGGACCCCGCGACTCGCACCTCCGAACAGTCGACGTAGTATTCGTCTCTCATCACCTCCGCAGACAGCACCTGGTCATTGCCAATGGTGATATCGGAGCGCCGGCCCCGGCCACTATTGTAACTTGCAAGGTGTACCCTTCCGGCGCTCACGTACATCTCGAAGTCGTGCGGAATGTTGCTGTAGACGTACGTGGCTGCGGTAGGTGTGCCTCGTTCGTCCAAGCGGACCGGGTCAAAGCTGAAGTAACCGATAATGGCATCGCCCGGCTTCACTTCGTCAGGCACGAGCTCGTAGACCACTTCGACGGTCGCGGTGAACTCGAAGCGCACCAGCCCACCCGTCGGCGGCTCGAAGGGCTGGCAGCTCCCATCCTTGCAAGCGCGACCCGGTGCACACGCGATCCGGTCGGGGAGAGGAGCCGTTGGGCGGCAACGGTGCGTCGCGCCGTCGCACTCGGGGCTGCCCGCGCAGAGGTCGCCACACCCGCGCTCCGGATCGTCCGGCACACAACTGAACCGGCAGTCGTCGCAGCCGTCGCCGAGCGTCCGGTTGCCGTCTTCACACTCTTCGCCGAGCTCTTCCTCGATACGCCCATTCCCGCAATGCGGAAGTCGCATGTCCGTCGGTGCGTCGTGGCACGCATCGCTCGTGCATGCATCGGAGTTCGGCGCATCGGGTGAAGGGCTCGTGGCGTCGCACATCGCGTCATCGCAAGCGTCGGAAACCGCCGCGTCGGCCTCGGCATCGACGTCGCGACACGCGCCGTCGATCGCGCAACTGCCGGCATCGGCCCTACCGGCTGCTCCGCCGTTGCCCGCGCTCCCCGCCGAGTGTTCAGAGCCGGTTTCGAGCCGCGTATCCAGCGACCCGTCGGCACCACCCGCCCCTGGCGGAACCTCGTCCCCGGTGTCGAGGATCAGCTGGCCAGTGCAGCTCACGACCGTGCACAGGGCTACGATCCCGGTCCGGGGGTTCCAGCGCGCGAGGGCGCTGCGACGGTCGTCCGTCGCTCGGCCACCGGCCTTCACGCGCGTCGCGATCATGGAGCGGCTGTAAGCGATGTTAGCGTGGCGTGGACCGTGTTGGATCTGATGGCAATTGTAATCTTCTCGTACTCGAAAAGGTCGAGTCGTGGCGGGACGAGTGGAAGCGCCAAACTCGTGATGGCATCGAGTCGGCTGAAGCTGAAAATGGACAGCTCGAGCCAAACAGTTCCCAGGAATCCGACGGTGTCCGTTACCCGCACCTCCGAACACTGAACGAAAAACATGTCCTTGAACTCACCACTACCGAGCACTTCGTCATTTTGAACCGAGATGGAGCAACCCTGGCTGGACTCCCCGCTCTTGAAGCTCGCGACGTGAAGGTTTGCCGCGGTGACGTGCATCTCGAAGTCGTGCGGAATATCGTTGAAGTAGTAGGAAGCGAAGGTGGGGGCGCCGCGTCCGTCGGTTCTGGACGGATCGAAACTGAAGTACCCGATCATAGGATCGCCCACGCGGACGCCCCCGGGCACAAATCCCGAGACTTGATCCACGGTCGCGCTGAACTCGAAGCGCACGAGGCCGCCGGTCGGAGGATCGAACGGCACGCAGCTTCCGGCTTTGCACGCGCGGCCTGGTGCACAGGGCGTCTGGTCCGGCAGGAACGCTTGAGCCCCGCAGCGGTGCGTCACTCCGTCGCATTCAGGGTTGCCCGCGCAGACGTCCCCGCAGCCGCGCTCTGGGTCGCCCGGGATGCAACTGAAACGGCAATCGTCACAGCCGTCGCCAAGAGTTCGGCCGTCGTCCTCGCATTCTTCGCCGAGTTCCGGCTCGACGCTCCCGTTGCCGCAGTGCGGACCTCGCCTATCGGGGTCGGCATCGGAGCACGTTTCGTCACTGCATGCATCAGAGTCTGCTGCATCGGCCGGAGCATTGACGTCGCGGCACGCTCCGTCCAGCACGCAATTGCTGCCGTCGGGCACGCCCGCCGTGCCACCGCTGCCGCTACTGCCGTCGCTGCCGCCGGTGCCGTCGCTGCCGCCGGTGCCGTCGCTGCCGCCGGTGCCGCTGTTGCCACCGCTGCTGAGCGCGCTTTCCGAGGCGCTGTCGAGCTTGGCGTCGAGCGCTGCATCCGCGCCGCCCGCACCCGCCGCCGTGAGATTGCCGGTATCGAGGATCAGCTGGCCGCTACAGCTCGCGATCGCGCTCAGCACCGCTGCGCCCAAGATCGCCGCGCGTTTCACGGTGGCGGTCCGGCGTCGCTCGTCGCTCCGGCATCGGAAGTAGTCGCCCCCGCCCCGGCGAAAGCGCGGGCGCGCTCGGCCAGCGTGCTCCCGGGGTTCGCGTCGATGAAGCGACGCGCCTCTTGCGCTGCTTTTTGTGCCTGGCCGGCGCGTGATAGCGCCTGAATTCTGAGCAAGCCCGCTTCCGCCGCCAACATCGCCCCGCCGGGAACCCGGCCATGCTCGTCGAGGATCTCGAGCGCCCGCTTCGCGTCGCCAGCGGCCAGCGCGGCGCGCGCGCGGTCCAGGAGCGCGACCTCTTCCGGCAGCGACAGCGCGCGAGGAGGAGTCGCGCTAGGCGCCGCGCGAGCCGAGACGGGAGGCCGGGGTGGGGGACGTCGAGGTGTCGCGCTCTTGATGTCGGCCGCGTCGATCGGCGGCGCCGGCTCTGCCGACGGCGCGGTTTCGCGCCGTAGCGGGATGCTCGCGCTCGGGCGATCTTCGGGCGACAACGTCAACGTCTCAGGCGGTCGCGGGCGCAACCAGATGAAACACGCGGCTGCGACCAGCGCCGCCGCGGCCAGTGCGGCGATCGGCTTGCGCAACGGACGGATCCGCGGCCACCACGCAGTTGCAGCGGCGCTCTCTTCTGCAGAGCCGGGCGAGCGCGCTCCGCGCCGGGCTTCGAGCAAGGCGTGGAGGGCGCGCTGCCGCGTTTCAGTCGACGGCGCTTCGAGTCGCGCGGCGCCGAAGAGCGCGTCGGCTCGTTCGTCGAGGGAGTCGCGCGCGGTCATTCGACTGGACTCCCCAGTGGGTTGCGTTCTCCGACGGCTTCGAGCTGCTCGCGAAACAGCTGGCGCGCCTTGCGCAGCCGCGAGGCCGCCGTGCCTACCGGAATCTGCTCGAGGGCGGCGACTTCCGCGACCTCGAGCTGCTCGATCTCCGCGAGCACGAGGACGCGGCGGAGCTGGTCCGGCAACGTGTCCAGGAGCTCGTCGAGCAGGTCCCAGGCGTGCTCGAGTGCGAGTTGGTCGTGGGGGCTCGGCGCCGGGGACGCCGTGGTAGCGAGCAAGTCGTCGGGAACCTCGCGCCGCCGCGCGAGGCTGCGCTTGGCGTTCGCCACGATCCCGAGCGCGACCCCGTACAGGAAGTTGCGCTCCTTCGAGCGAGCGACGGTTTCGAGTTTGGTCGATGCGGTGATGAACACGCGCTGGGCGGCGTCGTCCGCGTCGGCCTCCGACAAGCCCAGACGCCGGATCATTCGCCAGACGAAGTCGAAATGGTCGTTGAACAACCTCGTGAGACGCGCTTCGGTGTCGGCGCATTCGGCCGCGCTTTTCGCGGGCAATGGCGTAGCATCGAGTGGATTCCGGACCCGGTTCATCGAGGGCCCGACCGTGAGGAGGTGTTCGCCATGCGCGATCCACACCCCCCCTCATGTGCGCGATTGAGCTCGGCGATCACGGCAAACCCAGGGCCGCGCCCAGCCCGACGGCTGCGCCCACCGGGGGCGTCTGGTAAACGACTCGCCGCGGGTCACCCGAAAGGAGCTCGTAGCGGGTCAGCGGAAAGCTGGCCCCCGCCTGCGCTTCCAGCCGGATCCGCGGGCTGATGCTCCAGGCTAAACGCCCGCGCGGGACGAACGCAGACCAAAGGGCCTCGTCATCGCGGCCGTTTCGATTGTTTCCGCTGTAGGCCAGCCTGCCGAGCGCGTAACCCAGGCACGGTTTGACGGTAAAGGCGCTGCCCCCGAACCCCAGGGGGCAGACCTCTAGTTCGCCGGACCAAACCGCGATGCTGAATTCCGCCGATTCGGTGCTGCTCGACGCAAAGCCGCCGGCGGCCGAGAGGCGCAGCGACGACCTCGGCAGCGAAAACCTGCGAGCCTCGACTTCGCCGAACATGGTTCCGCCGAGCAGTGGGTCCGGAGTGACGCCGGTGGTGACCAACCCCTGCAGCCCGATGAACCAATCCACCGCGCGGGCCGGTGAGTGGGGCGACGGGGCGTTCCGCTTCGCCGGAGGCACGGCGGGGGGACGCGCCGGAGCGGGCCGGGGCTCGGGTGGCGGAGCTGGCGAAGCCGTCGGTGGTGACGCGGCGGCGCCCGCCTCGGGATCGAGCGCGAGGACCAGGCTCAGGGCCAGCGCGTCGGCCACCTGCCCGCAGTCGTCACCGCTGAGGCGACGGATCGAGACGGCGCCGGCCTGGGTCTGTCGCTCGAGCAGTCCTTCGCTTTTTCCCGAGGCTTCCCCGATTGTCACCACGAAATCGATCGCGTCGCCGACTTGCGCGAGCCGCGCAGGCACGCTGCGGGCCTCGAGCCGCTCGAGGAAAGCTGGGCCGTCCGGGCACCCATCCACGCTCCGGTACCAGACGTTCACCGGGCGTGGGTCAGCCGCGTGTGCCCTCGTGGGAAACCCCGTGGTCAGCGTGAGCGCGATGAAAGCTAGTGCCCGGGACATCCGGCCACCCCGTCGATTACCTGGCCGCGCAGCTTAGGGTCGGAATTGCGATTCGGTCGAGCCGAATCAGTCGCCGTCGGTCGAAGTGAAGGTCAGGGTGATGCCGAGCGCGCTCGCGAGATCGACCTTGAGCGCGAGCTCGAGTGCCTTGATTGCCGCGGCCGCCTTTGCCATGCCGTGCGGGTTCGAGCGCACGGATTGCTCGAGAGGCGCGCCGAGCTGCCCAGGGCGTCGCGAGCGGCGGCGAACGCGTCGCGGACGCGGGCGTCGATCGGACGCGGTCAGCGTGCGTTGCGCTCCCAGCTGAAGAACCGCCGGCGCGGCCGGGTCAACGTGCAGCGGCAGCCACTCGGTGCGCGGCGTGGTGGTGGAGGCCCTCGAGCAGCAGCACGGGCTTGCCGAACGCTTTGCTCAGCGTGGCGATGCGCTGGACGATGGTGTCGAATGCATCGAGCGGAATGTCTTCGTACCGGATCTGGTTTTCCACGAACTTCTCTAAGCCGGCGACACTCGATTGGCTGTAGACCTGCTTCATGCCGCCACCCAGCGCGAGACCAGCGACGGGAAAGAACACTTGGCGCAGCGCCGACAGGCGCTCGAGCGGGTCATAAGCGCCGTTGTTCGCCCGGTGACAGTCGGTCCATTCGTTCTCGCCGGGTGTGTAGACGACCGGGATCGGCAGCGTCGAGAAGCCGGCTGAGATCTGGGCGCGGTGCGATTGCCCGCGACCGTCACCTTCAGGCACGCCGCGTCCGCAGGAAGCGAGTGCTCATTCGTGTCGACTCCTCGAGCCGGCGATAGCCGACTTGGAGCGACACGCGGGTAACGACTCGGTAGCCTTATGCTGCGCGTTGCGTGGCGATGTCCGTCACGGAGCGGTATCGGTCAGGGAGCGGTACCGCCGAAGCCGAAGCGGCCGCCGGTGCCGCCGAAGACACCGCCGTCCAAACCGCCGAAACGGCCGCCGGTGCCGCCGCTGCCGCCGGTTCCGAAGCGGCCACCGGTGCCAGCCCCGCCGTCAGGGAGGTTGACGCAGGTCCAGGTCCGCATCCCGCCGCGTCCGCCACAGAAGCACGTCTGATTTCCGTAGGTGCAGCGAAGGGTCATCGTGCATTCCGAGCCGGCGCCGGGAGCAGTGCCGGGGCAGTCCGGGTTGTTGGTGCCGCCGCTGCCGCCGCTGCCGGTCGCGCCGCTGTTGCCGCCCGCGCCGCCATCGGCGCCCATGCCGCCGTCGCCGCCCATGCCGCCGTTACCACCCAGGCTCCCGCCCGCGCCGCCTGCGCCGGCATCGCCACCGGCTCCAACCCCGCCGCCGTTGCCGCTCGCGCCGCCGTTGCCGCTGGCGCCGCCCGCGCCGCCGTTCGCGCCCGCGCCACTGGCGCCCGCTGAACCCGATACAGCGCCGAAGCCGGTGCCGGCCGCTCCCGCGCCTCCGCCCTGTCCGCCCGAGCCGCCTGTACCATCATCGTCGCCGCTGCAGTGGATCAGCATCAGACAGAGGGCCCCCGTCAGGAACATGGTGTTTTTGCGAAGCATCGTTGGCGACTCCGGTGAAGTGAGAGTTGACGGTGCCGGGGAGCAGCCGAGGGCTGGCCCAGGTAAGCACTAAGGTGATCGAGCCCTGCCGCCACGGTTCAAGAAAGCCCGCCCCGCGGGAAAAAAATCGCGCCAGAGTAAACATTGGTGACCTAACGGTAAGATTCTGAAAGAGCCGTCTCCATGTCAGGTACCGTCCAAGCCTTTTTCATCGAAGAGAGCGGCCGCTTCGTTCCGACCGAGTTGACCCGCGGTCCCTGGAGCCCGGTGCACCAACACGGCGGTCCACCGTCGGCGTTGATGGCCCGGGCGCTCGAGCGCGTGGGGCTCGGTCGCGACGCGGCCCAAGTGGCTCGGCTGAGCGTCGAGTTTCTGCGTCCGGTGCCCCTGGCGCCGCTTCGCCTCGAGGCGCGCGTGTTGCGGCCGGGAAAGAAGGTCGAGCTCGCCGCCGCCAGCCTCTACGCGAATGAAGAAGAAGTGGCGCGCGCCACGGCGCTCAAGGTGCGAAAGATTGGGCTCGACCTTCCCGAGCTCGACGTATCGGGTGAGCGCTTCGAGCCGCCTTCGGCGCTCGCGGACTTCGTGATGCCGTTCTTCACCGGTGACGTCGGCTACCACACGGCAATGCAGATCCGTTTGGCGCGCGGCGCCTTCGGCAGCGGCAGGGTGGCAGGCTGGTTTCGGATGCGCCATCCACTGCTCGCCGGTGAGGCGCCGTCGCCGTTTCAACGCGTTGCAATCGCCGCTGACAGCGGGAACGGCATCAGCGCGGTGCTCGACTTCTCGCGCTGGCTGTTCATCAACCCGGACCTCACGGTGCACCTGTTTCGCCACCCGATCGGCGAATGGGTGTTGCTCGATTCGCGCACGCTGCCGGACAAGAGCGGCGTCGGCCTCAGCGACACACGTCTCTATGACGAGCAGGGACCGATCGGCAGCGGTTGCCAGAGCTTGTTGATCGACGATCGTCGCTGACCGCAAAATCCTGCTCTTGCTCCTGCTCTTGCTCGGACTCGAGCGATGAGCGTCGTCCCGCCGACGTGTTTAGTTGCGGAGGGCTCACCAGAAAAATCGGAGAAAGGCCGACGCGAACTGTTTTCGCTCCGAGACGACACGCGGGCCTTCGGGCCGAACAGCCCGGCTTTCCGCGGCGCGTCTCCGGTCACGACGCGCTGACGCTCTGAACGTCGGGCAGCGTTTTTTCGAGAGCATCGCGCAGCGCGCCGATGAGATCGCCGGTCGTCGGGCGCTCGTCGGGTGAGAACGCCAGGCAAGCATCGAGCAGCTCCGCGACGCGTTCGGGCAAACCGGCAATCGCAATCGGCGTGTGCGGCTGGGGCAGGCGCCGATCGAGATAAGCGAGAAACGGAGCCTCGGCGTGCGGCGGCGAACCGGTGAGCAGGCGGAAGGCCACGACCCCGAAGGAAAAGACGTCGCTCGCGGGCGTGATCGCGGCGCCCCGCATCGCCAGCTCGGGCGCGATGTAAGACGGCGTGCCCGAAATTGCGCCGGTGCGAGTGAGCTGCGGCGTGCTCGACGCCGGTTGCTGCGTTGCGAACGCGTCGGTTTCCGTCGCGTCCGGTGCCGGCGGCGGCCGTGACACGAAGCTCACGGTGGGCGCTTCGGGACGCTGCGGCTGCGGTTGGCTCGACCCCGTGGTTTCGTCGGCTTCCGCGGGGCCGCGGCTGATGCCGAAATCGGTGATCTTCACGCGCGGATCGCGCTCCACGTCGCCGCTCACCAGCACGTTCGCCGGCTTCAAGTCGCGATGGATGATTCCCTGCGCGTGGAGCGCCCGCACCCCCTCCAGGATCTGTACGAAGACCTTCAGACACCAGCCGACGTCGCGCCGGCCCTTGAGCTCGGCGAGAGACTTACCCTCGACCAGCTCCATGACCAGGTACACATAACCGGCCTCGGCAACGTCGGCGTCGACGACCGCTACCACGTTGGGATGCCGCACGCGGGTCGCGATCTGCGCTTCGCGAGCCAGCCTTGCCAGCGCCAGGGCCTGCGTCTCGTGAGCGACCTTGAGCGCCAGCCGGCGGTGATCGTGGAGGCGCTCGACCTCGTACACCGTGCCCATGCCGCCGGCGTCGAGCGCGGCAATCACGCGATAGCGATTTTCCACGACGTCGCCGGCCTCGAGCAGCGGCGGCACACTGGAAGCGCCGGTGTGCGTCAGAGCGGCCAGGATGTGCGCCGAACGGCGTCCCACCTGCTGGCGGAGCTCCTCGTTCAGCGCCTCGACTTCGGCCTGTCGTTCCTCGAGATCGTGCAGGCGGCCGCGCAGCGTGAGGTTGAGCTGGTCGGCTTCTTCCAGCGATCGGAAGTGGCTGCGGCTCAGCAGCATCGACTGAAAGATGCCGAACAGCCCGAGGCCGATACAGGCCGGGCGCGCGCCGTCTAGCACCTCGCCGCCGCCGATCCACGCCCACAGGTCGACCCAGGCCGAGCCTCCGAGCGCGAGCCAGCAGCACAGAAAAAACTGACCAATGCCACGATCGCTGTAGGTCGCGGCGAGCCGTGTGCCCGTCGCGATCTGATAGACGATGGTGGCGGTGACGCACACCACGACGCCCGGCGTTCCGTACGAGGAATTGATGAAGGCCCCGGCCACGGCAGGGATCGGAACCGCCATCGCGATCACGAGCAGCACGAGCCAGAAGCGGTGCGGCCGGCCGCGTCCGAAGAATTCGTGCGTGTAGTAGACGGGGATGATCGGCGCCACGCTCAGGCTCTGCGCGAGCAGCAGCGTCTCGAGCTTCGCCCCGAGCCAGCTCGTGAGGCCGAGCACGTGCGCCGGGTAGTACGAGGCGGCCAGGGCCTGGATCGCGAACCACAGGTACGCCCGGCGCTTTCGATCCCAGAAGAAGATCGCGAGGAACGCCAGACCCATCTGACTCAAGCCGATCAGGCCGAACCAGCCGCCGCGGTCGTTCAGGATTCGATTGCGCTCGATGACCGGCGTTGCCGTTCCCGAGGGCACGAGCCGGGGTGCGACGTCGAGCCAGGCGCTCTGTGTCCACGCGTGCGTCACTTCGAGCTCGAGTGAAACGCGTCCGTTTTGCACGGCGCCGGGCGGGATCTGCCAGCGATGAGGCCCGATGTGACGAATCGTCGCGGCGCCGTGCGACGAAGGTGCGACGAGATTGCCGTTCACCCGCAGTGAAACCGGCGCCGGCAGATAAGGAATCGCGAGATCGACGGGCCCGTCGCGCAACGCTTCGTCGAGCACCACGTCCGCCGAGAGCCGGTAGGTATCGATCCGGTTCGGGAGCTCGGCGTTCAGGTGCGCCGGGAACTCGAGCGGCCGCGAGAAGGTTCGCGCGTGCAGGGTCCAGCGCTGGATCACCTGGCCCTCCGAGCCTCTGCATCCGCAGGCGAAGCAGAGCAGCGCGACCACTAAAAGCGCGACGTGAGCGCGCACCCACCGCATCCTCGCAAGCGTATCAGAACTCGGAAATTCATCCGCGCGTGCGAGGGACCACACTGTGCCGGAACGTGGTTCGATGTCGGTAGCTGTCGGCGGAGGCAGACGGCGTCCAGTCGTTCCTCAGCGTGGCGGTGGTAAGGTTGGTCGTCATGGCGACGCTGCGAACGGGGGCACTGGGTCTGATCGCGAGCGCCGTGCTGATCGCGTGCGGCTCCGACGATCCAGCACCCGCTCCGCAAGCGGCGGGCGGCGACTCGGGCAACCCGGGAGTCGGCGGCATCGCGGGGGTCAGCGGCAGCTCTGGCAGCAGCGGATCCGGCGGGACCGTGAGCATCGGCATCGACGGCGGCGGCGTCGGTGGCGGCAGCGCTGGCTCCGGCGCTCAAGGTCCGTACGTGCTGCCCGAAGGCTTCACGAAAACGGATCTGGGCGGTTACAAGCTCGGCGATCCCTTCAACGCCGATGCCCCGCCGCCCATCCAGGGCAACGCTTGCGGCACGACCATCGCGGGCGTCGTCCGCGATTTCAAAGGGGCGAACGAGGTCGGCGGCCATCCCGATTTCGAGGCTTTCGATGGCAAAGGGCCGACGGTCGGGATGGTCCCCGTCGATCTGCTGGCGAATTCGAAGCCCGGTTACACCGGTATTTGCGAAGCAACTCAGCTCGGTCCGTGCAAGTACCAGCAGCAGACGACGTCCGCGGCGAATTTCAGCCAGTGGTACAACTACGCGCCGGACGTCAACAAGCCGTACGTGCTCTACCTTTCACTCGAGCCCAACGTCGACGTCTTCACGTTCCAGAGCGACTTCTTCTTCCCGCTCGACAATGCCGGATGGGGCAACTTTGGCAAGGCGCAGGACAAGAAGGAGCACAACTTCAACTTCACCACCGAGATTCACACCCAGTTCAAGTACAACGGCGGCGAGAAGTTCACGTTCATCGGCGACGACGACGTCTGGGTCTTCATCAACAAGCGGCTGGCGGTCGACCTCGGCGGCCTGCATCCGCCCGAGACGGGGTCGATCCTGCTCGACGAGAGCGCCGCGACGCTCGGGATCACGCCGGGAAACACCTATGCGCTCGACCTGTTTCACGCCGAGCGCCACACGAACGCCTCGCACTTCCGCGTCGACACGAATCTGCAATTCACCAATTGCGGGACATTCGTGCCTGACATCCCGCGTTAGCCCGTGGCTTTGTTCACCGCTTGTGGCCGCCGAAATGGTGGCAAGGTTGACGAGACTTTCGAAACTCGTCGATCGGAGGCACCATGACCGAACCCAGGGACAGCGCGATCGAAATCGAACCGGAAGCTTTCGACGCAGGGAAGCGGGCCGAGCACCTGCCGCCTCCGCCCCCGAGCGCCCGCGTCAGGGGCGCTGTTTCGGAGCTCAAGCTCTCCAAAACTCCGAGGTTCGCCCGCGACCTGATGACGAAGAACATCTTCACCATCGGTCCCGACGACATTCTCGAGCATCTCGAGGAGCACATGCAGGCCTTTCGCTTCCGGCATTTGCCAGTCGTCGAAGGGCACAAGCTGGTCGGCCTGATCAGCCACAAGGACCTGTTGCACGCGTCGTCGTCCTTTCTGTCCGACAGCGCGCAGCGGAGGAACGAGCTGATCCACCGGCAGCCGGCGAAGCGCATCATGGAGCGCGAGCTCGTCACCGTGCGTCCGACCGACACGCTGCTCGACGTCGCGTTCCTGATGTGGGAAACGCGCGTCGGCTGCGTGCTGGTGACCGAAGACGACGACACGCTGGTCGGCATCATCACCGAGGGCGACTTCGTGCGCCTCGGACACCATTTGCTGAGTGGGAAGGAGCGAGAACCGAGCTGAGCGGGGATTCGCCGTGTTAGACGTCTCCCGTGGCTCGCCCGGGCAGCCGTCTGCTCTCGCCGCCATTGTTTCTTGCTCCAACGGTGGGGGTGGGCGAGCAGGAATGTTAGTAATAGCGGCGGCGAAAGCGGTAGCGGGGGCCGGTGACCAGGTGGATCAGCGCCACGAACAGCGCGCCGCCGATGATCGACCAGAGGATGGGAAAGGGACGCCCGTCGACGGCGACCATCAGCAGCTCGGGCAAGTGCAAGGCCTGAGCGATGATCGTGCCGAACAGGGCTCCGACGAAGCCGACTGCAATCGAAACGAGAATGCCGCCACCGGTTCCACCGCCGATGGCTCGTCCGATCGCGCCGCAAACGCCGGCGATAATCAGCAGGATCAACAAACCCGTTAGTGTGATCGTCATGGCTGGGGGGAGTGCAAGAGCCGCGCCCGCACTCCAGCTCTCCCTAACTCCGCGAGCTCGGCCTGATTTCGCCGCGGACGCGCCCTCTGACAACAGCGGCGATAAGGCACAGCCGGGAGCGCGGACGTGACAGTATTGCGCGGTGCACCGCGTCAGGCAGCGATGTCTGGACGGCTGGGGAGCACGGCGCCGGGTTGTGACTCCGGAACCGAGCTCCGGAGTGCAAAGGCGCGCACGATCGCCGGGCCGTCGCGCCGCGCGATCGCGATCAGGGCGCCGGTCAACGTTGCGATCAGCAGGAAGCTCGCAAAATAGAAGTGGAGCCGCTGGTCGCTGATCAGCACGGTGAAGTACTGCGCCGCACACATCGCGAGCAGCAGAAACCAGAGCCAGTTGTCGGCCGCGTCGCGCGGCCGTGCGTCTTCGGAACGCAACACCGCGGCGAGCGGGAGCAGACAGACGAGGTGCAGGTAGTAGTTGGCCGGATAGAGCAAGATCGGCAAGAGCATCAGGCCGAACATGGCTGCCTGTTCGGGGCGCTTGCCGCGACACGCGACCGCCAAAAGCCCGCTGAGCAGGAGTGCGCACGCGATGAACAGCGGCAGCCGTGCCGTGAGCATCCAGCTGCGATCCGAATCGGAGCCCGCGATCACGGTGCGCAGGCTCACCGGATTCACGTGGGCATCGGCGTCGAGCAAGCTGACCTTTTGCACCCAGCTCGGCCACGCCTGCGGGGAAAGCACCAGCGATGAGAAAAGCGCGAGCACGACCAGCGCAGCGGCCCCGCCGATCAAGACGCGAAGCACGTGACGCTGTTCCGCAATCATGGTCCGGAGCGACGGCAGGCGCCGGTCGTTCCAGACACGCTCCGCGAGCCACCATGCGGCGGGCAACAGCGTTCCGACCAGGGCGAGGCCGGGAAACGCTCGAATCGAGGCGGCCATGCCGAACAGAGCGCCCGCGAGCAGCCAGCGCTCCCGCCGCAAGGCGCAAGCGCCCAGACCGAGATAAGCGAGCCAATCGTGCCTGAGCGTGGCACCGCCCCAGTTCGTGCCGAACATGATGAAGTCGTTCGCGCCGAACACGGTCATGCAAACGAACATGGCGCGCCAGCCGAAGCATCTGCCGATTGCGCCGAACATCACGAGCAAGAGCAGCGGATCCAGCAGGCCGGTGATCAAAAACGCGCGGTTACTCGCCTCGAACGAGTTGAACATGAGGTGGGCAATGGCGATCCAGACCGGAGTCGCATTGCCCCCGAGGTCGACCATCGTTTCGAGCCAGTGGCTCGTGCCCATGGTTTCCCTGAAATGGCGAGCGTCGTTTCTGTAGGCCTGCCAGCGCTCCGCGGAAAAGTGTTGTTTTACTTCGGCGATCGCCGCCGAACGCTCGCGGACGGTCGTGAAGCGGTTGGTATGGAGGTTCCGGAACGATTGATCGCCGAGCCCCTCGAGCGACACGCCGATGTCCTCGGAGTAGGCTGCGAGGTCCGCCTCGTAAATCCGAAAGTAACCGATCTCGGGGAAGTACTTGGCGGTCGCGTAGTACTGGCGAAGATCCAAATGATGGACCGGCGTCCAGGCGCCGAGCTTCTGATCGTAAAACTGTGGGTGCCCGAGGTTATAGAACGCGAGCAGCGCGCCGACGCCGCAGATGCCGAGCACGCCGGCGACGGCGATGCGCCGCGGCTTGAACCGCTCCGGCAGCGACGCCTCCAGCACCACCACGATCGCGGCCACCGCGGCGACCGTGCCGCGCACGAACGAGACCTCGCGCGCGCCTGCTGGCCAGTCGTCGAGCAGGGCGCGCGCGAAATCGACTGCAGCCAGCACGGGAAGCACCGAAATCGGCAAGAGCCAGAGCTTCGGCAGGCGTCTCCAGGCCAGCGCGACGAACGTCACCAGCGCGAGACCGAGGAGCAGCGCCCGATTGCGCAACATGACGTCGAGCGGCTGGCTCGTACGGTGCGGAATCGGCGGCGGAAAGGCCGAGGGCGCCTGCTCGTAAACCGCGAGCTCCGTGACCGCCAAGTTGCCGTCTCCGCGCAGCGGTTTCAGTCGCAGGTACCGGCCCCGGCCCTCGATCTTGTCGCTGAAGCGATCGCGTAAGCCGGCCTGACCGGAGTTCGGAGCTTTCCACACGCTCTCGTACTTTTTTCCGTCCTCGGAGATCGAAAGCTCGTATTCGTCGTTGTTGTCGGCCTGGAGCCAGGCGGCGCGAACGGTCTGCGAACGTCCCAGGTCGAACAGCAGTACCGATTCGAGCGAGGCGAAGATCGCGGCTCGGTGAGAGTTCCAGCGGTTACCCTCACGCGCGGCGACGCCATCCGTGACGAGCTCCGGTCGAGTGACGCCTTCAGCCTGGCTCGCAGCGAGGCCGCTCAACAGATTGACGCCGCCCTCTGCTCGGCAACCTGCGAGCAACGCAAGCGCGCACGCGATGACGACCCCCGCGAGCGCGACCCGGGATGATGAAGCCGGTCGCACGGGAGCGCCCCTTCGCAAGCCGCGTGCCACTCCGAATCACCCTTGGATTCGGCAAGGCCGTGCCGAACTGTGTCAGCCGGGTGGACGGTGCGGCAGCGAAGGCGCGGTTTTCCGTGCCGCTGTGTGCCAAGCAGGCTAGAACTCCGGCGTGCGCGGGGTGAAGACGGCTCTGTTTTGTTTGCTGTTGCTCGCGGGCGCGTGCGGCGGGCGCTCCGAGCAGACTTCAAAGGTTCAAAGCGGCGACGGCGGTGCGAACGGGAGCGGCGGCAGCGGCGCGAGCGCCGGAGAAGGTGGCGCGACCGGCAGCGCCGGCAACTTCGGTACCGGAGGCAATGCGGGCAGCGGAGGCAGCGGGGGTGTCGTTCCGCGGGGCACGTGCGAAAATGATGCCGATTGCCTGGTCTACAATGATTGCTGCGATTGTTATGCGTCCGGTCCCAGCACGCTACCGCCGGCATGTGCAGCGGATTGCGACGTTCCAGTTTGCGATCGGATGGGCATCTCGAGCGCCGACGCGCGCTGTGTAGCGGGTCGCTGCGTGCTCGATCGCGGGTGCCCGGGCTACTTCGTCCCCGATTGTTTTGCTGCGCCCTTACCGATGTGCCCCGACGGCTACGTCCGGTTCTTCGATCATGATTGCGATACGGGCTGCTTGCCGTTGACCGCGTGCAGGGAGGTCGACTCGTGCGAGCGCTGCGAACAGGCCGGCTTGGCCTGCGTGCTCGAGCTCTTCGCGGGACGTGGCTCGCAGAGCTACCACTGCGTCACCACGCCGGCTGGCTGCGACGGCGGATGCGAGTGCATGCACATCTGCAACGAACCCGGCGCGACGTGTCAGCCGCGCCAGTCGCCGACCGCGCTCGAGTGCTCGATCGATTGTCCGACCTGCTGAGCCGTGCGATCGTCGGCCCATGCCGACCCTGACGCGAGGCGACGTCTCCATCTACTACGAGGTTCACGGCGAGGGTTACCCGCTGGTCCTGTTCGCGCCGGGCGGGATGCGCTCCGCGATCGCGCTCTGGGATCGCTCGCCGTTTCACCCGATCAAGGAGCTCGCCGGGCTGTTTCGCGTGGTGGCAATGGATCAGCGCAACGCGGGCCGCTCGCGCGGACCCGTGACGGCGGCGGACGGCTGGCACACGTACACCGCCGATCACGTTGCGTTGCTCGACGCGCTCGGCATCGAGCGCTGCCACGTGCTCGGTCAATGCATCGGCGCCGCGTTCTGCCTGAGCCTTTCGACGCGGGCGCCGGAGCGCGTGAGCGCCGCGGTGCTCGAGCAGCCGATCGGCTTTGCCGACAATCTCGATGTGTTTCACGCGATCTACGAACCGTGGGGCGCGGAGCTGATGCAGGGACGGTCCGACGTGACCCAGGCCGCGCTCGACGCGCTCGAAAAGAATCTCTACGCGGGCGATTTCGCCTTCAGCGTGACGCGCGAGGACGTGCGGCGCTGCGCGGTGCCGCTGCTCGTCATGCGCGGCAACGACCCGTATCACCCGGCGGCGATCTCCGAGGAAGTAGCCCGCATTGCGCCACGCGCGGAGCTCGTCCACTCCTGGCGGGAAGGGGAAGACGTGGCGCGCGGGCTCGCCCGCGTGAAGGCATTCCTGAAGAGCCACACTACGGTGTGAGCTAGTCGTCGGTCACCGCCCCGAGCTCGGCAGGCGACACGAGGCGCTGGTACTTTTTGAGCACACCTCGCATCTGGCGAGCGGCCGGGGGCGCCCACGCCGCGCGCCGCTGTTCGAGCTCGGTGTCGGACACGTGAAGCTCGAGCAAGCCGTTTGCCACGTCGATGCCGATCATGTCGCCTTCGCGCACCAGGGCGATTGGTCCGCCCAGCGCCGCTTCCGGCGAGACGTGGCCTACGACGCGGCCGAAGGAGCCGCCCGAAAAGCGGCCATCGGTGACCAGCGCGACGGAGCCACTCAACCCCTTGCCGACGATCGCGGCCGAGGGCGCGAGCATTTCGCGCATGCCGGGGCCGCCACGGGGACCTTCGTTGCGCACGACGATCACGTCGCCAGCTCGGATCACGTCGCCGAGGATCGCTTCCAGCACCGCGGCTTCGGATTCGAACACGCGAGCGGGTCCGGTGAAGGGCATGGGTTCGACCCCCGAAGTCTTGGCGACCGCGCCGTTCGGCGCGAGGTTGCCGCGGAGGATGGCGAGATGCCCGGTGGGGGAGATGGGCCGCGTCCAGGGCCGGATCACGTCCTCGCTCGGCGGCTGATCAGGGACGTTTTTCAGCGCCTCGGCCGTGGTTTCTCCGCTGATTGTCAGCGTATCCCCGTCGATCAGGCCGTGGTTCAACAAGAGCTTCATCACCTGCGGGATGCCGCCCGCGGCGTGCAGATCGAGCGCGCTGAAACGCCCCGAGGGCAACAGATCGCACAACACCGGAGTCCGTTTTCGGATGCGCTCGAAGTCGTCGAGCTCGAGCGGCACGCCCGCGGCGTGTGCGATCGCCAGCAGATGCAGTACTGCATTGGTCGAACCGCCCGTCGCCATCACGACCGCGATCGCATTTTCGAACGCCCGCCGGGTCAGCATTTGCAGCGGCACCAGGCGCTCGTGAACCGCGCGGGCGAGCGCCTGCGCGCTCCGCGTTGCGTGCTCGAGAATCGCCTCCCCGATCGCGGGCAAGGTAGCCGCCCCCGGCAAGCTCAGGCCCAGCGCCTCCGTCGCGGCCGCCATCGTGTTGGCCGTGTACATGCCGCCACACGCGCCGGGACCCGGAATCGCCGCCCGCTCCACCGCCAGCAGCTCGTCGCGCGTGATGCGCCCCGCCGCGTGCTCCCCGACGGCCTGAAAGACGCTGACCACGGTGAGCTCGCGGCCAGCAAGGCGGCCCGGCGCGATCGTTCCGCCGTAGACCGCGATCGCCGGCACGTTCAGGCGCGCCATCGCGATCAGGCAACCCGGCAGATTCTTGTCGCAGCCCCCGATCGCCAGGAGCCCATCCATGCTCTGGGCGTTGACCACGGTTTCGATCGAGTCGGCGATCACCTCGCGCGAAACCAGCGAGTACTTCATGCCCTCGGTGCCCATCGCGATCGCGTCCGAGACAGTGATCGCGCCGAACAGCTGCGGCATCACGCCGGCCTTTCGCAGCGCGAGCTCGGCGCGGCGGGCGATCGCGTCGAGCCCCGCATTGCACGGTGTGAGCGTGCTGAACAGGTTGGCCACGCCGACGATCGGCTTGCCGAAATCGGCATCCTGGAAGCCGACGGCTCGCAGCATCGACCGGTTCGGTGCGCGGTGTTCGATCGGGTGCGTGACGGCCTTGCTGCGCCAGTTGTCGCTCATGCCTGGAACCTTGGGCGACACGCGGCGCGAGGTCCAATATATTGTTCGTTAAGAATTGATATGAAAAATATATCGATCATCGACATCCGAAAGCTGTTTGCCTTCGTCGCGGTCGCCGAAGAGCTCCATTTCGGGCGCGCAGCACAGCGGCTTCACGTCTCGCAGCCGCCGCTCAGCCTGACGATCCGCGCGCTCGAAGACGAGCTCGGCGTCCGGCTCTTGCGACGCACCAGCCGGCGCGTCGCACTGACCGAGCCCGGGCGCGTCCTGCTCGAGGAAGCACGCGCGATCCTGCAAAAGCTCGAACTCGCGCGCCGCCGCACGGCGGAGGCCGAGCGGGGCGAGCGCGGTTCGCTCGCGCTCGGCTTCATCACGCCGGTGATCTACGGCCCCTTGCCGGAGCTTCTGCAGCGCTATCGCACGCACTATCCGCGCGTCGAGCTCGTGCTGCGTGAAAGTACCGGCGACGTTCAGCTCGAGGAGCTCGAGCGCGGCAAGCTCGACGCCGCGCTGGTCGCCGCGCCGCTTCCGGATGCGCGGTTTTCGCGGCTCAGCCTGCTGCGCGAGCCACTGGTAGCGGCGTTGCCGCGAACGCACCCCGCGGCGCGCGGCAAAGGCGCGCTCCGGTTGTCGCAGCTCCGCGACCAGCCTTTCATCGCGTTTCCGCGCGGCAGCGCGCCCGGGCTCTTCGACCAGATCGTGGGGTTCTGCGCGCGCGCCGGATTCAGCCCTCGCATCGAGCAGGAAGCGGTGCAGCACCAGACCATCGTCGGCCTGGTGTCGGCGGGCCTGGGCGTCGCGATCGTGCCTGCGTCGATCGCGAAGCTGCGCCGGCCGGGCGTGGTCTATCGAAGATTCAGCGAGCGCTCCCCGCTCGTCGAAACTCTCTTGGTCTGGCGCAAGGGCGATGAATCGAGAACGCTCGCGAACTTCGTGAAGCTCGCGGCTCGCTAGCCCGCGGCGCAGAACTCGGCCGGAAAACAGGCGTTGCCGCCGCCGTTCAGTGGGCGGCAGCAGTTGCTCTGGCAATTGGTGTTGGTCGTGCAGGTTGCGGAGCAGACGCCCGGACCACCATTGCCCAGACCGATGCAGCGGCTCACGCCGGACGCGTACCCGCAGCAGTCGTTCTGGATGTCGCAGGTTCGACCGTTCGTTCTGCAACCCGTGCCGCAAAGCGAAGCGCTGCCGCAGGCACCGGCATAGTCCTCTAGCGACACGCAGCAGCCGGAGCTGCAGCTGCTGTTGAGGCTGCACTTCTGTGCGCACATCGCGGGCGCGCTGTTGAAGCTCACGCAGGTATTGGCGGTGCAGCACTGCGACTGCTGCGTGCACGCGACACCGACGCCGCCGCAGGTGGCGCCGCCCGTGCCGGCGGCTCCGCCGGTGCCGAGCGTGCCGGCAGTGCCTCCCCGGCCGCCGCGGCCGGCAGCGCCGCCGCCGGTGCCGAGCGTGCCGCCGACTCCACCCGTCCCCGTCGTCCCGGCTGTCCCCCCAGTGCCTCCCGCGCCGCCTCTGCCGATAGTTCCGGCGCTGCCTCCCGCGCCGCCCGTACCTGCGCTGCCACCGGAGCCACCGATGCACTGCGTTGCGCAGGGGCCTCCCGCGCATTGGATGATATCCGTGGCAAGGACCGCGCCCTCCGGCGTGCTCTCGAAGCATGTGCGCACGCAGGATTCGTCTGTCGCTTCGCAAGTGAGGATGCAGCTCACGGCCTGCTCACAGTCGGGTGTCGCGAGGCATTGAACGTTGGCGTCGGCGCACGACTCAGCGATGCAATCGCTGCATTCAGGAACGAAAATGCCGATTCGTCCCGCGCTGCCGCCGGCGCCTCCGTTCGCGCCCGCGCCCGCAATGCCGCCCACGCCCGCCGCTCCGCCCGCCGAGCCTCCCACTCCAGCGTCGAAGACAGGAGCCACCTCGTCTCCGACGGCGTGGCTTTCCTCGCAAGCGACAGCAGCGACGGCGAGCAAGCTCATCAGTAGCGAAGTTGGTTTGGTCGCCGGCACAACTTTCTCCTAGTGGCAGACCTTGCGCGGCTCGGCGTTGGTCAGAATGCACTCGAGTGGCGCGATGCAGTCCGCATTGGTATTGCAGGGCTGCAGACACAAGCCCGTGTGTCTGCACTCCGGCGGCGCGCATCCACTTTTTGCGCAAATCGCGTCTCCGAGCGCAGCGCACTCCGAATCGAAATCGCAAGCCCGCGTGCAGTAGGCTGGAACGGGAGGCCCCGAGAAGCAGAACGTGGCGAATGGACCATCGATATCTCGATCCCGGCCGCAATCAGCCTGCCCGCGCGGGCACGGGACGCCGGCGAGGCCGCGCTCGGGGATGACCTCGATCATTTGAAGATCGACGTAGCCTTCGATGGTTCGTCCGACTGCAACGGGAGGGAGATCGATGAAGCCGCCGACTGTCGTTGCGACGTATTGATCGCGAGGCACGTGGACGAGCGCGCCGCTGTTGGACGGAGGCACGTAAGGACCAATCGCCAGGCGGCCACCGTTTGCCGCCTGCGTGCCGTCCACGTCCAGCGTGAAACCGAAGGTATCCGTGGGGTCCGTCCACAGGAGATGCATCGTTGGGCGATTCATCGTTCCGCTACTGATCCAACAAGTGGTTCCGATGCTCAACACCACCCGTGTGCTCTCCACGAGGGCGATCAGCTCCGCGCCGGGGAACCGGATCTCCTGCTCTAGATCGTCAGTGACGTCGCAGCTAAATCTCCCGAGTATTCGATTCGCGGGTTCCGGGATGCACTGGCGTTGGGGTAAGTCGCACACTTCGCCGAGCGGGCAGTCGGCGAGCTTTTCGCACCCGACGGTGGGCTCGTCGATGTCTGGGCTGCATGCCGCGAGCGCGAGTAAAGCCGCGCCGCTGGATCCGAGGAGTACGCGATCAGGGCACATTGGGATTCTCCGGAGCCGGGGGCGCAGGTGCAGGTGGCGGCGCCGGTTGCTCACCAGGCGGCGGCGGCGGTGCGGGCGGTGGCAGTGGCGGTGCGGGCGGCGGTGGCGGTGGCGGTGCGGGCGGCGGTGGTG
>Ga0111538_10001634_pt1 | contig 31549 bp, 30 predicted proteins | sample SoiMethybrSBSTD1_FD_79669 | JGI IMG/M metagenome (GOLD analysis project Ga0111538, IMG submission 79669) | Bulk soil microbial communities from a Populus tree surrounding site in Tennessee, USA - Soil MetaG P. TD hybrid SBSTD1 (version 2)... | ecosystem: Environmental > Terrestrial > Soil >... | reverse complement strand
GGCCGGGTCCTCCCGGGCTGGCTGGAGCACTATAATTGCGCGCGCCCACATACGAGTCTCAACCGGCAGCCGCCCATGAGTCGGTTCCCGCGGGGGAACAACCTCATGCTCGTTCACATCTAGTCGGGCAGGGTGACGAACGGGTAGCGGCTCAGCACCGCGTAGATCTCCCGCTTCATCTCGTCGATCTCGCGGTCGGTACGCGCCTCGAACCGGAGCGTCAGGTAGGGGTTCGTGTTGGACGCGCGGACCAGCCCCCAGCCCCGGCCCGGAAAGATCACGCGCGCGCCGTCGATGTCGATCGTCTCGTAGCGCTGCTTGAGCTCGCGCGTGACCTCGTCGACGAGCTTGAACTTCTCGCCGTCCGGACACGGCGCCTTGAGCTCGGGCGTGGCGCGCAGGTGAGGGACCGAAGCGAAGGTGCGCGAGAGCGGCTCGCTCGCGCGCGCGGTCATCTCGATGATCTTGCACGAGGCCAGGATGCCGTCGTCGACGCCGTAGTAGTTCTCGGCGAAGAACATGTGGCCGCTGACCTCACCGCCGAGCAGAATGTGATCGTCGCGCATCTTGCGCTTGAGGTGCGAGTGGCCCGTCTTCCACATGATCGGCACGCCGCCGTGGCTACGGATGTCGTCCACCAGCGCCTGCGAGGACTTCACGTCGAACACCACCTTGGCGCCGGGGTGGCGGGTCAGTAGGTCGCGCGCGAGGAGGTCCAGGATCAGGTCGGCCTCGTGGCGCCCGCCGCGCTCGTCGATGATCCCGACGCGGTCGGCGTCGCCGTCGTAGGCCACGCCCAGATCGGCGCGCTCCGCGACGACGCGCTCCTTGAGGTCCTCGACGTTGCGCTCGTCCTCGGGGTCGGGCAGGTGATTGGGAAAGCTGCCGTCGGATTCGCAGTGCTGCTCGATCACCTCGCAGCCGATCCGCCGCAGGAGCTCGGGCGCGTAGACCCCGGCCACGCCGTTGCCGGCGTCCACCACGACCTTGAGGCGCCGCGCCGGGCGAATCATCCGGGCGACCGTGTCGAAGTAATCCTCGCGCGGGCTCTTCTCGGTGAGCCCGCCGGCGCCGCGCTCGTAGTCGCCGCTTTCGATCGTCCGGAGCAGGCCCTGGATCTCGTCCTCGGACAGGGGCGCCGCGCCCGGATGAACCATCTTCACGCCGTTGTACTCGATCGGGTTGTGGCTGCCGGTGATGTTGGCGCCGCCGTCGAGCCTCCAGTGGGCGGTCGCGAAGTAGAGGATCGGCGTCGTCACGGGCCCGATGTCGACGACGTCGACGCCGGCGGCGCGCGCGCCGTCGACGAAGCCCTCTTTGAGACCGTTCGACGACAAGCGATTGTCCCGCCCGACGGCGATCCGCCGGCCGCCGTTGCGGCGGATCAACGTCGCGTAGGCGCGCCCGACTTTCTGGAACACGTCGGGGTTGATGTCGCTGCCCACGAGCCCGCGCACGTCGTAGGCGCGGAACACGTGCGGGTTCAGCATTGTGCGGTCCTCTCGGCTACGTTATTGTGACGGCGCTGACGCGCCGCCGCCGCAGACTATCACCGCTTCGAAGGAGACGCCAATGGCGTTGATGGACGATGCCGAGCTGAAATCGCTGACCAAGCGCACGAGCCAGAAGCTCTTCAGCACGCTGAAGGGCGGCTCGGGCTTCGAGATGTGGAAGCGCTTCGACAAGAAGCTTGCGCGCGAGCTCTCGATCTTCTTCACCGGTGTACTTTACAGCCGGGAAGTCATCCCGCAGAAGCAGCGCGAGCTCTGCGCAGTCGCCGCGCTGACGGCGCTGCATCGCCCGAACGAGGTGCGCGCGCACATCCACGCGGCGCTCAACGTCGGGGCGACCCGCCAGGAGGTGGCCGAGGTCATCTTCCAGATGGTGACCTACGGCGGGATGCCGGTCGTCGTCGACGCGCTCGAGGTGTACGCACAGGTCCTCGCCGAGCGCGGCGAGCCCTTTCCCGAAGACGAGCCCACGCGGTGAGCGAGGCCGCGTTGGCCGCCGCCGTCGAGGCGGCGCGGGCGGCCGGACGCGTCGCCCTGAAGTACTACCACGGCGGCTTCGAGATCACCTTGAAGGCCGACGCGACGCCGGTGACCCAGGCCGATCGGGAAGCCGAGCGCACGATCGTCGAGATCTTGAAGAAGGCGTTCCCGGAGCACGGGTTTCTCGGCGAGGAGTTCGGCGGCTCGGGCGCGGCTGACACGCGCTGGATCATCGACCCGATCGACGGCACCAAGAACTTCGTGCGCCGTATTCCGGTCTGGGCCACCTTGATCGGGCTCGAGGAGCGCGGCGAGATCACGGTCGGCGTCATCCACAATCCCGTCACGGGCGAGCTTTACACCGCCCGCAAGGGCGGCGGCGCGTTCCTCAACGGCGAGCGCATCCGGATCTCGGACGAGACCGACATGCGCCAGGCCTATCTGATGCACGCCGGGCTGCGCGCGGCGCGCACGACTCGGTACTGGGACGGGTTCATGCGTCTGGTCGACGCGACCGATCGTCAGCGCGGCTTCGGCGACTACATCGGCTACGGACTGATCGCCGAGGGCAAGGTCGACGTCTACGTCGAGATCTATCCCGAGACCTCGGGACTCAAGCCGTGGGATCTCGCGCCGTGCAAGATCATCGTCGAGGAGGCCGGCGGCCGCTTCACCGATCTCGAGGGCCGGCCGACCATCTACACGGGCTCCGCGCTGGCGACGAACGGCCGGCTCCACGATGCCGCGCTCGCGCTGCTCCGCCCCTGACCCTCGCGATCCACCCCGGCGCTCTCGGCGACGTGCTCCTCGCGATTCCGGCGCTGCGCGCGCTGCGTCGCGAGCGGCCTCGTGATGAGCTCGTGATCGCCGCTCAGCCCCGAATCGGACGCCTGCTCGAAGCGCTCGGCGTGGTCGACCGCTCCGTCGACTTCGAGCGCCTCGGGCTCGACGCGCTGTTCGCGTCTGAGACGAGCGGCTCCGAGGGGGAGTGGCCGGCGCGCTGCGCGGACGAGCTCAAGCGAAGTGGGCGCCTGGTCGCGTGGGTCGGCGCGCGCGATCCAGTGTTCGTGCGGAGACTCACGACACTGGCGCCGGGATCGATCGTCGCCGCGTCGACAGCCGGGCGCCGTCCTGTGTGGGAGCATCTCGCGGATACCGTGGGCGCGGCCGCCGACGATCGCCAGATCCGTGCGCCGATCGCGATTCCCGCGGCGCTTGCCGCCGAGGCGCGTGGCGAGCTGGGTCGTCTGGGCTGGCGGGAACACGATCGGTTGCTGGTGGTGCATCCCGGGGCAGGTGGGCCGGGCAAGCAGTGGCCTGCGACGGGATTCGCCGAGGTCGTCGGCCGCCTGTCCACGTTGCCGCATCTCGCGGTCGCGATCCATCAGGGGCCCGCGGACGCCGCGGCCGTCGCGGCGCTCCCGGAGTCGCTGATCGCGCGTGCAATCAGCCTCCGGGAGCCGCCGCTACCGCTGCTGGCCGATGTGCTGAGCCTGGCCGCCGCCTACCTCGGCAACGACTCGGGGGTCAGCCATCTCGCCGCAGCCCTGGGCGTCCAGAGCGTCGTGCTCTTCGGCGAAGCGCAGCTACCGTGGCGGCCGTGGGCCGAGCACGTCGAGCCGCTGGTGGTCTCGCTCGCGGCGCTGCGCGAGTCCGACGTCGAGCGGGTGACGGCCGGCCTCGCGAGGCTCCTCGCGTGAGCGTGAGGCCGCGGCGTTGACCGCAAAGCGCTCCCGAACCGGGACGATTCTCGCGGCAGTGGTACTCATCGCGGCCGGCTTCACCGTGGCGGTCGTGGAGATGCTGCACCTGCCGAAGGGGACGATCTGGATCGTCGTGGCGGTCGCGGTCGGAGCGTTGGCGGTCATTCGCGCCGCGACGCGCTGACGTTTACAGCGCTGACTCCTAGAAGAAATCAGTCGACGGAGCTTGCTCCTCGCCGCCTCGATCGTCCGGGCTCGGATCCGGTTCGGCGCCATCCGAGAGATGCAAACGCGAAAGCGCTTCCTCCTCCAGATTGGGCTCTCCCCTGACGGCCAGGTCGAACCAGAGGTCCATGTGTTGCATTGCAATCACCTCCGGGCGCCTTGCACCCATTTCGCTCTGTTGCTTCTGCCGGAAATAAAGCAGAAGTCGTGCCGACTGGCGAGTCGCGCGGAATCAGGTACTTGGGCCAGGGGCGAGGGACGGACAGGGCACTATTCCGTAAGAGAGCCGGAAAGATGCCCGATCAGCGCGGGCGCGTGAGCTCCTCGAACGGTCCGGAGATGCGAAGTACCTCGTTCACGGGCCACGTGCCGTTGCGGATCGCGACGACGTAGAGATCGCCGGCGACACCCGCGCGCTTCGTCTCGGGAGTGACGGGCGCGAACCCAACACTTCGCGGCAGATCGCCGTCGGTGAAACCGGCGAACGGAATGCGACGGCCGTCCGACGAGATGATAAAGATCTGCTTTTCGTGGCGATCGGCCACGAACAGGCTCCCGCCGGGACCGACGCCGAGCGACGCCACCACGGGTCCTCGATAGAGCACCTCGGAGGCGCGCTGAGGCGATAGACGCACGATCTCACCCGGGCCGGGCTGGTAGGGCGCCTCCGCGCTCCCGTCGCTGCCGATCCACAGATGATCGCGCTCGTCGATCGCGAGCAGTCGCGGCCGCGCGATCCTGACGTACGCCGGATCGAGGACTCGGCCCTCCGGGCTCAGCCGAACGATCACGCCCTGAGCGCGGTCGGTCACGTAGACGTTGCCGGCCGAATCGACCGCGGAGGCTTCGGGCTGTCGCAGCACGGGCGGCACGCCCTTTTCGGGCGTTCCACCGGCGAAGAGCTCGGCCCGACCGTCGACGATGCGATAGACCGCGCCCACCTTTCGCTCGCGGTCGAAGGTCGTCACGAACAGCTCGTGCCCGCGGCGCATCGTGCCGATCTGCGGATTCGGCAGCGGCGGGCCGTAGAAATAGCGCGACTCGACCTCGGGAGTGAGCCGGGCGCCGCCGGCGGGAATCCGAAAGATGGGCCAGAGGTCGTAGACCTCGCCGCCGACATAACGGCGTCCCGTCCGGGCGAGGTAGAGAATCCCGGACGGATCGAACGTGAGCGTCGCGCTCGCGGGAATGCCGCGAACGCCGCGCGAGGTGTCGGTGTCGAAGCCCTCGCCGGTCACGTAGACCTGGGACGTGAACCCGGGCGGCAGGCGGATCTCGGCCGCCGCGGTCAGCGGCATCAGCACGAGCGCCAGCGCGAGGAGTCGAGTGATCATCGCGCGGGCCGCTTCCAGATGTCGCGGTCGTGCATCAGTCGGATCTGCCGGCGGATGACCTTCTCGCGGTACTCGGCGTGCTTCATGGGCGCTCGCTTGAGGTAGAGGTTTTTCGGGTAGATCGGCTTCTCGTAGAGGATCTGATAGAGCTCGGTCCTCAGGTCCTTCATCCAGTTGTCCCACTGCGCCCGGGCGCGATGGTCGCGAAGCGCCTCGATGTCGATCACGCCGGCGACGTAGGTCGAGCCGGCGCCGTAGTCCTGCCGGCCGACGATCCGACCCTTGTAGTCGATGATAAAGGATCGCCCCCCGAACGTATCGATCGGCGTCGTCTCCTCGGGGAACAGATAGTACGTCCCCATGTTCGGCGCGACGACGTACATGTTGTTGTCGAGGGCGCGGGCCCGGCTCTGGATCTCGAAGATCTCGTTACCGGTGGCCGGGTGCGGATACGAGGCTCGGTAGACGACCTCGGCGCCGTTGAGCGCGAGCGCGCGCGCGTTCTCGGGATAGGAGCCCTCGTTGGCCATCATGATGCCCATGCGCCCGATCTCGGTGTCGACGACGGGCCAGAACGCGTCGAGCGTCTTGCCGTACTTCTCGACCCACCAGTCGTAGACGTCGTGCGGGCACACCGAGTGCTCGACCGGGAACAGCGGCGAGACCTTGTAGTGCTTGAGGATCACGCGGCCGCGCGGATTGATGATGAAGCCCACATTGAAGTAGCGGTCCTTCAGATCCGGATGCCGCGCCTTGGCCTGCGCCATGATGAACGCTTTGTACTCCTTGGCGATCTTGCCGAGGGCCTCGGTTTCCTCGCCGGGAATGTCGATCGCGCACTCGCGCGCGAAGGTCGCGTGGTCGAGATCGAGCACTTCATCGTTGAAGGCCTGCAGGGCGCCTTCGGGGAAGGCGATCAGCCGCACCGGAAGGTCGAGGCTCGAGAGCCAGGACGCCGCCTTGACCATGTGCGAGAGGTGCTCGAGGTTGATCTTGATGTCCGAGCGCTTGCGAATCCCGCGCACGGTGGGGACGAGGCCGACGGCGGTGTACGGTTTGATCATTCGCTCGCTCCCTTATCTATAGGCGCACCTCGGCCGGCGGGGCCCCAGCCCCGCGACGGCCTGCGGCGCGCACGACTGAGCGCCGACCGCGCGCTCAGCCGCTCGTGATGCACGTGACCTCGCGGACGCGGTCGTCCTGAAGCTCGATCGCGACCTCGTGATGGACGGGGCCGTGGTTGGCGCGATAGAGCACGGTGCGTCGTCCGGGCGGCGTCACGCGCTCGTGCTCCTCGTCGGGGCGGCCGAAGCGCGACACGACCTCGTCGTAGCGCGTGCCGACCGGGATCAGCGTGACGAGCGCCTCGCGCGAGGGCACGCCGTTGGACGCGACGGCGGCGGCCGCGTGGAAGCGGCGCCGGGCGCGCCGACGGCGGCGAATCCGGCGGCTCACGTCGGTGCTCAGCATCAGCACGCCCGCGAAGTTCGTCACCAGCAAGATCACAGCCGAGATGACGATCGGGCGCCAGTTGATGCGGCCGGTGAAGTAGTGATACTGCACGCGCAGGCTCTGCGAGGTGACGTCCTGCGAGGGCAGGAGCGTCAGCGCGACCACCTCGCTGCCGGCGCGGACGCGGCTCTGGCGGCGCACCGCCGCCGGCGGCGAGATCTCCTCGATCTTCAGGTGGTCCGAGTCACCGAAATTGGCGATGACCAGCGAGTAGTCGCGCGCCAGATGCACCATCCGGTCGCGTCGCTCGTAGTAGAGCGCGAACAGGCCGAGCACGGGGGGGCCGAGATCGCCGAAGCCAACCGTGACAACCTGGCGTCGGCCCCAGAAGAGATCCTCGAGCCAGGTCCCCGCCTTCTGCCCGACCAGGCCGCGAAGCCGCAGCACGAGCGTCACGATCGAAAGCGGATCGGCCAGGCTCGGGGTCCACGGAATCTTGATGTACGAGACCACGCCCGTCTGGTTACCCGGCCGGGTGAAGTTCACGTACGTGGGCGTCACCGGCAAGACATCGCCGAGGGCAGCGGTGCCGACCTGCATGCGGTCGCGCCGCCTCAGGACGAGCCGGCCGCTGCCCACGACCGAGAGGCCGCGACCTTCGATCTCGCGAATCACCTGGGGCTCCGCCGGTCCCTTCGTGGGGTCCTCCACGATCTCCGCCGGCCAGAGCAGGTAGAGGTCCTGCTCCATTTGCGTCTTGCGTGTGACAGGGCCGGTCGTGAGGCTCCACGAGAGGTTCACGGTGACGTCGCCCGTGCCCTGGCTGACGTTCGCGACCACGAACAGGGGACCGATCAAGAAGTCGGGATGCGGGCGAGAGGCGAGAAAGACCTGGCAGCGGGCGGGCGCCGGCGCGGCCAGCGCCGCGCAGACGACGGCGGCTAGGGCCACGCACGATTTGATCATGGGGCGCTCCTCTGCTAAGGTCCGGCTGCTTCGCGGGCCAGACTACCATGAGCGCAATGCCCCTCGGCGTCAGCGTAATGCCCCTCGAGAATCGCCACGAGACGCTCATCGGCGTCGCGACCCTCGCCGAGCGCCTCGGCTACTCGTCGTATTTCATGCCAGAGACGTGGGCGTACGACGTCACGGTGCTGATGGCGGAGGTCGCCTTCAGAACCCAGCGGCTGCTCCTGGGCACGGGCATCCTGGGCGTCTGGGGACGCAGCGCCGGCACCCTGGCCATGGGCGCGGCGAGCCTTGCCGAGGCCTCCGCCGGCCGGTTCGTGCTCGGGCTCGGCGCGAGCACGGCGCAGCTGACCGAGGGCCTGCACGACGTGCCGTTCGTCGCACCGCTCGCCAGGATGCGGCGCACGGTCACCCAGGTGCGCGCGCTCCTGCGAGGCGAGCGCGTGCCGCTCGCGGTGGCGACGGGCGCGCGGCCGCTCAAGCTCAACCTGCCGCTGCGGATCGACGTCCCGATCTTTCTCGCCTCGCTCACCGACGAGTCGGTGCGGCTCACCGGCGAGCTGGCCGACGGCTGGCTGCCGTTCATGTATCCACGCCGGTGCCTGGCGCAAGGCCGCGCGCTCCTGCGCGAGGGCGCCGCGCGCTCGGGCGATCCCGATCGGCACGTGTCGGTGTACCCGGCCGTGCCGACGGTCGTGTCCGACGATCCGGCCGAGGCCCGCGTCGGCGCGGCGTGGTTCGTGTCGTTCTACTTGACGACGATGGGGCCGCTCTATCGCCGCTCGCTCGCGCGCCAGGGATTCAGCCGCGAGATCGACCAGGTGCTCGGCGCGAACTTGCCGCGCTTCACCGGCACCGTGCCGCCCGAGGCCGAGCTCTTGCTGGACGAGCTCACCGTGTTCGGCACGCCCGAGCAGGCGCGCGAGCGCCTCGCCCGCTGGCGCGAGGCCGGCGCCGACATGCCGCTCGTCTTCATCCGTCCCAACCTCGAGCCCGCGGAGATCGAGCGCACGCTGAGCGCGTTCACGCCGATGCTGGAATCGCGATAGTAGAGCGCGACGGCGGGAGGACGGCATGGGGGTCGGCGAGAAAGCGGTGACCGGACGCGAGCGGGTGGTGGCCGCGTACAAGGGCGGCTTCGCCGATCGCGTGCCTGCCTATCCGATCGCCGGCTCGTTCGCGGGCTGCCTCGACGGGCTCTCGATCGAGGAGTACTGCACCGACCCCACCAAGGCCGTCCGCGCGATGCTCAACTACTACGAGCGCTACCAGCCGGACATCATGGTGGCCTTCAACGACCTCGCCAAGGAGGCGGAGGCCGTGGGCTGCCGCGTGAAGTATTCGGACTACGTCGTGCCGTCGATCGACCAGCACGTCCTGCAGGACGACAAGGGCAAGCTCGCCCGCCTGGAGATCCCCGACCCGAAGAAGGCCGGACGGCTGCCCGCGTTTCTCGAGCAGTGCGAAGCGCTCTCGGCGGCGCGGCTGCCGAGCGGGCTTGGCGCCGTGCTGGTCGGCCCGTGGACGATCGCGATGCTCCTGCGCAATCCCGAGATCATGTGTCTGGACACGATCGACGACCCGGAGTTCGTGCACGAGCTGATGCGCTTCAGCACCGAGTACGCCAAGCAGGTGGGCGACGCGGTGCTCGGCACGAAGATCGGTTTGAGCTATTCGGATCCGACCGCCTCGTGCTCGCTGGTCGGGCCGGACACGTATCGCGAGTTCATCAAGCCGTACCACCAGGACCTCGTGAACTACTTCAAGGCCAAGAAGGTCGGCACGACCGTGCACATCTGCGGCACCACGCACCAGATCCACCAGGACCTGGTCGACGTCGGCTTCGTCGCGATCACGATCGATCTCGACCAGCAGGGCGATCCCGCCCTGAAGGTCGATCAGCTCGACCGGCTGATCACGCTCGGCAACCAGCAGGGCGTGGTCGCGATCGGCAACGTCGACGTGACGATCTTCGAGCGGGCGACCAAGCAGCAGGTCGAGGCCGAGGTGAAGCGCTGCATCGATACCGCGGGCAAGCGCTCGCGCTTCGTGCTCTCGACGTCGTGCGAGCTGCCGCCGCGGGCGGATCCGGACTGCGTGAAGTGGATGATGGACGCCGCGCGCGAGTACGGCCGCTACGATCGCATTCTCTCGTCCTGAGCCGTCTCGCTCTCTCGCGACGTCCCCGGTAGGCGACTAACTCGATCGATCACGCGCACGGCGACACTCCCGGCGCGGTTGTGCACGGTGAGGTCGTGGGCCGGGAAGCGGGAGAGATCGAGGTCGGCGTGTCGGGCGACCGTCTCCGAGACGACCAGCTCGGCGGCATAGTCCTTGGTGGCTTGCTCGAGGCGCGCGGCGACGTGAACCGTGTCGCCGACGGCGGTGAGGTAGAAGCTCTCGCCCCAGCCCATGCGACCGACGACGGCTGGGCCGGTGTGGATGCCGATACCGATCCGCAGCGGCGAGCCGAGATGGGTCGCGAGCTCCGCGCTCAGCGCGTTGACGCCCTCGACCATCGCGCGCGCGGCTGCGAGCGCCTGCCGTGAGCCCGCGGCGGGACCGGACTCGATCCCGAAGAGCGCCATGACGCCGTCGCCGGTGAACTGGTTCGTGACGCCGCCGGCGCGCGTGATCGCCGTGCCGACCGTCTCGAAGTAACGATTCAGGACGAAGACGACGTCGTACGGCAGCTTGTTCTCGGCCATCCGGGTGAACCCGCGGAGATCCGCGAAGAGCACGGCCAGCTCCTGCTCGCGGCCCTGGCGCACGTCGGTAGCGAACGCTTCCTCCGGCGCGACCGACGGCGACAAGAGCGGCTCGACCGCGACGTCGCGGAGGGGCCGCGTCTGGCACGCGAGCCTCACGTCGGGCGCGGCGCCGACCCGCGCCAGCACGCGCCGCTCGGCCTCGCTCGGCGCCGGCAGGTCTGACAGTCCCTCGGCGACGCGCACGCGACACGTCGAGCAGCGCCCGCGGCCGCCGCAGACGGACGCGTGAGGGATATCGGCCAAGCGGCTCGCGTCGAGGATCGAGAACCCGCGCGGTGCCGTCACGACGCGCGCGTTCGGGTAGGTGACCTTCACGGCGCGCCGCCATTCGAGGAGCCGCCGCGCTCCGCGCGCCGCGAACACGCCGAGCAGCGCGTACAGATACGCGTCGAGGAAGCCGCTGCGGATGTCACGGAGCCGCGCCGACTCGGACGCATCGGGAGCGTTCGCCGCGCGCAGCATCGCCTCGGTCCAGCCCGGCGTGTGCGCGCGCGTCGCCACCTCGCGCCCCGCGGCGACGAAGCCCAGCAGCGCCAGAGTCGGTAGCAGCAGCGCCACCGCGAAGAGCCAGGGGGCGGCGCGCCGATACCACGGACGAAAGCGGAGCCAGTAGTGAAGCCCGATGCAGGCGTGGAGCCACGCGAGGACGAGCGTGACCGCCTGGCGAGCGCCGATCTCCGGCGCCTGCACCCAGAAGGCGAGCAGGACACGCGAATACGGATCCTCGGCGCCGAAGCGCCACCACGCGATCCGCGTGCCGACGACGTGAGCGACGAGCAGCGGGGGCAGCACGAGGCCGAGGGCGTACTGCGCCGCTTCCCAGGCCGGCATGCGGAGAGTCCGGCGCTCGTAGAGCAGCCACAGCGCGAGAACGCCGTGCACGACGATCGCGCCATACAGCGCCACCGCGCCCGGCGCGCTCCGCCAGAGCGCCAGGAACCACCAGCGCCCGGTCTCCATCGCGTTCAGCGAGACCAGCCCGAGGGCGTGGTTCGCGAAGTGGAGGATCAGGTAGGCGAGCAGGACGAACGCCGCCCCGAGCCTCAGGCGACGGACGTGCACCAGGCTCATCGAAAGTCCGGCGCGGTGATCAGCCGCGCCGGAGGGTCATACCTTCGGCAGGCTCTTCAGCGCTTCTTCGACCTTCGCCGTCGGGTATTCGTAGTCCTGCAGCTTGCCCGACAGATGCGCCTCGTAGGCGGCGAGGTCGAAGTGGCCGTGGCCCGACAGGTTGAAGAGGATTGTGCGCCGCTTGCCGTCGCGCTTGGCGCGCTGCGCCTCGTCGATCGCCACGCGGATGGCGTGCGCGGACTCGGGAGCCGGGATGATGCCTTCGGTCCGCGCGAATTGCAGGGCCGCCTCGAACGTGGCCAGCTGCGGAACGGCCTGCGCCTCGATCACGCCGTCGTCGTAGAGCTTGCACACCAGCGGCGCCATGCCGTGGTAGCGAAGACCGCCCGCGTGTAGCGGGGCGGGGATGAACGTGTGGCCGAGCGTGTGCATCTTCACCAGCGGTGTCAGCCCCACGGTGTCGCCGAAGTCGTAGGCGTACCTGCCCTTCGTGAGACTGGGGCACGCCGCCGGCTCGACGGCGATGATGCGCACCTTCTTGTTCTTGCCGGTGAGCTTGTCGGCGGCGAACGGGAACGAGAGCCCCGCGAAGTTCGAGCCGCCGCCCGCGCAGCCGATCACGATGTCCGCGGCGTCGTCGGCCTTCTCGAGCTGCTTCTTGGCCTCTTGCCCAATGATCGTCTGGTGCATCAGGACGTGGTTCAGCACGCTGCCGAGCGAATACTTCGTGTCGTCGCGCGTGGCCGCATCCTCGACGGCCTCGCTGATCGCGATGCCGAGCGAGCCCGGCGAGTTCGGATCTTGCTCGAGCACCTTCTTGCCGGACTGCGTGTCCGGGCTCGGGCTCGCCACGACCTGCGCGCCCCAGGTCTCCATCATGATGCGCCGGTACGGCTTCTGCTGATACGACACCTTCACCATGTAGACCTTGCACTGCAGCCCGAACATCTGGCAGGCGAGCGAGAGCGCCGAGCCCCACTGGCCGGCGCCGGTCTCGGTGCTGAGCCGCGTGACCTTTTCTTTCTTGTTGTAGTACGCCTGCGCGACCGCGGTGTTCGGCTTGTGGCTGCCGGCGGGGCTCACGCCCTCGTACTTGTAGTAGATGTGCGCGGGCGTGCCGAGCGCCTTCTCGAGCCGGCGCGCGCGATAGAGCGGCGACGGGCGCCACAGGCGATAGACGTCACGGATCTCGTCGGGGATCTCGATCCAGCGCTCCTGGCTGACCTCCTGCTTGATCAGCTCCATCGGGAACAGCGGCGCCAGGTCTTGCGGCCCGATCGGGTTCTTCGTGCCGGGATGCAGCACCGGCGGCGCGGGAGTCTTGAGGTCGGCCTGGATGTTGTACCACTTCGTCGGGATGTCCTTCTCGTCGAGCAGGAACTTCGTGCGATTGCGATCGTTCGACTTGGATGCCATGCCGACCTCCTTCGAGGGACCCCGCGGAAAGTGGGCTAACCATACAGAACCGGGCGCGAATCTGTCAATGCGGCGGCCGTGGAGTAAACTGGTGGCGCCATGCCCATCACCCTCAAGCTCCCGCGCCGCGACGGGTTGGTCACGCCGTACACGCTGACGAACCGGACGCCGATCTCGGCGCCGCGCGGCCCGATCAAGAGCCGCATCGGCATGGCCGCGGTGCACGTCGTCGCCGATCCGCTCGCCTCCATCAACCCCACGCTCGAGGTCGCGCTCGACTGGGACGCGACGCTTCGCTACCGGCACTACATGTGGTCGCTCGGTCTCGCCGTGGCCGAGGCGATGGATACCTCGCAGCGGGGGATGGGTTTCGACTGGCGCACCGCGAAGGAGCTGATCCGCCGCACGGTGGCCGAGGCCAAGACGGTCCCCGGCGCCGTGCTCGCCTCGGGCGCCGGCACCGATCATCTCGAGCCCGGACCGCGCGTGACGATCGCCGACGTCGAAGCCGCCTACGAGGAGCAGTGCGCGTGGATCGAGGGCTGCGGCGGTCGGATCATCTTGATGGCGAGCCGCGCGCTGGCCGCGTGCGCGAAGGGGCCCTCGGACTACTACAAGGTGTACGGACGCATTCTCGCCCAGGTGCGCGAGCCCGTGATCATCCACTGGCTCGGCGACATGTTCGATCCGGCCCTCGAGGGCTACTGGGGCTCGCGCGATCTCGACCAGGCGACGGAAACCCTGCTGTCGATCGTGAAGGAGCACGCCGCGCACATCGACGGCGTGAAGATCTCGCTCCTGGACCAGGCGCGCGAGGTCGCGATGCGCAAGCGCTTCCCGGCTACCGTGCGGATGTACACCGGCGACGACTTCGACTATCCCACGACGATCCGCGGCGACGGCGACCGTCACTCCGACGCGCTGCTGGGCATTTTCGACGTGATCGCGCCGGCCGCCTCGGCGGCGCTCAGGGCGCTCGATGCCGGCGATCTCGCGCGCTACTCGGACATCCTCGCGCCGACGCTCACGCTCTCACGGCTGATCTTCGGCGCGCCGACGCGCTTCTACAAGACCGGCGTGGTATTCGCTGCGTACCTGAACGGCCACCAGTCGCACTTCCGGATGGTCGGTGGTCAGGAAAGCGCGCGCTCGGTGGTGCACCTCTCCGAGCAGTTCGTGCTGATGGACCGCGCCGGGCTCTTCCGCGATGCCGAGCTCGCGGCCGCGCGCATGCGCCGCGTGCTCGCGGTCGCAGGAGTCGAATAGCTGGAGGCTTCGCGAGAGCTCCAGCTCTCGCGTGCCGCGAGCAACGGCCGGACACAAGGACCGGTGACGCCGATGCGCGACGCGGTCGGATTCATGAAGTTCGGCAAGAAGCACTCCCAGGTTTACCGCGACCAGCCCGGACTGTGCCCGCGGTGCCTCGAGCGCTACATCGACGGCCGCGAGGGCGGCGCGAAAACCCAGCTCATCGAGGCAGTTATCGACGGCGCGAAGACCGGCAAGTGGATCTGCCCGGACGGCGGACGGCCCTACGCGAAACAGTTCATCGAGGACACCGGCCGTATAGACGGTGCCTGGCCTTCTCGCTCGATGTTTTGACGCGCTCGGCGGACAAATCTCAGCGAATCTCTCCCACCACACGCACCCGCACGCGCAGCGAGTTCCCGGGCAGGTAGGCCAGCGGTAGGTCCTCGACCTCGACCGTGCTCAAGGTGCGCGGATCCGCACCCGCGCTCGTCGCCTGAGCTTCGGCAAGTTGCCGCGCGCGGGCGATCGCCTCGTCGCGCGAGAGGTCCTGGAAGATCCGGTCGACCTCGCCGCTGACCTGAGCGATCGCGGCGCCGACGGCGTTCGCGACCGCCTGGTGCTCGACGTGGACCACCTCGGAGATGCCGGCGATCCGCTCGGGAACCAGGAAGCATCCGCCGCCCACCGCGATCAGCGGCTCGTCGCCCGCGTCGGCTTTCATGCGGTCGACCGCCTCTTCGATCATCGCGTGCATGCGCGCGACCGCGGCTCGCACGAGCTCGGCCGGGAGCGATGCGACTCTGCGACGGTCGCCCAGATCGATGAGGCCGGCCGCGACGGCGATGTCCGTGGCGGTGAGCTCGCTTCCGCCGAAGACCAGCCCCTGCTCGACCAGCCGGTAGCCGACGCTGCGAGGCCCGACGGTGAGGGGATCGCGCGCGACGAGCGAGCCGCCGCCGAGGCCGATCGAGAGCAGATCCGGCATGCGGAAGAGCGTGCGCACGCCGCCGATCTCGACGACGTTGTTGGCCTCGCGCGGGAAGCCGTGGCGCAGGCTTCCGATGTCGGTCGTCGTGCCGCCCACGTCGATGACGAGCGCGTCGGTGAGCTTGGACAGGAACGCCGCGCCGCGCATGCTGTTGGTCGGCCCGGACGCGAAGCCGTAGACCGGAAAGGCCTCGGCGACCGACGCCAGCATCACGGTCCCGTCGTTCTGGGTGAGATAAAGAGGTGCCGTGATCCCGCTCGCGGCCAGCGCGTCCGTGAACGCGCGCGTGGTCTTCCGCGCCAGGCCGACGAGCGCGGCGTTGAGGAGCGTGGCGTTCTCGCGCTCCAGGAGCCCGATGCGCCCGAGCTGGTGTGACATCGTCACCGCGACGTCCGGGCACTCGTCGCGCAGGATCGCCGCCGCTTCCGTTTCGCAGGCGGAGTTGAGCGGCGAGAAGACCGCGGCGATGCAGACCGACGTGAGGCCGGCGGCGCGAATCCGCCGGGCCGCGGCGCGCATGCCGGCCGAATCGAATGGCACGAGCGGCCGCCCATCGAACTCGTGGCCGCCCTCGAGCATCACGACCTCGCCCCGCACGAGCTCCGCGAGATCTTCCGGCCAGTCGATAAATGGCTCGAGCGATGCGCCCGAGGGGAGCCCGATCCTGATCGCGCCGACCCGCGTGAGGTCCCGCCGCTGGACGACGGCGTTCGTGAAGTGCGTGGTGCCGATCATCACCGCATCGATCGCGCGCGGCACCGCTGACGCCGTACCCTGCGCGGCGCCGCCGGGGGTCGCCGTCGCGTCGAGCAGCCGGCGCAGGGCGTCCGTAACCCCTGAGGTGACGTCGGCGGTCGTTGGCGTCTTGACGGCGTGGACGACCCGCGCGTCCTCGAGCAGCACCGCGTCGGTGTTCGTGCCGCCGACGTCGATCCCGATGCGGCGCTTCACGCGAAGAGGCTCTTGAACTCGAGGTCGTAGCCGAACGCGCGCGGACCGACGTGCTCGAGGCCCTTGGGCGTCAGCAGCACGGGCGGCGCCGGCAGCGCGATCACGCTCACGCGCTGCCCGTAGCGCAGGGTCTCCGTGCCGATCGCGTCGCCGGAGACCGTATCGAGCACGCAGATCAGGTCGGGCGTCATCACGCGCGGCACGCCGTCGAGCCAGCCGACCGCGAACTCGTTCTGGAAGGCAAGCTCGAAGCCCGAGCCGCGGAATTCGTCGAGGCCGTCGAGCTTGGCGGTGCCGCGCAGGAAGCCTTCGGTCGTGCGGCGGGCGACGTCGCGGATCTTGCCGCGGAACACGAGCCGACCGCGCTCGGCGTCGATCACCGCCTGAACGGGATCGCGGTGGCGGCGCCGCGCCGACTGCACGGTCTCGCCGATCCCGATCGCCTTGGTGGTCGAGTAGAGCATGCCGCACTCCTTCACTTCCTTGCCGGTGCGTGGCGCCTTGCAGGTCGACGCGATCGAGCCGACCTCGACGCAGGCCTTGCGCGAGAGCCGCTCCATCCACTTCCACGAGGCCGCGCGCGCGACGATCACGGCATTGTCACGCACGTCGGCCATCGTGAGCGGGTACATCGTCAGATCGTGGATCGCGAAGCTGGTCATCTGCGCCTCGGGAAAGGCGCGGCCCATGCAGTCCGCGTCGACCACGGGCAGACCAAGCACCGCGGCGGCCATGAACGGCTGAAGGGAGTTGCCGCCGCCGATCTCGAGCGACATGACCGCGTCGAAGCGGACGCCGCGGTATTCCTCCATCATCTGGACGGCGCGCGCGATCGTGTGAGGATCGGTGAGCCGTTCCTGGCCGACGAGCGGGGCGCCCATGTTCGAGACGACCGCGACGCGAGCATCGTCGGCCAGATCCATCGGGTCCAGCAAGGACACGCGCGCGCCCTCGCGATAGAGCTTGCGCATGTTGAGCAGCGCCAGGTAGGGGCTCCCGCCGCCGCCGGTGCCGAGGATCCAGGCGCCGATCGCCAGGGATTCGATCTCGGCCGCGGACACGGGTCGAGGAGCCATCGCGAGCCGTATGTTATCCTCCCGCCATCGCGATGCAAAACCGTCGCGATCACACAGGAGATTGGGCATGCGCGTGCTCGTGATAGCGATCCTCGCGGTGCTGGTCGCAACCTCGCCGGCGGCCGCCTTCGAGCGCGTCGGCGACCGGAAGATCCTCGTGTTCGCCGGCCGCCAGGAAGTGCCGACGATCGACCCGAGCATCAAGTACGACTGGTCGATCCGCATGGCGCAGCAGTCGCTCTACGACGCGCTCGTGAAATACGTCGGCAACCGCCCGAGATCGTGCCGTGGCTCGTCGAGAAATGGGAGAGCTCGCCGGACGCCAAGGTGTGGACGTTCCACCTGGCGAAGAACGCGAAGTTTCACAACGGCGAGCCGGTGACGGCCGAGGCCGTGCGCTTCTCGTTCGTCCGTACGCTCAAGCTCAACCAGGGGCCGGCGTGGATGCTGTCCGACTTTCTGAAGGAAGACGGCATCAAGGTCGTCAACGAGTCGACGATCCAGTTCAACCTGACACAGTCCTATGCACCGTTCGTGTCGTTCCTGCCGTGGTGGTACGTCATGAATCCCAAGCAAGTGATGGCCAACGAGCAAGCGGGCGACATGGGCCAGAAGTGGCTCACCACCAACGCGGCCGGCAGCGGGCCGTTCAAGATCAAGCGGTGGGAGCAGGGTGTGCTCTACGAGCTCGAGGCGGTCGACGCCTACTGGAAGGGCTGGCCGTCGAAGGACCACATCGGCGGCGTCCTCTACAAGATCGTGCGCGAGTCGGCCGCCCAGCGCGCCGCGCTGATCCGGGGTGAAGCCGACATCGCCGAGGGGCTCTCGCCCGAAGACTTCGACCAGGTCGCGAAGATGCCGGGCATCGCGGTGCCGAACTTCCCGGGGATGACGACCTTCGGGATCAAGATGAACACGCAGAACGGCGCCACCAAGGACCCGAACCTCCGCAAGGCCATCTGCTACGCGTTCGACTACGAGTCGCTGGTCAAGATCTACAACGGCAACGCCGTGCTGCAGACGAGCCCGTTCCCGAACGCCACGCGGCTACGTGGCGGTGCCCGGGATCTATCGCCAGGATCTCGCCAGGGCGAAAGAGTTCCTGGCCAAGTCCGCGCACCCGAACGGCGGGATCGAGCTCGAGTACGTCTATGTCCAGGGGCTCGAGGAGGAGCGCAAGATGGGGCTCGTCCTCATCGACAACCTCCAGAAGCTCAACATCACCGTGAAGATGGTCCCGCTGATCTGGCCCAACATGGTCGCGCGCGGCGCCAAGGTCGAGACTTCGCCCGAGATGATGGCCGTGTTCACCACGCCGGTCTCGACCGACCCGGACGCGGTCGCGTACCAGTACCACAAGAGCTCGTGGGGCAAGTACTACGGCTCCTCGTTCTACGCGAACGACGGCGTCTGGGGGCTGATCGACAAGGCCCGGACGATCGCGCGGTGGGAGGAGCGGGCGCCGATCTACGCCGACATTCAGCGGCGGATCGCCGCTGATGCCCCGGAGATCTTCGGCATGCTGGCCAACCGCCGATGGGGGATGCGCGACCACGTGAAGGGCTTCGTCTTCAGCCCGGTACGCCTCACCGGCGAGGTCGATCTCTACACGCTCGCGATCGTCGCCAAGTAGGTTGCTCGGCTACATCGCCCGGCGGCTGGTTCTGCTGGGCCTGATGCTGTTCGGCCTCACCTGCGTCACGTTCACGATCTCCCACGTCGCGCCGGGCGACCCGGCGCGTCTGGCCGCCGGCCCGGACGCCTCGGCGTCGATGGTCGAGACCATCCGGGTCGAGTACGGCCTCGATCGTCCGCTGCCGATCCAGTTCGGCCATTACCTGCGCGGTGTTGCCCGCGGTGACCTTGGACGCTCGTTGAGGACGCGCGAGAGCGTCGCGTCCGACCTCGCGCGCTACTTTCCCAACACCTTCGAGCTGGTGACGGGCGCGATGCTGCTGGCGATCGGGCTCGGCGTGCCGATGGGCATCCTCTCGGCCGTCTATCGCGATCGGTGGGTGGATCAGCTGACGCGCGTCGTCTCGGTCTCCGGGATCGCGATCCCAGCGTTCTGGCTCGGGCTCATGCTGCAGCTGCTCCTGGCCCTCGAGCTCGGCCTGGTACCGCTCGGCGGCCGGCTGGGCCTGATGACCGCGCCGCCGCCGCCGATCACGCGTCTCCTCTACGTCGACGCGCTGCTGGCCGGCCAGTGGCGCGTTCTCGGCGACGCGCTGGCCCACGCGGTCCTGCCGACCGTGACCCTGTGCCTGCCGGCGCTGGCCGCGATCGTGCGCGTGAACCGCGCCGAGATGCTCGAGGTCCTGAAGCAGGACTACATCGTCAATGCCCGGGCCCAGGGGGTGTCCGAGCTCCGCATCGTGGCGCGCTACGCGCTGAAGAACGCGATGATCCCGACGCTCGCGATGATCGGGCTGCGCTACGGCTGGATGCTGGGGGGCACCGTGCTGGTCGAGACCGTGTTCGATTGGCCGGGCATCGGCCTCTACGCGGTCGCCTCGGCGGTGTCGTCCGACTTCCAGCCGATCATGGGCGTCACGCTCCTGATCGGGCTGAACTTCATGCTCGTCAACTTCCTCGTAGATCTCGGTTACGGCTGGCTCGATCCGCGGGTGCGCCCGGCGGGATCGGCGTGATGGACCGCGCGGTCGCCTCGGGCTCGGCCGGCGCCTGGCTCGCGGAGCGTGGGGCCGCGGCGCGCGAGCTTCGCCTCTATGCGCGCGTGTTCGCGCGCAGCGCGGCCTCGCTGCTCGGCCTCGGCATCGTGCTGGCGTTCCTGCTGATGGCCGCGCTCGGGCCGTTGATCGTGCCGTATCCCGACGATGCTCGCGGCGCGGTCCATCTCGATCAGAAGCTCCGGCCGCCGAGCGCCACCCACTGGTTCGGCACCGACGAGGTCGGGACCGACATCTACACGCGCGTCGTCCTGGGCGCGCGCGTCTCGCTGCAGATCGGCCTGATCATCACCTTGCTCGGCGCGGCGATCGGCGTGCCGCTCGGGATCGTGGCCGGCTACGTCGGCGGCGCCGTGGGCGAGACGATCATGCGAATCACGGACGTGTTCCTGTCGGTCCCGGCGCTCGTGCTGGCGCTGGCGATCGTAGGAGCGCTCGGCCCGGGCATCGTCAACGCGATCGTCGCGCTCGGCCTGGTGTGGTGGCCGGGCTACGTCCGGCTCGTCCAGAGCAAGACGCTGGCGCTCAAGGGGCAGGTGTTCGTGGAGGCGGCGCGCGCCATCGGGACCGGGCGGCTTCGCATCGTGTTCGTCCACATCCTGCCGAACTGCGTGTCGCCGATCACGGTGAAGGCGAGCATGGACATGGGCTCGGCGATCCTTGCGGCCGCCGGGCTGGGCTTCATCGGGCTCGGCGCTCAGCCGCCGTATCCCGAGTGGGGCGCCATGATCAGCCACGGGCGGAAGTACCTGCCGACGTGGTGGTGGTACTCGGCGTTTCCGGGCCTGTTCATCTACCTCACGGTGCTCGGCTTCAACCTGCTGGGCGACGGCCTGCGCGACGTGCTGGATCCCCAGAACCGCGGGGGCGTCTCGGGCTAGACTCCGCAGGCCTCCGCGACCACGCGCGACCAGCAGATTGGCCAGGAGCACCGGCGCGCCGATGAGCCGCTGGAGCTCGTTTCGCGTCTCGCGCCTGAATCCCATGCAGTCGAGCGCGACGAGCCCGGCTCCTGCCGAGCGGAGCGCGTGAGCCGTCATCTCGAGCTTCTCGCGGCTTTCCTCTTCGTAGGGCGAGAGCGGCACCACGACCGGATCGAACCCGTCGGCGCGCCAGCGTGCCTCGGTCTGCGGCACGTGCTCGACCGACGGCGTGACGATGCCGAGCCGTCCGGGCCAGCGGAGTGCGCGCAGCACCCCGAGCAGCACCTGGTGCGGCAGTACGAGTAGACGAGAGGCCGCGAGCTCGGGGAAGGGGCCGGTGCAGAGGAGTGCCGTCATCGTCACACCCGCGCGCTCGAGGTCGCCGATCGCGGCCTGAACGCGGTTGACGACGTGGCGCTTGGCGACGAAGACATGGCTGCCGTCGGCCAGGCGCGTCACGAGGATCCCGTCGCCGGGGCCGGGAGCGAGCGCCGCGATCTCCCCGCGGCTCAGGCCGTCCAGCGCGCCGCGCTCGCGAACGGTGACGCCGAGCCCGAGGATCGCGGCCATATCGGGTACTACGTCGACACGCGGCGACTGGCCGATCGTGACGAGCCCGACGACCGCGTTGCTCACAGCACGTGCAGCCAGGGGCGCGCCGTCAGTGCGTCCGGCTTCCAGAAGCCCGTCTCGGCGAACCAGCGAATCGCCTCGTCGCCGTCGGCTGTATTCACGACCGCCAGCGTGTTGCCGTCCTCGAAGAAGCCGCCGAACGCGAGCCGGCCGGCGCCGCGCATCTCGATCAGCGCGAACTGGGCCATGTCGTGCTGGGCGGTCAGCCCCTCGATGATCGTGGCCCGGCGGGTGCCGTCGAGGACGACCGGCACCATCTCCCATGGCTCGACGAACTGGGCAAAGCTCCGGGGCTCGTAGCGGGTCCACACGCCGCCCGTCCAGTACGGGTCTTCCTCGATCGCGAACTTGATCTGGCCGGGCTGCTGGAGGCGATAGAACAGGTCGGCGGTCTTGAGGTCCGCCGACGGCCCGCCGCCGATCAGGATGCCGTTGGTGCGCAGCCCCTGCAGCCGGCCGATGTGGTCGCGGCGGTGCGCCTCGCGCCGGGTGAGGTAGTCGTCGGCGGCCGTGATGGCGATGTGAAAGACGATCACGCTCGGTGCCCTCCTGGGTGGTCCTGACGCCCCGTGTTACTGTGTCACGAGATGGAGCTTCTCGAGCATTTCCGCTCGCGCTATTCCTTCCCGCTCGACGATTTTCAAGTCGAAGCCATCCGCGCCATCGAAGCCGGCCAGTCGGTGATCGTCTCGGCGCCCACCGGCGCCGGCAAGACCCTCGTGGCCGAGTTCGCGATCCACGCGGCCCTGGCGGCCGGCCGCCGCCTAGCGTACACGACTCCGCTCAAGGCGCTCTCGAACCAGAAGTTCGCCGACTTCACCCGCGAGTTCGGCGCCGACAAGGTCGGCATCCTCACCGGCGACGTCAAGGTGAACCCCCACGCGTCGATCCTCGTGATGACGACCGAGATCCTCCGCAATGCGCTCTACGGGAGCGGGCTCGACGGCCTCGCCTACATCGTCCTCGACGAGTGTCACTACATGGGCGACGAAGGCCGCGGCACCGTGTGGGAAGAGATCATCGTCGCGGCACCGTCGGACGTCGTGCTGGTCGGGCTCTCGGCCACGGTGGCCAACATCAAGGAGATCGCCGACTGGATCTCGATCGTGCACCGGCCGATCGTGCCGATCTACCACCCGCATCGCCCGGTGCCCCTGGCGTACGTGATCGCCGACCTGGCGGGCGAAATCCACGAGGTGGACCGCGTGCGCAGCGGCAAGGCGCGCGTCATCGGCGACGAGCCGCGCGGCCCCGACGACCGCGGCCGCTGGTACACGCGGCGCGTGGTCCATCCCACGGTGCTGATCGACGCGCTCGAAGCGCGCGGCTGGCTGCCGACGATCTATTTCATCTTCAGCCGGGTCGGCTGCGAGCGCGCGATGCAGGACGTACTGACCGAGGGCAAGAGCCTCCTGGCGCCGCCCCAGCAGCGCGAGGTCGACACCGCGATCGGCGACCTGATCCGCGAGAGCCCGACGGTCGCGGAGTCGGTGCTGAACCAGAGCGTGTTCGAGGCGCTGCGTCTGGGCATCGGCCTGCATCACGCGGGGATCCTGCCGAGCGTGAAGCGGCTGATCGAGGTGCTCTTCGAGCGCGGTCTCTGTCGCGTCGTCTTCGCGACCGAGACGATGTCCTTGGGGATCCACATGCCGGCGCGCTCGGTGGTGCTGCAGGGGCTCACCAAGCGGACCGACCGAGGCTTTCGCTCGCTCTCCCACAACGAGCTGACCCAGATGGCCGGGCGCGCCGGGCGCCGGGGCATCGATCCTGAAGGCACGTGCGTCGTGGCCCTCGACGCGCGCGACGGCCTCGAGGATCTGCTGCGGGTGATCGACAGCTCGCCCGAGCCGATCGAGAGCCAGTTCAAGCTCGGCTACGGCTCGGTTGCGCTGCTGCTCTCGACCGGCGCCTCACCCGACCAGCTGCGAAAGCGGATCGAGTCGTCGTTCGGCCAGTATCAGAACCTCAAGCGCATCCGCGAGGTCGAGGGGGACGTGAAGGCGCTCGAGGCTCAGCTCGACGAGCTCCGGCAGTATCCGGCGCCATGCGGCGAGTTCCAGCGAATCGGCCGCTACCGGCGCGCGCGTCAGGAGGTGGAGGCGCGCCGCCAGGCGCTCGGCCGCGGAGGCAACCGGCGGGGCGGGGAGCGCACGGTCGCCGAGGCCGAGCCGGGACGCCTGGTGCTGGTGCGGCGCGGCGGCCAGCCGACGCTCGCGATGGTCCTCGGCATTCACGCGATCCGCGGCCATCGCGTGCTGATCGACGCGCTTCTGCCGCACGGCGTGACCGTGCGGGTGAAGAGTGGCGTGATCAAGCGGGTCTTCTGGGCCACGCCGCCGCTTCACGTGCCGCGCGATCGCGGACACGACGGACGCGACGGCCGCGACGCCCGAGACGGTCGCGATCGCCGGGGCGGCTGGCGCGAGCACCGCGACGGGCGGGATGGGCGCGACGGCCACGATCGGCGAAGCCCTGACAGCCGCGGCCTGCGGCATCTGGCGGCCGAGCTCGAGCGGCTGTCGGTCGCCGAGCTGGTCGACCGCGAGCGCGCACAGGGCCCTGAGGCGGCGCTGGCCACGATCGAGTGCCACCGCTGCCCGTGGGGCGCCACCGCGCGCTGCGACCGCGAGTGGCGCGAGCTCGAGACCGTGACGGAGCGTCTCGGGCTCCGACGGCGGCAGCTCGAGTCGCTGCGCGGCGCATACTGGCAGGAATTTCTGCGCGTCGTCGAGGTCCTCGAGCAGTTCGGCGCCGTGCGAGAGCGTCAGCTCGAGAGCAAGGGGCGGCTCATCGCCGGCCTGCGCCACGATAACGAGGTGCTCGTCGCCGAGGGCGTGACCCACGGCCTCTTCGATGACGTCTCCGCTGCTGAGGCCGCTGCCGTCTGCTCGGCGCTGGTCGAGGAAGCGCGTTCGGGCGACCCGGCTCTGGCACGCACATTTCTCAAGAAGCGCCCCAAGCTCAAGCGCAAGCTCGACCAGCTCATGCGGGTCGCCGATACCGTGCACGAGGCGCAGCGGGCGCGCCACATACGGATTCCGATTGCGGTGCACGCCGGGTTCATGCCGGCGGTGTTTCGCTGGACGTCCGGTGAGGACGACTGGTCGGCGATCGTCGAAGAGGCGTTCGGCGGGCACGAGGGCGATCTGATCCGGGCGATGCGCCGACTGATCGACCTCCTGAGGCAGCTCGCGGACAGTCCTGAAGTCCCGGTCGAGACGAGCCGGCTCCTGGCCCACGCCTCGCGTGCGATCGATCGCGGCATTGTTTTGGAGTCGGCGCTGATCTGAGCCTGCTATCATGCCTGCCGTGAGGGTCATCATTGTGGTCGCCCTCGTGCTGCTCATGGCCGCCGGATGTTTCGGCATGCGGCGAAAGGAGCAGCGGACGACCGAAGGGCCGCTCGCCGAGGACATCTGGACCATGAAGGTCCTGATCGCGAACGGGCGAGAGCCGAACTTCGACGAGCGCCGTCGCTGGGACAACGCGATGGAGCAGAAGATCGGCCAGTACCTGCGCCAGCACCCCGAAGCCGCGAGCTCGGTCGACGTGTCGACGTTTCGATTCATCAAGCAGGTGACCCTCGGCCAGAGCGACGAGCAGGTCGTGATCTTGCTGGGTCCGCCGCTCGCCCGGATCACCGACGTGGCCGAGATGGAGAAGCTCGCAAAGCAGTTCTGGCCGGCCGTGAAGGAGAACGAGCCCAACGAGGCGTGGACGTATCCCTCGGGCTGGAGCATTTACCTCAAGGACAAGGTGGTCGTCGACATCACGCAGCACGCGTTCAAATACTGACCTCTCCGCTCATCCCATGATCGAATCCCGGCTGATCGTCACGAAGAAGACTCCACCCGTCCGGCGCGGACTGGTCGCCGCCGAGCATCCGGTCGGAGCGCGCGTCGGCGCCCGCATCCTCGAGCGCGGCGGCAACGCGGTTGACGCGGCGGTCGCCACCGCCTTCGCGATGACGGTAGTCGAGCCCTTCATGTCCACGATCGCGGGCTCGGGCACGATGCTCGTGCATCGCGCTCGGCAGGGCGAGACCGTCGCGCTCGATTTCAACGGCTGCGCCCCGGCACGCGCCCACGCGTCGATGTTCCGCCTCAGCACCGGGATCTCGCGCGGGCTCTTCGCGTGGCCCAACGTCGAGAACGGCGCCAACGAGCGCGGCTGGCTCGCGGTGGCGGTTCCCGGATCGGTCGCGGGGCTCTCGCTGGCCCTCGAGCGCTACGGCACGATGGAGCTCCGCGACGTCGTCGCGCCCGCGATCGAGCTCGCGCGCGGCGGCTTCGTCGCAGACTGGTACCAGGCGCTGTCCGTGGCGCGCCAGCTCGAGGAGCTGGCGGGCGCGGGCGAGGCGGCGCGCGTGTATTTGAAGAACGGCCGCTGGATCTATCGGCCGCCGACCGGCATGGAAGAAGGCGATCGCCCGATCTATCCCGATCTGGCGCGGAGCCTCGAGCTGATCGGCGAGAACGGGCCCGACGCGTTCTATCGCGGCGAGCTCGCGCAGGTGATCCACGAGGCGATGGCCGCCAACGGCGGCTTGGTCACGCGCGACGATCTCGCGGCGTACTCGGTCCGCGTCGGCGCGCCGCTGGTCGGGACGTATCGCGGCCTCGAGCTTCGGTTCTCGCCGGGCGCCACCGGAGGAGTCACCGCGCTCGAGATCCTGAACATCCTGGAGCAGTTCCCGAAGAACGCCGTCGGCTGGGACACGCCCAACGGTCTCAATCTGAGAGCGCACGCCGTACGCCGGGCGTTCGCGGATCGCTTCCAGCACCTGGGCGATCCGGCGATGATCGACGCGCCCTGGGAGCGTCTGGCCTCGAAGTCGTATGCGCGCGAGGTCGCCGCGGCGCTGCGCCGGCGCCCAGCGAAGCCGGCGACGACCGACGCGTCGCTCGGCGCGGTCGCGGCGGGCGGCGACTGCACGACCCACATCAGCGTGGTCGACCGGCAGCGAAACATGGTCTCGCTGACCCACACGGCGGTGTCGCTCTTCGGCTCGCTCGTCGTCGTGCCGGGAACCGGCATCTTGCTCAACAATGGGATGATCTGGTTCAACCCCGAGCCGGGACGGGCCAACTCCGTCGCGCCCGGCAAGCGCGCGCTCGTGAACATGGTGCCGGTGCTAGGCTTCAAGAAGGGCGAGCCGTATTTGACGCTCGGCGCTCCGGGCGGGCGCCGGATCGTCTCGGCGATCCCGCAAGTGCTGGCGACCCTCGTCGACAGCGGATGCGACCTGCAGGCCGCGATCGAGGCGCCGCGGCTGCACGCCGAGAGCGACGAGACGCTCGCCGACGAGCGGATCGGCGCCAAGGCGCTGGCAGCGCTCGGTCGGCTCGGTCAGCGCGTCGCGCCGAGAGAAGAGACGTACGCGACGTTGAACTTCGCCAAGCCGGTCGGCGTGCGCGTCACACGGCGCGGGCTCGAAGCGGGGCTCGACGCGTTCCGAGCCGCGGCCGCCGCGGGCCACTAGCAGTAGGGGAGAGCCAATGGCAGAAGTTCAGTTGACGGCTGCGTTTTCGACGGTGCCGGCCGCGGAAGCCGAAGAGATGAAGCGCGTCATCGTCGAGACCGTGCAGCAGCTGGCTCAGGACGACGGAAGCTTCAAGCGCGCGAAGCTGGTCTTCACCGAGTCCGACGAGCGCTGCGGCCTCACGGCCGAGCTCGACGGGATCAAGCGCGAGGGCGTTCCGCTCCAGATCGACATCGACCAGCTCGAAGACGCCAAGACCTCCGCCGGCGCGCGGGCCCAGCTGAAGGAAGCGCTCCGGCTCTACTTCCGCCGCGTCCTTGGAAAGTAGCGGCGCCGGCACGTGACGCGACGACTGATCGTCAACGCCGATGACTTCGGTCTCACGCCGGGCGTGAGCGCCGGCATTCTCTCGGCTCACCGCCACGGCATCGTGAGCAGCACGACCTTGCTCGCCACGGCGGCGATCGACGCCGAACAGCTGGCCGAGCTACGCGATTCGTCGCTCGGCGTGGGTATCCACGTGAACCTCACCCTGGGACGGCCGCTGTCGGGGGCGCGCTCGCTCTCGGACGGCGACGGACGCTTCGTGCGCGACCCGCGTCATGCCGCCGCCCTCGCCGACGCGCGGGACGTCGAGCGCGAGGTGAGCGCTCAGCTCGAGAAGTTCGCCGCGCTGATGCACCGACCGCCGACGCACCTCGACACGCACCATCACGTCGGGCTGCTGGCGCCGGTTGCCGAGATCATCCTCGAGGCGGCCCGGCGCCTGGGCGTGCCGGTCAGGAGCCAGAACGAGACCGCCCGCGCGCGCGCCCTGACGGCCGGTCTCAGAACGCCCGACCATTTCTTCGGCGAGTCGGGACCGGACGCGTACTGGTCGCTCAGTCGCACGCTCGCGCATCTGCGCGAGCTGCCGCTCGGGGTCTCCGAGTTCATGGCGCACCCGGGCTTCTGCGACGACGCGCTCTCCTACAGCCGCTACGGTCGGCAGCGCGAGACCGAGATGATCGGTCTCGGCTCGCCCGCCGCGCGGGCGGCCGTGTCGAGCCTCGGCATCACGCTCTGCCACTTCGGACAGCTCTAGCTCCACGGAGGACACCATGAAAGCCATCACCTTCCACGGCGTCGGCGACGTGCGCGTGCAGGACGTCGCCGAGCCGAAGGTCGTCGATCCGACCGACGTGGTCGTGAAGATCACGACGAGCGCGGTGTGCGGCTCGGACCTGCATCAGTACCACGGCCGCGGCGGCGCGCTCGTGCAGACCGGCGCCACCATGGGCCACGAGTTCATGGGGACGGTGGAGGATCTGGGCCCGGCGGTCACGAAGGTACGCCGAGGCGATCGGGTCATCGTGCCGTTCTCGGTCTCGTGCGGCCACTGCGAGTGGTGCCAGCGTCGCCTGCCAACCCAGTGCGCGACGACCGGGCGCGCGGTGTTCGGCGGCCGCTTCGGCCACGTCTGGGGCGGCGGTCAGGCGCAGTGGATCCGCGTGCCGTTCGCCGATCACCTCTGCGAGCGCGTGCCGGCCGAGATGACCGACCACGACGCGATCTTCCTCGGCGACATCATGTCCACCGGCTACTTCTGCGCCGAGAACGGCGGGATCCGTCCGGGCGACACGGTCGCGGTGTTCGGCGCGGGCCCGGTCGGGCTGCTCGCCATGCAGTCGGCGCAGCTCTTTGGGCCGGCGCGACTCTTCGCGGTCGACCGCGTCGACTACCGGCTCAAGCTCGCTGAAGAGTTCGGCGCCGAGCCCGTGAGCCTGGACCGCGGCGACCCGGCCGAGCAGCTGCGCGGGCTGACGGGCGGGCGCGGGCCCGACGTCGTGCTCGAGTGCGTCGGGCACGAGACGCCGTTCACGCAGGCGATCCAGGCGGTGCGCGCCGGCGGCACGGTCGCCTCGGTGGGTGTGTACGTCGAGCCGAGCCTCGGCTTTCCGGCGCGCGAGGCGTTCTTCAAGGACCTCACGCTCAAGATGGGCATCTGCAACGCGCGCAACTACATGGCGCCGCTCCTGCCGCTGGTGCGGGTCGGCAAGCTCAAGCCGGCGCGCATCATCACGCACACGATGGCGCTCGGCGACGCGCCGAAGGGCTACGCGATCTTCGACCGCAAGGAAGACCGCGCGATCAAGGTGATGCTGAGGCCCTGAGTCAGGACTTCTGTGGGGGCTCTTTCAACAGGTCGTCGAGGATCTTGGGCAGGCGGGCCACGGCGCCCTGTCCGTGGATCTGGGCGACCATCTCGCCCTTCTGATCGATCACGACGGTGTAGGGCGTGCCCTTGAAGCCGAACGTGTTGCCGATGTTGAGCCTCGGATCGAGCGCGACCGGATAGTTCACCTTGTTGCGGCGGATGAAGGTGCGCGTGTCGTTCGTCGTGTCCTGGACGTGCAGCGCGATGACCTCGACGTCCTTGGTGCGGTACTTGTCGTAGAGGCGGCCGAACGCGGGCGATTCCTTCGCGCAGGCCTTGCAGTACGACGCCTGGAATCGTAAAACGAGCACCTTCTTGCCGATCAGCTCGCGTGAGTCGACCGTGGTCTTGCCGTCGACCATCGTGATCTTGAAGCCCGGCGCGGCGGGTGCGGCTTCGCTGCCGACCGCCGCGAGGGCGAGGAGCAGCGCGAGGACGGCGACGCGAACGATCACATGACTATAGTACCCGTAGCGACCGTCCGGCGAGCAACGAGTATAATGGCCGCCGTGAACGACCTCGAACGCGAGCTCGGCAAGGCGATCCGCGGCAACGTCCGGTTCGACGCCGCCTCCCGTCTCCTCTATTCGACCGACGCCTCGATGTACCAGATGGAGCCGGTCGGCGTCGTGATCCCGCGCGACGCCGACGACGTGCGCGCCGCGGTCGAGATCGCCGCCAAGCACAAGGTCGCGATCCTGCCGCGGGGCGGCGGCACGTCGCTGACCGGCCAGACCGTCAATTACGCGCTCGTCCTCGACTTCTCGCGCTTCATGGACCAGGTGCTCGAGGTCAACGCCGAGGAGCTGTGGGTGCGCGTGCAGCCCGGGCTCGTGCAGGACAACCTGAATCATCACGTCCGGCCGCTGGGTCTCGGCTTCGGTCCGGACACTTCGACGTCGAACCGCGCTACGCTCGGCGGGATGCTCGGCAACAATTCGGGCGGCTCGCACTCGATCGCGTACGGCCTGACGGTCGAGCACGTGATCGAGCTGACGACCGTGCTGGCCGACGGCTCGCGCGCGGTGTTCGGCGAGGTCACGCCGGCCGAGTTCGAGGCCAAGTGCCGCCTGCCCGGCCTCGAGGGGCAGATCTACCGTGAGGTGGCGCGGGTCCGCGACGAGTGCGGCGACGAGATCAAGGCGCGCTATCCGGCGCACTGGCGGCGGGTGTCGGGCTACAACCTGAACGAGCTCGTGCCCGCGATCGGCCGCCGCCACGTGACCAACGGCAAGCCGCTCAACATGGCGCGGCTGATCGTCGGCTCCGAGGGCACGTTCCTCACCGTGGTCGAGGCGAAGATGCGCCTGATCCGCCGCCCGAAGAAGACGGCGGTCGAGGTGATCCACTACCGCGAGATCCAGGAGGCGCTCGAGTCGTCGTCGTCGCTGCTCGAGACCGGCCCATACGCGGTCGAGCTCACCGACAAGATGATCCTCGATCTCGCCCGCAACAACATCGAGCAGTCGCAGCGGATGGGGTTCGTGCAGGGCGATCCGGGCGCGATCATGATCGTCGAGTACGCGGGCGAAACCGACGCCGAGGTGCGCGCCAAGATCGACGCGCTCGATGCGCGCCGCCAGCGCGAGCGGTTCGGCTACACGGCGCACGTCGCCTACGACAATGCCGAGCAGCAGTCGATCTGGAAGCTCCGCAAGGCGGGGCTCGGTCTTCTCCTCGGGATGAAGGGCGACAAGAAGCCGATCGCGTTCGTCGAGGACACCGCGGTCGCGCCGCAGCACCTGGCCGAGTTCGTGAGCCGCTTCCGCGAGATCTTCGCCAAGCACGATACCGAGGGCGCGTACTACGGCCACTGCTCGGTCGGCTGCCTGCACATCCGCCCGGTGATCGATCTCAAGACCCCGCGCGGCCTCGAGCAGGTGAAGGCGATCGCGGACGAGATCACCGACCTGGTCGTCAGCTTCAACGGCACGATCTCGAGCGAGCACGGCGACGGCCGGGCGCGGAGCCCGTTCCTCGAGCGCATGTACGGGCCGCGCATCATGCAGGCCTTCCGCGAGCTCAAGCGCGCGTTCGATCCCGACAACCGGATGAACCCGGGCAACATCGTGGCGCCGGCGGGCGTCACCGAGCATCTGCGCTACGGCACGCAGTACACGACGTGGGAGCCGAAGACCTTGCTCGATTTCTCGGAGCAGGGCGGGTTCGCGGCGTCGATCGAGATGTGCAACGGGGTCGGCGCCTGCCGCAAGACGCTCGAGGGCACGATGTGCCCGTCGTACATGGCGACGAAAGACGAAGAGCACTCGACCCGCGGTCGCGCCAACGCGCTGCGCGCGGTACTCTCCGGGCGGATGCCGAGGCAAGAGTTCACGGGCAAGCGGCTCTACGAGGTGATGGATCTGTGCCTCGAGTGCAAGGGCTGCAAGGCCGAGTGCCCGTCGAACGTCGACATGGCGAAGCTC
>Ga0111538_10001631_pt1 | contig 31571 bp, 19 predicted proteins | sample SoiMethybrSBSTD1_FD_79669 | JGI IMG/M metagenome (GOLD analysis project Ga0111538, IMG submission 79669) | Bulk soil microbial communities from a Populus tree surrounding site in Tennessee, USA - Soil MetaG P. TD hybrid SBSTD1 (version 2)... | ecosystem: Environmental > Terrestrial > Soil >... | reverse complement strand
TCCTGTGCTTTTTTGTGCCTCTTTGTGGCTGAAACTCCATCGCTTCAGTTTGCGAATAGAGAGCGACGGTGGTTAAATGTGGCTAACTTTTTCCTCGTTCCGAAAAGAGTCTTCCTTTAATACGAATGTCCTACGAACCCCAAGAACAAGATCTCTTTCTCAAGTGCCTGCTCGAAGCGAATGTCGATGGGATTATCGCTTTCGATCGAGAATGCCGGTATACCACGTGGAATCGCGCGATGGAGCGTATCTCCGGTGTGAAGCGCGACGATGTCATCGGTAAGAACGCCTTCGAGATGTTTCCGTGTCTCAAGTCAACTGGCGAAGACAAGTATTATCTTGAAGCCCTCGCCGGCAACAACGTCGTGGCTGAAAACCGGCCCTACGTCATCGCCCAGTCCGGTTGCAACGGTTTCTTTGATGGTTACTACTCACCGCGTCACGACGAAAACGGCGAGGTAGTAGGCGGCGTCGCGATTATTCGCGACGTAACGGACCGCAAACTCGCCGAAACAGCAACCGCCGACGATCACAGGCGACTCGCTTTCCACGTTGAGAACACGCCACTCGCAGTTATCGAATGGGATCACGAGTTCAAAGTGCTGCGCTGGTCACCCGCGGCACAAAAACTCTTCGGATGGCACGCAAAGGAAGTTCTGGGCAAGCGTTTCAACGACTGGCAGTTTGTAGTTCCGGACGACATCGAAGTCGTCAACCAGGTGGGCCACCGGCAAAACCAGGGACAGGAACACCACGGCATTTCACGCAATCGTAATTACAACAAGCTCGGTTCGATTATTCATTGTGAGTGGTATAACTCCGCTCTCTATAACGAAAACGGAAAACTGGTTTCAGTGCTTTCGCTCGTGCTTGACGTGACGGTCGCGACGCGGATTGAAGAGGCGTTGCGAAAGTCTGAAGCGCAGTATCGCCTGCTCTTCGAATCAAACCCGCAACCGATGTGGGTTTACGATCTCACCACGCTTCGCTTCCTGGCCGTGAACGATGCCGCGGTGCGCCATTACGGTTATTCCCGCGCCGAGTTTCTCGACATGACCATCAAGGACATTCGACCGGCGGAAGATGTGAAACGGCTTGAAGACTTTCTCGCTTCAGACCAGGCGAGTCTGGAACAGGCAGGTGAATGGCGCCATCGAAAGAAAGATGGAACCGTGGTCAATATCGAGATCACTTCCAATCGCCTCACCTTCGGCGGCAGAGCGGCGGAGTTTGTTCTGGTCCACGATATCACTGAGCGAAAGCAAGCCGAGACCGCCTTGCGCATCAGTGAAGACCGCTATCGCGATCTGGTGGATAACAGCCATGAGCTCATCTGCACGCACGATCTCGACGGACGCGTGCTTTCAGTAAATCCGTGGGCCGCACGCGTGCTGGGTTACCCGCAGAATTCCCTCGTCGGCATAAATATTCGCGACGGTCTCTTGCCGGAATATCGCGAACAGTTTGACGACTATTTGCGCACTGTCATCAGGGAAGGCTCAGCCCGCGGCGTTATGAAAGTTCGCACGGCCACAGGTGAAACAAGACTCTGGGAGTATTACAACACTCTCCGCACTGAAGGCGTGGAAAAACCAATCGTGCGCGGCATGGCCCATGACGCAACTGAGCGTCGCCAGGCGTTAAAGCGAGAAAAAGAAGCGCGCATGGACGCGGAGGCGGCCAATCGCGTCAAAGATGAATTTCTCTCGACGCTCTCGCACGAACTACGCACGCCGCTAACCGCGATAATGGGATGGTCCGATCTTCTTTTGCACGACGAAGTGGAACCCGAAAAACGGAGTCAGGCCATTGAAACAATTTTTCGCAACGCCAACTCGCAGTGCCAGTTGATCAATGACCTGCTCGAAGTGTCGCGGATTATCACCGGCAAGTTAAGACTCGAGTTTGTTGCCTGCGAGCTTCATTCGATTATTGAAGCGGCGGCGGAGAGTATTCGCCCGACGGCGGAAGCTCGAGGTGTTCGCTTACAGGTTTTGCTGGAGCCACATGTTGGTCCAGTGTTTGGCGATCGTGAACGACTCCAGCAGATCGTATGGAACCTGTTGTCGAATGGAGTCAAGTTTACGCGCCGAGGGGGACTGGTCCAGGTCACATTGCAACGCATCAATTCTCACGTTGAGATAGTGGTAAACGACACGGGAGTCGGCATCAGTCCGGATTTTTTGCCTTACGTGTTTGAACGCTTTCGCCAGGCCGACGGCTCGACCACCAGGAATTATGGCGGTCTTGGTCTCGGGCTCGCCATCGTTCGACACCTCGTGGAATTGCATGGCGGAACTGCGCGGGCCGAGAGTGCAGGCGAAGACCAGGGCTCGAAGTTCACCATCAGGCTGCCGGCAATGACCAATGACGACCATCCGCTTCCCGAGGACTTCAAACAACCCGCCATCGCAGAGGTGGAAAAACCGGACCAACGACCGACATCGCTTCAGGGGTTGCGTGTGCTCGTAGTTGACGATGAGATTGATGCGCGAACATTGTTGTCGATGATGCTGGAGAAGTGCGGCGCGCAGGTGATTGCAGTCGGATCGTCGCGAGAAGGGTTGGAGTCGATCGAAAGCTGGAAACCTGATGTGATGATCGCCGACATCGGGATGCCCGTTGAAGATGGGTACGGGTTGATCAGGAAAGTGCGCGCGTTGCCGAAGCAAAAAGGTGGACACACGCCGGCGCTGGCGTTGACTGCGTATGCGAGAACGGAAGATCGCGTGCGCGCGCTTTCAGAAGGCTATCAGGTTCACCTCGCGAAGCCGGTTGATAGATTCGAGCTCGCTGCGGTCGTCGCCAGTTTGGGACACAGATGAACGCGGATTGGTTACGGATCTAGTCGCAGCCCGCCTGGGTTTGTGATAGACCCCGCCAGCGGTGACCGTTGCCGCGTGGCAGACCGTCGGCTTCGGGTGGACCATCGGTTCCCGAAACGTAGATTGGTAATTCTCCCGCGTTCTGACTTGCCCAGGCTTCTTCAATCGGTGTGATCAGACGCCACTGTGCTTCAACTTCATCACTGCGAATGAATAACGTCGCATCACCGCGCATCACGTCGAGTAACAACATCTCGTAAGCGTCAGGCGACTCGACACCAAAAACAGTCTGGTAGCAGAAATCCATGTGCACAGTCGCGGTGCGCATCTCGAAGCCTGGTTGCTTGGCGCCGAACGTGACTATGATTCCCTCGTTCGGCTGAATCCGCAACACGATCACGTTTGGCTCGATCTCGTCGGTCGGGGTGCGCGCGAATAGAGCCTGCGGCGTGCGTTTCAAGTGTACCGCAATCTCCGTCAGGTTGCGCGCGAGATGTTTTCCGGTGCGCACATAAAACGGCACACCCGACCAGCGCCAGTTTGAAATCACAAATTCAACTGCTGCGTACGTCTCCGTCACTGAACCGGCAGCGACACCTGCTTCTTCCTTGTAACCTTTTACCTTCTCGCCCTCAATCTCGCCTGGTCCATACTGCGCGCGCACGGTGCGGTCGGCTACCTGCTCCGGTTTCATCCGTCGAATTGATCGCAACACCTGCGCCTTCTCTTCGCGGACTGAATCGGCGTCAAACGCTACGGGCGGTTCCATCGCGGTGAGCGTGAGAAGCTGCAAGAGGTGATTCGCGACCATGTCACGCAGGGCACCGGCTTCTTCGTAATAACCGGCGCGACTACCAACGCCGCCCTGCTCGGCCGCGGTGATCTCGACATAGTCGACGTAATTGCGATTCCAGATCGGTTCAAACATCGAGTTTCCGAAACGAAACACAAGGATGTTTTGAACTGTGTCTTTGCCGAGGTAATGATCGATGCGATAGACCTGACTCTCTTTGTAGACTTCAGCAACAGTGGCGTTGAGGGCTTTCGCCGATTCGAGGTCGCGGCCGAAAGGTTTTTCGATCACGACGCGACTCCAATGCTCGTCTTCCTTAGCAAGTCCGGCTTCACCGAGACGCTTCACGATGGGTGAGAAAAGCGATGGCGGTGTTGCGAGATAGAAGAGACGGTTCTTGCTCGCGCCCTCGGAGGCGAGCTCTGCCAGTCGATCCGAAACCTGACGATAAGTTTTTGCGTCGTCGAGCTCGCCGGCCATGTAATGCAGGCGCTCCGACAACTTCTGCCACTGTTGTTCGTCGAGATTTTCAATCTTTTTGGAGTTCTGGAGCGCCTCGTGAACCAGCTTTTGAAAGTCCTCCTCGGACATTGGGTTACGCCCAACACCGAGGATGCGCACGCTATCCAAACATCCCATCTGCAAAAGACGGCACAGTGCAGGCATGAGCTTTCGTTTGGTCAGATCGCCCGTGGCGCCAAAGATCACGACTACACATGGCTCAGCTTGCGGCAGTGTTGGTTGTTCAAACTGAAGTGGATTTGGTTCTACGATTATTGCTGACATGACTTTATCTTCAGGTAGATGTTTACAGGATTAACACGATTTGCATGATTTACATGATAATCCTGTTAATCCTGCCAATCTTGTCAATCCTGTCAAAAACTTACTTCCGCTCCACATGCCCGCCAAATTGAAGTCGCATCGCGGATAGAATCTTATTCGCGAAGTCGGCCTCGCCGCGCGAACTAAACCGCTGAAACAACGCCGCACTCAACACCGGCACCGGCACGCCCTCCTCAACTGCAGCATTGATGGTCCAGCGACCTTCACCTGAGTCGGAAACGCGTCCCGAGAAACCTTCGAGCTGCGGCGACTCCGCTAAAGCAATCGCCGTGAGATCCAGCAGCCACGAAGAAATGACGCTGCCGCGTCGCCACACCTCAGTAATGTCGCCGAGGTTGAAATCGTATTGATAGTGATCGGGATAGCGCAGTGGTGTTGTCTCAGCATCCGCAGCTCTCTCTGCGTTTCCTTCGTTCGCGTGATGCAACACGTTCAGCCCTTCCGCGTATGCGGCCATCAATCCATACTCGATACCGTTATGGACCATCTTCACGAAGTGACCTGCGCCCGATGGACCGCAGTGTAAGTAGCCCTCTGTTGCCGTTCCCACCGCTCCTCCCGGTGTAGGCGGAACTGCATCGGGTCCCGGCGCCAGAGTTTTGAAGATCGGATCCAGATACGTAACGCTTTCTTTCTCGCCGCCAATCATTTGGCAATAACCACGTTCGAGACCCCAAACTCCGCCACTCGTTCCCACGTCGACATAGTGAATGCCTTTGGCTTTGAGTTCGCGGGCACGACGAATGTCGTCAATGTAATAGGAATTTCCGCCGTCGATGACGATGTCGCCCGGGGATAACACGTTGATGAGATCCTTGAGAATCGTGTCTACAATCGCGGCGGGTATCATCAACCAGACGGCACGCGGGGCACTCAGTTTCGCGATAAAACCATCGAGCGACGCGTCTCCGCTTGCGCCCTCCTTCAGAAGTGCGTCAACAGCTTCGGAACTGCGATCGTTGACTACGCATTCATGTCCCCCACGCAAAAGGCGTCGCACCATGTTCGCACCCATGCGTCCCAGTCCAATCATTCCGATTTGCATTAAAAAAGCTCCTTGCTATGTGTCCGTGTTTACCTGAAGATAACAGAAACCTGAACGTTAGGAGCACTCCAGATGAAGCGTTTGCACCTGCTTGTCGTTCTATTGGCATTCGTAGTGCCCGTTATGGCGCAGAAATCGGGCGCATTTCCGCCGCGTCGCGTTGTGGATCTTACGTATGCGTTTGACGCGAACAGCGTTTATTGGCCCACGGCAGAACAGTTCAAGCTTGAAACTGATTTTGAAGGAGTGACGGACAAGGGTTATTTCTACTCGGCTTATCGTTATTCGGCGGCTGAACACGGCGGGACACATCTTGACTCGCCCGTGCATTTTGCGAAGGGACGCCTCAGCGTCGATCAACTTCCGCTTCAGCAACTGATGGGGTCGGCCATTATCGTGGACGTGACTGCTCAGTGCAGAAGGAATGCTGACTACCTTGTCAGTGTCGCCGATTTTCAGAACTGGGAACGCCGCAACGGAAGGATCCAGCCAGGAACTATCGTGTTGCTGCGAACGGGATTTGGAAAGTATTACCCGGATCGCAAGAGCTATCTGGGGACAGATGAACGAGGCGCTGCGGCAGTCGCGAAACTGCATTTTCCGGGACTCGATCCGGCGGCGGCTCGCTGGCTCACTGAGAATCGATCGATCAAAGCGATTGGGTTAGACACGGCCAGCATCGACCGGGGCCAATCGACATTGTTCGAGAGTCACCGGATCTTGTTTGAGCATGATATTCCGGCGTTTGAGAATGTCGCGAATCTCGATCAGTTGCCGGTCAAAGGCTTCTCCGTAATCGCGCTACCAATGAAGATCAAGGGCGGCAGCGGCGGACCACTGAGGATCATCGCGTTGTTGTAGGGGCGGCACTCCGTGGCCGCCCCTTGCCGGGCATCAAGATTTCCGAAATTGATCTATGCCACGCGAGAGAGGCAGCGATTCGTTCTATTGACAGCTTCGGTTCTACGAAGGGGCGGCCACGGAGTGCCGCCCCTACAAATGTGCAAGCTATGCATCTGAGGATCTTGAAGAATTCGATTGATTTAGCGCGTGCGGCAGCGGAGCATTTTGTCGCGCGGAGGCCCAGGACTGTCGCGCTGTCCGGTGGCTCGACGCCAAAGCTTCTTTTCGAGCTGCTCGCCGATCCGAATGAACCGTTTCGCGATCAGATCCCATGGCCCGATATTCACTTCTTCTGGTCTGACGAGCGACACGTCCCGCCGGATGACCCCGACAGCAACTATCGCATGGCAAACGAGGCGATGCTCTCGCGTGTCCCTGTCGCAACGAACAATGTCCATCGTGTACCGAGTGAAAATCCAAACGCTACGGAAGCCGCAAGCGAATACGAGCAAACACTCGTCCAGATAACGCAGCAACCCCTGCCGCGACTGGACCTGATCATGCTCGGCCTCGGAACCGACGGTCACACGGCCTCGATCTTTCCGGGCTCCGAAGTGCTGCACGAAAACAACCGGCTGGTCGCGGCACCGTGGGTCGAGAAATTCCAAACTTATCGCATCACCATGACTCTGCCGCTGCTAAACAACGGAGCCTCAGTCGTCTTTCTGGTCAGTGGTGCGGAAAAAGCGACGATCGTGAAGGAGGTCCTTCAGGGTCCGGAAAAGTATCCGGCTCAGGCGGTTAAGCCAACAAACGGCGAATTGTTGTGGATGCTGGATGAAGACGCAGCGAGCGACATCAAGTAGCCGGTACGAGTGATTCAATGGCGGGAAGCGGAACGGTCGCCGAAACATCTTTTCCTGATGTCACGCGTCGCTGCTCTATCAACAACTCTTCAAACACTGTCGCGGGCAACGCCTTGCTGAAAAGAAACCCCTGCACGACGTCACATTCGAGCGCGCTCAGATACTGAAGCTGCTCCTTCGTTTCCACACCCTCTGCAATCACTGTAAGATCCAGCGCATGGCCCAGGTTGATAATCGCGCGTACGATCGCCGTATCGTGCGGATCTTTGCAAACATCCGAAACAAACGTCTTGTCGATCTTCAACGTGTCGATCGGAAATCGCTTCAGATAATTAAGCGATGAGTAACCCGTGCCGAAGTCGTCAACCGCGACTTTTATTCCCATCAGCTTCAGCTCGTGCAGCTTTTCAATCGCCGTCTCCGGATCCTTCATGATCGAGCTCTCCGTCAGCTCCAGTTCAAGCCAACGCGGATCCAGATTCGTCTCCTTCAGAATGTTCGCCACATCAGCGATGAAGGTTGGCTGTTGAAACTGACGTGCTGAGAAATTCACCGAGAGACACAAAGGCATCAACCCCGCATCCTGCCACGCTTTGTTTTGTGCACACGAAGTCCGCAAAACCCAATCACCGAGCGCAAGGATCAAGCCACTCTCTTCAGCCAGCGGCACAAATTCGCCCGGATACAACAATCCGAGACTCGGATGCTGCCAGCGCACGAGCGCTTCCATGCCGACGAGATGAAAGCCGCGAATATCAACCTGAGGCTGGTACTGAACAAAAAACTCAGCTCGTTCGAGGCCGGGTCGGAGATTGCTTTCCAGCACGAGTTGTTTGAGAGCGCGCGTTGTTCCGCCGGAGGTGTAGAACTGATAGACGTTGCCACCGAGACTCTTGGCCCGGTCGAGCGCAGCGCCGGCATTCTTCAACAGCGCTGCGGTATCGCGACCATCGTGTGGATAGAGACTGATGCCGATACTGCTCGACACGAAGATCTCCTGATCCTCGAAAAGAAAAGCCTGGTCGAGTGCACTCTTGATAGCGCTCGCTACATTCGCTGCATCCTGAGCGCGCGGAATCTGCGTTAGCAGGACTGCGAATTCGTCACCGCCGAACCGCGCGACAGTATCGCTTTCACGCACACAACTGATGAGACGTTGCGCCACTGACTGCAAGAGACGATCGCCGGCAGTGTATCCGAGCGAGTCGTTGATAGTCTTGAAGCGATCGAGATTCAGCAGCAATACCGCCTGCATCTGATCGCTGCGACGCGAAAGTGCAATTGCCTGCTTGAGTCGATCTTTGAATAGGACCTGATTGGGAAGGTCGGTTAAGGCGTCGTGATATGCGAGGTGGTTTAGTTTTTCCTTAGCCTGCCGGTTTTGAGAAAGGTCCACGACGAAACACGCAATCTCTTCGTCATGAAGCGCGGCGCCGAACAAGACGGGAATCTGAGTGCCGTCCTGTTTCAGAAACTCTTTCTCGAAGGGCGCACAGACGCCAAAGGCCATCAGCTTCTCGAATGCTTCGTCGTCGAGCCGGTGGTGTTCGGGCGGCGTCAGCTCATGAATGTTGCGGGGTAAATTTTTGGAAGTGTAACCGAGCAGGTTCAGGAAACTATCGTCAGCTTCCAGAATGTTTCCGGCCAGATCGGTGAATAGGACGGCGACAAGATTGGTCGCGACCAAATGCCGCAGGGCTGCATCGACTTTGGTTTCCATAACCCTTGGGTATTTCGCTTGAATTCGGAGAGGTGAGTTTTGGGCAAGCGGGTTGGCCGTCAACCCTGACGGGTAGGCTATCACAAATTAAGCTGGTTAAGACAGAAAAATCTGGAGCAGGAGCAGGTTTCAGGAGCGGCAGACTTCCTGCTCCTGTCTACTGCTCCTGCCAACTGATCTTAACGCACCGAGCTGGTCGTCGCCGGGGCTGGGCCTGCCGGGAGTCGCTCGTTGAGATAGCGTGTGAGCAAACCGAACAGGTGGCGTTGCGTGCCGGGTCCTTCGTAAATGCCGTGTGACCGATTTGGATACGAAAACATCGAAAACTGCTTGTTCGTAGCGACAAGCGCGTTGATTAATGCCTCGGTGCCCTGGTAGTGAACGTTGTCGTCGCCGGTGCCGTGAACGACCAGGAGATTGCCTTTCAACTGTCCCGCGAAGGTGATGGGCGAACTCTGCTTCCATTCTTCGGGATGGTCCTTGGGCAGACCGCAGTAGCGTTCCTGGTAAATCGTGTCATAGTAATGCAGGTCAGGCACGGGCGCGACCGACATGCCGGTCGCATACACATCCGGATACCGAAACATCGCATTCAGCGTCGACGAGCCACCACCGCTCCAGCCCCAGATACCGATGCGTGCCGGATCGACGAAGGGCCACTTGGCGATCGCGCGAGCCGCAGCCGCCTGATCGCCGGAATTCACAATTCCCATCTTGCGATAGATGATCTTGCGCCATGCACGGCCGCGCGGCGCCGGCGTGCCACGATTGTCGACACTCATTACGATGTAACCCTGCTGCGCCAGCATCTGGTGCCACAGTCGATTACGACCACCCCAACTGTCCATCACAGTCTGTCCCCAGGGCTCACCATAAACGTAGAAGAGCACCGGGTAACGTTTCTGCGGATCGAAGTCGTGTGGTTTCATCATCCAACCGTCGAGCTGAACACCGTCACCAATGTCCACTTTGAAAAACTCTGACGGAGTTTGTTTCAACTGCGCCAGCCGATCCTGAGTCTGTTTGTTGTCGATGAGCGTTCGCGCAACTGCGTGCTGAGGCAGACGTACAATCTCAGTGACAGGGACCTTGTCGAAGCTTGAGTAGAAATGAATCGCAAAGTCGCCACGCGGCGAGATGTTGTAACCGTGCACGCCCGGGACATTCGCAGGTGTCAGCCGTTCTTCCTTGCCGGCGCCGTCGATGCGAACGCGATAGAGGTAACGTTGCGTCGCGTTTTCAGGTGAGGCGAGGAAGTACAACCACCCATTCTGAGCATCAACACGCTCGACGCTGATCACATCGTAATTACCCGCCGTGATGTTTTTTACGTCGCCGCCGTCACGCGACACGGAATAGATGTGTCTCCAGCCATCACGTTCGCTGGCCCAAAGGAATCGTTTGCCGCCATCGATCCATTCGACGTCGCCGCGCGCGAGACCGGTTTTGTCCCAATCGATGTCGCCCCACGCCGTGTCGACCCACGCCTCGTCTTTTTCAGTCAGAACAGAACGAGACTTGCCGGTCGCTGCGTCGGCAAGCATTACGATGTTTGTGTCCTGGCGGCGATTGAGTTGTTGGATCACGACTTCGTTTGAGCTCGCGGCCCACTCCATTCGCGGTAGATAGTTGTTTCGCGGATCACCGGGAATCTCGATCCAGCGAGTTGGTCCGCCATTCGCATCAACGACGCCGACACGGGCACCGGAGTTTGTCTCACCGGCTTTGGGATATGGGAAGGTCGTGACCACTGGATACAAGGCCGCCGTGTTATTGATGAGCGTCATCTCCTTCACGCCTTCGGAGTTGAGTTGCCAGTAAGCAATGTGTTTGCTGTCGGGACTCCAGCGAAATCCATCACGACAGAAAAGCTCTTCCTCGTAAACCCAGTCGAAGGTGCCGTTGACGATGTAGCGTGAGCCGTCCGTAGTGAGTTTCGTGATCTTCGAGTCGCCGGAAAGGTTTTCGACGTAGACGTTGTTTTCACGAACGTAGCCGACGCGCTGGCCGTCAGGCGAGAACTTCGCGAACATCAAGCTCGAAGGTTTTGCGTCAGCGCTGCCGAGTTTCTTCAACGTATTTGCTTTTAGATCGAGCACCCAGAAATCGCCGCGCGTGTTGCTGCGCCAGACACGAGCCGACTCTGTGAAGATGAGAATCTTCTGCTCGTCGGCAGTCATTGAAAACTCTTCGACGGTGAGCGGTTCTGTGGCGCCCGACGGAGTCAGCTTTTCGGCTGATACTTTGATCGTGCGATCGCCAGTGGCGACATCGTAACGGACGATGTCGAGGAAATTCTTTTTCGTGGGTGATGGCTCGAGTGCGAGATAGGCGCTGCCATCGTTCTGCCACTGAACCGGGCCCAGCGATCTGGTGCGGTAACTAAAGAGCGAATCAACCGTGAGTAGTGACGGATCTGATTGCTGCTGAGCGAAAACGGGGAGGATTAAGAGAAGAAATATTGGCAGTAGTTGAATTCGTCGTCTCATCATTAGACCTCGAAGTTAATTGGGACAGGATTTACAAGATGTAACAAGATTTACAGGAACAATCCTGTCAATCCTGAAAATAATCCTGTCAATCCTGTCTCAAACTAATCGTCACGACCAATGAGCGCGGCGATCGCTTTGATTATGTCCGCCTGCTCGATCGGCTTTGCAATGTGCTGCTGGTAACCGGAATTGAGCGCGCGCTCGCGGTCTTTGCGCGAAGCGTAGCCCGTCAACGCTATCGCCGGTGTATTACCACCCTTCTCCGGCGGCAACTCCCGCAACTTCCTCATCAGTTCGTAACCATCCTGATCAGGCATTCCGATGTCGCTGATTAACACATCCGGCAACTCACCTTCAAACACCCTGAGCGCCTCGGCCGCCGATTTAGTAGACGTCACACGCGCGCCGTAACGCTTGAGCATCGCTCCCAGCAGCTTGCGTGCATCATCGTCGTCTTCAACCAGCAACACATGCACGCCATCGAGTCTGACCGCACCAAGCCGGCTCCGGCGCCGCTCGACTTCCCTTCTGCGTTCTTCGGCACGCGCGGGATCTCTGCGCTCCTGCGCAAGCGGAAGGTCGACAGAAAAAACTGCGCCCCTCCCGAGTCCTTCGCTCTGCGCGCGAATCGTTCCGCCGTGCAACTCGACGAGATGCCGGGCGACCGCGAGTCCCAACCCGAGACCACCCTGCTTTCTCGAAATCGAACCCTCCGCCTGCCGGAAGCGATCGAACACGTATGGGAGAAATTCCGGAGAGATTCCATCACCAGTATCGCCGACGGTCAGTCGCGCTGTCGATTCCACACAGGTTAGATCGATACTGACACTGCCATTACGGGGCGTGAACTTGATGGCATTCGAGAGCAGGTTCCAGATCACCTGTCGCAGCCGATTTGGATCGCCTTTCACCAAACATTGTGCCGGCACGAACCGCGTTTGTAGTTTTATGCCTTTCACATCTGCGGTCGGGCGCAATGCATCGAGGGCAGCTTCGACGATGGGCCCGAGATTGAGTGGATGCAAATCAAGTCTGAGATTGCCGGTGATGATTCGTGAAACATCGAGGAGATCGTCGATCAGCCGCGCTTGCGAACGCGCATTACGCTCAATCGTTTCGATCGCGCGCGTAGCGTTCGAACCTTCAACTTCACCAGTGCGAATCATCGACGCCCAGCCCAGTATCGACGTCAATGGCGTGCGTAGCTCGTGTGAGAGCGTCGCGAGAAATTCATCTTTGAGCCTGTCCGCTTCTTCTGCATGTTTGCGCGCGTCACGCTCACGAAGCAGCGACGCCGCTCGCTCATCTTCAGCGCTTTGTCGCGCCGTCACATCGAGGACGAGAGAAAGAACCGAAACGAGTTTGCCGCGCTCGTCGCGCAACACGGAGTTGTACCACTCGCAATAAAGAATCGAACCTTCGCGCGTGTAGTTACGGTTGCGTTGCACTCCCTGAACTTCAACACCCTCGCGCTGGCGGTTTGTCACCAACGCCACAGCATCGACGTCGTCTGCAAAAACAAAGCGCCACTCGTTAACGTGTTTCCCGAGCACATCCTCGGATTTCCAACCGAATAGGCCTTCAGCAGATGCCGACCAACGTGAGACGCGGAAATCGCTGTCCCATTCGACAACGGCGAGTGGTGAACTCTCCACGTGAAATTCCAAACGTCTCGTTGCTTCTTCCGCTTGCTTGCGCGCACTGATGTCGCCGATGACGGCAATGACACCTATGACTTTGTTCTGCTCGTCCAGAAGAGGTGAATAACGACTTTCGAAAACGCCGGTCTCCGCGTAAGGATGACTCTCGGTCACTATTTCCTGGCCCGCGAACGCTGCTGAAAAACAGTTTTTGCTGTCGCCGGCACGCAGAAAAGGAAAGATGTCAACCACACATTTTCCCAGCACTTCATCGCGGCTCAGGCCCGAGATTTGCTGCATTGCCCGGTTCCAGGCAATGAGTTTGCAATCGCGATCAAACGCGAAGATGCCGTCGACGCTGGCGTCGATCATTCGCTCGAGAAGTTGTGCGGAGTTGTGTTCCAAGTTTTGGGAGCGACAGATTGGTGTGAATCTGTGATCTACGTTCCAAACGTGAGTAACATCAAGCTGGTCGTGTCGCGAACCAGTATGTTCGTACCAAGTATTACCGGGCTGGCGAAGGTTGACCCCTGCGCCACTTCTTCGTAACGACGTTCGACTGTAAACGCGGGCGTACCGCGCTTTGCGACAATCAAGTCGGCGCCGTTAGTCAAAAAGATTACGTGTGCGGGCGTAAGCAACAAAGAAGCGTGCTCGCCTTCCCGGCCTTCCGTCGCCCAGCGTAGCGCGCCTGTCTTCGCGTCGATAGCAAAGAACTGTCCCTTCCGCTTCGAAGAATGACCATAGATCAAGCCATCGCCAAAAACGGGTGAGCTCATATACATCGCAATATCAGGGTTCTTCCAGAGCTCGGTTGCCTGCCACTTGCCGCCCGCTTGCGCCAACGTGTAAGCATGGGTTCCCTGACGTGTTCCTGACACGATGAGTTGAGTGCCGGTCCAGAGTGGCGTGGCAATGTTCTCGTGCCATTCGTCCGGGAACGGCACTGACCACAACTCTTTGCCTGTTTTTCCGTCGAGACCGATGATCGATCCTTCGGTCATGGTAACAATCTGTTGGCTGCCGGCGAGCTCGATCAGCACGGGCGAAGCATAGCCTGGTCCAGCTCCGCGCCATTCCCATTCAGTTGCGCCGGTAGCGGGGTTAAGTGCGAGCACCTGCCCGCCGTGAATGTCGCTGCCGATCTGGACCACGAGACGTCCATCAACGAACAGGGGTGAAGCAGCGGTGCCACAGAACAGTTTCGAGGTATCGATCGATTTTGAAAAATCTCTGGTCCAGAGCTGTTTGCCGGTTGCGGTATCCCACGCGTTGAGAACTCCGGTCACGCCGAGTGTGAACAGTCGATTGCCAACGACGAGTGGGGTTGCGTTTGGTCCCTTCGCCATTTCGACGGCGTACTGGTTCTTTTTAAATTCCGCTTGATACTTTTGCTGCCACAGCACCTTGCCGTCCGCGAGATTGATGCTCGCCACAATCTCTTCGGGATCGCGGCGACCGTGCACGAACACCTTGCCACCGGCGACCACGGGCGATGAATAACCCTCTCCAATCTCGACGCGCCAGGTCTGTTTCAACGACTCCGGCCACGTGGCCGGCGCATATTTGCTCATGACCGAGCCATCGCGAGCCGGCCCGCGCCACTGCGTCCACTCCTGCGCATTGGCCCCGGCCGTCGCCACGAAAAGTAGGACGACTAAGCCACCTGGTAATCTCACATTATTCATGAATACCTCTCAAAGACAGGGAGAAGATCATGCCACAAAAGAGCACAAAAAGCACAAAAAGTAGTCCTGAGCCAGATTATCTGCTGCGAGCCCTCTCACCGCACTAAACTTCTTTTTTGTGTCTTTTGTGCCGTATTGTGGCTAATTCTTGTGGCTTAAACGACGTCGGCGAAGCTTTTGCGAGTGCGCGCGAACCACCAGTAGCCGAAGATGAAAATTACCAGGGCGAAGGCGGTGAAATAGGCAAGCCCACGCCAGTCGGGGGCGGCACCGTCGAGAAAGATACGACGGTAGCTGCGGATCAGGGAGGTGAAGGGATTGAGGTTGATGTAGGTGCGGAAACGTTCCGGAACGATCGATTCGGGGTAGATTATCGGGGTCAGATACATCCACGCCATCAACAACAATGTGATTCCCTGCGTGATGTCACGGAGAAACACACCAAGCGAAGCGATGAGCCATGCGGAACCGAGCACAAACAGCAGTTGCGGGATGAGCAGAACCGGGAGCCAGAGTCCGGTTAGTTCCAGGCGCTGCCGGATGATGATCGTCGCGATCAGCAATGCGACCGTCGCGAACAGTTGAGTGCCCAGTGCCGCCAGGACCTGCGCTGCGGGCAATGCCTCGAGCGGGAAGACGACTCGCTTGACGAGATTTGAGTGCGCCACGATCGTATTGGCCGACTGCTGCATTGACTCCTGAAACATCGTCCACGGTAACAAACCGCAAAAGAGATAGAGAGCGTAGTCCCAGTGCGAATCGTTTGCGCCGAAGCGCGCGCCAAAGATGCCGGCAAAGATGAATGTGAAGATCGCAATCATCACTACCGGCGTCAGCACTGCCCACGCGATGCCGAGTGCGGAGCCTTTGTAACGAGCCAGCAACTCTCTCTTCGCAAACGAAAAGATCAGCTCCGCCCGCGATGGCAGTTGCCAGAGCGGTTGCCAGATGTTGCGATGACTGGTGGATTGCATCACTGAGCCATTCACTGAATCATTCCCCTGCCGCACCAACTGTTCTTATTGTGCCATGCAATCTCGACGTCGCGCGCGCCGATGTCGTGCCACCACGTTTCGAATTCTTCACGCGAGATGTAGAACGCCGTCGGCGCCACGAGATGGTCGAAAACAATTGTGTGCTGCTCGCGCCAGCCGAAGCTGGAGAGTGAGTTCAAGTAGTCGCTGTAAAAAAGATGCTTCGAGAGTGATGAACCGCTCCTGTTAAGTGGTCCATAAACTAACTTCGTCGCGAGATACATACACGCCGCCGGCAGTTTTGACAATTGCAACAGCACACGTTGATCCAGCCGCGACGTGACCCGCTTCCGCACCGGATTCACAAAACGCGTGATCCACTCGTTGTTCTCAGCTCCATAGATCCACGCTGATACGTGTCCACCAGGTCGCACCTTCGACGCTAACGACATGAAACCACCGCGCGGATCCGGTAGATGGTGCAACACGCCGACTGAAAAAGCGTAGTCAAACTTTCGCGCAAAAGGCAGGTGATAGATATCAGCCTGAACGATGTGTGCATTAGGCAGTGATCGAGTGGCGGCGAAGGCCGTTTCGACTGCTGCACTCAGGTCGATGCCAATGACCTCGCGAGCGCCCCAGCGAGCCGCGAGTTGCGTGTGCCGACCTTTACCGCAACCGCCTTCGAGTACAACTTTGTCGCGAAAGAACTCCGCAGTGACGGGTGTGATCCAGCCGAGAAACTGTTCGGCGTACTGTTCGTCTTCCTGTGTGAAGTGCTGCCACTGCCAACCGAAGTTCGCCGCTGTTTCGCGTTTGTCGCTCTCAACGTGCTCGAGATTGGCGAAACGCGGAATGCCGGAAGTTATCGGAAATGAAGACGAGCAGGATAAACAACGCAGCTCACCCTCGATGATCTCTTCGGCTTCGGTCTTACCGACCGTGAGATCCAGAGCTCCTGCACACGATGGACAGATGAGATAGGCAAGTAGAGTCTTCTTCAAGCACGAGCCACTATAGCAATGCCACAAAAAAGCACAAAAGACACAGAAACAGTTGAATAAAACTTTAGTGTTTTTTGTGCCTTTTTGTGGCTAGTTACATTCGCGGCTGTTGCGAGTGGCAACCATCCCAAAGCGATTTTGATATTCGGCGGACTGGAGGAAGTTGCAGACTAACGAACGCGCGGCATCGGGGTCGCGGAGTGGTTTGTTCTTGAGTGTGTTAACCCACGCGTTGTAGCCCGCTTCATCCGGGCTGCGCCGCAAATACGTGAAATACTGGAAGAGCACGAGCGCCTGATTGTAATTCGCGTCAACCACCCGCTGATCCGATGCGAGACGCATCAAGACCATCGCGCGCCCATTCGCAGCATCGTCAAGCAGGCTTATCAATAAACTTCGATCGCCACTGAAGTCGACGCCTGAAGTCTGTGCCAGCGTGGTCACCAGCGAATCGACAAACTCTGCCGGCTTCATTGTCGCCGGAAACTTTCGTTTGAACTCCGCTCGTTCCACAAACGCAGCCGCGAGCGCAAGGCGAACCGCCTCAAGTTCACCCTTCTGACTCATCATCACGGATCGATCTGTCTCCAGCTCAATGAATCGCGGCAGCCGGCCGAATGCACTGGAATACAAGCCGTACAGAAAAACCCCCGTTGCCGGCAACTCATTCTCAATCAGCAGACTGGCCGAGATTTCGACTCGCCGCGCGCGCAAACAATCGCTGCGAGAATTACATGCGTTTAGCAGACCCATGAGCCGGTCGACAGTCGTTTGATCCGGTTCGTGTCCAATCAAATCCGCGTATTGCTGCGTGATAAAGAAACGAGAATCATCCACTGGATTTGCAACTGACAACGCCACTCCCGGATCGATCGTGATCGCACCGGGAACGAACGCCGTCTCGCCGGAGTTTGACTGGAGCCGCAAAGTGTAATCGCCGAAGGGCGCATTGGGCGCCACCGTCAGCTCAACGCTCACGATTGGATATGGCGCCGCGATCTGTTCGCGCGCGAGGGTCGCCGGGTCGACGCTGAAGTAAGGTGAGTTGACGCTAATGCTCGTGCCGGGGACTTGATCGACTCCTTCACCGCCGAAATAAATCTTCACGCGCCGGCCAGGCGCGAGTGGCAACGCCACGGTCGAAAGCTCGGCGTTGAGTCCGATAACTCTCGGAGTGAGCGCAGACGCCTGTTGCGATACGAGGCTGGAGTTCAGCGGTGTCGCTGCATCGGCTTTGACCAACACCTGGTTAGAGAGCTCGAAACTACGAACTTTCTGTGGAGTGCCATCGGACGGCGCCGAAACAATCACTCGATACTGACCGGGCGTAAGTCCTTCCAGACGATACGTACCATCGTCCGCGGTGACATCGCTCGCTATCACTCGACCATTAACAACGTTCTCGGCCCAGATGTTCACACCGTTGAGCGCAGTCAACGCGCCGGGCGTGCGGTTATCGATGAGTCGTCCTTCAATCCGTCCCGTCCTTATTCTCGTACCGTACAGGCTGAGAACTTTCTGACGATCGTCTTCACTCAGAGTGCGCTCAGTCATAGCCGGCAAACCGAAGGTTCCGTTGTAAGCCTGCCGCGCCTGCATCGTTGACGATAAGACCGCGGAATGGTCTAAACCAAGCAGGTGTCCAATCTCGTGAGTGAACGTGGCTTCGAGATCGTAGGTACCCGGTGTGCCATCAGTTGAAAACTGTAGCTGGGTTCCGTCTTCGGCTCTTGGTCGTGGATTGATGCTGATGTCGGCTTCCGCGATGTTGCCGGTTTCCGGATCGAAGAAGACGCGTGTCCGTCCTGTGGTCGCAGCGGAGTTGAACGATTCGTTTTCGGGTGTGGTTGCGATCGTGATGAGGCTGATGCCGTCGCCCGCATCGGACGGACTGATGGAAGTCGCAGACGACCAGGTGACCACGAAGTTGATGTTCGACAAATTGGACCAGCGAGTAAGTGCACGGCGCGCGGCGCCGACAACGTCGCTATCCGGTTTTATGTTCGCGCCGGGAGACTGCAGCGACGTCGAGAAAGCGACCTGGATGGTCTTCCTGGGCCATTTGATCTTGCGGGCAGTTTGGGCTGCGAGTTCAAACTCGAATGAGTCGCGGATCTCCAGTCGCTCTCTCGAACCGAGAGTCAACAACATTGCCATGCTCGCAATGACAGCGACGAGATACTGCATTTTTAGACTTCCTGGCGAGGTCGAGTTACGCTGGTACGGGAGCGGCCAGCCGTGGCATGGTACCACGGTTTGGCCACAAAAAGGCACAAAAAGCACAAAGGGCACAAAGAACTTTTGTGCTCTTTGTGCCCTTGTGGCTGAAGATTAATTGATGGTTATGTGCGGCGCGGTGTCGGGCGGCCGGCTAACCGTGGTCACTGTCGTTTTCGCTACCTGTACCTGCACTGGCACATCTCCAGCTCCCGCCAGTGAGGCCGGTAAGGCGAACTCAATAATGTCGAAGCCGGGCATGTTCGTATTAGGTCTGACCGAAACAATCCCCGTACCTGTGATGGCAGTGGTCCCAACCGTCACTGTGACTTCACCCGCAGCGGCTAACCGAACCCCCGTCACACTCAATGAGATGACTGTCGGATTGCCTCCAGTCGTGACATTAAAGGGCTCTTGAAGCTCACCTGGTGAAGTTACCGCAGCAGCTCTGTTGCCGGGGAAGGTGAAAATGTCAGGTTGTGAAAAGGTGAGCTGCAGCAGACCACGAATCAGCGTGTCGGTGTTTGCACCAGCATCGAGGATGTTGATGGCAACCGGCGCCGGAGTTTGATTGGAGCCGATCGGGACGACAAAATTGATCTGCTTATCGGCATTTCGCACCCGGTAGAGACCCGCAGCATGGCCATTAATGGAAACCGAGACACCGTTCAGCTCTACTGGTAAAGCCGGAGTCCTCGCAGTTTCAGCCACGTTGCCGGTCGTGTCTGCGTCTGATGGCGCAAGCGCAACCGTAGAGCGGACGATAGTCAACTCGCCCGGTGCGACTGCGAATGGCTGTCCCGGTACTGGACTTGGTGTTGGCGTTGGAGACGGAATCGGACTTGGAACCGGCGTGGCAGCCGCAACCGGCATTTCGCTCGCGCCCGTAAAGAAAGAGAGCGTCGCAGCCGACTCTGTCGTGACGATCGGCGTAAGCAAATAGAAGAGCTCAGTCGACCCATCCGTATTGCCGCCACCCAACTCCACGCCACCGATTGAGAAAGCCAGGCGTTTGTGAGTCGCACTGGTGATTCCTCTGGTCCCACCAGTGAGACCGCTCATTTTCGTGATACGAACAAAGGTGTTTGAAGTTGTAACCGGAACCTGTGTCAAAAACAGGTCCGCGGATCTATCGGGGTTCAAACCCTCACTAGCCGCTGTCGAAGCCGGGAATGTCCCATCAGGTCTGAAATTCAGGAACGACGAGAAGACGATTGCGGATGGAGCGAGAGCGCCGTTGTAGTCTGTAAAGGTCGGAAAACGAATGATGTCGCCGTCTGGAGATCTGGTACCGACTTCGTTAAATGTGTCACTCGCGATCGTGTAGACGAATGTGCCGGCAACGGTCGTGGTCGGAGCGGTATTCGCCTTCGGATCAGTCGCCTTGGACTCGAAGACGATCAGTTTTCCATCACGACTCAACCTGCGTCCAGGACTGAGCAGATTTGTACTGAACACGTTATTGAGCGTACGCGTCACCTGATGAAAGTCTGGGGTGCCGCTTACATCGGCGTAAAAAACTTCTGCATTCGTGTCACTGTTGCTGAACGTTTTCGGGGTTGAAGCGTTCATGTTGAAGCTGTTCGCGCTCGACATGAAAGACACTATGGATCCGTTGGACGATAAAGTCGGGTTAGTTTGAAAAATCAAACCGACGCCGAGAATCGCGTCCTTTGTATCCGTCAACTGCCTGAGAGTTCCTCCAGTGCTACCGATAGCAGTTCTTGTGAAGAGCATCAACTCGGGATTGAAATCTGTATTTGTCCCGCCCGCAAAATTCCTGGTCGATATAAAGGCGATAACCAGGCCGTCATCGGATATTGTTGCTTCGCGATTGTCGTCAGCGAAGAACGGTGACGCCGTGGTTGATCCTGCTGTCGGCGCACGGCTCGCAGTGGTGTTAGTGATTTGTTCGAATTTTGTCGGGTCTACCAGAGGCAGCGGATCCGGAATATCCGTACCAAGTGTTAGATCGACGTCGGCCACCGCGGGAAGCTTATAGATCCAGATCTCCGAGTTGGCGTCAGCATCCAGGGCAGCACTATCCGTTCCATCGAAGTTAGCAGGATTCGGTGCATTCGAACTGAAGACGATAACGTACTGGCGAAGGCCCCCATCGAGCACTCCCGTGAGCGAGATCATCGGATTCCGATTATCAATCTCGACTTTCACCTGCGTCCGGTCCGCGGGTGTTGGAAGTGGAGTTGGCGTTGGCGATGGGCTCGCAGTTGGACTTGGTGACGGACTCGGCGTCGGCGTAGGACTCGGACTCGGTGTCGGATTCGGAACGTTCTTCGTGTTCGTTATCTGGTAAATGCGCCGCTGGGCGTAGTCAAACAAAAAGATTTCTCGATTGCCGTCGGCGTTATTTGGGTTCACCGTCGCGACGTTGCCGTTTGAAGTGAAAACGATAAAACGGCCATCGGCACTGACGTCACTCGTTAACGAGTCGAAAGCCGATGTCGGACTTGATGTAAGCTGGACGGCAAACGGGTCCGGAGTCGGACTCGTAGTTTGGGCTGACACGGAGGCGAGCGAGCCACCGATGAGCGCAGCCACTATGATGGCGCACAGAAACCAGAAACCTTGCTTCACGAATTCCTCCGCAACAAAGACGCAGATACGAACAGATTAGATGCCTCGGGGAGCTGAGCAGCGTCGTACGCAGGTGAATGTATTATTGCCGGCACCGACGATTAAAGAACGGCCATTTTAAGCAGAACCCCTCCGCTTCGCAAGCTGGAACGGATTTGATAATGTCCCCCTTCGGCTATAGGTCTTGGAGGCCTATAGACCTATGACACTTATCAGGGAGGATTGGATGGCAAGGAAAGCGCTGATTACTGGAATTACCGGGCAGGATGGGAGTTATCTTGCCGATTATCTGCTGAGTTTGGGCTATGAGGTGCATGGCCTGGTTCGTCGCGTGGCTCTCGAAGCCCCCGAAACGAGATTCAAACGAATTGCCCATATCCTCGACCGCGTCAAACTTCACCCGGCCAGCCTCGAGAGCTACGCCAGTATTTTCCACGTTTTCAGCGCCCATGATTTTGATGAGTGCTATCACCTTGCGGCTCAGAGTTTCGTGGCGGAAAGCTTCGCCGACGGCTTTTCCACGATGAATATGAACATCAACGGCACGCACTACGTGCTGGCGGCCGTCCGTGAACTGCGGCCCAAATGTCGCTTCTACTTCGCGGGCTCGAGCGAGATGTTTGGTAACGCCAACGAAGTGCCGCAGAAAGAGACCACGGCTTTCCAACCACGCAGCCCGTACGGAATCAGCAAGGTGGCCGGATTTCACCTAACGCGAAATTATCGCGAAGCATATGGGCTCAATTGCGTCAGCGGCATCCTGTTCAATCATGAAAGCCCGCGGCGCGGCTTTGAGTTTGTGAGCCGTAAGATAACCAGCACCGTGGCGCGAATAAAACTCGGGCTTGCCTCAGAGCTCCGGATCGGAAATCTCGAAGCCAAACGCGACTGGGGCCACGCGAAAGATTACGTGCGAGCGATGCACACAATGCTTCAGCAACCGGAAGCAGACGACTTTGTGATCGCAACTGGAGAAACTCACAGCGTGCGTGAGCTCTGTGAAATCGCGTTTGCGGAAGTGGATCTGGATTATCGTGAGTATGTAAAGATCGACGAGAGGTATTACCGTCCTGCGGAAGTCGATCTATTGATCGGCGATGCCTCGAAAGCGGAGAAGATACTGGGATGGAAACCCACTTACGGCTTCCGCGACCTGATCAAAGAAATGGTGGAATCGGATCTGGCTGCGATGTCAGAGATGAATGAGGCGCAGCCACTGGGGAACCACACGCTCCAGAGCTAACACGCTCTCAACATAATCCAGCGAGTTGCGGGAAAGTTCCTCGCGAACATTTCTATTAGAGAGTAGTGCGACCAGATATTCATACAGCAGTTGGCTTTCATTTTCGTCGTGCGTGACTTTCCAGCACACTCGATCGGGAAACTCGCGGTATTGATTGCTATCGCTGATGATCGCCGGTTTACCTGCGGCAAGCGCTTGCGTTAACGTCAATGAGCCTTCACCCATTGACGGGTTTCGCAAGTTAATCACGACATCGGAACAGCGAAGGGCGGCGAGATAATCCGCGTCGTCGAGATAACCGGTAAAGGTTATGTTGTTCCTGTATTCGCTTGCCTCCACCTCCGACTGCAACTGCTTCACTTCTGGCGCGGTTTCGCCGGCGAAGATCAAATGCACCGGATAACCGTGCGACAACAGTCTTTTAACCACCTTCACCTGTAATTGCGGTAACTTGTTGGTGTTCACAAACCCGAGGCAAGTTATGACGAAGTTCCTGGCGTCGATTTGAAACCTCTTCTTAAAAGTATCTGTCTGTTCTTTTCCCGGCTCAGCTCCGGTTTTCGCGAACATTGGAATCACCTGTATGTGACCGGTGTCGGGAAACTGCTCCTTAATCCAACGGTGATGAACGATCACCTTCTTGCTTCGCTTAACGATCGCGTGCGACATGGGAACGGTGCCGACGTATCGCCGTAGCTTTGGGATCATGGCAAGTGATTTTTTCCAATCCGATTCACCGTTCGGGCTTTCAAGCGCCTCTTCATAGAGACGCCAATCAGCCTGGAGGTAGAAGGCATGGTGCATAAACGCGCTGAGATTGTAATCGTGCAATACGATCGTGCCGGGAAAATTCCAGGCCAGTTTATAGATCTCTTTATGAAACAGACTGTTGTTCCCGAGGTGGTAGATCGTTTCCGCATACCAATGACGTTGTTGCTGGAAGACAGTTAAAGGATAAACCGCAAAGTCCCGTTTCAAGTCATCTTGCAGTTCAGGCGCATCGCAATACAGATCGATATCGAGGAATGGTCGAAGACCCTTGACTAGCCAATAACTGTAATTGGCAATTCCACTCTTCTGAGGAGGAAGAGGCGACATCCACGCGATTCGGCGTTTCTTTAGTTGCTTACCTTCCATTACCAACGGCTCGCTTAGATCACCTCAACCGTTAAGGTCACCGTACGTGATCCATTATGCTGGAACCAACACACACCTTCGCTAACCAGATCACACTGCAATACGTGCTGCCCCATCGACGGCAGTGGTACTTCAGCGACAAACTCGATCATTTCGCCGGGCATGATTTGCCGGCCCTCGCCAGGAAGACTTTGGCGAAAGTAATCCAGGTTTATTAACTTCCCGTCAAGGTCAAAAAGATGAGCACCAAAACGAACGGCACCGAAACGCGCATCCGACGGCAACCATGCTGCCGTGCCACTGTTCCTGACTCGGACATTCAGAACCAGCGCGTCACCCGAATTGATACTCGTTGAGGCCGCTTCAACCTTCAACTCAGCAACCAGCCCGACACGTTGCCGGCTATCCGGGGGTGCTGAGGATTCTCCTTTGAACAGAAAGAACAGACGTCTGTGTCGCATCTCCTCGCGGGTCTGTGCAACGTATTCTTCACCACTGTTTTCGCCATTCAGATATGCATCAAACTGGTCCAAGGGCAGGAGCGCCGGTTCCGGTTTGAACAACGCGAGGCGCAGATCGGTAAAGCCCGCGGCTTGGGCGTCCTGCCAAATCTCATTCATCTCGATGTCGTTTTCGATCAATCGGTTGGTCCGCATTTCATACTGCGACTGTGGCGACTTCGAGTGGTCCGGACCAGGCTCAGAGAAACCGGCGATACCACCGGTCTTAAGCACGCGCGCCATTTCCATCAGCACCTGGCCCGGATTGGGTACGTGATGGAACGCGTCCCAGCAACTAATGCGATCGACCGACTCATCCGGGAGGTCCAATGTGTGGCCGTCGAAGTGCAGAAAACGAGGTTCTGGTTGATCGCCGACAAGCGGATTTCGCTTGTACAGTTCTTCCCCGATCTTCAGCGCGCTAGACGACACGTCAACTGCAATAACCCGTAATCCCAACTGGCTCAGAAAACGAGAAGTCCAGCAGGAGCCGGCGCCGAAGTCGACAATCGTCATGTCGGGAAGCAGTTTCAGGCCACGTACAACCTGGGCGAAATTTACCAGCAGCTCCGGTGTTTCGTTTACAGATGCAAGGGGTTTGGCGTGCAGGTAATCCCAATTCTCAACCCTGGCGAAGAACTCTTCGGCAGTTTCACACAACTCCTCAACGGACCACTCGTTCATGCGCTGGCGAACGTCGATAAAGTCGGGGTCAACTGCATTGTCGTCTGTCACCGTGAGAGGTTCATCTGCGACGCTCGGCGACTCGGTCAACGCAGCAAGTGTTGCGAGTGCAGTTTTCTTCCAACTGAATTCTTTGGCGTATTCATATCTTCGTGTCTTTGATTCAGGATCCGCCGGCGCATGCAAGGTTTGCTGAAGAGCGTCGGCCATCTCCTCGACGTTATAAGGATCGAAATAGGCCGTGAAGTCGCCGCCCACTTCGGGAATAGATGAACTGCGCGATGCGGCAACAGGAAGCCCGCAGGCCAGGCCTTCGAGTACCGGAAGTCCGAATCCTTCGTAGAGCGACGGGAAGAAAAGGCAACGAGCTTTCTGGTACGTTTCAACCAGAACACGATCGTCGATAAAACCCGTCAGCCAAACTTTCCCCTCGATTCCGAGTTTCCGCGCATGATTCAAAAGCTGGGTTTCGCTTGCTTTGTCACAATGACAGACGATGCACAATCGTGTGGATTGAATTCTTTCTTCGTTTCGGTACTTCTCGTGAAGCCTGGCGAAGCCTTCTATTGCTCGATCCATGTTCTTGCGAGGATCGAAGCCGCCGGGATAGATCACATAATCGCCTGTGGTGGAAGCAACCGGAAATACGGGCGGCTGAAATGATGAGTCAACCGCCAGATGTGTGACGACGTGACGCTTGTTTGCCACCGGCAAAGCATTCAAAAAATCCGACTTCGTGTGATGGGAAATGTGGAAGAAGAGATCGAAGTCCTGCGCCAAACGCTTCAACTTGTTCTTGTAAGAAACAATGCTCGCCGCGGGCCAGTGTTGTGCATACGTGTCTTCCATCACTGAAATGATGAGGTCGAAAATCGTGACCGCATAAACGCAAGCACTGCTTTGACGAACCGGGAGAATCACATTGTCCATTAAGGCATTGGGCGACCAATAGGCATCAATGCCCAATCTCTCAATGTCGTTATTCAAGGTGTCGGAATAGAGTTGCTCGTACGACGGGCCATCACCATTTCTGGAAACGCGACTCTCGTACGCATCATTCTCGAGAACGTGTAGTTTTCCACGAGCCCAGGGCGAGAACACTGAAAGGTTCGTTCGCCGCGACGTATTGAGGTAGAAATCGTTGGTAAAGTCGTACTGCAGCATCGACTCGATGCTGTTTATGAAATACTTCCCTATCCCGCGATTAATATCGGGCGTCGAGAGCGTTTGTCCGTCGATCAGTATTTTCATTTAGTGCCGGCTGTGCCTCAAAAGTCATCAAATCCCGCCCACGGCCGTGGGCGGATGGTTCAAATCCTTTCTATAAAACGCGTCCCTTAAACCGATTCTTTAATCCCGCTCACGGTACTGGGCGGATACTTCAAGTCCCTACTATTTATCTTGCTCGATGAATAGATTGGACTTGAACAATCCGCCAACTTACGTTGGGCGGGATTCAATGCTATCAGAATACTTTCACATAGAAAGGACCTGAACGATCCGCCCACTGCCGCGGGCGGGATTTGCAGACTTTTTGCGCAACGCCATCTAGTGATTTAGTGCTTGTCTTCCGGTCGTGCGAGCACGCTCAGATAACGACCCAACACCGCGTCGAAAGAAAACTCACGTGTCAGATATTGCCGGCCGTTTGCGCCCATGCGATCGCGCATCGTTTCGTGATCCTCCAGATACTTCAGCGCCTCGCAAAACTCCTGCTTGCCCGATACGGACAAACCACCGTTGCAGCGGTTCACATGACTCTGCGTGACAGCGCAGTTCGCTGAAACAACACACGGCACACCGGAGAGCCAACCTTCCATGATGACGATTGAAAAACTCTCATTCTCAGACAGATTAATGATGCCCAATGAATCCTTTAGCACCTCGAGTTTTCTTTCCTCTGAAACAAACCCGAGATCGACGCAACGATCACTGAGCGGTACCAGCGACTTGTCGCCGCCGCCTAGAAAGACGAGTTTTGTGTTACCCGCGTAGGTCGCGGTGTATTCGAGAAACCAGTCCGCGAGAAGATGAACGTTCTTGCCCCGCTCTTTCCGACCTGCATAAACAAAATACCGTTCCGGGAGAGGCTCAGCGTTCTCAGTAATTTGTCCGTTACTGGAAGGAAGTTCAACTCCGACGCCAGTGACCGCACTCTCCACGACGCTCCGCCCGATGCGCCGCCCATATTGCTTGATCGTCAGCAGTTTTTCTTCATATGAGTTAAAGAAGACATGTTTGGAGTTTGCCAGCAACCGTTCTGTTGCGGCCCAGTAAAACTGCTGCTCATCGTGAAAGCATGGAATCAGCGAAATCCGGTTTGGATACTGATTGATTGCTGAATGTGTGAGGCCATAAAAGTATGGCAACGCAAGTAATTCATATTCATCGCTGATGTATTCAGCAAGCGCTTGCACGAGTTCGCTGCTGTTGAGTCCGTAGTTAAAAAAGGCTTCCTCTTCAGTCGCGGACAGACTCTTGCCGCGCGACAGCTTACTGATCGCGGCATCATATGGTTCACGGGTTTTGTTAGTCGCGAATCTACGGGTCTCAATTCCTTCGACTTCGTAAAGCCCGGGCTCATAGTGATCCTGCCACCAACTGTCATAAGGCGATTTCGAGCAGGTCGTAAACACAAAAGCAGTAATACCCCTTTTGTTCAATTCGCGCGCCATCCCTCGCGCCAGTTTCTCCGCACCGCCCGCGAAGTGCCCGAACCAGGGAGTAATGATGCCGATCTTCTTATTGAACATTGGTCTGAGGCAGAGGTTAAGGCTTTCGCGCAATGATTCCGTAGTCCGGCGCGCTATAGAAATACTCGTTGAACCTGGTGACTAATTCACTATCCTCCGCGAGCTTCACTTCGTCACGCGAGCGCAATTTCAATATCTCCAGACTGCGCAAGCCCCGAGCCTCGAGAAGAAACTGCAGGGTCTGGCTGGGAATCGGATTGCGATGTGTGGGGTCAACATAAAAGGTATGACTGCCAACGATGAGGTTTTCGGGATTTGGCGTCTCGATAATAAGCAGACCGTCGTGCTTTAAGGTACGCACGATCTCATCGACGACGTTGATTAGCGTCTCGAGCGGCAAATGCTCCACCAGATGAAAGATCGTCACCGCATTGAGACTCTCGGCCGGTAAACTTCGCAGGTAAATCAACGCGTCGTTCTCGACAACGTTCAAACCGGCGGCACGACATTGTTCAATGAAGACTCGATTGCGATCCACTCCCCGGGCGTCAATGCCTTCTGACTGGACCAGTTGCAGCCATTCGCCACGGCCGCAGCCGATGTCGAGAACACCGCCAGTGATTTCTGCTTTCTTCAGGAAGGGAATGTAAACCTCGAGTCGTTGGCGAACCTCCTCACGTGGGCCGCGAAACTCGTCTTCGAATGAAGCGTAAAGCGAATCATGCAGATGCTCTTCTTCATGCTTTGCAACTTCAGCAAGTGAAGGAGTGCTGCGGGCAACCTCCTGGAGTAAGACTGTCAGCCGCCGCTCCTGCATCAGCAGCTCGACATCCGTTTTTTGCTGCTGCAGGATGAGAGGTTGAATGTCGGCACGGATTTGACTGGTAATTTGTTGCTGATCGTTCAGACCCTTCTGAGTCTCTGCTTTCTGTTCACTGACGGCTTGCTGTTGTTGCTGAAGAAGCTGATGTTGTTGCTGAAGCACCTGCTGTAGCTGCTCAAGAATCTGCTGGTAATGGGTTAGCTGCTGAGCTTGTGACGAAATCTGTTGGCTCAAGTTTAGCGATGACTCGTCGTTACGCGCTAACCGTGCTTCGGTCGCGCTCGCAAACTCCTGGTATTTGACCAGCAAGGCTTCATACTGCTGCAGTGACAGTTCGTTGCTCTGGCGCAATGAAAGTTCGTTGGCCTGTTGTTGTTGCGCGGCACGCTGCATGATCTCGAGTATCTGTGCCGAGATCTGCTGAAGCGTCTCGTTCAATTCCCGGTGATGGTGAGTCTGCTGAGTGACGATCCTTTGCTGTTGCGACCAGTTATATAACTCGTATCGATTTTGATGCTGAATCAGAAGTGGCAAGCGTGCGATAGACACAAAAAGTCGAACGACGTAACCGATGACGGGAAGGCGTCCCAGCCGTCTTACGGTTACGGGCAACGATAAACCGCTGAGTTTTACCTGGCTTTGGCGGCCTTCGGGCGATGAATGCAGGCTGGACAAAACGTCGATCTTGTTGAAGCGACCGCTTGCCAGTTGATCCATGTGATGGGCGACGCCGGCTTCATCGGCTTCTCGATCCAGCAACACCCGATATGCGTTCCGCACAAAGTCCTCGCCGTGAAACCCGAGGAGTTCATTAACGTGGTAATGCCCGGCCAGCCTCGCCTGCTTCGGGTTTCCATTGGTCTGCGCGGTTGCTGGAGGATTCTGACTCTCGGAACTGCCATTCTCGCTGGCAACTCTGGCGCGAATCTCGTGCATTAACCGCTGCACATCCAGATTGGGACCGTCATTAAGCATAGATATCTGAGATTCTAACGTCTTTATCCACAGATTACACAGATCGATTATAAAATCTGTGTAATCTGTGGATAGAATACGGCCATGGAGCCAGTCCTGCGAGTAGAAGGCGTTTCCAAACAGTATCGCATCTATGAGCGGGCTGCGGATCGGCTTAAGGAAATGGCGACTCTCGGTCGCTGGAAGACGCACCGGGAATTCTGGGCGCTACGGGATATCAGTTTCGAAGTAGAACCTGGGACGACCTTTGGTATCGTTGGTCCCAACGGTTGTGGTAAATCCACTCTGTTACAAATCGTCGCCGGTACTCTCCAACCAACGTTGGGCAGCGTTTGGAGCACCGGCCGGATAGCGGCACTGCTCGAGCTTGGCGCCGGCTTCAATCCGGAGTTTACGGGCGTTGAGAACGTTTTCATGAACGCCTCACTGACAGGACTCTCGCATGCAGAAACCGTCGCGGCTCTCCCCTTTATCGAGCGGTTTGCCGAGATCGGTGACTTCATCCATCAACCGGTCAAGACCTATTCGAGCGGAATGTATGTACGGCTCGCCTTCGCCGCCGCGATCAGCGTCATGCCGCAAATCCTGATCGTCGACGAAGCCCTGGCCGTAGGCGATGCTGTTTTTCAACATCGATGCATGCGGCGGATTCGCGAGATGCAGGAAAGCGGTATGACAATCCTGCTGGTCTCGCACGATCCAAATGCGATACGCGCGCTCTGCTCGAGAGCATTGCTGCTTCACGATGGACGCGTCGAGGCGTTGGGCAAGCCCACGGATGTTCTCAACCGGTATCAAAAGTTGATTATGGCTCGCGAATCAACCTATGAAGATACGCAGCCACCTCAGCTCGAGGAGCCGGTTGACGTTGAGTTGGAGAATTCGCCGAAACTTTCGTTTACTTACCGTCACGGAGACGGTAGTGCCGCCATTACTTCGGTTGAGCTCTTGAATGCCACACACCAGCCGGTTGAGTTTGTTGAGACTGGCGAGGAAGTCGTGATACGAGTTCGCGCGCAATTCCGAGAGCCACATGAAGCACCCGTGTGCGGGTTTCTGATCCGAAACCGTCACGGCATTCACATTTATGGCACCAACACGGATTTGCAGCAGGTGCACTTTGGACCGGTTCAGCGCGGCGAAACTGTCGAAGTAAGCTTCAATCTTAATTGCTGGCTCGCGCCCGACAGTTATTCAATAACCGTTGGAGTTCATAGTCTGGACGGAGTCAGTTATGACTGGCTTGACGGAGCGTGCTTTTTTCACGTGATGAGCACCGTCGCAATGGAAGGTGTTACTAATTTAAACGCCACGGTAAGAGTTCGGCGCAAGTCCGTGCGTGGGAGTTCTGTTACTGCCGAACCCGTTAACGCCTGAGTCATGGAACAAGTATCTTCAAACACGATTGCCGGCTCACTGGGTGAACGGAGCAGCGCGAACCTCTTACCAAGACGTTGGTTTCTTGTCAGTCTATTGGTCGGTACATGGGTGCCTATTGCTTTCTTTATCCTGATCGCGCCTTCGGTCGGGCAGAGTGGCGGCCTGGCAAATCTCAAGGCAGTTTTTCTCTTCCTCGGAACGGCTCACGTACCAGCCACGCTCTTCTTCTACGCCGACAAAGATTTTTCCTCGATTAGAAAGAGCCATCGTGTTCGCTACATTCTTACCCCGATTGTTTTGATCGTCGTGACAGGACTTGTGTTCGCATTTGCGAGCTTCACGATCCAGGCATTCGCTTTGTTGCTCTACTGGGCGTGGCAGGCGTTTCACTACGGTCGCCAGAATGTCGGTATCTACGCATTCGCGTCGATTGCCGAAACGGGAAGAGCGCCCAAAAAGGCGGAGAAGATTGCCATCGACTGCGGAACTGTGCTGGCAATTCTGGGCACTTTCAAAGTCCTTGGAGCGGCCGTAGCGCCGCCGTACCTGCGCGTGAGCTTTGACTATCTCTATCAGATTGGCTTCGTG
>Ga0111538_10001629_pt1 | contig 31580 bp, 20 predicted proteins | sample SoiMethybrSBSTD1_FD_79669 | JGI IMG/M metagenome (GOLD analysis project Ga0111538, IMG submission 79669) | Bulk soil microbial communities from a Populus tree surrounding site in Tennessee, USA - Soil MetaG P. TD hybrid SBSTD1 (version 2)... | ecosystem: Environmental > Terrestrial > Soil >... | reverse complement strand
GGTGTGCAACGGCGCCTTCATCCTGGCGAAGACGGGGCTCCTCGACGGTCTCAGCGCCACGACGTTCTACGGGATGATCGACGACCTGCGCACCGAGGCGCCGAAGACCAAGGTCGTCAACGACCAGCGCTACGTGGACAACGGTCGCATCATCACCACCGCCGGGCTCTCCTCCGGCATCGACGGGGCGCTGCACATCATCGACAAGCTGCGCGGCCACGGCACGGCGCAGGCCACCGCGCTCCACATGGAGTACGACTGGCACCCCGACTCGGGGTGGGCGCGCGCCGCCCTCGCCGACCGCCTGATCCCCGGCGTCGACCTGGGGGAGGGATCCACCCTCAAGGTCCTCCGCACCGAGGGGGACCGGAAGCGCTGGAACATCGCCGTCGAGGTGCAGAGCCCCCTCGGCGCCCAGGGCATCCTCGAGAAGGTGGACGCGGCCCTCGCCGGGGCGCAGTGGACCCGCCTCAAGAGCGGGCCGGGCGCCGGCGCGACCGGGAGCCGCTGGAAGAAGAGCGGCCCGGACGGCGCGGAGTGGAACGGCCTCCTGACGCTCGAGGCCGACCCGTCCCGGGCGGAGCGCTACACCCTGGCGATGAGCATCGACCGCAAGGGCTGAAACCGGCTCCGGACGGGGGTTCCTCCCGGCCGCAAACCACCGCGGCCCGCCTCCGGAGGGGCGGAGGGCCCGTGCTATCATCCGCCTCCCGTGTCCAAGCTCATGACCATGCAGGACGCCGTCAGGCGCTTCGTGCGCGACGGCGACCTCGTCGTCATGGAGGGGTTCACCCACCTCATCCCGTTCGCCGCCGGGCACGAGATCATCCGCCAGAAGCGCCGGGACCTGACGCTGGCGCGCCTGACGCCGGACCTCATCTACGACCAGCTCATCGCCGCCGGCTGCGTGAAAAAGATGATCTTCTCGTGGGCCGGCAACCCGGGGGTCGGAGCGCTGCACGCCTTCCGCCGCGCGGTCGAGAAGGGGATCCCGCGGCCGCTCGAGATCGAGGAGTACACCCACTTCGGGATGGTGCTGCGCTTCATGGCGGGGGCGTCGAACCTGCCGTTCCTGCCGACGCGCAACTACCCGGGGACCGACCTGACGACGGTGAATCCCAACTTCAAGAAGGTGCGCTCGCCGTACACCGACGAAGACCTCTGGTGCGTGCCGGCGCTGCATCCGGACGTGACCATCGTGCACGCGCAGCGCGCCGACGAAACCGGCAACACGCAGGTGTGGGGCCTCTACGGCGTGCAGAAGGAGGCGGCCTTCGCGAGCAAGCGGGTCATCGTCACCGTCGAGGAGGTCGTGGACCCGAAAGTGATTCGCTCCGATCCAAACCGCACCATCATCCCGGGGATCATCGTCTCGGCCGTCGTGCCGGAGCCGTTCGGCGCCCACCCGTCGTTCGTGCAGGGGGCGTACGACCGCGACAACGACTTCTACGTCGAGTGGGACGCGATCTCCAAGGACGAGGCGGGGCTCCTGAAGTACCTCGACGAGTGGGTGTACGGCGTGGCGGACCGCGAGACCTACACGAAGAAAATGGCGGCGCGCCGCGAGGCGCTCCAGGCGGATCGACAGATGTGCGAGCCGGTCAACTACGGGTTCTAGAGATGATGGAATACACGACCAGCGAGTTGATGGTGTCGCGCGCCGCCAAGGAGCTGAAGAACCACGACGTGGTCTTCGTCGGCATCGGCGTGCCGTCGCTCGCCGTCAACCTCGCCTACCGCATGCACGCCCCCACCCTCTGCATGATCTACGAGTCGGGGGCGGTCGGCTGCGTGCCGACGCGGCTGCCGATCTCCATCGGCGACCCGTGCCTGGTCACCGGTTCGCTCGCGGTCGTGCCGATGCTCGACGTGTTCAACCTGTACCTGCAGGGGGGGAAGATCGACGTCGGCTTTCTCGGCGGCGCGCAGGTGGACCGCTTCGGCAACATCAACTCGACGGTCATCGGCGACTACCGCAAGCCGAAGGTGCGGCTGCCGGGGAGCGGCGGCGCTTGTGAAATCGCCGCACTGGCGAAGAAGGTCGTCATCACCATCTCCAACTCGAAGCGCACGCTCCCGGAGAAGGTGGACTTCGTGACGAGCCCCGGATACCTGGGCGGCGGGCGGGAGCGCGAGGCGCTGGGCCTTTCCGGGGGTCCGGATCTGGTGATCACCGACATGGGGGTGTACTCCTTCGATCCGGAGACCCGCGAGATGGTGCTCGAGTCGCTCCATCCGGGGGTCACCCTCGACACGATCCGCGAGAACATCGGCTGGCCGGTGAAGACGGCGAAGACGCTCCAGGAGACCCCGCCGCCGACCGCCGAGGAGATCCGCATCGTGCGCGACGAGCTCGACCCGCAGGGGATCTTCCTGCGCTCGCGCGCCGGCTGAGCAGCACCTTCCGTCCGACCGACCGAAAGGAACCCAGGATGAAGACCAAGGGCAAGAAGAAGGGCGCGGCGCGAGGTCGGTCGGCGCGGCAGCAGTCGTCCGTCACCGCCCGCAGGGGCGCCGCACGCCGCGGTGCGGCGCGCCGGGCCGCCCCGCGTGGGCGCCGCCAGGCGGCCGCCTCCGGCAAGGGGAAGGCGGTCCGCACGCTGCCCAAGACGCTTTTGGCCTCCGCCGCGATCGCCCGCGCCACCGGCCGCGCCCAGGCGAGCGTGCGCGCCGAGCTGAACCACAAGCTGGCTGATCGGATGACGGAGGCGGCCCTCAACGAGGCGGAAGAGATCGAGATGCTCCTCGACGAGTCGGGGGACGACCCCGCCGGGGAGGAAGAGCTGTCGGACGAAGGGGACTATTTCCTCAAGCCGCAGCCGGTCGGGCCGCGGCACCCGCGCGTCCGTCCCGCCCCCGGCATCGAGTCCGGCATCCCCCCGGCGGCGCGCCGCCTGCAGGACGCCGCCCGCTCCGGACGCGGCAAGGCCAAGCGCGGCGCTGCCGCCGCGGAGCCCGCCCTCCTGCCCCGGGAGGCCGCGCACCTGTTCCCGCGCAATCTGAAGGCCGCCTACCCGGTCGCCGTCAAGGCGGAGGGGGTGTTCATCGAGGACGCCGCCGGCAAGCGCTACCTCGACGGCTGCAGCGGCGCCGTCGTCTGCTCCATCGGCCACGGCGTCCGGGAGATCGCCGATGTCATGACCGCGCAGGCCCGGCGGCTGGCGTTCGCCCACTCCTCGCAGTTCATCACCCGGGAGGCGATGGACCTGACGGCGCGCATCGCGGCGCTCGCCCCCGGCGACATGAAGGAGACCGGCCGCGTCTACCTCGTCTCCGGCGGCAGCGAGGCGGTCGAGACCGGCCTCAAGCTGGCGCGCCAGTATCACGTCGAGCGCGGCCGACCCGGCAAGCACAAGGTGATCGGCCGCTGGCAGTCGTACCACGGCTCCACCCTCGGGGCGCTGTCGGTCACCGGCAACGCGGCGCGGCGCGACCTGTACCTGCCGATGCTGCCGCCGTCCCCGCACATCGCGCCGTCGTTCTGCTACCGCTGCCCCCTCGGGCTCGACTACCCGGAGTGCGCCGTCTCCTGCATCGACGAGCTGGAGACCGCCATCAAACAGGAGGGGCCGGACACGGTCGCCGCCTTCATCGCCGAGCCGGTGGTCGGGGCGACGCTCGGGGCGGTCCCGACCGTGAAGGGGTATTTCGAGCGGGCCCGCGCCCTCTGCGACGAGTACGACGTGCTGCTCATCGCCGACGAGGTCATGACCGGCGTCGGCCGCACCGGGAAGAATTTCGGCATCGATCACTACGGCGTCGTGCCGGACCTCATCGTCACCGGCAAGGGGCTGTCGGCCGGCTACGCGCCGCTCGGGGCGGTGATCGCGCGCGGGCACGTCGTCGAGGCGCTGGCGCAGGGGCGCGGCTACTTCGAGCACGGCTTCACCTACAGCGCCAACCCGCTCTCGGCCGCGATCGGCAGCGCCGTCCTCCAGTACATCGAGGCGCACGGCCTCATCGAGCGCGCCGCGAGCATGGGGGCGACCCTCGGCAAGCGTCTCGGCGAGCTGAAGCGCAAGCACCGCATCATCGGCGACGTGCGCGGGCTCGGGATGATGTGGGGGATCGAGATGGTGAAGAGCCGCTCCACCAAGGAGCCGTTCCCGCCCGCCCTCAAGGTGGCCCGCCGTCTCTACGAGGCGAGCCTGGAGGAGGGGCTGATGATCTACCCGGGGACCGGCACCCGCGAGGGGCGCGACGGCGACCACGCCATCATCGCCCCCCCCTTCACCATCACCCGCGCCGAGATGGACGACCTCGCCGGGCGGCTCGACCCGGCGCTGGCCCCGGTTGCGAAATCGCTCGACTGACGCCCTGACACGGATCGCGGCGGCGTCTGGTTCGTGACTCAGGTCACATTTCTGTAACGCCGATTCACCGCGCCCCGTTCCCGTGGGGGGGCCGCCTCCCCATTACCGGAATGTGAACGCGCCCAGGTGATTCATCCTGCTCGGGTTACGGTCGCGCCCGGGCGATTTCAAAACTAACCGTGGCATCCGCCTGATATCACGGTAGATAGACGACACCCCGAAGAGCGGACGGACCCGTTGCCGGCCTCCCCTCGGGGCACAGCCATAAAAAGATGATGCAGGACCTTCGGTCCCTCCCCCGTCGGCTCCAGCCGCTCCAGGCGCGGCGGGAAAATCCTTGCTCTGACCAGGGGGATCGACGAGGATGTCGCATCCCGCAACAGCTTTTTGAAGGAGTCGCGAGATGACCGCAGGCACCCGGCGCCTGCTTCTTTCTGTCGTCACCCTGTGCACCCTCGGCGCGCTCCCCTTCGTGCAGCGCAACGAGCTGGGCGCCGATTCCTGCTCGCCCGAGGCCCCTCCCGGCAACTACGGGATCGACCTCGACGGTCAGGGCTCGCACCTCGATCTCGGCGCCGCGCCGGGGCTCGGCGGCACCGTCTTTACGCTCGAGGCGTGGGTACGACGGCAGGGGCCCGGGCTCGCGACCGGCACCGGTGCGGTGCAGGCCATCCCGATCCTGACGCGCGGCCGCGATGAGGCCGGCTCGGAGGGGAACAACCTCGACCTCAACTGGTTCCTCGGCCTGCGCGCCGCCGACGGCGTGCTCGTGGCCGATTTCGAGGACGACGCGACCGGCGCCAACCACCCGGTCGCGGGCACGACGGCGATCCCGCTCGACGTCTGGACGCACGTCGCCGCGACCTACGACGGCGGCACCTGGCGCCTGTACGTCGACGGCGCGCTCGAGACGACCCTCGCGGTCGGGGCGACGCCCCGCGCCGACACCCTCGCCCCGGCGGCGATCGGTACCGCCTTCGATTCGACCGGGGTCGCGGACGGCTGGTTCGACGGTGTCGTGGACGAGCCGCGCGTCTGGGGCATCGCGCGCGCCGACGGCGACATCGCCGCAGGCATGGTGGCAGCGATCTCCAGCGCGGCGGGCCTCGCCGGCCGCTGGGGACTCGACGAGGGGATCGGCAGCGTGGCGCTCGACAGCAGCGGCGGGCTGAACCACGCGACGCTCTCCGCCGGCGCCTGGGTGCGCGGCACGCCGTTCGTCCCGCAGGCGGAGCCGCTCGTCGATCACGCCCTGGCGTTCGACGGCGCGGTGTCGCACGTCGCCTTCGACGCGGCCGCCTCGCTCGGCCTCTCGACGTTCACCATCGAGGCCTGGTTCAACCGCCGCGGCCCCGGCGCCGCGATCAGCACCGGCACGGACGGCGTCGTGGCCATCCCGCTCGCCGCCCGCGGGCGCGACGAGGGGGAGGCGGACGCGACCGACCTGAACTGGTTCCTCGGCCTGCGCGCCGCCGATGGTGTGCTGGTGGCCGACTTCGAGGACGCCGCCACCGGCGCCAACCACCCGGTCGCCGGAACCACCCCGGCGCCGTCCGGGCGCTGGAACCACGCCGCCGCGGTGTTCGACGGCGCGACCTGGCGCCTGTACCTGAACGGCGTGCTGGAGGCCGAAACGCCGGCCGCGTTCACGCCGCGCGCCGACAGCCTGGCGCACGCCGCGCTCGGCACCGCCCTCGACTCGACCGGCGCGCCGGGCGGTTTCTTCGACGGCTCCCTCGACGAGGTGCGCCTCTGGAGCGTGGCGCGCTCGGGGGCGGAGATCCAGGACGGCCTGAAGCGCGAGATCACCACCGGCACGGGACTCGTGGCCCGCTACGGGTTGAGCGAAGGGACCGGCGCGGCGATTGGCGACGCGCAGCATCCCGGCGCGCCGGCGGGCACGGTGGTCTCCGTCGCCTGGGTGGACGGTGTCCCGTTCGCCGACCGGCTCGTGGTCACCGACGACACCTGCGACGGCATCGACCAGGACTGCGACGGCGTGCCGGACGACGGCTACCAGCCGGTCTCCTGCGGGACGACCGACGTCGGCGCCTGCGCCCTCGGCACGTCCACCTGCACCACGGGGACGATCGGCTGCAGCGGCAGCATCGAGCCGGCGACCGAGGTCTGCGACGGAGTCGACAACGACTGCGACGGCGCCACCGACGAAGGGCTCGGCACGCTGAATTGCGGCACCGGCATCTGCGCCGCGACCGTCCCGGCGTGCGCCGGGGGCGTGCCGCAGACCTGCGTCCCCGGAACGCCGCAGACCGGCACCAGCCTGTCGTTCGACGGCGTGGACGATGACGTGGACTTCGGCAGCCACGCCTCGATCACGACGTTCGGCACCCAGAGCTTCACCGTCGAGGAGTGGTTCAAGGCGACCGATGCCGGCCCGTTCGCCGGCCTCTTCCGGACCGGACGCCAGGGATCGTGGGCGCAGGTCGCCATCCAGATGCCCGGCAACCCGCCGTTCAACCGCCTGACGGTGTCGGTCGAGAGCAACTCGCAGGAGCAGGTGGACACGGCGCCCGTGGACATCAACCTGAACCAGTGGTACCACGTGGCCGCGGTGGTCGATCGCAGCATCAACGAGGTGCGCGTCTACCTCGACGGCGCGCTGGTGGCGACCGCCGACGCGTCCTTCTGGGGCGGCGCCACCATCGGCGACAACTTCTACTCGACGCTCATCGGCGCGGCGCGGCGCTCGGACGATTCGCTCGGCAACTTCTTCTCCGGCGCCATCGACGAGCTGCGCGTCTGGAACTACGCCCGCACCCTGCCGCAGATCCAGCAGGGCCGCTTCCAGGCCATCGCGACGGCGCCGGGGCTGCTCGCCCGCTGGAGCTTCGACGCCGGCGCCGGGACCCAGGCGATCGACTCGGTCAGCGGCGGCGCGCGCAATACCGGCACGCTGACCAACGGCGTCACGTGGGTGCCCGAGTCCGGAATGGGGGTCGAGGCGGTCTGCGACGGGCTCGACAACGACTGCGACGGGCTCGTGGACGAGGACTATCAACCGGTCCCCACCACCTGCGGGACCGGCCCCTGCGTCGCCACCGGCGTGACCTCCTGCGTCAACGGGACGATCCAGGACTCCTGCATCCCGAACCCGGGCGCGCCGAGCGACACGTCGTGCAACAAGGTGGACGACGACTGCGACGGCCTGGTGGACGATGATTTCGTGTCGTCCCCGGTCAGCTGCGGCACCGGGGTGTGCGGTGCCCTGGGGCAGACCTCCTGTGTGCTCGGCATCCCCGGGAACGATTGCACGCCGGGGCGGCCGGCCGCGAACTACGGGCTCGATCTCGACGGCGGCGGCTCGTACGTGACGTTCGGGCCGGCGCCGTCGCTGGGCCTGCCGACCTTCACCGTCGAGGCCTGGTTCAAGCGCCACGGTGAGGGGATCGGCGCCGACACCGGCGTGAACGGCCTGTCGGAGGCGGCGCCGATCGTCACCAAGGGACGCGGCGAGGCCGACGGCAGCCCCGTGGACATGAACTACTACCTCGGCGTCAGCATCTCGACCGGCAAGCTGCAGGCCGACTTCGAGGACATGGCGACCGGTGGCAACCACCCGATCGTCGGGACGACGCCGACCGAATACGACACCTGGTACCACGCCGCCTTCACCTACGACGGCACCACGACGCGCCTCTATCTCAACGGGGTGCTCGACGGACAGCGCAACGAGGGGGGGGCGACGCCGCGCTTCGACACCGCGCAGCACTCCGCCATCGGCACCGCCATCAATTCCCTCGGGCAGGCGTTCGGCTGGTTCGACGGCGTCGTGGACGAGGCGCGCATCTGGGATCACGCCCGCACCGACGAGGAGATCCTGGCGGACATGTCGCACCCGGTCCTCGCCGGGGACGGCCTGGTCGCGCGCTGGGGCCTGGACGAGACCGGCGGGACGACCATCCATGACTCGGTCGGGACGGTGCACGGAACACTGACCAACGGCTCCTTCGTGACCGGGACGCCGTTCGCGTCCGGGCCGTCGGCCAACCCGGACCACGCCGCGAAATTCGACGGCTACCATTCCCACGTGAACATCCCGCCGTCGGCGTCGCTGGGGCTGACCACCTTCACGGTCGAGACGTGGTTCAACCGCAAATGGCTCGGCGACTACACCGACACCGGCGGCGGCGGAGTCGAAGGGGTGCCGCTCGTCGCCAAGGGGCGCGGCGAGGCGGACGGCGACAACCGGGACGTCAACTACTTCATCGGGCTGCGCTACTTCGACAACCGCCTCATCGCCGACTTCGAGGATACCGAGGGGGGCGTCAACCATCCGCTCGTCGGCTCGACGCTGATCCCGGAGGGGACCTGGAACCACGTCGCCGCGGTCTACGACGGCGCCGTCTGGCGCCTGTATCTGAACGGCCGCCTCGAGGCGATCCAGCAACTCGCGGTGACACCGCGCTTCGACAGCATCCAGCCGGTCACCCTCGGCAGCGCGCTCGACTCCACCGGCGTGCCGCTCGGCTTCTTCGCCGGCGAGATGAACGAGACCCGCATCTGGAACGTCGCGCGCACCGCCGCGGAGATCCAGGACGGCATGCGCCGGCAGATCCTCTCGGCGCCGGGCCTGGTCGGGCGCTGGGGGCTGACGGAAGGGACGGGGACGACGATCGCCGACACCGCCGGATCGCCCGCCCATGACGGCACGCTCGTCCTCGGGACCTGGACGGACGGCTACCCGTTCACCAACAAGCCGGTCGTGACCGACGTCACCTGCGACAACGTGGACGACGACTGCGACGGCCAGGTGGACGAGGACCTCGGGACCATCTCCTGTGGGATCGGCGCCTGCGCCGCCACCGCCCCCGCCTGCGTCAACGGCGCGGCCGGCACCTGCACCCCGGGCACCCCCGTGGCCGAGGTCTGCGACAACCTCGACAACGACTGCGACGGGACGACCGATGAAGACCTGGGGGTCGTGAGCTGCGGCGTCGGCGCTTGCGCCGCCACGGCCCCCGCCTGCGTCAACGGCACCGCCGGCACCTGCACCCCGGGGACGCCGGGCGAAGAGGTCTGCAACGGGATCGACGACGACTGCGACGGCACCGCCGACGAGGGGCTGCAGCCGCACGAGGCGACGAACCTCGTCTTCACCAACGCGACGACGCTGGCGTGGAGCGCGGCGCCGCAGGCGGTGACGCACGCCCTGTACCGCGGCAGCGTCGCGGACGGGACGGTGTGGACCTGGAACGAGGTCTGCCTGCAGAACAATCTCGCGTCGCCGACGGCGCAGGACACCGCCGTGCCGCCGGTCGGGAGCTTGTTCTATTACTTCGCGGTGGGACAGAACGCCTGCGGTTCCGGTTCGATCGGCGTCGATTCGGCCGGTCAGTCGCGACCGGCGCCGCCCCCCTGCCCCTGATCAGGCCGTCGCAGCCCGCCGGCGCCGCCAGTAGAAGTAGGCGGGCAGTCCCAGGAGCAGCACGCCGAGGCCGATGCAGGACTCGCGCGGCTGGCTCCACAGCGTGAAGATCAGCACCAGCGTGCAGGCGCCGACGTACACGAGCGGCGTCACCGGGTAGCCCCAGGTCCGGTAGGGGCGCGCCCACCCGGGTCGGGTGCGGCGCAGGACGATCACCGCCGCCCCCGCCAGCGCGTAGAACAGGACCGCGGCGAAGACCACGAACGTGTAGAGCCGCGTGTAGGTCCCCGACAGGCACAGCACGCCCGCCCACACCGCCTGCCAGACGATGGCCGGCGCCGGCGTGCGGAAGCGCGGATGGATCTCCGCCAGGCGGCGGAAGAAGAGACCGTCCTTCGCCATGGCGAAGAACACCCGCGGCCCCGAGATGACCGTCGCCGAGATGCACCCGAAGACCGAGACCAGCACCGCGAACGCCATGGCGCGCGCACCGGTCGGCCCGAACAGGCGCCCGGCGGCCGCCTCGCCGATGCGCGCCGTCGCCGTCATCTCGCCCACCGGCATGGCGTAGATGTAGAGCAGGTTCATCACCACATAGATGAGGGTGACCGCCGACATGCCGAGGACGAGCGACAGCGGCAGATTGCGCTGCGGATTGCGGATCTCGCCGGCGGTGAAGGTGATGTTGTTCCACCCTTCGTAGGCCCAGAGCATCGCGACCATCGCCAGCACGAACGAGCCGAAGCCGATGCCGCCGGCCCCCGCACCCGCACCGAACAGCGGCGTGAAGTGATCGAGCGAGCCGCGGCCGATCGCCACGCCGAGCACCGCGAACCCGGCGAACGCGGCGATCTTCATGACCATGACGACCCCCTGGAACAGGCTCCCTTCCTTCACGCCGAAATAGTTGACGACCGAGAGGAAGGCGATGACGAAGACCGCGTTCAGCTGGCCCGCCGAGATCGGCAGCGCCGTGCCGGGCAGCGGCAGCGTGGCGACGATGCGGTCGGTCCCGAGCGCCGGGAAGAAGGCGCCGAAGTATTCGGCGTAGCCGACCGCGAGCGCCGCGAGCGTGCCGGTGTGGATCACCGCGAACAGCGTCCAGCCGTACAGGAACCCGACGAGATCGCCGTACGCCTCGCGCAGGAACAGGTACTGCCCGCCGGCGTTCGGCATGGCGGCGCCCAGCTCGGCGAAGACGAGCGCCCCGGCGAAGGAGATGAGCCCGCCGATGACCCAGCCGAGCAGCAGCGCCCCCGGCGCCGGCAGCAGGGCGGCGACGCCCTCGGGACCGCCGCTCACCATGAAAACCGCCGAGCCGATCACCTGCCCCATGACGAGCAGGGTGGAGGCCCACAGCCCCAGGGCGCGGACGAGCCCCGGAGCGCCGGCGGGCGGCGCCTCGGCGGCGCTCCGGGCTAAGGGCACGGAGCGTTGTTGGGGCGGATGCGGCCTGTGCTGTCGGTGCCGAGGCTGCCCTCCACCGGCAGGCCGCTGGTCGGGTGCAGGTAGACGCCGGTCACCAAGTAGAAGAACCCATGCCCGGTGGCAGGAACGTCTGCGTCCGTGAGGCCGGGGGCCGGCTGGCCGCTCCGGAAGCAGGCTCCGTAGTTCGTCGCCGAGATCCCCGGCAAGGAGCCGCGATACACGTTCCACGACAGGATCGACGCGTCCCCTGTCCAGGAGAACGACTGGTTGTTCGTGCCCGCGCCGAGTGACGCCGCCATCGCCGCCGCATCATACGCGGCCTCGAGGACCCGGAGCTTGCCCCAGCCGAAGCGGTTGTTCGGCACGCCGCCGGTCTGCAGATCGGCGCGCGCCGTCCGCTGCAGCGCCGTGCGCACCTGCGCGGCGTCGAGATGCGGGTACAGGCTCAGGAGCAGGGCCGCGGCGCCGGCCACGTGCGGCGTCGCCATGCTCGTCCCACGGAATTGCCCGAGGTGGACATTGTCGCGCTCCATCACTGTGGCGGCGGCGCCGATCTGGCTCGATTTCGTCGACCCGACCCATTCGCCGGGGGCCGCGAGGTCCGGCTTGGTCCGACCGTCGCGCGTCGGTCCGATCCCGGAGAAGGCGCACAGCCCCCCGACCGAGTTGCTCGTCTGCCCGGGCGTGGTCGTCGTCCCGGCGCCGTTGATCCAGGAGGTCTTGCTGACGTAGGCACCGACGGTCAGTGCGTAGCGCGCCGTCCCCGGCACCGAGACGCTCTTGGCGAGGTTGAAGGGGGTCAGCTGGGCCCATCCGTCCCCGAAGCCGACCTGGCTGCGCGGCGTCGTGGACTGGTTCCACACGTCGAACGGTCCTCCGGTCGGGCCGCCGAGCGCGTTGGTCGTGACGCGCACGCTCCACTGGCCGGTGGCCGGCTCCACGACCGGCGCGCAGGCGGAGCTGTCCGAGACGAGGATGACGACCTGGTTGTCGCCGTTCTCCGGATCGCCGTCGTTGGTGGCGTCCACCTCCACCGCTCCGGACGTCGTGCAGACGATGCCGCTCGTGGCGCCGCGCGCCGCGCTGACGGTCTGCGCTCCGGGCGTCACGACCGAGACCGTGGCGCTGTCGGCCCCCTCGTACCAGAGGTCGAGATGGACGTGGTCGGTGTCCGCGTCCGGGTTGGGGGCGAGCGAGTTCAGCGTGAAGGACGTCGAAGTCGTGCCCGCGACCGCCGGCAGGTTCCCCTGCCAGTGGAAGTGCCGGTCGCTGCGCCCCGAGTTCCCCGATGCGATCGCCATCTGCGTCCCGGCACGCCCGGGCCGCACCACCGCGTCGATCGCCAGCTCGTCCGCGCTCGTGCCATCGTGCGCGCCGCCGGTGTCGTCGCCGAGGCTCATGTTGCCGACCCACGGCTCTCCCGCCGCCTGCGCGACGCCGTCGATGAACTCGACCGCCGCGACCAGATCGCAGCCGGGACAGAACTCGCCGTTGGTGTTGAACACGCGCACCACCAGCAGATCGGCGCCGGGGGCCATGCCGGCGAACGTCCCCTGCGGGATGCCGTTGCCGGTGGCGCGGCCGTTGCCCGCGGCGCTGCCGGCGACGTGCGTGCCGTGCCCGTGCCCGTCCTGCGTCGGCAGCCCCGGCCCGCCCGAAAGCGCCGCGTCGATGGCGGCACGGCTGTAGTACGAGCCGAAGCCGAAGCCCGGCGGCGGCGGGTACGACGCGCTCACGAGCGTCTGGTCCCAGATGCCGAGCAGGCGTGTCGTGCCGTTGGCGTTGCGGAAATCCGGGCTCGTCCAGTCGATGCCGGTGTCCACGACGGCGACGATCACTCCCTCCCCGGCATTGGCGAACTGGCTGTTCTCGGTGCGCGCGCCGGTGTGGTTGTCGGAGGTGCTGACGTCGTTCTGCAGCTGGTAGCTCCGCGCCGCGCGCAGCCACTCGACGGCGTCGAGCGACGCGAGCCCTTCGAGCGCCGACGCCGGCGCCGCGAGCGAGACGATCGCCCCGGCGCGGCCGCGCACCTCGACGCCGAGCGCCGCGAGCCGCGCCGCGAGTCCCGGAGAGAGCCGCCGCCCCGGCGCGCTGCCGGAGCGTCCCGGGCCGGAGGGCTCGCCCGGGGCACCGCCGTCCGCCGCGTCGTCCCGCACGCGCGCCCGCACGTACAGGATCGGATCCGCGGCGTTCCGATCCGCCTGCACGAACGACGGGAGCGTGGCGACGGCGGCGCGCGAGCGGGCCGGCAAATGATCGACCAGCGTCCCCTGCCGTCTCTCCTCGCCCAGCGCGACGCGCCGCAGGAACGGGTCGAGCTTGTCCTCCCACGGACGACCGGCGGTGCGGGGATCGGACGGGGCGGCGAACAGGAGCGGGATGAGGGCCGCCGCCAGGAGGTAGATAAAAGGATAGCGGCTCCGGGACATCGCGGAATGGTACGGCGAAGAGCCGCCTGGAGCAACAGAACCCTCGGCGCCGGCCTGATCTTCGCACCGGCCTACCAGGAACCACTGTCGGGCAGCGGCTGACCAGGGCCGGGAGATTGGATCCCCGGCTCCAACGCGTTGGGACAAGGCCCGGGCGTGGTCACAAGCGATCGCCTGTTTTCGGTGGACTTCCCCCCGGGCTATCTCCTTCAGATTGTTCGAGTTTGGTGCAAAGAAAAGCGAGTTTGTTCTTGACAGCCTAAATGGGGCTTCGTATAGTCCGCCGTGGAGTGGGGTGGAGCAACGTGGGTGGCTCTCCCTGACCCTCGACATTCAAACGATTGGCTAGGCGCGGTGGGGGCGGCGGCGCAGAAGGTCCGCGAGCCGGGAAGGACCGATGCTGAGGGGCAACAGTCCGGCCAAGATCGACGCCAAGGGGCGGCTCAAGATCCCCCAGATCTTCCGCCGCTTCATGGAAGACAAATACGGCCGGGAGTATTTCGTCACCTCCATCAACGGCGAGAGCGCCCGCATCTATCCGATGCCGGTGTGGACGGAAGTGGAGCAGAAGCTGTCCGCCGCGCCGTCGCTGCACCCCGCCATCGTCCGCTTCCGCAACCTCGTCAACTACTACGGCCTGCCGGCGGCGGCCGACGAACAGGGTCGTCTGCTGATCCACCCGTTGCTGCGCGTCAAGAGCGGTCTCGACGGCGCGGTGGCGGTGCTCGGCAACATGAACTGTCTGGACGTCTGGAGCCGCGAGCGTTTCGAGGCGAAGCTCGCCAACGAGCCGCTCGTGGACGATCACTGGCAGATGCTCGCGGGCCTCGGCTTGTAAGCCAGGTCCAGCTGGGAGCGTCGTGACACCCGGGACACGATGGATGGTGAGGCGCATCGGCCGGTCCTGCTGCGGGAAACACTCGCGGCGCTTTCATGCCGCCCGGGCGACGTGGTCGTGGACGGAACCGTGGGAGCCGGCGGCCATGCCGAAGCGCTGCTGCGCGCCACGGAACCGGGCGGCCGCCTCGTCGGGATCGACCGGGACGCGTCGGCCCTCGCCCTGGCCCGGCAGAGGCTCGCGCCGTTCGGCGACCGGGTCACCCTCGAGCAGGCCGATCACCGGCGCCTCCCGGAGATCCTCGATCGCCTCGGGCTCGTCCCGGTGGACCGCATCCTCCTGGATCTCGGCGTCTCCTCGATGCAGTTCGACAGCCCGGAGCGCGGCTTCTCGTTCCGTCTCGATGGTCCCCTCGACATGAGGATGGATCGCGATCACGGCGGGACGACCGCCGCCGACCTGGTCAACACGCTGCCGGAGCGGGACCTGCGCGACCTGCTCGCGCGCTTCGGCGAGGAGCCGCACGCGGCCCGCATCGCCCGCGCCATCGCGCGGGAGCGGGAGCGCGCGCCGTTCGCGCGCACCGCGCGGCTGGGTGAGGTCGTCGCCGCCGCCATCCCCGCCCCCGCGCGCCGCGCCGCGGCGAAACGGGGAGCGACCGTGCACCCGGCCACCCGCACCTTCCAGGCGCTGCGCATCGCGGTCAACGGGGAGATCGAGGGGCTGCCGGCGCTCTTGGAGCAGTCGATCGACCGGCTGCGCCCCGGCGGCCGCATGGCGGTGATCGCCTTCCACTCGCTCGAGGATCGCGCCGTCAAGGAGACCTTCCGGGGGCTGGCGCACCGCTGCGTCTGCCCGCGCGGGCTGCCGCGCTGCGGCTGCGGGCGCCCCGATCAGGTGCGGACGGTGGGGACCGGCGCGGCGAAGGCGGCGGAGGACGAGGTGCAGGCCAACCCGCGCAGCCGCAGCGCCCGCCTGCGGGCGGTGGAGCGCCTGTGAACCGCGCCCGCGCGGCGGCGGCGCAGATCCAGGTGAACCAGCGCCTGGTGCGCGAGCGCGACCGGCAGCGCTCGCGCGAGCTGTGGCGCTGGCTCGTCTCGGCGGCGGTGCTGGCGGTGCCGGTCCTGGGCTACGTCTGGCAGCGCATGGATTTCCTGGCCGTCTCCATCCGCTACGAGGAGCTGCAGAAGCAGAAGCAGGCGCTCCTCGAGGCGAGCGAGCAGCTCAACCTGGAGCGCGCCACCCTGATGGACCACGACCGGATCGAGCGCCTGGCGCGGCAGCGCCTCGGCCTCGTCGATCCGTCGCCGGACGACGTGCGCAACGTGCGCCTCTTCGACGGCCGGGTCGGGGCGGTGGAGCGGACGATGGAGGCGGGGGCGATGGCCGTGCCGATCCCGGTCATCACCAAGAGCCGGGTCCGCCCGGTCGCGCCGCCCGCGCCGCCCAAGGGAAAACGATGAGCCGCCTGCGCCGCCGCTTCCAGCGCCGCGCCGCCGCCGGCGGCGGCGACGGCATGACCGCCGGGCTCCTGCGCGGGGCGCGCTTCCGCCGCGGCCCGGCCCCCGGTCCCCCGTCGGAGCGGGCGCGCCGCGAACGGCTGGCGATCCTGATCGCCGTCGTGACGTTCGGGTTCTTCGCGATGGCGGCCCGCTGCGCGCATCTGCAGATCCTGCGCGCGCCCGAACTCCTGGCGCTGGCCCGCTCGCAGCACGAGAAGGCGATCGACCTCGACCCGCGCCGCGGCCCCATCCTCGACCGCAACAACCAGGAGCTGGCGCTCTCCATCGACGTCGATTCGCTCTACGCCGATCCCTCGAAGATCGCCGACGCGGGGGCCACCGCGCGCCGGCTGGCGCCGCTGCTCGGGATGAAGGCGGCCGAGCTGAAGGATCGCCTCGACGGGGACACGCGCTTCGCCTGGCTGAAGCGCAAGATCGACCCGGCGCTGCGCGCCCGCGTCGAGGCGCTGGACATCGAAGGGCTGGCGTTCGTGCGCGAGAGCCGCCGCTTCTACCCGAAGCGGGACCTCGCGTCCCACGTCGTCGGCGCCTGCGGCGTGGACAACCAGGGGCTCGCCGGGCTCGAGTTCGCCTTCAACGAGCGCTTCACCGGCACGCCCGGGCGGCTGGAGTTCCTGCGCGACGGGCACGGCAACCGGGTGCTCGACCGCTCCCGCGTCGAGCCGGTGCCGGGGGACGGGATGATCCTGACCCTCGACGCCGCCATCCAGCACATCGCCGAGCGCGAGCTGGACGCGGGGATGGAGGAGACGCGCGCCGACGGCGCGGCGATCGTCGTGCTGCGGCCGGAGACCGGCGAGATCCTGGCGCTCGCGTCGCGCCCCGGCTTCGACGCCAACGAGTTCTCCGACGCCTCGGTCACGGCGCGCCGCAACCGCGCCGTCAGCGACTTCTTCGAGCCGGGATCGACCTTCAAGGTGATCACCGCCGCGGCGGCGCTCGACGCCGGCCGGGTGCGCCCCAACGAGGTCATCTGGTGCGAGAACGGCTCGTACGTCGTGGCGAAGCACCGCTTCAAGGAGGACCGGCTGCCGTTCGGCAACCTGACCTTCACCGAGGTGCTGGCGCGCTCGTCGAACGTCGGCACCATCAAGGTGGCGCAGCGGCTGTCGTCCAGCGACTTCATCGAGGTCATCCGGCGCTTCGGCTTCGGGCGCTCCACCTCCCTCGAGCTGCCGGGGGAGAGCCCGGGGCTGCTGCGCGATCTCAAGCGCTGGTCCGGCCTGTCGCACGCGTCGATCTCGATGGGGCAGGAGATCGGCGTGACGCCGATCCAGCTCGCGGCGGCGCTGGGGGCGGTCGCCAACGACGGCATGTACAACCCGCCCTACCTCATCGAGGGGTTCGTCGCCGCCGACGGCACCCGCACCGAGCCGGAGCGGGACGCCGACTTCCAGCCGCGCCGCGCCGTCGCCGAGAGGACCGCCCGGACGCTGCGCAGCATGCTCCAATCGGTGACCATCGACGGCACCGGGCAGGCGGCGCAGGTGGTCGGCTACACCACCGGCGGCAAGACCGGCACGGCGCAGAAGATCGATCCGGTGACGCACCGCTACACGCGTGGCCACTACGCCGCCTGGTTCGGCGGCTTCGTGCCGGCCGACCGCCCCGCCCTGGTGATCGTCGTGATGGTGGACGAGCCGAAGGGGATCCACCAGCACGGCGGCGACGTCTCCGCGCCGATCTTCTCGCGCGTCGCCGAGCCGGTGCTGCGCTACCTCGGCGTTCTGCCGGACCGTGAGGATCCGCTGGTGATCGACCCGTCGCTGCACGCCGAGACGCGCCGGACCGGGCCGCCGCCGGTGCAGCCCGCGAGCCTGCGCACCACCCAGCGCGGCAGCGCCGTGGCGGCGGGACGCGGGACCGCCGCGCGCCCCGCCGGCCGCGCCGGCGCCAAGGCCGCGGCCGCCGAGCCGGCCGAGGACCGCTCGTTCGGCCAGGCGATCCTCGACGCGGCGATTTTCTCGATCCCGGTGGCGGGCGGCACGGTCAACGCCGGCCTGATCCCCGTCCCGGCCGCCGGTGGCGACGGGCGCGAGGTCGTGATGCCGGATCTCACGGGCATGAGCCTGAAGCAGGCGACCGAGGCGCTGGGGCGCGTCGGGCTGAATTGCAGCAGCCGTCTCAGCGGCCGGCGCGTCTCGCGCCAGGAGCCGGTGGCCGGGCTCGCCATCAAGCCGGGCGCGCGCTGTTCGATCATTCTCGAGTAGGGGGGTCTTTGCAGTTGCAGGAAGTCCTCAGAGGCATTCCCGGAATCCGCATCTCCGGTGACGACACGACCGCGATCAAGGGCGTGGCCTACGACTCGCGCCAGATCGAGCCGGGGTTCCTGTTCGCGGCGCTCGAAGGCGAGATGCACGACGGCCACGACTTCCTCGATCAGGCGAAGGCCAAGGGGGCGGTCGCCGTCGTCTCGGCCCGCCCCCGCAATGCGCGCTTCTCCGGGATGATCTGGGTGCAGGTGGAGGACGACCGCCGGGCCCTCGCCCTCGTCTCGCGCAACTACTACGGCCGTCCCGACGAGCGGCTGATGATGCTCGGCGTCACCGGCACCAACGGCAAGACGACGGTCGCCCACCTGCTCGAAGGGGGGCTGGGAGAGGCCGGCCTGAAGCCGTGCCTCCTCGGCACGGTGTCGTACCGCTACGGCAAGGACGAGACGCGCGCCGACCGCACCACCCCGGAGTCGCTCGATCTGCAGCGACATCTCGACCGCTTCGCCACCGCCGGCGCCCGCTCCTGCGCCATGGAGGTGTCGTCGCACGCGCTGGCGCTGCGGCGCGTGGCCGGGATCTCCTTCCGCGCCGCGGTCTTCACCAACCTGACGCAGGACCACCTCGACTACCACGGCACCATGGAGGAGTACTTCCAGGCGAAGGCACTCCTCTTCCGCTCCCTCAAGCCGGACGCCGTCGCGGTGCTGAACGCCGACGATGCCGCGGCGGAGCGGCTGGCGGCGGTGACCGGCGCCCGCGTCGTCACCTTCGGCGAGGCGCAGCGGGTGCACCTGCGCCTCTCCCGCGTGCGGGCGACGATCACCGGGACCGAGGTGACGCTCACCCCCTCCCCCGGCCTCCTCGCGGACCGGACCGGGGACAACAGCGCGATCGTTCTGCGCTCGCCGCTGCTCGGCCGGCACAACGCCTCGAACCTGGCGGCGGCCGCCGCGACGCTCCTGAGCGTCGGCGTTCCGGCCGCGGCGGTCGAGAAGGGGCTCGCCGCGGTGACCGGTGTGCCGGGGCGCATGGAGCGGGTGGACGACGGCGGGTCGTTCCTCGTCCTCGTCGACTACGCCCACACCGACGACGCGCTGACGCACCTGCTCGAGAGCGTGCGCGCGCTTCAGCCGAAGCGGGTCATCACCGTCTTCGGCTGCGGCGGCGACCGCGACCGGGACAAGCGGCCGAAGATGGGCTTCGCCGCCGCGGCGCAGAGCGACATCGTCGTCGTCACCTCCGACAACCCGCGCACCGAGGCCCCGCACGCCATCGTCGAGGCGATCCTCCCCGGTGTGCGCCGCGGCCTCGGCCTCGGCGCCGACGCGCCGCTTCCGGAGGACCGCTGCGAGGTGCTGGTGGACCGGCGCGAGGCGATCTACCGCGCCGTGTCGCTGGCGCGCCCGGGGGACGCCGTGGTGATCGCCGGCAAAGGGCACGAGACGTACCAGATCCTCGGCGACCGGACCGTGCCGTTCGACGACCGGCAGGTGGCGCGGGACGCCCTGCGCACCGGCGGCGGAGCGCTGCGCGGGCGCGCCGCCTGCGAGTGAGATGGCGCGGCTGACCCTCGGCGAGGCGGCGCAGGCGATGGGCGGACGGCTGAGCATCGCCGAGAAGGAACGTGGACGGGTGGGAGAGACGACGGTGGTGACCGGCTACAGCATCGACTCGCGGACCTTGAAGGCGGGGGATCTCTTCTTCGCCATCGTCGGTCCGCGCGTGGACGGTCACGACTTCGCCCGCCAGGCGGCGGAGCGGGGTGCTGTGGCCGTCGTGGTGGCGAAAGGCGGCCCCGGGCGCTACCCGGAGGCGCCGGCGGTGCTGCGCGTCGACGACACGACGAAGGCGCTCCAGGACCTCGGCGGCCGCGTGCGGCGCCGCCGCGCCTTGAAGGTGGTCGGCATCACCGGCAGCGCCGGCAAGACCACCGCCAAGGAGATGACCGGCTCGGTCCTCGACCGCCGCTTCAAGACGTACCGCTCCGAGGGGAACTTCAACAACGCCTGGGGGCTGCCGCTGACGCTCCTGCGGATGGAGGACGCGGCGGACGCCGCCGTCCTCGAGATGGGGATGTCCTACAAGGGGGAGATCGCCCGGCTGGTCGAGATCGCCGACCCGGACGTCGGCGTCATCCTCAACGTCCTCCCCGTCCACCTCGAGCACTTCGGGTCGATCGCCGGCATCGCCGCCGCCAAGGGGGAGATGTTCCGCGGCCTGCGCCAGGACGCCATCGCCGTCTACAACGCCGACGACGCCCGGGTCGCGCGCCTCGGGAAGGCGTTCTCTGGGACCTCCCTCAGTTACGGCATCGCCGCGCGCCGGGCCGGGGTGAAGGCGGAGGAGGTCGTCTCCCTCGGCCTCCAGGGCTCCCGGTTCAATCTGCGCTTCGGCGACCTGCGCGCCCCGGTGCGCCTGCAGATCCCCGGGCGGCACCACGTCTACAACGCGCTCGCCGCCGCCGCCGCCGGCTTCGCCTGCGGTCTCGACGCCTCCGACATCGCCGCCGGGCTCGGGCTGATGCGCCCGGCCGCCATGCGCGGCGTGCTGCACCGGCGCCAGGACGGCGTCGAGGTGCTCGACGATTCCTACAACTCCAACCCCGCGGCGATGGAGCGCGCCATCGAGCTCCTCGCCGAGACCGCGCCGCGCGGCCGCCGCATCCTGGCCGCCGGGGACATGCTCGAGCTCGGGCCGGCCGCGGCCCGGGCGCACACCCGGATCGGCTCGCTCGCGAGCCGCGCCGGGATCGACCTCCTGGTCGCCGTCGGTCCGCTGTCGAAGCGGATGGCGGCGGCGGCCGGGAAACCCACCGGGCCTTCCCGTGGCGCCGGGCGATCGTCCGCCCGCACCGCCACGGAGGTCCGGCATTACGATTCCTCGGAGGAGGCCGCGACGTTCCTCGCCTCCGAGATCCGCCCGGGCGATCTCGTCCTCGTCAAGGGATCGCGCGGGATCAGGATGGAGCGCGTCGTCCGGGCGCTTCTCGGCGAAGGCTCCGCGGGAGGGACGCACTGATGCTGTACTCCCTCCTGTATCCGCTCCACGAGTCGTTCAGCCTGTTCAATGTGTTCCGCTACATCACATTCCGAACGGCGCTGGCCACCCTCACGGCGCTGTTGATCAGCCTTGCCCTGGGCCCGCGGCTCATTCAGCGTCTGCGGGACTTCCAGATCGGGCAGCAGATCAGACCCGAGGGGCCTCTTTCCCACCAAAGCAAGAAAGGTACCCCGACGATGGGAGGGCTGCTGATCCTTGTGGCAGTCATTCTCCCCACCCTCCTCTGGGCAGATCCCGCCAATCCCTATGTGTGGATCGCTCTCATATCCACACTCCTCTACGGAGTCATCGGCTTCGCGGATGACTACCTCAAACTCACTCGGAAGAGGTCTCTCGGGCTGACAGCCCGGCAGAAGTTCGCGGCACAGATGGTCGTTGCGCTTGGGATCGGCCTGGTCCTCCTGTGGATGACGGACCAGGGGTTCTACAGCACGCACATCAGCCTGCCCTTCTTCAAGCGCTTCAGCCCCGACCTCGGCTGGGTCTTCGTCGTGTGGACGATGCTCGTCGTGGTCGGGGCGGCGAACGCCGTCAACCTGACCGACGGACTCGACGGCCTGGCGATCGGCTCGTCGCTCATCGCCTCGGGGACGTACGCGATCCTCGCCTACGTCGTCGGGCACGCGCGGGTGTCGATGTACCTCGACGTGCCGAACGTGCGCGGCGCCGGGGAGCTGGCCGTCATCTGCGGTGCTCTGGTCGGCGCGTCGCTCGGGTTCCTGTGGTTCAACTGCAACCCCGCCGAGGTGTTCATGGGGGACGTCGGGTCGATGGGGATCGGCGGGGGCCTGGGCACCATCGCCATCCTGATCAAGCAGGAGGTCCTGCTGGTCTTCGTCGGCGGCCTGTTCGTCATCGAGGCGCTGTCGGTCATCGCCCAGGTCGGCTCGTTCAAGCTGCGCGGCAAGAGGGTGCTGCGCATGGCGCCCATCCACCATCACTTCGAGCTGGCCGGCTGGCCCGAGCAGAAGGTCGTGATCCGCTTCTGGATCGTGGCGTTGATCTTCGCCCTGCTCGGCCTGTCCACGCTGAAGCTGCGGTGAGGACGCGATGATGCCGGCTCCCCTGCCCCCCCGCACCCCCCCCGACCTGAAGGGGATGCGCGTCGTCGTCGCCGGCGCCGCGAAGAGCGGCGTGGCGCTCGCCCGGTTCCTGCTGGCGCGCGGCGCCTCGGTGACCCTGAGCGATCAGCGGCAGGCGCGCGACCTCGGGCCGGAGGTGGCGGCGCTCGGGACGCAGGGGGTCGCCTTCGAGTTCGGGCGCCATGAGGAGAAGACCTTCACCGCGGCCGATCTCGTGGCGGTGAGCCCGGGTGTGCCGCTGTCGATCCCGCCCCTCGCGGCGGCGCGCCGCGCCGGCGTCCGGGTGGTGGCCGAGGTCGAGGTGGCCTCCTGGTACCTCGCGGGCAAGCTCATCGGCATCACCGGCTCGAACGGCAAGAGCACGACGACGGCGCTCGCGGGGCACCTCCTGACCCACGCCGGGCGGAACGCGGTCGCCTGCGGCAACCTCGGCACCCCGCTCATCGAGACGATCGACGACGACGCGCCGGATCGCCTGTACGTCGTCGAGCTGTCGTCGTTCCAGCTCGAGGGGATCGAGACCTTCCGGCCGCACGTCGCGGTGCTGCTCAACCTGAGCCCCGATCACCAGGACCGCTACCCCGACACGCCGGCCTACTACCGGGCCAAGGGGCGCCTGTTCATGAACCAGACGTCCGCCGACCACGCCGTCCTCAACCAGGACGATGCCGAGGTCGTGGCGCTGGCGCGCGGCATCGCGCCCCGCCGGCACAGCTTCAGCCGCGCCGGCAAGGTGGCGGACGGGGCGTATGTGCGCGGCGGCGACATCGTCCTGGTCGAGGACGGGCGGGAGGAGCAGGGGCCGGCGGTCGCGGACCTGCCGCTTTTCGGCGTGCACAACCAGGAGAACGTCATGGCGGCGCTCCTCGTGGCGCGCCTCTGCGGCCTCTCTTTTGCCCAGGCGGCCGCAGGGGTGCGCACCTTCCGCGGCCTGCCGCACCGCCTCGAGCGGGTGCGCGACCTCGACGGTGCCGCCTGGTTCAACGACTCGAAGGCGACCAACGTCGGCGCGGCGGCGCAGTCGCTGCGCTCCTTCGCGGGCGGTGTCGTGCTCATCATGGGAGGGAAGGACAAGGGCGGCACCTTCGCCGACCTCATCCCGCTGCTGCGCGCCCGGGTCACCCACCTCGTCCTGCTCGGCCGTGCGAAGGAGGCGATCGCGCGGCAGATCGGCCCGATCGTCCCGACCATCCTGGTGGAGGACATGGAGGACGCGGTCGCGGCGGCGCGGGTGGCCGCCGCCCCCGGCGGCGTCGTGCTGCTCGCCCCCGGCTGCGCCTCGTTCGACCAGTACACCGGCTTCGAGGCGCGCGGCGAGCACTTCCGGAGTCTCGTGAACGCGCTGGAGGAGGCGTAGGTGGCGCGCAAGCTGGCGTTCGACCGGCCGCTGTTCGTCGTCGGCATCGGGCTGGCGCTCTTCGGCCTGGTGATGATCTTCAGCGCCTCCGCCCCGCTGGCGATGGAGCGGCACCAGACGCCGTACCACTTCCTGATGCGGCAGATGCTGGCGTTCGCGATCGGCATCGCCGGCATGGCCATGGCGATGAACGTCGACTACCGGGCGCTCCTGAAGCGCCCCGTGGTCGCGCTGGCCGTCGGCTCTGCGGCGGTCCTCCTCGCCGGCGTGCTGGTGGTGGACCGGACGCACCAGGTGCACCGCTGGTTCAAGGTCGGTCCGATCCAGGTGCAGCCGTCGGAGCTCGCCAAGCTGGCGATCGTGCTGTTCCTGGCGGCGCAGATGGCGAAGCACGAGAACAAGGTGAACGACCTCGCCCGGTCGATCCTGCCGACCGCCGTCGTCGTGCTGCCGCTCGCCGGGCTCGTCTACCTCGAGCCGGACCTCGGCACCGCCGCCCTCTACGTCATCCTGACCGGGATCCTGCTCTTCCTGGCCGGGCTGCGCTGGCGCTACGTGCTGACCGTCGCCGGGGCGGGGGCCTTCGGCCTGGCCGGCCTCATCATCGCGGCGCCGTACCGACTGCGCCGCATCACCGCGTTCCTCAACCCGGACGACGATCCGCTCGGCGCCGGCTTCCAGGTGCGGCAGTCGATCATCGCGGTGGCGAGCGGCGGCCTGCAGGGGGCGAGCCTCGGCGAGAGCCGGCAGAAGCTGTTCTTCCTGCCCGAGCCGCACACCGACTTCATCTTCTCGGTCGTCTGCGAGGAGCTCGGGCTCATCGGCGCGGTGTGCGTCCTGGCCGCCTTCGGGGTGTTCTTCTGGCGCGGGCTCAAGGCGGCGCAGGGGGCGCCGGACCGCGGCGGCTTCTACCTGGCGATGGGGATCACGCTGCTCCTGACGCTGCAGGCGCTCATCAACATGGGTGTCTGCCTCGGAGTGTTGCCGACGAAGGGCGTGCCGCTGCCGTTCCTGTCGTACGGCGGATCGAGTCTGGTGGTGAACCTGTTCGCGCTGGGGATGCTGCTGAACGTGTCGCAGCACTCGGCGTAATTGGAGACCTGGTTGATCGCAGGCGGAGGGACCGGGGGGCATCTGTACCCCGGCATCGCGATCGCGGAGGAGCTGAAGACGCGGCGGCCGGACGCCCGCATCGTGTTCGCGGGGCGCGGCCTGCCGCTGGAGCGGTCGATCGTCGAGCGACACGGCTACGCGCTCGTGGGGATCCACAGCGGCGGCGTGGTCGGGAGGTCGCTCTTCGGGCGGCTGGCGGGGATGGCGAGTGCCGTGCGGGGATTCTTCGAGGCGGGCAAGGTGATCGACATCCTGAAACCACGGGCGGTGATCGGCGTCGGAGGGTACGCCTCCTTCCCGATGGTCCTGGCGGCGCAGGCGCGCGGCGTGCCGACCATGATCCAGGACCAGAACGCCGTGCCGGGGCTGTCGAACCGCCTGCTCGGCCGCGCCGCCCGCGCCATCGCCCTGACCTACGACGAGACGCGCCGCTTCTTCGCCGGACGCGGCACGGTCACCGGCAACCCGATCCGCGCCGAGTTCCACCACGCCGACCGGGACAAGGCCCGGGCGCGGCGCGCCACGGGCGACCCGCGGCGGCACCTCTTCGTCTTCGGCGGCAGCCAGGGGTCGCGCGCCCTCAACGAGGCGGTCCTGCAGGCGATGCCGCACCTGCTGGAGCGCCGGGACCGTCTGCGCATCGTGCACGGCACCGGCCCCGCCGACGCCGCGCGCATGAAGGACGCCTATGCCGACCACGGCATCGAGGCGACCGTCCTCCCCTACCTCGAGGACATCCGCAGTGCCTACGAGGATGCCGACCTCGTGGTGGCGCGCTCCGGGGCGAGCACGGTGAGCGAGCTGCACGCCTGCGGCAAGGCGGCGATCCTGGTGCCGCTCCCGACCTCCGCCCACGACCACCAGAAGAAGAACGCCGAGGCGGCCGCCCGCGCCGGCGCGGCCGTCATCCTCGAGCAGCGCGACCTGACCGGCGAGGTCCTGGCGTCGGAGATCGAGCGCCTCCTCGACGACCCGGCCCGTCTCGAGGCGATGGAGCGGGCCGCCACCGGGCTCGCCCGGCCGGACGCCGCGGCCCGCATCGTCGATCTCGCCATGGGTCTGGAGGCGCGCGCGTGATGATGCTCCGGAAGACCCGGGCGATTCATCTCGTCGGCATCGGCGGCTCCGGCATGAGCGGCATCGCCGAGGTGCTGGTGAACCTGGGCTACCAGGTGACCGGCAGCGACCTCGAGGAAGGCGCGACCGTGCAGCGCCTCCGCGGCCTGGGGGCCACCATCGCCAAGGGGCACAAGGCCGAGCACGTCGGCGACGCCGACGTCGTGGTCGTGTCCTCGGCGGTGAAGACGGACAACCCGGAGGTCCAGGAGGCGCGCCGCCGCCAGATCCCGGTCATCCCGCGCGCCGAGATGCTCGCCGAGCTGATGCGCCTGAAGTACGGCGTCGCCATCGCCGGCAGCCACGGCAAGACGACCACCACCTCGATGGTGGCGACCGTGCTCTCCGGCGCCGGGCTCGACCCGACCATCGTCATCGGCGGGCGGCTCAACATCCTCGGGAGCAACGCCAAGCTCGGGCGCGGCGACCTCCTGGTGGCGGAGGCGGACGAGAGCGACGGGTCGTTCCTGCGCCTGACGCCGACCATCGCGGTGGTCACCAACATCGACGCCGAGCACCTCGACCACTACGGGTCGCTCACCGCGCTGCAGCAGGCGTTCGCCGACTTCCTGAACAAGGTGCCGTTCTACGGCTGCGGCATCGTCTGCCTCGACGAGCCCCGCGTGCAGGAGATCCTCCCCGCGCTGACCCGGCGCGTCGTCACCTACGGCTTCTCGGCGCAGGCGGACCTGTCGGCGTCCGCGGTGGACCTCAAGGAGTTCCACGCCGCGTTCGACGTCCGGATGCACGGCAAGAAGCTCGGCCGGGCCCGCATCCAGGTGCCGGGGCGGCACAACGTCGCGAACGCGCTGGCGGCGATCGCCGTCGGATTGGACCTCGACGTGCCGTTCGCGACGGTCACGGCGCAGCTCGAGTCGTTCCGCGGCGCCGACCGCCGCTTCCACCTCAAGGGGGAGACGGGCGGCATCATGGTCATCGACGACTACGGCCACCACCCGGTGGAGATCCTCGCGACCCTGTCGGCGGCGAAAAAGGGGTGGAACCGCCGCACCGTCGTGGTCTTCCAGCCGCACCGCTACTCGCGCGTGCAGGCGCTCCTCAACGATTTCGCGCGCGCCTTCTACGACGCCGACGTGCTGGCGGTGACCGACATCTACCCGGCCGGCGAGGCGCCGATCGCGGGGGTCACGTCCGAGGCGGTGGCGCACGCCATCGAGGAGCACGGCCACAAGGACGTGACGCTGGTGAAGGACATCAAGGCGGTCCCGGATTGGCTTGTGGAGCGCGCCCGCGAGGGGGACATGGTGATCACCCTCGGGGCCGGCTCCATCTGGAAGGCCGGCGAGGAGTACCTGCGCCGGCTGAAGGGAGGCGCGTGAGGATTCCGGCAGCGGTGACATGGCGAGGATGATGACGGCGACGCGCGCGTGGCACGAGGAGGCGGTGGCGGCTCTCGAAGAGCGGACCGGAATCGGTCTGCTCCGGGACATCCCGCTCTCCGAGCACACCTACATCGGCATCGGCGGCCCGGCGAAGGTGCTCATCGAGCCGGAGACGGTCGAGGACCTGGCCTGGGGGATCGCGCGGATGCACGAGCACGGCATCCCGTTCGAGGTCCTCGGCGCCGGGTCGAACCTCCTGGTCGCCGACAAGGGGCCGTCGTTCGTGGTGGTCTCCTGCGCCGGGCTCGGCGACGTGCCGGTCGTCAAGGCCGAGCGGGTGCGCGCCGCCGCCGGGTTCTCGGTGCCGCGCCTGACGCAGCGCCTGCAGAAGGCCGGGCTCGCCGGCCTCGAGTTCGCCGAGGGGATCCCCGGCAGCGTCGGCGGCGCGGTGCGGATGAACGCCGGCTGGCACGAGGGGGAGTTCGGCCCGCACGTCCGGTCGCTGACGGTCGTGACGCGCCGCGGGGAGATCGAATCGCTCGACTGCGGAGGGGAGTTCTTCGCCTACCGCAGCTGCGCCGGCCTGGGGGATCGCGTCGTGGCCGAGGCCACGCTCGAGCTCGACCCCGACGATCCCGCGAAGATCGCCGAGCGGATGCGCGGCTTCCGCGATCACCGGGTGAAGACGCAGCCGACCGGCGAGAGAAACGCCGGCTGCATGTTCAAGAACCCGCAGGGGGGTCACGCCGGCCGCATCATCGACGAGTGCGGCCTCAAGGGGACGCGCGTCGGCGACGCCGAGGTCTCCTCCGTCCACGCCAACTTCTTCATCAATCTCGGCGGTGCGACCGCCCGGGACGTGCGCGCCCTCATCGAGCAGGTGCGCGAGACCGTGCAGCGCCGGACCGGCGTCTCCCTCGAGTCGGAGGTCGTGTCGTGGATCTGATGCGGCGCGGACCGCTGGTCGATCCGGAAGCCCCGGTGGTGCAGCCCTACCTGCGCCGCAGCCAGGACGAGCGCCTGCGCCGCACGCGCGGGCTGCGCCGCGCCCGCATCCTGCTGCCGGCGGCCGTCGGCCTCTTCGGGATCGCGGGCATCGCGGGGCTCGGGTACGCGGCCCGCTGGTACCTCCTGCACTCCAGCCGCTTCAACATCGTCAAGGTGGCGGTGACCAGGACCAGCCACGCGCCGCAGGCGGAGCTGAAGCGGATCGCCGACAAGGCGCGCGGCCGCAACATCTTCAAGCTCGACCTGACCAGGATGGCGGGCGAGATGGAGAAGGTCCGCTGGGTGAAGATCGCCGCGGTGCGGCGCGTCGTCCCCGACCGGCTGATGGTCGCCATCGAGGAGCGGGTGCCGCGCGGCCTGGCGCTCTTCCGCGGCCGCGTCTCCCTCATCGACGAGGAGGGGGCGCCGATCGACCTGTACACCGGCGCCGGCGAGTTCGCCAACTTCCCGATCTTCACCGGGCTCGACGACGCGCACCCGGAGCGCTCGCGCCTGCAGGTGTCGCGCGGCTTCGCCTTCCTCCTGTACCTCGAGGAGACCCACCCGGGGCTCGCGTCGGAGATCTCGGAGATCGACCTCGGACGCGAGGACCGCCTCGCCCTGACCCTCAACGGCGGCGGGCCGATCGTGCGCGTCCACCCGACCGACTACGGCAGCAATCTCGACCGCTGGCTGGAGATGCGCGACTGGCTGCAGTCCCACCTCGGGACCGGCTCCTACGTGGACCTGCGCTTCCACGACCGCATCGCCTGGCAGCCGATGACGAACAAGAAGAACCAGGGGACCGCCGCCCAATAAGACGGGCGGCCGAGGGACACGGTCATGGCACGACGCAGCACACAGGTGGTGGGGCTCGACATCGGGACGACGAAGGTCTGCGCCCTGATCGTCGAGCCGTCGGAGTCGGGGCTCCCGACGGTCCTGGGAGTGGGGTCCTGCCCGTCGCGCGGCACGCGGCGCGGCGTGGTGGTGAACATCGAGGCCTGCGTGGCCGCCATCAAGCAGGCGATCGAGGAGGCGGAGCTGCAGGCGGGGGTGAGCGTCGAGCGGGCCTTCGTCGGCATCGGCGGCCCGCACGTGCGCGGCCTCAACAGCCGCGGCGTCGTCGCCATCGCCGGGCGCGACCACGAGGTGTCGCCGGAGGACGTGCAGCGCGTCAAGGACGCGGCGCGCGCCATCAGCATCCCGCCCGACACCGACATCTTCCACGTCCTGCCGCAGCAGTTCGCGGTGGACGGCCACACCGGCATCCACGACCCGGTCGGGATGACCGGGGCGCGCCTCGAGACCGACGTGCACATCGTCACCGCCTCGGTGACCGCGGCGCAGAACCTGGTCAACTGCGTCAACCGCGCCGGCGTCGAGGTGGAGGGGATGGTGCTCGAGCAGTTCGCCGCCGCCGACGGGGTGCTGGCGCCGGACGAGACCGAGATGGGGGTGGCGCTCCTCGACATCGGCGGCGGCCACACCAGCATGATCATCTACGAGCGCGGGGCGCTGCGGCACATCGCCGGGCTGCCGACCGGCGGCGAGCACGTCACCAACGACATCGCCGTCGGGCTGCGCACCCCCGTGCCGGAGGCGGAGCGGCTCAAGCGCCGCTACGGCTGTGCCTTGGCGTCGCTCGTCGATCACGAGGACACCCTCGAGGTCCCGAGCGTCGGCGGCCGCAAGGCGCGTGTCCTGTCGCGGCAGATCCTCTGCGAGATCATCCAGCCGCGCGTCGAGGAGATGTTCTCGATGGTGGCCGAGGAGCTGGGCCGCAGCGGCTTCGAGCGGGCGCTGCACGCCGGCGTCGTGCTCACCGGGGGCGGGGCGATGCTCGAGGGGATCACCGAGATCGCCGAGGACGCCCTCGACTGTCCCGTGCGCCGCGGCTCCCCCGGCGACCTCGGCGGACTGGCCGACTCGGTCGGGACGCCGCAGCACTCGACGGCGCTCGGCCTGGCGCTCTACGGCTGCCGCGAGCGGCGCGTCGCGCCGCTGCGCAGCACCAACCCGTACCTCTTCACCCGCGTGACCGACAGGGTCCGCGACTGGATCCAGGAGCTGTTCTGAAGAAGAAGAAACGCAAGGCGCGCCCGGCGCGCACCCATCGAGACGCGTTGCTTCACCGGCGCGTCCAACACAAGAGCGCGCGGGAACGCGGCGTTCATTACATTGAGGAGGATGGTCAGATGATTCTGATGGATCCGAGAGAGCCCGGCGCGGCCCCGCGCATCTCCTTCGACGAGAGCAAGGCGGTCGGAGCGAACATCAAGGTGATCGGTGTCGGCGGCGGCGGCAGCAACGCCGTCAACCGCATGATCGTGTCGGGCCTGCAGGGTGTCGAGTTCATGGTGGCCAACACCGACGTGCAGGCGCTCAAGGGGTCGAAGGCCCCGCTGAAGCTGCAGATCGGCTCGAAGCTCACCAAGGGGCTCGGCGCCGGCAGCAACCCCGAGGTCGGCCGCCAGGCGGCGCTCGAGGACTCCGAGAAGATCATCGAGGCGCTGCAGGGGGCCGACATGGTGTTCATCACCTCGGGCCTCGGCGGCGGCACCGGCACCGGCTCGGTGCCGATCATCGCTTCGCTGGCGTCCGAGCTGGGGGCGCTGGTCGTCGGCGTCGTCACCAAGCCGTTCGCCTTCGAGGGGAAGAAGCGCCGCGACCAGGCCGAGGAGGGGCTCAAGGAGCTGCAGAACTCCGTGGACACGGTGATCTGCATCCCGAACGAGAAGCTCCTGAACTCGGTGGACAAGCAGATGCCGCTGGCGGCCGCGTTCCTGTTCGCCGACGACGTCCTGCGCCAGGCGGTGCAGGGGATCTCCGACCTCATCACCATCCCCGGCGAGATCAACCTCGACTTCGCCGACGTGCGCACCATCATGAGCGGCATGGGGATGGCGCTCATGGGGACCGGCATCGCCACCGGCCCGACCCGCGCGGTCGAGGCGGCCCAGAAGGCGATCTCCTCTCCCCTGCTCGAGGACGCCACCATCGACGGCGCCCGCGGCATCCTGATGAACGTCACGGGCGGCCCCGACATGACGCTGCACGAGGTCGCGGAAGCGGCGAGCCTGGTCCAGCGCTCCGCCGACCCCGAGGCGAACATCATCTTCGGCACGGTCATCGACCGGGAGATGGCGGAGCAGGTGAAGATCACCGTCATCGCCACCGGCTTCAACCGCGAGGCGACCGCCAAGGCCGCCGCGTCCCAGTCCAGGGCGGCGGCCACAGCACCTGCCCCCGCACCGCAGCCGCGCCGCGATCTCGACACCCCGGCGTTCCTGCGCCGCGCTCCGGGCGCCGCGTCGACTTCACAGGCGGTGCTGACCGCCGGCGACCCCGGCTCGACGCTGCACTACGCGCCGCTGCCGGACGACCTG